>Ga0114978_10000138_pt1 | contig 59029 bp, 34 predicted proteins | sample S_140212_EF_Meta_FD_87027 | JGI IMG/M metagenome (GOLD analysis project Ga0114978, IMG submission 87027) | Freshwater microbial communities from Lake Simoncouche, Canada to study carbon cycling - S_140212_EF_MetaG | ecosystem: Environmental > Aquatic > Freshwater > Lake | place: Lake...
CAACTTGGGGTGATGTTCCTGAAGAGCAGCGTGCCGGTATTTGGCAGTTAAAAAATATTAATGGTGTTCTAAATTTGGCATTTGATTCAACATGGCCAACTGGAACTAAAATATTTGTAAGGGAAGGTCGTCAATACGGCAATGTAAATGTTATTAAAAATAGTCAAGGTGTTGTCTTTAAAGAACCATATATTACTGCTAAACTTGATACATTATACTATCAGGATGGCATTGATGAAAATGTATATGGGGAAATTAGATTAATTGATATCGATCCTGAACAAGCAACAATTGATGTTGAAAAAAGAATACTTGGACAGGCAAATTATAAAAGCCCAAATAATGTTGAATTTACCAATGGATTAAAAGTTGTTTTAAGAGGATATATTCAACCCGAATCATACGGAGGTAAAGAATTTGTTGTTGAAGGAGTTGGTACTGGCATTAAATTAATTCCATGGGATAATTTAGTAACTCCAGATCCTAATAATCCAAATCTTGGAGATGGATATGATGCAGATGGTGAGAGTTATGATCAATTAAACTATGATCTTGCACTTAATGCTCCTTTAAGAAAAGATTATGTTGTTATTAATCGTGCAAGTATTGACGGTAATGCATGGAGTAGAACCAATCGTTGGTTCCATGAGGATGTAATTAAATATGCCACGACTTTTAATAATCCAACAGCACCTGTCATCTTAGATAATGCTTTCAGAGGCATTAGACCAATTATCGAATTTGATGCTAATCTTCAATTGTTTAATCATGGTAACAAATTTGCAGGTATTGTAACTGTTATTGATACTAATGTAACCGACATTGCCAATCAAGTTGAGGGTTTCAGTCCATATGTATTGATTGATAGCAATGGAAATTATTATAGCGATAATGTTGCTTTAGAAAACGGCACATATGTTGTTTTTACTCAAGAGCGGTACGAAAACACTAAAAGTAAAATTTATCAAGTTTCAAATATTATTCCTCACTTACCAGAAATAAGAACAAAGACTACTACTCAATTTTCTCCTGTTAATACTGATTTGTTATATCTAAACAATGTTGATTATCTGTACGTTAACATGAAAGTTTCGGGAACTGGTGTCAGAACAAATACTGTAATTAAAAGTATTGACACAACAAATAAAATTGTGAAATTAAGTCAGCCCGCTGATGATGTTTCTTCGGGGATTAGTATTTCTTTTGACTCAAACAACAAACAAGTACATTTAGTGCCTGTACATACAATGACCGAGGGTGAAACAGTTGTTGCAGTTAGTGGTATAACTAGACAAAATTTTGTTTACTGGTGGCATAATAATGATTGGAAATATTCTCAGCAGAAAACTAGTTTAAATCAAGCACCTTTATTTGATATTTTTACATTAGATGGTATTAGTTTTGGTGATACCGAGCACTACCCATCTAGTACTTTTGCTGGAAGTAAACTATTTGGATATAAAGAAGGCACGGGAGTCAGAGATAGCGAATTAGGTTTTCCGTTGTCTTTTAGATCCATTGGTAATATTGGCGATATTGTTTTTGAAAATTATTATGACACTGATCAATTTCATTACAGTTTAAATAAAACTGATAAGATTGTTGACGTGGGCACAGGATATGCTCATCAAAATAATTATTTAGATCTTTCTTTTAAACTTAGAAACAACTGGGTTAGAGTTAAAGATTTTAGTAAACAGTATATCGAGAAAAAATTTATTGCCTCAAATGCAAGCAACAACAATTTTCTAATAAATGTAAATTATAATCAAAACAGTCAAAATGAGAAAAGTTTGTTTGTTTATGTAAATGGTATTGAACTAAAATATCCAACTGATTATGAGTTACTTGGAAAAGCAAATGATGTTAATTCTTATATTTCTTTAACTAACAATCTTGTATCGGGTGATGTATTAATTGTTAGAATATTTGGATCGCCAAACACTACAAAAGAAAATTACACATTGCCTAAGAATTTAACCGATAACAGTTTAAACGAAACTTTTACTTCGTTAACACTAGGCCAAATTAGAAATCATCTTCAAGAAATTGCAGAAAATAGTTTGTTGTTTGAAGGCGAATCAGCCGGTCTTAACAATTTTAGAGATATTAATTATAAAAATGTTCCTGGCAAAATATTACAGCATAGTTCGGGTGTACATATTGCGCAGTTGATGTTGAATAACGAAACAACAAATATTGTTAAATCAATTGAATATAGTAAAAAAGCATATAGAAATTTTAAAAATCAATTGTTTAGTTTAATTTCGACTATGGAATTTGATGATGTTGATGATGCAAGATCTTGCTTAGATCAAATTTTTGATGAAATTGTTATAAATGCAACTTCAGATCAAAATTTTTATTATACTGATATGTTGCCTTACGGAACAAATTCATTTACTTTCAACGAATATTTAATAGCAGATACTAATTACAAAAAATTCAATGTTATTAATACATTTGACATTGAAGATACTAGATATCAGTCTATTCTTGTTTACTTGAAAAAATCAAATGAAATGAATGGTAATCAATTATTAAAGGATACTGATTATACATTTAATGGATATGTTGTAGATATATTAGCAACATTGGATATCAATGATACTATTACAATTTATGAATATACAAGCACTAGAGGTTGCATGGTTCCCGCAACTCCAACTAAATTAGGTCTATATCCAAAATTTACACCAGAACTTTATCTTGACGACACTTATCTAGGTCTATTAGAACAAGATGGATCTTACACCAGATATCCAAGACCAATGATTCAAGGTCACGATGGCAGTAAAATTGCAGCCTTCAATGACTTTAGAGATGCTATTATCTTAGAATTTGAAAAACGTGTTTATAATAATTTAAATGTTGAGTATATCAATGACCCTGCTGTAAGTCTTAATAGTGTTGAACCTGGTGCATTTAGAAAAACTGAATATTCAATGGATGAATGGACTAGAATATTAAGTAGTTCATTCTTAGAATGGGCAGGCAGTAATAGTGTAAATGTCTTTGATAACTTATTTGCTAAACAAGCACAAGTAAGCGATCCATTTGCATACAATTATGCTCAAGGCGTTGACGCAATCTATAAAGAAGGCGTTCCGGGACATTGGAGAGGTATCTACAAATATTTCTTTGATACCGACAGACCTCATAGTCATCCTTGGGAAATGTTTGGCTTTAGTCAGATGCCATATTGGTGGGAAGCACGTTATGGGCAAGCACCTTACACAGCAGGTAATAAGGTCTTGTGGAAAGATGCAGAACTTGGATTAATTTATCAAGAAGGGCATAATCGTTACATTGATTCTAGATATGCAAGACCCTATGCTTCAACAATTATTCCTGTAGACGAGCACGGTTCGTTGTTGCCTCCTCTATCTTGTGTTGTTACTAATTTAAAAACACAAACTATATCTGCAAGTTGGCGTTTTGGTGATCAAAGTCCCCAGGAAACTGCATGGCGTAGAAGCAGTGATTATCCATTCTCAGCAGTATTTGCTTGGGCACTTGCAAAACCAGCACAATTTTGCAGTTGGTCATTGAACAGAAGAGATGTAGTCAGAATTAATGAACTCGATCAAATTATCAATCGTAAAACTGCTGAGAGAAGCGTATCATTACAAATCAGTGACGATGTGGAATTTATTCCAGGAACTAATATTTGGATCCGTGATCGTTTAGCAGGGTTGAATGTTAATATAGAAACTAATTTTGTTGAAGTGTTCAACAATCTAAGTATTAATCTTCTTTATAAAATGAGCAGTTTCACTGATAAAAATTATATTGAAGTAATTGCAGAACAAGCAAGTCCAAATAGTACTAATAATGGTATTATTGTTCCTAAAGAAAATTACGATATTATTTTGTCTAAGAGTGCTCCAGTTGGACTTGCAACATATAGTGCTGTTATTATTAAAAAATTGGGATCAATTTTTTCTGTTTATGGAACAGATAATAACAAACCTTATTTTACTATTATTCCAAGAAAGTTTAACGGAAACAATTACAATATCAAAGTAAGTGAAAGTTCAGCAACAATCAGAGTTGACGGTGAAGACACCATTGATGTTATACCATATGGACAACAATTTAATTCTAGGCAGCAAGTAGTTGATTTCTTAATAAGTTATGGAGCTTATCTTGAGAGTATCGGATTTAGTTTCGGTAGTATCAGTCCAGAAGAAACAGAAAGACAGTTTAGTAATAGTACATGGGACTGGGCAAACTCAGCAAAACAGTTCTTATATTGGCTTGAACAAGGGTGGGACGACAGTGTTGTTATTAGTTTAACTCCTGCTGGCGCACAAGTTAATTTTAATAGCGGTTTTGGTGTAGTAGACGATCTAACAAACAATTATAGCGGCGTACGACTTTCAAATTCTGATGATGTAGTTTTACAAACTAAAGAATATTCAACTTTTAGAGAAGGTACAAACTTTGCATTAGTGGTTAAAGATCAAACTAAAGGAATACATCTAGTAGATTTGTATGTCGTTGCATATGAACACACTTTGGTATTTGATAATATTACTGTATTCAATGATGTTATCTATCAACCAAATTTAGGTAATAGACAATATCGAATGAAACTTAATGGATTTAAAACTAGAGATTGGGATGGAAGTTTATATGCTCCTGGATTTTTAGTCAACCATAGAGATGTTGAACTGTGGCAACCAATCACTGATTATTATAAAGGTGATATAGTAGAACATAAAAATTCATTCTATACTGCAAAATATTTTATTCCTGGTTCATCTAAATTTAAAGAATTAGATTGGTTGCCTGTTAACAGCGAATTGCTGAATAAAAAACTTATACCTAATATGGCATTCAATGCTCAACAATTTGAAAATTTTTATGATGTAGATAGATTAGATGTTAACAGCAATGCTGATATGCAGGCAAGAAATGCAACTGGATTTGTTCCTAGAAACTATTTAAATGACATGGGATTAAACTCAATTAGTCAACATAAATTTTATCTAGGAATGATTAAAGAAAAAGGCACTAATGCTGTTATTTCGTCATTCTTACGTGCTAAGATGCCTTATCTAGATAACAATGTTTCTATTACTGAACAATATGCAGTTAGACTAGCATCATATGGTGGATCAAATGATATCAGTGATGTTGAATTAAGTTTATCAAATGCTAAGAAATTAAACGGATCATTTGTAGTTGAATTCATTGATGATAATGAAACTAAATCTAAAGTTTGGAACAGTTATAGATCTAAAGATCTGTTAATCAGGCCTGCTGCTTATAATAAAAATTTCTTCTCAATGACAGAAACATATCCTGCACAAGTTGGAACAGGTGGGCCTGTTCTGCCACAAGATGTTGACACTTCTGTTTTTGATATTCAAAAGATTTATAATTTGAGCAATTCTGGTGCTGGGATAGATATTTCCAATGCATATGGCGAAGGCGGTAGAATTTGGGTTGCTAGTGATTTTGAAAATCAATGGAATGTTTATAGACTATGTGGCACTGATAATATTGTAATAACAAGTGTTAGTGTTATTGGTAATGCAAATGAATTAGAATTTACAACTAATAGACCACACGGACTATCATTCAATGATAATATCTTAATTAAAAAAGGTATTGCAGTTGGAAAAACCTCTGTTAACATGAGCGGGTTCTATAGAATAAATGCAGTTGGTACAAATGTATTTAGAACTCCTATATATGCAGGTGCTGCGACAACATCTGGCACAATGAATGCCATGTTGTATAAACTTAAATCAGTGAAATATCAGGATAGAACTGCATTTGCATTGAGTACCCCGCCCGGCGGTTGGAGAACTAACGATAAGGTTTGGATTGAGGGAAGTAACGGCAATTGGGAATTATTAAATCTACAGTCTAACTATACACTTAGTCAATCCTTAACTCCAGTATTTTCTGCAGAAAGTGATAATTTTGGAAATGGAATTACTATTAATTCCAGTGAAAATTTAATGGTTGTTGGCGCACCTGGAAAAGGTTCTGGATGTGTTTATCTATATAATAAAAATTATAATAATGTTTGGGCAGTAAGTCAGAATATTACTCCCGGAAATACTGTTGCAAATGATTTTGGATTTAGCGTTCAATGTAACGATAGAGGTTTAATTATTACAGGTGCCCCCGCTAGTGATAGCAGTAAAGGGTTGGCATATATATTAAAAGTTGATAATTATTCAAATTCTAATTTTCAAATTTTAAATCCAACTACATTAAGTGCAAGTGACCAATTTGGGTACGATGTAACTAGTAGCAAAGACGGTACTTGGATGGCAGTATCGGCTCCGGGTGATAATACTGTTTATATCTTTAAATTTATAAAAGTAACTGATCCGACATCCAGATCAATTCTTACAGCCGGCGCCACTGAACATCAGATTCCGGAATCTTTGTTAGGCTCGGGTATTGTGCCTGATGAACTTAAAGTGTATCTCAATGATAGATTATTAATTCCTAATAAAGAATATACTATTGTTGGCGATAATGTAGAACTTAGTATAACACCTAAAAATTCTGATATTATTAACATGATTTACGAAGACTATTACAAGTACGTTACTAGTTTTTCAAACACCGAAATAGCAGGATCATTTGGATATAGTATTGATTTCAATGAAGACGGAACTCAATTGGCCATCGGTTCCCCAACATTAGTAAATCCTAATAATGCAGAGTCTACTAATTTTGGTGCAGTTTATGTATTTGAGCGTACAATTGAGAAATTTATTATACCTGTTTATGCAGGAGAAACATTAACAGAAGCACAATCTGCAACTTTATATTCAGTGACTTTAGATAATACTCCTGTATTAGCTGATGTATATGTTGATGGTGTATTGGACACCGATAATGAAATTGATGGAAAGGTTATTACTTTTAAAACAGGCAGTCGTCTTAGACTATTAAGTTACGATTCTATTGTAACTGTAGAAAGTAATACTTTTAGAGTACTGGAAACTAAAAGATTTGGTACTGATCAAGCAAATCTGTATTATGGATCAAAAGTAAAAATTTGCCCAACTAATTGTAGTTTGTATGTTGGCGCAAAAGGATACAATATAGTTGAAGATAAGTCACAATTTTTAAATAATGGTGCTGTCATTCGTTATGTTAACGAAGCAAGGCTATACGGTTCTGTAACAACACAAAAGAATGCGCCATTTGTAATTGGCGGTCATAGTATTATTATTAATGGTACTAAAATTACATTTACTGGAACTAATACCGGTGATGGCAGAACAATCATTGATTGGGCCGCCACTACTGATTTCCTAACAATGAATTGGGTTAGATATAATAATGTCATTTATAAGCCAACACAAAACTTTACTAGTGGATCAACTTTTAGCAGCACATATCTAACACCTTATCAGTTAACAATTGACGAAATTGTTGCAGACATCAATACTGCAATAATTCCTGGAATTATTGCAACTAAGGTTAAAAATATGATAACCATTAGTTCAGATTCTATGCTTGCATTTAATAAGATTGTTATTAATACATCTGGATTTGGTACAGCATTAGATGATCTAGGGTTAACAATATTCAAATATTATCAATTCATCGGAGCGCAAACTAACCAATCTTATACAAATTTTGGCAATCAATTTACATTAGACAGTAGCGGTAATCGTTTGCTGATAAGTGCAACACAGACTGATAATATTAAAGTTACAACATTTGATAAAGGTAACACCTCATTTGATTCTAAGAGCACCAGAGTTTATACCGCCACATATAGAAGTGGTAGTGCATATCTCTTTGAATATCAAGGTGACGAATACGAAACTGCTAGTACACATGGCAATTTTGCCTATGCTCAAACATTTACTACAAGTAAGATGAGTTCTAATGATTACTTTGGTACTGGTATTGCATTAACTAAGAATTGGTCAATAATTACATCATTGGGTGACGGTACTAAAGCAGGTACTGTTCATGCATATCAAAATAAAACAGGTGCGTATAATTGGTATGTTGAGCGTTCCAGATTAGAAAGTACCGATTCAAGAAAAATAACACGAGCATATATCTATAATGATAATACTAAAGAATTAATTGTTGATTTGCCTGTAATTGATCCTGAGCACGGAATGCCTGTTCCTGCCGCTGCCGAACAATTAAAGTACATTGTAAATTATGATCCTGCTGTTTATTCAAATTCTCCAAATACTTTTAGTTTTGCAGTTGATGTTAGAAGTAGTTGGGCAGAAGAACATGTAGGTGAACTATGGTGGGATACAAATCAAATTAGATATGCTGATTGGAATCAAAGCGATTTACTTACTAGATTTAGTAATTGGGGATTAAGCGTTCCAAATAGTTTCTCAAGTGTATACGAGTGGGTAGAAACTAACATGACTCCATCAGAGTGGAATCTAGTCAATCCTAATACACCCAGTTTGTATACAGCAGGAGAAGTTTATACGTCAAGAGTTGTGATTGATCCCATTACATTAATACCTTCAAACAAATATTATTTCTGGATAGCAAATAGTAATTCAAATTTTGGAATGGAGCGCCGCGATTCTGCTCTTGTATTACAAGAATTAATAGCAAACCCAAGAAAGAATGATAATCAACCTTTTATTGCTGTAATAGGTACTAATGCTATCGCACTATTCAATTGTCAAGATTTAGTTGATAACGATACAAAGTTGCATATTACAATGCAATCAAGTCGCAATTCAAATCCAGTACATGTTGAATGGACAATGTTTGATGATGGATCTGATTTGGGTGTTGCATCTGAATTTTTAGATCGTTTAAATGACAGCATGGCCGGTATTGACAGTGTTGGTAAAATTGTTCCTGATCCTTCACTAAGTGAAAAACAGCGTTATGGTCTAGATATACGTCCAAGACAAACTACATTTGTTGATAATTTTAATGCTAGAAATAATTGGATTAATAATGTCAATGCAATTTTTGCAAGATATCCAATGGTATTATTGCGTGAAATAAGCAATCTTGAAGAGTATAACTTACCACCTGAAGTCAGTGGCACAATTAAATTATCAGTTGAAAATGAAATTGAATTGGCTTATTTAAACCAGTCATTTTATGATATTGGTGATCAAATTTTAGTGTTAAACGATTCAACTGTTGATAGTTGGACTATCAGAGAATTAAGTTTAAGTTCTGAAGACAATATAACAACAGAATGGAAAATAGTTAAAGTTAAATCTTATGATCTCAGAGACTATTGGACTTATACTGATTGGTACAGTACTGGTATTGCCAATATTGCCATTGACAAAATTGTTGACTTTGATTACGAAATTGCCAACATAAATCCAATAGTTGGTGAAATTATTAAAGTAAAAAATGGAGAAGGTAGCAACTGGAAACTAGTATTAGTTCACGAAAACAATCTAGAATTAGTTGGGCAACAAAACTCTACTATACAATTTAAACAAAATCTGTATGATAACTCATTTGCAGGATTTGGTATAGATAATCAAAGTTTTGAAATTAAAGGTTTTGCAAAAGACAATGCAATTGAATTTAGAAAAATATTTGATATTACTGTCAATGAATTATTAAACAAAGAATTACGTGACGAATTCAAAATTGTCATGACTTCTGTATTTGATAATATTGCAACTCAATTTAAACAAAATGATTGGTTAATGAAAACTAGTTTAATCAATGTAAACAATCATGCACGACAATTGAATCAAATACCAGTATATCTCAGAGAAAATACAGACACTGTATTAAACTTCATTGAAGAAGTAAAACCATTTCATACTAAAATTAAAGAATATATTAACTCATATGATAAAATTGATTTAGCAGGATTTGACACAACAGATTTTGATCTGCCTTCTTATTATAATAAGCGTGTTCAAAGATATAGAGGACCACAAGTTTATAATAAATGGGTCATTGATGAACTAACAGGAGTTGGGTCCTGGATTGAAACTCCTAATATAGTTGATGAATCTGTTATGTTCATTGACTATCCATTTGAACCAACTGTATTGCAAACACAAAAAGCAGTTTATCGTCCGTGGACTAATAATCACAAATATCAAGTTGTTTATATCGACATAGACAATAATGGATCTGGATATAAACAAAATGATACAATTGTTGTTATTAAAGGTGATGGCAGTCGAGCAACCGCAGAAGCGTTTATTAAAAATGGTAGCATATATGCGATTACTGTTACTAATTCAGGATTCAATTACACTTATGCAGAAGTTGAGATATTAGGAAGTGGCACCGGTGCCACTGCTTATGCAAAAATAGGAAATGGCAAGGCAAGAAACTTCAATACGTCAATACGTTTCGATAGATTCACTTACAGTTCAATGACAAAAGAGTGGAAACCAAATACTTCTTACTCATTGACTGATCTAATTACTTACAATGGTAGTGTTTATAGAATTGCAAATGATTCTAACTTAACTAACATACAATCTACAGGAATTACTACAGGTAATAAATTCTCATTTGAGAATCTAATAGAATTGGTAGTAAAAGTTTGGGAGCCAGAAAAAGAATTCTCTAAAGATACAATTATTGTTTATAATCGTGTTCCATATGTTGCACTCACTGATTTTACAAGTAGTCGTTATTTTGAATATAATAGCAATGTTACTGTAACTAATAGTTTATCATGGCAACCTGCAACATATTATGCTGCTAACACGGTTGTAAGTTATAATGGTGTTGCATATCGTGTTACTAATAATTTCACAAGTCCAAACTCATTTACCTTAGGCAATTTGTTAACAGTTTATAATATCGCGCTTTATCCAGGTGGATATTTTGATGACGCTGCATCTCGTGTATGGAGTTACTATAACCCAACAACTAGTATGCCTGGTAAAGATTTAACTCAGGTTATGACTGGTATAGAATATCCAGGCGTTAACGTAATTGGTCCTACTTTTGATCAAAAAATGGGATTTGGATTTGAATTATATGAAAGAATTGCATATGATCAAAGAACTTTTGATGAAAATGGATTCATTGACATATATGGAAATCAAGAAATAGACACAAACTTATACAGTGTCTTTAAGGATAATCAAGTTGGTATTAGACCGGAAGATATGATCACTGATGGTGCTAGTTATATTGACACATATAACAGTTATGCGCCAGAAGAATTTGTTCCTGGGTTAATGATGGATAGTTTGGATATTAGAGTTAAAACTCTTACTGATATGCAAAATCCAAAAGCACCTAATATTGTTGTTATCTCCAGATATGCTGATGATATCACAACAGTTTATAGTTTTGATCCTAGGATAACTGATACAAAATTGCCTGTTGGCGGAATTGAAGATATAGAAGTATTCAATGACATTTCAGGATTACAAATTAAAGAAGTTGATTACACTATCAACTGGAAAGATCAAACAATCAACTTCTTTAATCCTCCTCCAATCCCTAGTAGTTTATACATCATTATTACTGGCCCCAGTGGTCAAAAGATAATGGCTGATGCAAAGTTTATAGGTGATGGAGAAACTACTGAATTTGAAATTGTTGATTGTGTCTTAGAAAATGTACAACAAGCATATATTAAAATTAACGGGGAAAAAGTGACTAATTGGTCACTGGCATCTGCTACTTACGGTGATCAAGATTACTTAACTTTAGGATTTGGTAATTCTGGATTTGAAGAGCAATATTGGGATCAAAATAGATTTCCTGTTCCATTAACATGGGAACCATTACATGATTATTTCACTGACGAGTTTGTAAATTACAATTCTGGTACTTACAGAGTAGTACGTCCATTTAAAAGCAATTATGATTTTGACTTAGATAATTTAATGAGTGCAAGTAGAACTTTTATCAGATTCTTACGTCCGCCGGAAGTAGACTCGGTAATTCAAATTCATTTATTTGATTTAACTTTGGCTATTAAAGCATACAGTGAAGTAATTAATCAAGAAATAATAATTCCTGCAGATTTTGTTCAAGGCACATCAGGGTATGAAATTGCATTCCGAGAACCTGTTCAATATTTGCAGCCATGGGAAGCAAAAATTGAAGTTACTGTAAATGGTTTGTACTTAGAGCCAACAAATCAGTCGTATTATACAGGTAATGGAAAAACAAAAAAATATTCATTACCCGACACTAGAAATTTAGATGTAAATTCAATCACGGACTCAGATATTGTTGCAATTGTTGACGGGGTAATTAAACTCAATCCAAGAGATTACACTGTTTACAGAAACGGCATTGACATTCCCCAGGTTGAATTTATAACTGCACCGATTGATAATTCAAAAATTGTTATTAGCAATAAGAGTACTGCTGAATTTTATGTTTACAATGAAAATTCTATTTTAATTAAACCATCAGTTATTTTGTTCTCAAATGATAAAATTAAAATAAAGATTTTTAGTAATCATGATCAGTATGATACAAGATGCCAGGTATTCAGTGCTGTCAATAATAATGAAACATCAATTCAAGTTCAAAATTATTCAGGGTGGGATTCCATTGCTTTTGATTCGATAGCAACAGTTGAAGAAGGATTAGTATCCGGAATACCTGGTACTTCACCTTATGCAATACATCACTATGATACAATAACCGGAACAAAAACCACTGATGTTACTGATTATGGATTTGCTGATGGTGCAGTTGTGGGATTTGATTCATTATCATGGGATACAAATCAAGTCACTTATGTAACAGACTATCAATTGAATACACCTTTACAAGGGACTGCACAAGTTAAAGTAAATGGAGTAGTATTATCTTTCTTGACAGATTATTCTGTTCCAAATGTTGCAACTATTCACTTCTTCTCAAAAGTTTTAGTAACAGATACTATCACAATAGTTGATAATTATGACACATTAATTACGGTTGTATCATCATTTACAACTTTAACAGCAGTTGATCTCAATGCTCTTAATATTCTTGTTGACGGCATTCAATTGGTTAGAAATGTTGATTATGCATTAACTTCAGCATATCAAATTATTTTTGATACTACAAAAATACAAATATTACCATCAGCAGCATTGCAGGTATTCTCACAAAGTACAGTAGTTGATCCTGCTGCAAGTTTTGGATGGGATTACGAATATACTATTACCATTGAACCTGCTGGAACAATTGTAAATCTAGGGTGGGATTTAATTGGATGGGATAAAACAATTTGGGATAACGAGAGAACAAACACAATTGCTGCTCCAACTTATGTATTAAGCAGACCTGTTAATAACATTAATAATATCATAGTTACATTAAATGGAATAGATCTCAGCCCATTCTATGATTATATTTTAGTTACGTCAGAAATTCTCAGATTAAATCCAGAATTAGCTATTACTGCAAATGATATAGTAACAGTGTATCATACTAGTGAAGATTCAAGAATACAAAATCTTGAATTTAGAATATTCAAAGGTATCACTGAAACTTACGAATATCTGGCTATTAGCGATAACACAACAACTACATTAAGCCAAGATTTAAATCAGAATGATAAATGGATTTATGTTGAAGATATTAGTATCTTCAGTAATCCAGATCCTGCACAGTCTAAACCGGGAGTTGTCTATATTGATGGTGAAAGAATTACATACTATGTATTGGATATTATGAATAAAAGACTTGGTCAATTACGTCGTGGTACACAGGGAACTGGTACACCTACTATACATGATGCAGGGTTGAGAATATATAATGGCGGCGATCATGTTGAAATTCCAAATTCAAGGGATGAATATATTGTTGCTGATCAAGATATTTTACTAATTGGAAAGAAAGGAAATGAGCATCTTGTTCAAAATGGTCAAATTTATCGCCGAGGGAAAACTTGGGTAGATAATGGTATTAATACCCCGTCAAATGGGTTAGGTATATTAAATTCTAACACTATTCAAGCAAAATTCTTAAAGGCAATATAATGGAAGACAAAAAACAGTCAGAATCTATTGTAATAAATAAAGAGCAGCAAGAGAAAAAACCAATGACTAAACCTGATGAGAATACCGGAGTCAGAATTGAAGGCCATATTAAAATATGGGATCCAACCACTGGCGAAGAATTTATTAACAAAAGAAATGCAATTCACTACGAGAATTTCAGTGAAGCATTGGCAATGAGCGTTGGTAATCAAGGTGAAGCATGGATTCATGAAATGGTATTTGGCAACGGCGGGACTAGTGTTGATCCTACTGGTGTAATAACTTATTTGCCTACTAACACAACTGGTAGTAATTCAACTCTATACAATCAAACTTACAATAAAGTCATTGATTCGAATAGTACATATAATACTGATCCTACTAGAAATAAAATTGAAGTTAGGCACATACCTGGTACGGTGTATACCGATGTATTAGTTACTTGCTTGCTGGATTATGGTGAACCCTCAGATCAGGCAGCTTTTGATAATAGTACAACATATGGCGATAATTACGTTTTTGATGAATTAGGGCTCAAAAGTTTCTCATTAAATGGCATTGATATGGGTAAGTTACTAACTCATGTAATTTTTCACCCAATTCAAAAATCACTGAATAGATTAATTCAAATCGATTACACAGTTAGAATACAAACATTAACCACCTTAACATAACACAATAAATATTTAAATGAAGGTTAAAAAGTAGAATTATGCCTTATTATATTAAACATACCGACGGAACTAATCTCGTTACTGTAGAAGATGGTACAGTAGATTCTACTACGACTAGTATTACGTTAGTTGGTAAAAACTTTCCGACGTATGGCCAAACATTTAATCAAAATCTAATTAGTATACTTGAAAATTCTGCTAATTCTACTAATCCTGATCCTGCTTTAATTGGGCAATTATGGTACGATAGTACAAATAAGACTATAAATTTTTATAGAGAAGGATCTACGACTAATGCTTGGCAAAAAATAGCAACGACTATTGAAAGTGATGCAGCACCATCTGATCCTAGAATGGGAGATTTATGGTGGGACACGGTTAACAATCAATTAAAACTATACGATACATCAATGACAGAATGGCAAGTTATTGGTCCTCAAACTACTAATAATGGTAAACTAAATGTAATAGGGACAAACAATTTTCAAATACAAGTAGGGGGAAATACTTCTTTTGAGATTGATCTTTATGGAGCAATTAAAAAAGCATATACCCCTTGTGTTTACGGATATAATAATACATCGGGATCTAATTTATACAGTTCATCATTGACTAGTTATAATACCTGGAAGCCCACTGTATCGATTGACAGATCGAGTAATTTTACACAAGCAACAGGAATCTTTACAGCAAAATCTACAGGAATATATAGAGTTTCAGCAAGCGTGACTACATTAGGCGGGGCAGAAGTTAGATTGCAATGGCAAAAAAATGAAGTTTCTACAAATATTACCTCTAGAAATAATGCTAGTGGTGTAGAACAACTTACATGCAGTGGTTATATAAGTGCAACTACTGGGGACACTATTCAATTAGTATATGCTACTAATAGCACAAGTGTATATATTAGCAATGCTTACAGCACTTACCAAATTGAAATGGTAGGATAAAATATTATGAATCAATTATATAAATACATTAAACGAGAGAATCAGCAATGACTTATTCTATATATAACACGTCAAGTAGTGCAACATATACAATTACTGATGGTACAGTAAACATAGATACTGATATTGGTCTTGTAGGTAAGGGTTATCTAGGATATGGTCCTACGGTCAATCGAAATTTCCTTCAGTTACTTGAAAATTTCAGTGGTTCTACTGCTCCAACAAAGCCTATCAAAGGGCAACTGTGGTATGACAGTTTAAATCAAGCAGTAAAAGTTTATAACGGTACTACTTTTAGTGCTATCAGTGGATCATCACTTAGTGCTACAAATTTAACAGTTTCAGGTGATTTGTCAGTTTCTGGTGCTGCTTCTTTTTATGGAACAGTTACACTTCCAGCATTATCGGGACTTACTGTTAACGGAACAGCAAATATTACTAACGTGCGCGGTGCATTAGGCGGCCCATTTAATGGGACAGTTGGAGCAATTACTCCAAACACTGGTGCATTTACTACATTGTCAGCATCAACTAATATATTGGTTGGTACCTTAGGTATTTGGGCTGGCAACGCAACTATTACTGGCGTTACACTATCTGGTGTATCTGCTGGTGCAACTGGTACTTTGAATGGACCACATAACGGAACTGTTGGCGGAGTTACTCCTAACAGTGGTGTGTTTACAACACTAACAGCAACTACTTCATATAATGGTGCAATGAATGGAGCACATAATGGAACTGTGGGTGCAACAACTGCTAACACAGGCGCCTTTACTACATTGTCAGCATCAACTAGTGTAACAGCAGGTAGTATTCAGTTATGGGCTGGTAATAATACAATTACTGGTGCTACAATTTCTGGAATGTCTGGTGGTGCAACTGGAACACTAGCAGGTCCATTTAATGGAACTGTTGGTGCAATTACTCCAAACACCGGTGCGTTTACTTCAGTAACAACAGGAACACTAACAGCAACAAGTGGATATCAAGGCGCTGCAAGTGGCCCACTTAATGGAACTATTGGTGCAACAACTGCTAACACTGGTGCATTTACTACATTGTCAGCATCAACTAGTATAGTAGTTGGTACTTTAGGTATTTGGGCTGGCAACGCAACTATTACTGGCGTTACACTTTCTGGTGTATCTGCTGGTGCAACTGGTACTTTGAATGGACCACTTAACGGAACAGTTGGCGGAATTACTCCCAACACCGGTGCCTTTACTACTATATCAGTTAATAGTTCAACTGCTGGAATTACAAATGCTGCAAGTAGCGGCACTGGTAATATTGGCTCAACCGGCAGCACATTCAATACGGTATTTGCTAAAGCAACAACTGCACAGTATGCTGACTTAGCAGAAAATTATGAAGCAGATGTTGCTTATGCTCCAGGTACAGTATTAGATTTTGGCGGCGAATTTGACGTTACACTTTCTAACACTACTAGTAGCAGCAGAGTTGCAGGTGTTGTATCAACAAATCCAGCATATCTAATGAATAGCCATGCTGAGGGCAACTTTATTGTTGCACTTGCGCTAACTGGTCGTGTACCATGTAAGGTTAGAGGAGCAGTTTCAAAAGGTGATTTATTAGTTTCTGCAGGTGAAGGTTATGCAATGACAGACAACAATGCTCGTGCTGGTACTATTATTGGTAAGGCAGTACAAAACAATGAAGGCGGCGACAACGTCATTGATATAGTTGTGGGTCGTTTTTAATTGATAAATACAAAGAAATAAATTAGGACGTGGAATAATGGCTTATTCACAAAGTGGTTTAATTGAAGCTACTGACTATAATAACAGAGCAACAAATATCAACAATATTTGGGGTACTGGGTCGGGATCGAACGGATATGGTCAAACTTCTACTATACTAGTAACTAACAAAGCAAATACAGACCTTGTTAGTGCTACAGAATGGGCTTCACTGGTTAATCGTCTAGAAAGCATTACTCAACATCAAACGGCTGTAACATCTGGAATTAGTGCTCCTACTTCAGGCAGTACTGTTACATTTCTATCTACTCTAGATACTAAGTTAGCAGCAATAATTACTAATAAACTTTCTGTTGGTTCCAGGGGTACGACTGCAACTCCTGGAGTACAAATGACATCAGCAACTGCGTGGACAACTAGTGCTATTAAAGAATTTTCTGTCACTTTTGGTGATATTAATATGGTTCGTTATTGGTTCAATGCTGGCGGCTTATTAAATAGTTATTGTTCCGTAATCAGTCCAACAACCACTAAAGCAAGTGACTGGAATACATTCTTAACTAATCAAGTTGGTACTATTACACTTGGAAGTAATTTTTGCTCACGTAGTGGCACAGGTGGCGATACGTTAACTTTAAATACTAGCGTTGGATATTACAGTTTAACAACAACTTACCAAACTCTTTTTAACATTGGGTCAACTAGTGTTACTGCTGATTATGGTAACAATTATGCAACTATTGAAGCTAAAATTGGCGGCGCATTAGGTACTACTAATTCCAATATTGTTTATATAAAATTCACACTGTATGACACAGCCGGCGATATTGTTTTAGATACTGTTAGTGGTATTACTTTATGTTATACTGGTGTTACTAATCCCGAAACAACATATTTGACACAATCATGGGGTACACCAACTTTTACTACTGTAACCAATACCCAATCATAATATTGACATTGTTACAATATTCTAATAATATCATAGTATGGATATTGACGAACTTAAAAATCAAGCACAATTAAGTTATGATCATGCTGTAGGTAAAAAAAATCTACAGCAACGAATGGAGTCACGACTTAATGTTGTATATAACGGTGGGTTTTTTACGGTAACAAAAGAACAAATTAACTTCTTAGATTTACTTGGTTCACAAGAAGTAGTTTTACTTGATGATTATCAAACTCCAATTAAAGTAAATGCTTTTGATTTACTTAAGTTAATGTTTGTACGTTATCATGAAATTATGAATGAATGGCTTTACGAGTGGGAAGAACTTAAGAAAGTTAGGTCTGCTAAGAATGTCTAATACAGGCGCGGTTATTATTGCTAATAATACAGAAGAGTTTGATTATATCAAATTAGCAGAAGTTGCAGCAAACAAAATTAAAATGCATCTTAAGATTCCAGTTGCATTAATAACTGGATCCAATATTGAATCTGATGTATTTGATAAGGTCATTCAACTTCAGCCAAACAAAGATAATAAACGATATATTAGAGAATATGCAGGACATGTTTCCTGGCTGAATATGGATAGGACTGCGGTATATGATTTAACCCCGTGGGATAGAACATTACTAGTAGATGCAGATTTCTTTGTTCATACTGATGCATTGAAAAATCATCTGTTGTCTACTATGGATTTTGCCATTGCTAGAACATTATATGATCCAACTACTGGTAACGATTACGTTTTAAAACTAGGTAAAAGCCAAATTGATCAACGATGGGCTACTTTAATGATTTTTAATAAATCTACAGTTGCTAAATCTATATTTGAAATGGCAAAACATGTTTTTGACCATTGGTACTACTATCATAAACTTTATAATTTTACCTTTGCTCCCTATCGAAATGATTATGCTTTTACTATTGCTTGTCACTTATTAGGCGGCTACGGCAATAGAAATTTTGATATCATTGATTACCAAATGTGCAATTGTGATTTCAACACACGAATTTCTCAACTTAATTTAGAAAATGTTTTGGTATCATATGATAAAATAGTGAATACACAACCTAAAACTTTTGTGCAGCGTATTAAATCCGACGTTCATATTCAAAATAAAGCAACTTTGTTTGGATGTTTATCATGACACAAGGATTTATTACTATTGCTTGCAATACTGTAGATATTAACTATCTTGAACATGCATATCAACTTGCTGTTAGTATTAAAGATACACAGAAAAAGATCACTGACATTTCAGTTATTGTCAATGATAGTACAAAAGAACTTATTACTGATAAACATACAAAGATATTTGATAAAATCATTCCTGTGTTTACTGGTAAAGTAAATCTTCGTAAAACATATAGTCCTGAATATAAAGTTTGTTTTTTAACACCTTACGAGCAAACAATTAAAATTGAATCTGACATGATATTAACATCTAATATCGATCATTGGTGGTCAATATTGGATGAGAAAGATATTGTACTTACTAATAAAATTATGACTTATTGGGGAGAGATTATCACCGATAGAAGTCAACGTAAGATTTTTGACGATAATGATTTACCAGATGTTTATAGCGGATTATATTATGTTAGGCCAAATGAAGAATCTCATAAATTTTTTGATATTGTCACGGCAATTTTTAAAAATTGGGGTTGGTTCAGAGATCATTATTTAAAAAATTGTAGATATGAACAGCCTGTAACAGATGAAGTATTTGCTATTGCAGCAAAGATATATGGTGTAGAAAAATGCACGTTGAATAAAGCAAGTATTCCGTCGTTTGTTCATATGAAAAATAAACTTCAAAAGATTCCAAAAGACGACAGTTGGTTTCGCTATGTTGATTTTGAACAACGTACAGCAAATACAAGTATTGGTTATTTTAACCAATCGTATCCATTACACTATCATGATAAGACATTTTTGGATATATTGAATAATGACTGAAGAAGAATTTTTAAATGAAATATTTAAGCACGTAGTTCTATTAGAATCTAGCCCAACAGATTATAGAATATATTACAATAAAGATACAGGTGATATTATATGCTATACACAAGAAAACTTAGAGGGTGATTATATTATCGTCACTGAACAAGAATATATGCATTTTAATACAGAATCTTTTAAAGTTGAAAACGAAAAGTTTGTTAGGAAAGATAATTATATTCAGAATAAACTTCAGATTCAAAAAGAAAAATTTAAAAATTCAAATAAAAAATTTGCATCTATTAAAAATGATAAACAATTTGCAGTAGGTAGTGAATATACTAACCTAACAGATATTTGGAATTTAAATGAGTGATATCATTGACATCAGTGAGATTGATTGTGTTTATCTAAGTTATGATGAACCACGTGCAGATGAATTTTGGGCAAAGATACAAAGTCAGATCCCTTGGGCTAAACGTGTACATAATATAAAAGGTAGCGATGCTGCTCATAAAGCTGCTGCTGCTGCGAGTGATACTGAGCGTTTTATTTTAATTGACGGAGATAATCTACCAAATTGGGAATTTTTTAATCAACAATTACATATCACTGAAATAAACAAAGATAGTGTATTTCGTTGGCGTGCCGTCAATGAAATAAATGGTCTTACTTACGGTAACGGTGGTATTAGTTGTTGGACTAAAGAGTTCATTAACAATATGCGTACACATGAATCTACTACAGGCAGCGATGATACTGTTGTAGAATTTTGTTTCGATAATCGTTACTGGGCAATGCATGATGTTTGGAGTTATACGTATCCAAATCAAAGCCAATACCATGCTTGGCGTGCAGGCTTCAGAGAAGGAGTTAAGATGTGTTTAGATCAAGGACGCAGACCAACTCCTGAAGAATTTGATACTGCGGTTTGGCATGGCAACAAGTTTAGTTTGGAAGTTTGGTGTACCTTAGGCAGAGATGTTGAATTTGGTGATTGGGCAATCTATGGTGCTAGATATGGTGCATATAAATGTATGTTTGAAGATAGTTGGGATTATACTGAAGTAAGGGATTTTGACAAATTATATGAAATCTATGAAAATATTTTGCCAAATGAAGCAGAAAAGAATAGCCAATACCACGCTAGTATCTTGACAAATCGTCTTGGTTTAAATATAATAGAAATAACAGCAGATCAAAGTTCCTGGATTAAAAAACACAATCAACCATGGAAAAATATTGATATAATGCTGCCAGAAAGAGATTATGTCAGAGTCATCACCGAAACCGCTAGACAACTCTGGCGATAAGAATACAGTAAATTTAGACGGAACTTTAAACAGCGGGTTTATGAGTTCTGCTGAACAAATGAAAGAAAAGTTAGGTCCTGCATTATGTCTTGCTAAGTGGCAACAGACCAGTTTGCATCTTACTACTGGACACACTAATAGTTGTTATCATCCTCCCTTACACAAAATAGAGGTAACTGAACTTGAGAATAACCCCAGTGCGCTCCATAACACCACTTACAAGAAGACCCAACGACAGCGGATGTTACGGGGAGAGAAGCCAGAAGAATGTTCATATTGCTGGCGTGCTGAAGAAACCGGAAATCTATCAGACAGACATTACCGATCGGGGGAGTCTTGGGCGGCTGAAAGATTTGATGAGATTTTGGTTCAAGATCCCCTAACATGGAATGTGAATCCCGCTTATGTTGAAGTCAATTTTAGCAATGTTTGTAATCTTAGATGTAGTTATTGCAGTCCTCAATTTAGTAGCACATGGGCTCAGGAAGTCGCCAAACATGGTGCTTATCCTACCCGTAATAGACACAACGACCCAAGTCATTTTGTTGGCGAACGCCATGTTATTCCTAATCGTGACACTAATCCCTATTTAGAAGCGTTCTGGCGTTGGTGGCCTGAATTATATCCACAACTAAAACACTTTCGTATGACTGGCGGTGAGCCAACTATGGATAAGAATACATATCGTGTATTTGATTATGTATTGGCAAATCCTAAACCTGATCTGCATCTTAATACAACTAGTAACTTCAGTCAAGAAGCAGTTGTTTTTGACAAATATATGGATTATGTAAAACAATTATGTGAGGGTGAAAAGATTGAGCACTTTATGCAATTTGTCAGCCTTGACACATGGGGAGAACAAGCAGAATATATAAGAGATGGGATGGATTTTGAACTTGTTAAAAAGAATGTTGAAAGATTTCTTACGGAAATTCCATATCGCAATAGTCTCACATTTATTATCACGTTAAGTAATCTTGCTATTCCCAGTGTACATAAGTTATTAGATTGGATTCTCGATCTTCGTAAAAGACATAGCACAACATATCAGCGTGTATGGTTTGATACTCCTATTCTTCGAGAACCATTGTGGCAAACTCCAAGAGGGATGCCTGCTGCATATCAGTTTAAACTTCAACAAACAGTTAATTGTATGAAGACATCAATGGAAACATCTGACACTCGTTTCAATGGATTTAAGGACTATGAAGTTCAGAGATTGCAGCGTGTAGTAGATCAAATGAATACAAAAGTAGTGCAATATAATGAACAAACTAAAGCAGATTTCTATAAGTTCTTCAATGAACATGACAACAGACGTGGTACTAATTTCCTCAAAACATTTCCTGAGATGAGTGAATGGTGGGACGAGTGCAAGTATTGGGCAGAAAATGACAAAAAGTAAACGTAACGACGAAACTTTTTTAGAATATAAAAAGCGTGTCTTAGACTCTAAGAGTGCAAGTTTCTGTGGTGCTAAATGGTATAACGCAACTATTTGGTTGGGTAGCGGAATGACTACAAGTTGTCACCATCCTCTTCCTCATAAAGTAACAGTAGAAGAAGTATTGGCTAATCCAATGGCATTACACAATACGCCTCAGAAAAAACGTGAACGTGAGATGATGCAAAAAGGTCAACGACCATCTGGGTGCGAATACTGTTGGAAAATTGAAGATAGTAGTCCTGATGCTATCAGTGATAGACCTTACAAATCAATGATATATACTGAAGAGGAACTTTGGTTTGCAAATGCTATTCCTAGTCATAGTGATATTAATTTACGAACCTTAGAAATAGCATTTGATAGAACTTGCAACTTTGCATGTAGTTATTGCAATCCTGCTTTCTCAACAACGTGGGCAAAGGATATAAAACAAAATGGACCTTACAACAATCTTACTAGCGATGGCCGTAATCATTTTACTCATGAGCATGGTAGTAGCCAGCTTTATCGCGTGGGCGAAGAAAACCCTTACGTGGAAGGATTCTTTAAGTGGTGGGAATCAGACCTCAAAGATACCCTCCAAGAGCTTCGGATAACTGGCGGCGAACCAACTATGAGCGCGGACTTTTGGCGCTTGATTGATTGGTTTAAAGATAATAAGAGCAATGTCAAACTTGCAATTAATAGTAATCTTGGTGCAAAACCTGATCTAATAGATAAACTAATTGCAGCAAGTCATGATATACCACATGTAGAACTTTATACAAGTTGTGAAGCAACTGGTCTCAGTGCAGAATATATCAGAGATGGATTAGTTTGGCGAGAATGGTGTGATAATTTTACACGATTAATTGAAGAAGGCAACTTTAAGCAATTGCATGTTATGCAAACCATTAATGGACTATGCCTAACAACTATTACTGAATTCTTAGAATATCTAATGGTCCTGAAAGAAGCATACGGGCGTAATGTATTAACATTTACACTTAACATTCTTCGTTTTCCAAGTTTTCAAAGTCCACTTGTTCTTCCTTTAGAATACAGAAAAATTGTAATTACAAAATTGCGTAATTGGTATATGAAGAATGGCGAAAGTTCATTACTACATGATATGGAACGTGAACATGTACTACGTCTCATAACATATCTCGAGTCAGTTGATAGTCCTCATGCTGGAGCAAGTCCTCAAGCAGAACTTGAAAAAGACTTTAAAAGTTTCTATACACAGTACGATCAGCGTCGTGCCAAGAATTTTGAAAAAGCATTTCCTGAATTGAAAGCATGGTACAATGGCATATAATTATAATGGAAAAGAGCCTATTAAAATAGCAATAGATGATCTAAGTGATAAGCACAAGGATCTAATATTTGAAAATAAAACATTTTGTATGTTACCATGGATTCATTTACATAGTTTCCCAACTGGAGAAGCATATCCCTGTTGTAATACAGAAATGAAATACAAAGTTGGTAACACTAATAAACAAAGCATTAAAGAAATATGGGATGGCCCTGTAATGCAAGACGTCCGTGCTCGTATGCTTGCAGGCGAAAAAGTAGAAGGATGTACACGTTGTTATGAACAAGAAGATGCTGGGTTTTTTAGTATGCGTCTTAGTAGTAATAAACATTTTGGACATCATATTGCATTGGCTGATAATCCCACCCCAGATATGAAATTAGTATATTGGGATATTCGTTTTAGTAATTTGTGTAATCTTCGTTGTCGCAGTTGTGGACATATATTCAGTAGTAATTGGTATGATGATCAAAAAGCATTAATGAATTTGGACGGTCATACAATGACTGATAAACGTATTCAATTTGCTGGTCGTAGTGAAGATGATATGTGGGATCAGTTAAAAGATCAAATTGATAATCTTGAACAAGTTTATTTTGCAGGCGGCGAGCCTCTTATTATGGAAGAACATTATCGTTTGTTGCATGAGTTAATTAAACGTGGTCGTACCGATGTAAGATTAATTTATAACACTAACTTCACTGAACTTTCCTACAAGAAAACTAACGTATTAGAGTTATGGAAAGAGTTTAAAAGTGTTAGTGTTGGGGCAAGTCTAGATGCAATGGGTATGCGAGCAGAATACATTCGTAAAAATTGTGATTGGCAACAGATCGAACACAACAGAGAAGAAATGTTAAGGATATGTCCAAAAGTAGATTTTTACATTAGCCCAACAGTTAGTATTATGAATGCTTGGCATATCAGTGATTTCCATCGTTCTTGGGTAGACATGGGACTACTAAAGCCTCAAGATTTGAACATCAACATACTTCAAGATCCTGCATATTTTAGAATCGATGTATTATCAACAAAATTCAAAGAAGAAATAAAAGCCAAATGGGAAGATCATTTAGAATGGTTGAAACCAAAAGATCATTTAACTCGTGCAACTACAGGTTTTGAAAGTGCAATAAACTTTATGATGGCAGATGATAAGAGTCATCTCTTGCCAAAATTTTGGGATCGTACTAATAAATTAGATAAGATACGTAATGAGTCGCTATTAAGCGCAATACCGGAGTTGTTTCATGAGCAAATTGTGCATTCTACCATGGGTTAGTATCGAAACTACTCCAATTGGATCCGTTAAACCCTGTTGTTTAACTGATGATATTATACCAAATATAAATCTGACAGACAATACAATGCAAGAAGCATTTGACAGCGAATATATGAGAAATCTTAGGCAACAATTTCGCAACGGAGAAAAGCCGGAAACATGCCGTCGGTGCTGGACAGAAGAGGACGCAGGACGTACAAGTAAACGTATGAATAGTTTACTCAGACTTGGTAATATGTTAAAAACAGTTGATGTTGATTTTGATAGTAATGATGGTAAATTAATATTTCTAGATTTAAAATTAGGTAACATCTGTAATCTTAAATGTAGAATTTGTGGAAGTTTCAGCAGTAGTAAATGGGCACAAGAAGAAATTGAAATTCAAAAAGAATGGCCGGATGACTATAAAAATTCTATGCCACATAACCATTTACATCTGGGGCAGTGGCCACGAAAGAATCATGACTTTTGGGATAATATGAATTTATTGTTGCCATATATTCGTTATTTTGAATTTACAGGTGGCGAACCTTTCCTTATTAAGGAGCATTTTGAATTATTAAAACGTGCTGTTGAACAGGGTTATAGTAAAAATATTGAGATACATTATAATACTAATGCAACAACTTTCCCCAAAGAAGGTACAGAACTTTGGCCACATTTTAAATTAGTAGAAATTGCTTTTAGTATTGATGATGTTGCTGAACGATTTGAATATCAAAGATTTGGAGCAAATTGGAAAGAAGCAAATGAAAATATTGCTAAATTTCAAGACTTAAAACATAATAATAAAAACATTGTTCTTCAACACTGTTTAACTGTTAATGTTTTTAATATTTTTTATCTTCCTGAACTGTTCCAGTGGATGCAGCAACAACATTTTAATAGTACATATTTCAATGTATTACACGATGCTTTTTATTTTTGTATTAGAAGTTTGCCCAATAATGCAAAGCAAGAAATTGTAGAAATTTATAAAGATAACACTTACTATAAAGATGAAGTTGATAACTTAATTAGATTTATGCTTCAGGGTGACAGCACAGATGCTCAAGATTTAAAAAGAGTAACTGATGAAAGTGATAGGCAACGTCGCCAACGTCTCACTGATCATCATAGTGAATTAGCTAGGGCAATTGGCTATGAATGATTTTTGTCTTGCTCCGTGGACACATACTTACATTAGTCCACAAGGTGAACGTAGGCTTTGTTGTGCAAGCAGAGAACCTGCACAAAATTTTAAACAATACATCGATACTGATGCAGGTACAGGACAGTTCACCCCATTGAGTCTTAAGTCATGGTGGAACAGTGATCATGTCAGAAACATTAGAACTAAGTGGCTTTCAGGTCAAGTACCCGATGCTTGCGAAGTATGCGATAAGAAATTGCTAAACACTGATGTATATCGTGATTACTTTGGACATTTGTTTAAGCATCTGCGACAACAGGCAATAGAATCAACTGATGCCACTGGGTATACTACAATGGACCCAATCAGTTGGGATTATAGATACAGCAATATCTGTAACTTCAAATGTCGTATGTGTGGTGATATGCTCAGTAGCAGTTGGGAAAGTGAAGTTCTTCAACATCAAATGGTTGATTTGAATAATACAAAAAATAACTGGTTGCGGCAAGACAACAGACAATTGATTAAAGAGTTTGTTAGTAATACTGTTGTGCCAGAATTTATGGATGCTGTAGAAAATAAAAGTATACGTGAAATTTATTGGGTAGGCGGAGAACCTTTACTATACCCACAGCATTGGGAAGCAATGAATCGCATTGTAGAATTAAATTATGCTGAACAAGTAAGAGTACGTTATAATACTAATCTGAGTCAAATTAATTATAAAGGCAAGAATTTATATGATGTATTGGGAAAATTTAATAACTGGGAAATATGTGCTAGTCTCGATGGGACTGGACGCATTGGTGAATACATTCGCACTGGTCTTGTTTTTGATGACTGGCTTGTTAATTTTAAGATGGGCGTGGAATCGCAAAAGCATCATCGCCAGATGCGTATTGACTTCACTCTCACTTTACCTGGCATGGAAGAATTGGTACGTGTTGTACGTTTGGCTAATGACCTTAGGGTTAACATGCTTTCAAAGCTTATCTTCTCTTTTTCAAACGATATCCTCTTTAGTCCCTTAGCATTACCGCGTGATATACTAATTCCTTGGATTGAAAAGATTCAAGAGGATATCAAACCGCATATCACAGCACGTACACAATCTGCGTGGGATACATTAGAACAACTTAAAACTAGGCAAACATTTGAAGAGCAATATGGAGCAGAATCTGCTGCATTAGGCAGAGTTAAAGGTAAGTCACATATATTAAAATTGGAATCTATTAGAAAAGATGCTACAGTAAATATGCAGGATATTTTAAGTGAACATAAACCTGCATTAGATTGGTGGAATAGTATATGACTGTTATAGTCACTGTTAGAAATCCTGTAACTAAAATAGATTATTTGCCTCTATATGTCGAGCCAAATAATACTGAACTGGCACACGATTGGCAATTGGCGCTGACAAGAGAACTTCAAAAAAAGAGGCCCATTGAGAAAAATTATTGTTGGCACGGCTGGCCAGACTCGCAACGAAATTTAAATTACTTGTGCAATCAATTAAACTATCATATTAAAAGATTAAATGAGAATTTAAGAGGATATGTTCAAATTGAATCAGTCGATCCTTCTTTAATTATGATGCCATTGACTGGTATTAATGAAGATGGTAAACGTGGGGGCAATGTTAATCATGACATCATGAATAATATTCATAATCATTTTGAACATTTACAAGGTACTGTTGGCAATATGAGTCATTGGTATACAGATGCCAACTCAAAAACAAAATACAGCATACGTCAATTAAATAATCTATGTCATGAAATTGAAACACTTTGTTTAAGTGTACGTAAGAAGTTTTATACACCAGAATGGATTAGACCCAGTAGTATTGTTACGTTTTTAAATGCACAACGATTTAGATTAAACGATATTCATCGTCAAGGATTTTTAACTAATAGTTATGATCGTAAATTTGGATATATTTACATGCATTGGGCACAGATTGGGAAAACACTTTACGAAGTATTTCGAGACGAGAATGGTGCCGACATTGATCAAACAGTATGCGATGCAATTACACATCTTGAATATTATAGTGGTGAGTTTGATATTGAATGGGGTAAAGATGTTGTATATGGTAACGAACAACCGTGGCATACAAAAGAAATGGATGCATTCAATGAATGGTTAATACGCAATAAATTTGATCCAAAAGATCCTAAACTTAGTCTTGGTTATCTTGAAATAGGTCGTATTAATCTAATGCGTAGTTTTGGAACAGAAGATATCTATAAAATTTGGGATATTATGAACTCACGATTGGATATCTATAGTATACAATGTATGGAAAATGTTGCATACTACAATTACTGCTGGGCAGATGATGATCATGAAGATAAACAAATTGAATTTTTAATTCCTGGTTATAAGTCGAATGTATGATATATTCTATTTTGATAAAGATCTAGTAGAGGCTAAAAAGAAAGCAGTTGAAGAAAGCCGTACTGAATATGCTTGGGTTTTGTACAAAGGGGTAGATTATACTAACTTTGATCTTAGATTTGTTCCAAGTAAATTTAAAAAAACTTACGCACATACATGGGGCAGTCATAATAATGTAAACAGTCATACTACTTGGCTGTTGCCCATTGAACAAATTAGAAAAAATACCTCAGTTGATTTTGAACAGCACAATGTTATTCTGCCAGCAAAGGATATTTTAGGGTGGCAATGGATCACTGATAAAAGAATAGATTATACTAACTTTAATTTTAATTGGCTCCCAAATGAATGGGATTGGGACAAGAATCATGCCTTTACAATGAAAGGCACAACTCAATTGTCTTACACAATCCTAAAGAAAGAAGGCGCTACTGAGACTGTTTTTCATTGTGCAAATTTAGAGTTTATTCCTGATACTACTAGCGATGAATGGGTATGGGATACAGATCCACGTATTGATTACAGTAACTTTGACTTTAACTGGTTGCCGGATGCATGGGATTTAGATAAAGTTCATTACTTCTGTATGCAAGGTTTAGAACAATTAAGTTATACATATTTGTATAATAGCAAGCACACACAAATTGAATCAAAATTTCACAATACTAATTTAAAGTTTAAAATAAATGCTGCCACGGACGAATGGATATGGGATACAGATCCACGTATCGATTACAGCAATTTTGACTTTACTTGGCTTCCTGATGCATGGGATGTGAATAAAGATCACTATTTCTGTATGGATGGGTGTGAACAATTAAGTTATACACGACTCTATAATATAAAGCATGAACGTACTGAATCAAAATATTACAAATCTAAATTAAGATTTTTGCCAGGATCTGCCACAGACGAATGGGTTTGGGAAACTGATTCACGCATTGATTATGGCAACTTTGACTTTAACTGGTTGCCCAATGAATGGGATAAAGATAAAGTTCATTACTTCTGTATGCGTGGATGCAAGCAGTTAAGTTATACTCGCTTAATTAATTTAAAGCACAAGAGTAAAGGTAACAAATATCATACTGCTGATTTAATGTTTAAACCCAATGCTGCCACTGATGAATGGGTATGGGATACAGATCCACGTATTGATTACAGCAACTTTGACTTTACCTGGTTGCCAGATGAATGGGATATGAATAAAGATCATTACTTTTGCATGAAAGGTCTTACACAACTAAGTTATACTCGTTTATATAATATAAAGAAAGAACGCACAAGCAAAAAGTTTCATAAAAGTAAACTAGAATTTATTCCTGGTACTACTGATGAGGAATGGGTATGGGAAACTGATCCACGTATTGACTACAGTAACTTTGACTTTAACTGGTTGCCGGATGCATTTGACATGAATAAAGTTCATGAATTTTGTATGCGTGGCAAAGAACAATTAAGTTATACTCGTTTGTATAATAGTAAATGCAAACAAATTGAAACAAAGTTTCATACTGCTAGTCTAGATTTTATTCCAGGCGCTGCTGAAGATGAATGGGTATGGGATACAGATCCACGCATTGACTATAGTAACTTTGACTTTACTTGGCTTCCTGATGCATGGGATCGAGACAAGGATCATTATTTCTGTATGCGTGGCTTAGAACAGTTAAGTTATACTTGTTTGTACAATTCAAAATTTAAACAAACAACTGCAAAGTTTCATATATCAAATCTAGAATTTATTCCTGGCGCTGCTGAAGATGAATGGGTTTGGGAAAAAGATGAAAGAATTGATTATACAGGATTTAACTTTAATTGGCTTCCTGATGCATGGGAAAAAGAATATGCCCATTGTTTCTGTATACAAGGCAAAGAGCAGTTAAGTTATACTAAGTTAATTAACATTAAAAATAATGTTCCTGGTAAGAATAAGTTTTACGAATCTGATCTACAGTTCATTGATAAAACATCTAGGTTTACTAGAGAAGAAATAGAACACATTAGAGATTTACCTGAATGGATTTGGGAAATTGATCGTAGAATTAATTATACTAATTTTAACTTCGATTGGTTGCCTGATGCATGGGAAAAAGAATACGCTCATTGTTTCTGTATGATCGGAAAAGAACAATTAAGTTACACACGATTAATCAATACTAAGCACAATGAGAAAGATAAAAACAAGTTTTATAGTACTGAGTTGAATTTTATTCAGCCAACAACTGTTATCCAATGGCCTAACTTTGCTGAAGCAATGCTTACTGGAGATGATTGGTTCGATTGTTTAGTTAATTGGGTATTAAAACAAAATATTCAAGAAGAGTGGGTATGGGTTACTGACGACAGAATTGATTATACATCTTTTGATTTTAATTGGTTGCCTGATCGTGATGGCTTGCCTTATATACATTGTTTCAGTATGCAAGGTAAAGAAAAGTTAAGTTATACTTGGTTGGTAAACACTAATAGTTTGCGTGATAGGCAGTACAAGTTTATTAAAAGCAATCTTAAATTTTCAAAATCACATGTTGATACTGTAGTCTTAGATATGGGATTTAATCTTGATAATTTTAAGTATTATCAAAAGAGACTGCGTTTCACTGGTACAATGGAAGCAATGTTATCTAGTGCTATCAAACGTGCAACTAGTGAATGGCTACATGTTATTAGTACATGTTGCGATTATATGATGTTTGATTTTGCATGGTTGCCAGATTTGGATCAAGTTGGATATACACAATGCTGGCCCAGTAATGAGCAGGAGAAAGGGGATACTTTTCTAATTCACATCCCAACTTATCTACGGACAGGAAAGTTTGAATTTAATTTTGATCATGACAGCGTACATAGAGTACCTTGGCCACCATTCATATATGAAGAAGATAGCCTAGCAGATGCATTAAACAATCATACACGCAAATCAAGTTTGTATGTTGTTTATTATAAATCTAATTCTACAATTTTACGATTTCCCAGTCCTTGTCTTTGGGATAAACGTCCTGTCATTGGCATGAATGAATGTAATAGTGTAAGTCTTGTGCCAAGAGATTGTGTTATTAAGAAAGAAATATATGAATACCCATATTTAGAAAGAAAAATTGATTATGCCAAACCTATTAGTTTGGATGTTGTCTTCATTCATAATGGTGAAAAAGATGCAATTACTAACTTAACACATTGTAATCTCTTACTACCTTTAGATATGGATATGAAGATCAGTAGTGGGGTGAATGGCAGACTTAAAGCATATCAGTCAGCAGCAGAATTAAGTTCAACGGATTGGTTTCTTGCTGTATTTGCCAAATGTCATATGACTGATGAATTTGCTAATTTTAAGTGGCGCCCTGATTATTGGCAGAAACCCAAGCATTATATTTTCCATAATCACAACTATGATCTCGATATGACTTACGGTCACATGGCTCCAATTGCATACAACAAACAACTAATGCTCGAGAATACAGGAGGTCTTGATATGACTTTGGCACAGGAACATGCAGTTGTACCGATTGTTCTCAGTGAGACACGATTGACTGACCCATGGGACACTTGGCGTACTGCCTTCCGTGAAACAGTTAAGTTGCTTTATTATTCTAAGAACGATGATAGTATCGAATTACAGTATAGATTAGACCGTTGGCTCAATGCTGAAGAAGTTTGGACCAAACATAACCCCTGGTATCAATATGGTTCACGTGATGCAAAAGATTTCTTTGATAGTGTAGATGGGGAATGGGGTTGGATCATGGTAACTAACGAATGGGATTGGCTACGCAAGCGTTTTGATGCGCTATATTCTAAAGACCAGATTTAACAGTTTTAACAATTAAGTCAATTTCACCGTCTGATAAATGCCAATGATTTGGCAGACTAATGCATCTCCCGGCAAGTTTTGTTGCTGTGGGGCAATAGTCGTTGAATGTCTTAAATGCTTCATAATGATGAATAGGTTTATCATAATGACTAGAAAATTGTATATTATTAAGAGACAGTACTAGTTTTAACATATCAGTTTTTTTAGGTGCAATGACAAAAACATAGTTGTTATGTGTACAGTGATTCACTTTCTCAGGCATTTCAACAAAGTTTCTAAACTCTTCTCTGTAGTACCAACTGATCTCTGCTTTTCGTCTCATGTTATCATCAAATTTTAGATATTTTACATTTAACACAGCAGCCTGTATAGCATCTATTCTGCAATTAAATCCAGGATTGACAACATCACCATTATTCTTACCCTGTACACACCATCGCTTTATTTCATCAACAGTATAATGTTGACTGACTACTGCACCGGCATTTCCCATTGCTCCTAGATTTTTTAGCGGATTAAAACTAAGTGCTAGGCTATCACAATAATTAATTTGATGATAGTGATCATACATAATTTCAAAACTTTGAGCAGCATCTACTATTAGTTTAACATTGTAATGATTGCACAGATTCTTAAATCTAGAAAGATTAACTCCTTGTCCATAAAGATCAACTACGATAACAGCAGAAATTTTATCATATTGTTCTAAATAATCTTTAAGAACATTATAGTCCATAAGCCAATGTTCGTCGATATCAATGCATATCGGAAATAAACCAGCAGCAACAACAGCATTGGCAGTTGCTACATATGTCATTGCAGGAACAGCAACAAGACTATTCTTTGGTAATTTTGCTAATTTTAATGCTACAGTAAGAGCACTTGTACCTGAGTTAGTAGCAACACAATTGGCGTTATTATAAAGACGACTAATTAAATTTTCAAATTTATCAATAGATTCATTTTCAAAAAATTGACCACTCGTTGAAACTTCTTTAATGGCATGTTGTATTTCATAACACTGATCATCGTATTGTTCTTGAAGATTATAAAAATTAATAGACATGACTGTATCTTCTCATCCAGTCAACATAATTTCTAATACCTGCGTCAAGATTAATTTTAGGAAAATAGCCAATTTCTTTTGCTTTGCTTATATCTAATGCGCCGCGCATTGGTTCATTAGTAGGTATTTCTTCCAAAATGTTTATCCCGCCGCGACTATTTGTAATCTTCTGTATTAGTAAAGCAGCCTCTGAAAGACTACATGCCCTGCCACGAGTTAAATTATATGCCTGACCAGCAACACCATTTTCTTCTGCTAATTTAATTCCTTTGACAAGATCATCAATATGAGTAAAATCTAATAGAGCAGACGGATTGGTAATTGACATTGGTCTATCGTTTAGTTGTTCTGAAATCCATCTGCCTAACACACGATTAACATTATCACCTGGACCATAGACAGCACTAGGTCTAACAATAACTGTATTGGCACATGCAAATTTTGCAATATCCTCACCTTGTGCTTTTAATATACCATAAAGATTAATTGGTTTAAGAGTTTCAGTTTCGGGCATTGGTACACGAGTAAAATCTCCATATGCCATACTGCTACTTGTGTAGACAAATCGGCTACCTAACTCATGTGCTAATTCTGCCATGACTAATGTATTAGTAGTCATCGAACTAGCAGCACCAAATTTATCATTTTGTACTGCTGCTTGATTAGGATAACTAGCAAGATGTATTATACTTCGTGGGGATGATCCGGCTAATTTTTCACTAAGTGAATATCTTAGATTGCAATTCAATTGAATAAAATTTAAATTTTTATTATCTAATTCTTCCATTCGATATTTGGTAAGCGCAGCATGTGAATAATGACTTGTTAAGTTATCAATGATCGTAACCTTAAATCGATTCTGTAGATATAACTTAGCAAGGGCATGGCCAATAAATCCCATGCCCCCTGTAATTAACACATGCCTATTTTTCATACTGCCATCTCTGCTTTAATAGTTGGATGTGACTGATAATCGATTAACTTACAATCATCTACAGTGACAGAATACAGACTATTAACATTATTAATATCAAGAGTTGGAAAGTCATAAGGTTTCCTCGTCGATTGTTCCTCTACAGCATCGATGTGATTTTTATATATATGAACATCACCAAATGTAAGGATAAGTTCACCGACTGTAGCGCCGATCTCCTTAGCAATTAGATGTGTTAACAATGCGTATGAAGCAATGTTAAAAGGCACTCCTAAAAAGACATCGGCGCTACGTTGATACATCTGACAACTTAGAACATTATTTCTAAGGTAAAACTGCATGAACGCATGGCATGGTGGAAGCGCCATTTGATCAAGGTCCCCTGGGTTCCAAGCCGAAATGATGTGCCTACGACTATTGGGATCTTCCTTTAGTCCTTTAATAAGTTCTTTAAGTTGATCGACTTCTTTGTAACTATATGTGCCTTTGAAGTATGGGCTACGCCATTGTCTCCATTGGACACCGTAGATTCGTCCAAGGTCTCCGTCAAATCGTGCTTTGGGAAGCCAGTAATCTGCCCCAGCATTGGCAGACCATATAGTTTTCTTAGTGTTGTCTCTGGTTCCAAACTGAATTTCAGCAAGTCTTCTTTCATCAGATGATCCTTCCATAAACCAAATTAGTTCTGCTACAACTGATCTCCACGCTAGTTTCTTTGTTGTGATAGCAGGGAAGCCTGCTGCCAAATCGAAACGCAATTGCTCCGCAAAGAGACTCAGCGTTCCTACCCCAGTGCGATCAGTTGTAGCAATTCCTGTTTCCAGGATCTTTTTACATAGTTCTAAATAGTTTGTTTCTGTCATTGTCTTACCCAAGTAGAATATATTTTATTACGTCCGAATGCTTCAGTCATCTTACTAAATCCCATGAGATATTCTGCCATGTTTAGTTTAACATCACAATTGTATTCTGTCATGAAAGTTGTAAGATTAATTTCCTTAATATAAGTACGACAACTCATTAGCAGTTTAGCCCCACCAATGATCCATATTGTTTTATCTGGATTATGTTGATCCAACATCTCCAAACTTTCTTTAAGCCAGCCTCCAGCAATAACTTCGTGTGCTTTGTTGAAATGTTTTACATCTTGATTAGTTACAACAACACAAGTTCTATTTGGCAGAGGTTTAGGCATCATAGGATCTAACCAAGTATTAGATCCCATTACAACAATATTATTTGTTGTAGTTTGTTTAAAATTTTGTAAATCTTCTTTATCGTGGGGCCAGGGCAGTGAGTTTTGATAACCCATACCGCCCTGGAGATCAGTGGCAAATATTGCCTTTATCATCCTAAAAGCCTCTTTGTTTTTTCGCCGACTTCATTTGCTAATGCTTCAATGTTTAGATGAAAATCTAGAGTATCTATTTCTTCATCGTATTCATCTACAAAAGTTTCAAGTAAAGTTTCTACTTCTTTAGATGTTAGACCTTTTTTGATATACTCTTCTACTTCAAAAGTCTTTTCACTACTGTCCATCATAGTAATTGTAATAGATTTTAGCAGATGTATTGGAACACTTTGTATGTCCATTTCTGCTAAAATATTTTCCCATCGACTATGCAGGTCCGATCCTAATGGGATTTCATCTGACACTTATGGCTCAGACAACTGTCTTATTCTTAGCAGCAGTCTTCTTTGCTGTCTTCTTCATGTCGACAATTTCCTTTTGCATTGCCTGCATCTGTTCCATCATCTTAGTCATGAAGGCAGTCATGTCATTCTGAGGTGCAGCAGTTGCCGGTGACATTCCGCCATCATCATCACCATACTGGATATCAACTTCTTCTGACAACTTGGCCTTATTACGTGATGCAACACTCTTGTTTGGATCATCATTAAGTCCCAACTGTCGATCCATTTCATCTAATCTCTTAACAGCAGCCTCACCGCGACCTGCTTCGTTAAGCAACTTGTTAAGTTCGTCAAGACGAATTGAACTCTTGCTATTTGGCTTAACAACAACTGCATTTTGAGCAACACGCTTAATAAAGTTTTCGCTGCTAAGTGCCTGAAGCATGTTATCGCCACTTGCCATCATACGACGCTGTAGAATATCTCTGAACTCGTATGCTTGCTGACCTTCTGGTGATTCAAGTACCTGCATAACATCATCGTGATATCTAGTTGGAAGAATATCACTGTATAGTACTGCCGCCATGTGAGCATCATCACCATTCAACTGACGCTGAACAATGATAACTTTCTTTCCGTTGGCAACCCCAACGTGTTTAAAAAATGTCATTACTTTTCTCCGGTTGTAGTGTCGGGTGCAGCAACATTTGGATCAGAAATTGCACCGTTTGCAATTAGAAATGCCTTAAGCCGATCAAACACCTGCCCAACATTTGACATTTCATCGGCTCTGAAAGAACCTCGTTGAGCACAAGCTTCATATACTTGTAGTGTAAAAATTAGATCTTGAATTCCAAAACTCGGTGCTTCAGTTTCAGTATTTTCGATGGTAGTATTTTCGTCAGTCATATTGAATTCCTTTTTGAAAAAATATTTACTGTCATTGACAATAGCACAATTAATTCGTGGTTGTCAAAAATTAATATATATTATTATGAGTTTTGAAGAAGATAAATTTGTTATTATAAGAGGGTATATCGAACCCGCCATTATGGATTTGTTTTATCAATACTGTAAAATACAAGTACAGAGAACAAGTTTTAAAAAATTAAATTCGGAATCATATAATCCTGATTGGGATGGGCGTTTCGGTGATTCTTTAGTGGCAAATACTTTTGCTAGATATGCAGATCCATTGTGGGAAAGTTTAATGTTGTCTAGTGTTAACGCTTTAGAACATTATACCGGTTTGTCTCTTGTTCCTGGATTTAGTTATTGGAGATTTTATCAACAAGGTGATACTCTAATTAAACATGCAGATAGGATGGGTTGTGAAATTTCTGTTACTATGTGTATTGGATATGAAGGAGAAAGTTGGCCGATCTTTGTAGAAACTGAAAGTTATACTGGGCCTGTTGTGTTAGAACCAGGAGACATGCTAGTATATAAAGGTTGTGAAGTTCAACACTGGAGAGAAGAATATAAAGGATCACACCAGGCTCAAGTTTTTATGCATCTTGATCGAGCAGACAAAGAAGATAATAATTTCTTGGATAGCAAACCAATGCCTGCTATCCCCGTTACCTATGCAGCAACTTATGCAACAAGAGCAGTTAAGATTTAATCTTCATCTAAATCCTCATCTTCCCATGTAGTCATTGTATTAGAGTCTACGATGACACCCTCAAACTCGGGATTGAGGGAAACTTCTTTGCCATTTCTGCCGTCGCCGTACCATTGATAATAGGGATTGTCTTCGGATAATATCTGAAACTGATTAGGATAGGTCATTGCCAACATAGTTAGATCATCTTTGGCAATTTCAATGACATAACTATTACGACCACAGCCGCCTGCATACTGCATACATGGGCCATGCTTGATGTCATTGTGTTGTAGTAACCATAGAAATTCATTCTTATAACGGAAATGAATTCTAGTTGGCAGTAATGCTGACAATCTTTCACGATCTTCCTCAGTTAATTCCGTGATTTCAGCAGCGCCATCTTCAAGTCGCAGTAATGCGTTCTTGAACTTAATAGCACCTTTGGTACGAACATTGAGGGGAGTTTCTTTAGTAGTCCAGGGCAAGTTAGAGGTAACGTGATCTACATAATAGGTCTTACCTTTTGCCATTAAGATCCACATTGGGACAGTGGTATCTTCTAAGTGTTTCTTATTGAAGTGAAACACGATATCCTTACATGCAAGTTCAACCTAAGCCATTTTAATTCTCCTTTGTTGTTAGTATATATGCTAGTTAGTGGCGCTTCCGGGGGGAATTGAACCCCCACTTACAGTTTTAGAGTCTGTTAGCTCTCCACGAGCACGGAAGCATATTGTATTAGTCGTTGTCGTAATAAGCGAAACGACCAAATGAAGGTTCAATAGTCTTATTATGACGATTGTTAATGATCCAAACAGTATCGCAGTAGTCTGGGTCACCCCAGTCACCCCATACTTCACCATCAGTGAACATTAGCAGCAATTTAGGCTCGATACCTTCGCCCTTCATGAACTCCCAACACACAGTGGGATCTGTGCCGCCAAAACCCTTAATCTCATAATCCATAATATCATCATTGCCATGGGCAGTAAATTCCTGAGGATTATGTACCTGCGTATCCCAGCACCACAAGTGAATACGATGATCTTCGAACGTATCCATAATTGCCTTAACCTCACTGAAGAAGTCACGTGCCATTTCGTCAGTGATGGAACCTGAAGTGTCAAGCCCAATGCAAACATCAATCTGTGTCTGCTTTAGCATTGAGGGCAATGAGAAGCCAGTTTGGAAATTCTTCTTGCTGGGTACAGCATAAGTGTAATCATTCTTAACAGTGCTTTGGATCTGCTGACGAATAAACTCACGCCAGTCGATCTTAGGCTCAGTAAGATCTTTAATCATACGCTTAAGCCCAGCAGGCAAATTACCTGCACCTGATGCTTGAGCAGCACTGAGCAGTGCTTCTTTAAACTCATCTTTAATTTGCTGACGTTCAGCATCGCTCAGTTTAGGACGACCGTTACCTTTGCCGTCCTTCTCATCACCGTCACCATCGCCCTCACCGTCGAGATGATCGTCCAACATCATCTCAGCAAGTTCGTCAATGGAGATCCGTTGAACATTTTTCATTAGATCATCATAAACAGATTCCCAAGTCCAACCCTCATATTTGCGATCATAGAGCACAGGTACAACAGTAATTTTTTTGCCGAGATTGTTATTGATACAATCAGAGTTGACGATATAGTCCATTGCAATGTTGGCAATACGACGATCACGGCTACCAGTACGACTCATATGGTCATAAGCACAATGTAGAAGTTCATGACAGAACAAGAACATCATCTGTCCTGTGTCCAGCATATTGATGAACTTTGAATTGTAATAGAAGTGACGACCATCGGTAGCAGCAGTCTCGCACCAAGTATCAGCGTTCATAAGCTTGAGGCGCATGGCAAGATTACCAAAGAAACCATGTCGGAGTACCAGTGCTACACGAGCAGCCAAGATCTGCTGCTTTGCCTTTTCGTCCAAAATTGGATCTATTTTCTCAACGATACGGGACTTTTTAGCGTTTTTGGGCATTGGTGTAGACATATTTGGCTCCTTTGCTATGTTTATATAATAGCAGAATCTATGATAATGTCAACTGGATAATTTTGGTTAAATATTACTATGGCAATATCGATTGGATCCGGAATAACTATAGGTGGCGGAATAAGTATTGATCTTACTTCACCCATTGGTCAAATAGCCTATACGACTCCTGGATTTTTTCAATGGATTGCTCCTGCAAATGTAACTTCAGTTTGTGTTGTTTGTGTTGGTGGCGGTGCATCAGGATCGGGGTATTTTGGTGCAGGCGGTGGTGGCGGCGCATTAGCATATAAAAATAATATAACTGTTGTGCCTGGCAATAGTTATAATGTTTATGTTGGTGCAGGCGGCGTTGCTACCGGCTCCACAACTTCGTGGTCTGGCAACAGCGGTGGTTTATCTAGTTTTACAGCGGGATTTGGTACTTGTACTGCAAACGGTGGAACTGTAACGGGCGGCTCTCAGGCCGCCCCGGGCCTCGGGGCTGGCGGCGCCCCGAGCGGTCAATATGACGGTGGTGGATCCGGCGGCGCCTGCCCTGGAGTTTACTCTACTGGAGCTAGTGCCGGTGCAAGTACAACTTATTATGGCGCAGGCGGCGGCGGCGCAGGCGGTTATAGTGGAAACGGTGGCAATGGAGGCGGGAGTTTTGGAAACACTTCTAATGGCAACTATATAGCCCCAACTGATGGTGCTGGCGGCGGCGGTGGTGGCGGTGCTGGTCATGCTTGTAGTAATACTACTGCTGATTTTGATGATGGCGGCGGCGGTGGCGTTGGTATATTAGGTCAGGGAGCATCTGGTTTAAAAGGTGTCGATTCAACAACACAAACACAAGCAGTTCATTCTGGAGGATATGGTGGTTCTGGCGGCGACGATGGAACAAGTCCTCAAGCATCTGCTACATTAGGAACAGGTGGCGCATATGGCGGCGGTGGCGGCTCAAATCATGGTAATAACTCAATAACTGCACCGGGAAGTGGCGGCGGCGGAGCAGTCAGAATTATATGGGGTGCTGGGCGTAGTTTCCCGTCAACTAATACTGGCGATCTCTGATACTGAAATCTACAATAATAGCAAGCGTATATTTTGGATAAATACTGCTATGTCAGCAAACGGTATATCCACATTATCGACCAAAGAAGCCAAACAATTGGCTAAACTAAACATCGCACAAGGCAAACGTCAAGGAAAGGCAGTTGCTACAAACGGGAATATCACCGGTTCAGTTGATCCTACTAAAAACTATTATAGATACTGGAATACGCACGATATTACGGCTCTCCCAACGCAATACAGCGGAAATAATATAGTAGACAATACAAACTCAACTGGATTATTGCCAAAGCGTCCATGGGTTAATCATACATAATATAAGGAACTATTATGAATCCTCAAGACCTCATCAGAAGCATTATCTCAGCATTGGACAACATCGGTTCTGATGAACAGCCACAAATGGGTGAGCCAAAACAGGAACCCAAGCAAGATGGTGGCATTACTAAAGTCGAAGTGCCATCAATGGCAATATTAACTCCAGTTAAAGTTGATAACAAAGCCAGCACAGATGGCACAGCAGTAAAAGGCATGTTCCCAGCACCAGAACATGCTAAGTCAGAAGATCCAACTGGTGATTGTGGCTGTAGTGGCGGAGAGCCAGAAGCAAATGATAATGAGCCTGATGAACTTGAGATTATGAAGCGCAGTGCAGGAATCTCACGACCTCCCCACGAGTAATAAATATTAATAATAAGGTGAGATTATGCGGGCTGCGGAGTTTATTCAAAAACTTGTTAAGATGGTAGATGCTATGGATAAGCAGACTTCTGCTCCTCCTCCACAGCAGATTGTCATTAACATTAACGGTGGAACAGCCTCAGTTACTGATACAAATGCGATTAAACCATCTGGTGAACCAGTGAAGGATCCAGCGGATAGAAAAGGATCTGATGGCAAAGTCAAATGGACCCCTCCACTACAGCAACAGTTAGATACACTTAAAACTGATGTGGCAACTAATCAAGCAGATCCTACTGCTATGGTAAATGATCCTGCAATTTTAGGACATTAATATGTCTCAGAAGTTCTTTCAGGAACTAGTAACAAGCAGAAAGAACTATCCAGGCGGCGATGGTATAGTTGGGCAAGTTGGTCGACTATGGTATGAAAACGAAACAAACAGCATAAGAATTAGTGATGGTATTAGACCTGGCGGTCGTATTGTTGCAAGTGGTGTTTGGTATAACAATGATACTAATAGTCTCATGTGGACCGATCCTGATACCAATATTGAATATGTTATTGCCGCAGCAGGACCAAGAGCAGCAAATCAACTAACAAATGGTAGTGTAACACTAACTTTAAATGAAGATGGTTCAGTTTCATTTCCCAATTATACATTCCCTGCAGAAGATGGACTGCCTGATCAGGTATTGGTTACAGACGGTGCTGGCACATTAAGCTGGCGTGATCAAACAGCAGCCACTGGCGGAAATGTATCTATAAGTGATACTGCTCCAACAAGTCCGGCCTCGGGCGATTTATGGTATAATAGTAATGAGGGTAGAACTTATATCTTCTATGACGGAACATGGGTAAACAGTGCAGGTGATGCCAAAGTTACTATTAATTCTACTGCTCCAAGAGTTGCAACATCAGGTGATCTATGGTTTGATACTGATGATAGTATAACTTATATCTACTATAATAATGCTTGGGTACAATCTGTTCCTGTAAATAATTTTGCAATTACAGTTAATAATATAGCACCCAGGAACCCAAGAGAAGGCGATTTATGGTATGATACCGTTGCTCAAACAACTAAAATTTATGTAAGCACTAGTTGGATCAGTACTAATCCGTCAGCAGGCGGATTTAGCGGCGATTATAACGATTTGACCAATAGACCTGTGCTAGCGAATGTTGCCACAAGCGGTAGTTACAATGATTTAATTGACAAGCCAAATCTTGGTCCTGTTATAAATACATTAACGGACATCCCAGATGTCTATACAGGTGGAGCAGGTATGCCAATGTTACAAGACGGTGTTACTTTAATATATTCCTCAGGTATGACACGATGGGAAACTAAACCAATTGATACAGCAATACTAAACCTTGATGGTGGAGGATACTAACTTAAATGGCATCAATTATTAAAATTAAACGCTCGCCCAATGTAGGAGCGCCCGGTACATTAGCTCAGGGTGAAATGGCCTATAGTTACGCAGCCGGTGGGTATAATCTACTAGGCGATAGATTATTCATTGGTACTGGTACTGAAACTGCTGGAAATGCGGCTGTTCAGAGTGCTATTGGTGGGCTCTACTATACAAGATTAATTGATGCTAGTATTCCTGGTACATTAACAACTAATGCCAATAGCATTCCAGTATTAAGTTCAACTGGAACTATTGACAAGTGGTATGCTGGTAACACTTATATCTATGACAATAAAATTACAACTACTGCTACAAATGGTAATCTAAACCTTGATCCAAATGGTACTGGCATGGTTAAGATTGCTGACACTTGGACACTGCCTCGTAGTGCTGGCACAAACAATTACATTCTAAAAACAGATGGTTCAGGAACATCTACTTGGTCTGCTCCAACAACATACATCGGGTCAACTGCTGTTAATGTGTTTAATGCAAGTGGTGATGTCACTTCATTTGCTGGGTTGTCTACACTAAGTGGGACCAATGCTTATAATAAATTAGAATTAGGTTCTGGCACTGTATTAAGTGATCTTAATGGTGGTGCAGTACAGATTAAAACTGGTTCGGGTGGTACTTCTTCGCATACTTGGTTATTCAACGCCAATGGTACTACAACATTTAATAGTGCGTTTACATTACCTGCTACTGATGGTAGTTCTAATTATATTCTAAAGACTGATGGGGCAGGTACTGTAACTTTTGCTGAACCTAAGATCTATATTGGAAGTACTGCTATTAATTTGTTCAATAGCAGCGGTACAACTTCAAGTCTGGCTGTTGATATTAGTGGTACCGCAGCATCGGCTACTACCGCAGGATCGGCTAATTCTGCTACATATGTAACTGGTTTAACGGCTGCTAATGTACAAGGTGTAATTGGATCAGTATCAACAGCAAGTTTCCCAACACTTAATCAAAACACAACTGGACAAGCTGGTAGAGTTGCTAATGCTTTAACTGCTGGCACTGACATATCATTTAGTTCAGGCACAACATATGATGGTAGTGCTGCTATTACTATTAATGATAATAGCACATTAAATTCGGTTACTGGTCGTGGTTACTCTACTACAAACGGAATCACTGTTGGTAATATTTCAGTTGGTACTGGTGGCACAATTTATAAATTGCCAACAGCAGATGGTGCTGCTGGTTATATTATAAAGACTTATGGCAATGGTATTGCATATTGGTCATCAGCAACTGCTAGTCAAATTCAAAGCGATTATACACAAACTGATACTGGTGCTGTAGATTATATTAAGAATAAGCCAAATTTAAGTGTATATGCTCTTTCATCAAGTCTTGCTACAGTTGCTACTAGTGGTTCTTATAACGACTTAACTGGTAAACCAGATCTATCTGTATATGCTCTCTCATCAAGTCTTGCTACAGTTGCTACAAGCGGTAGTTATAATGATTTGATCAACAAACCAATACTTGCTGCATATCTTAACCTCACTGGTGATAGCGGGTCTGGGAATGTTGCTCTATTAAATGACACGGTTGACTTTGTTGGGTTAGGCCCGGTAGTTACATCTATTTCTAGAGTTGGTAATATTGTTTCGGTAAGTTCAAATGTTTCGTATGCTACTACATCAGCTATTGGTGTTGCATCATTTAGTGCAAGTAATTTTGATGTTACTGTCGGTGCAGTTAGTCTTAAAGCAGGTGGAATTACAAACGCTAGTCTTGCTAATAGCAATGTTACCATTGGTAGCACAACTGTAAATCTTGGTACTACTGTAACTGCATTTGCTGGTCTTACAAGTTTACAAGTTGGTAACATTAAGATCTACAGTGACAATCAGATTACAACTCAAGAAACTAATGGTAACCTTAATCTTTTTGCAAACGGCACTGGTGTTATCGATGTTCACAGCGCAAGAATCTCAAGCGTTGGTACACCAACTCAGCCATATGATGCTGCTACTAAGAATTACGTTGATGCTGTAGCCAGTGGATTACATGTTCACAGTCCTGCTAAGGTAGCAGTATCTGGCACACTAGCAATACTAACAGGCGGCACAGTAACTTATAATAATGGTACTGCTGGTGTTGGTGCAACGCTTACATTACAAAATGCAATCACTACTATTGATAGCATGACATTTGGAACTGAGTTTACCTCAGGCGACAGAATCCTTATTAAGGACCAAGCTGCTACACTACAAAATGGTGTTTATACCATTAGTCCAAATGGTAAAGTACTAACTCGTGCAACAGATTTTGATAGTTCATCCGCTGTTAATGGTGGAGACTTTATATTTGTAGTAGAAGGAACAAATTACGGATCAACTGGTTGGGTGCAAACAACAGATACAGTTTCAATTGGAACAGATCCAATTGTATTCAGTCAGTTTGCTGGCGCTGGTACTTATCTTGCAGGACAGGGATTATATCTAGACGGATCAACATTTAAAGCCAATGTAAATAGCACAAGCGGCGGCATTGAAATTGTTTCCAATCAATTCCAACTAAAGTCAACAATTGCTGGTAATGGTTTAACTTATACAACTGGCGTTCTTGATATTGGCGGAACTGCTGACAGAATTACAGTAAGTTCTGATGCCATTGATATTGCCAGCAATTATGTTGGTCAGTCAACTATTACAACATTAGGCACAATTACAACTGGTACTTGGACTGGTAATATTGTTGGTACAACATATGGTGGTACAGGGTTAAGTTCATATACTGCTGGTGATATTCTTTACGCAAGTGCTACTAACACTCTAGGTAAGATTGCTAAAGGAACCGACGGACAAGTACTAACAATGGTTAGTGGTATGCCAGCTTTTGCAACTTTAGATGGTGGTACATATTAAACAATAAATATGACGTCAGCAAAGGCGTCATATGTCCTCTACAATTAAATTAAGACGTAGTAGCACTTCCGGTAGTATACCATCTACTGCATCATTAGCCAACGGCGAAGTTGCTCTCAATACAGTTGATGGTAAATTATTCTTTAAGAAAACTGTTGCTGGTATTGATAGTATAGTTGCGTTACAGCAAATAAATGCTGGAACAGGTGTTGCCATTGATATTGGCGGAACAGTCAGTATTGGGCAAGACGTTAGCGAATCGGCAACTCCAACTTTTAGCGGCGCTAATATAAGTCCAAATGGATTTCCCAGTAGTTTAACTGTTAATTCAAGTGGTCAGGTTAATATTGCAAATACACTTAAATTGTATGGCACAATAACTGACAGTGTAAATTCTATTGGCTCTAATTATCAAGTACTAACATCCACTGGATCGGGTGTTCGATGGAGAACACAAAGTGGAGGTGGCGGAGCAGGGCTTACTGTAAGAAATACTCTTGGTGCTAATGGTACTGTTTCAACTGAAGTAACCGACGTTACTGGTATTAATTTTGATTTTAATACTGGTATGAATGTTGCCGATCAAGGTGATGGCAATGTATTTGTTAGCCTTGGATCAAGTTTTAAAACTATTAAAGTTGCTGGTCAAAGTGATGTTGTAGCAGTAGGTGAAGATACATTAGAATTAATAGCAGGAACTGGTATTACTCTTGAAACACATCCAACTGCTACAAAATCAATAACAATTTCTAGTTCTGGATCTGCTGCTCCCATTAAAACATTTAATATACTAGGTGATTTTGGATTATTACCAGGCACAGCAAGGTTCTATCCGGCAACGCAGGATACTATTAAATCAGTTGTGTTGTCAATTGGTGTTAATAGAGCGTCTGATTTAACAGTTGGATTATATAATACCAATAATTTGCTACAGTTTTTTACAATACCATCTGGGCAGAATTATGCACAATATACAGGGTTAAATTATGTGATTTACCCAGGAGAATCATATACAGTAAATGTTGTTGGCGGCAATGGAACTAATCTTTCAATGGCACTTTTCAATATCAATCTGTAAACTCATTTGCTGTATAAATATATGAAATAAACAGATATAGTCTGAGGAGAATTTTTTAATGGCAACGCTAAACGAACTTGGAAGAAATAGTGCGTCAGTGACATATGGTCCATCTGCTTCGGGAGCAGACCTATTTCCTACACTACAAGCAGTTGATACATGGTTTAGAAACGACACATTCCAAGGTGTTACTGTATCAGCAGGTGTAACTGCTGCTAACGCTGTTGTAGGTAGCAGCAATGCTGCTACTGGTACAATTTGGAATACCCAGGCACGTGCTGGCGACTATATCATGATTGCCGGGCAGCAGAAGATTATTGCTAACGTGGCAGGTGATCAAAATTTAACAATAACTGGAACATTTAGTCCTGCCATTACACTTCCCAGCGCAGTTAAAGTTATAAGCAGCACACAGCCAACTCAGACAGCAGGTTATATTACTTCATTCGTTAGAGGTGAAACTAACGGTACTGTTTATGTTACTAACGGTTCGACTACTGTTACTGGTGTTGGTACATACTTTTTAAGTGATTTAACTAACTCAGTTACACTTACTGCTGCTTTAACCGGTACAATTGCCATTGCCACAGACGGAACAATTACTGGAACATCAACTTTATTCTCATCACAACAGGGTAACATAAACGGTCTATATCCTGGTGATAGTATTGCTGTTACACAGACAAACGGTGCTGTTTATTACTTTGAGATTGGTACAGTAACAAGTGATACTGCTGCTACTGTCACTGTTCCTCCAACTATTGCTATTTCCGGTGCTACATTAGCTAAGGCAACTAATGGTGCTTCTGGTCGTTTAATTAATATCAATGGTCGTATTCGTTCTATCACTTCGATCAACAGCAATACATCATTGACTGTTAACTTCCCAATGGACTTCGCTGACAGTAATCTACGTGTTAAAGCATATCCACGTGGAACTGTTTCCAATACTACCAGTGCTGGTGGTACAGTTTTCCAGACAACATCCAATACTACAGTTGGTGGTGTTGCTAACGCTACTGTTGATATCGCAGGTACTATTACTGGCACTAACCCATTTATTCCTGGTGCTGTTGTTTATGCTGCTGCAAGTATTACTGCTGGTACAACTATTCTCAACCAAGTTTGGGCAACTAGCCCAACTGTTAACAACACATCAACAGCAGGAACAAATGGAACTAATACTTTAACAACCTCTGGTTCCCAAACTGGTACTATTACTGTAGGTCAGTTGATAACAGGCAGTGGTGCTATCATTTCAGGTGTTCCAGCTGGCACTTATGTTGTTGGTATCACTGGTACATCACCAAACTTTACAATTACACTAAGTCAGAATTTAACTGGTACAGTTTCAGGTACAGTATACTTTGCTACTCCAGGCGGCGCCGGTCGTTACACACTTAGCCAGTCTACTACTGCTTCGATATCTGCTGCTGTATTAACTGTTGGCAGCATACAGGGAACGAACACTAACTGGTTCTGGGATCTTGGAACATATAACACCAACGTAGCAACCAGCACTCCATATATGATTCAGACAAGCTTATTAGATCAAATATGGATGAATGATGATGTTAGAACTTTTAACTTTAACAGTTTTGGTGGCACTATTACTGGTATTGGTGCTCCAGTTAACGCTTATGTCACTGACTATGTTAACACTTATGGTGCGCTAGGTAATGCTGTTGGCGTAATACGTCAACCAATTTACTTAACAAGCTTTACAAGAGAAGACACATATATCAATGGTACATTAAATCGAGGTACTTCGACTGCTGTAAGTGCGTTTACAAGTGATCTTCGTGTTGGTGACGAACTAATCATCGACGGCACTGAAGTAACTGTAACACAGATTATTTCAGATTCTCAGTTCAAAGTCAACTTTAATTTTACACACTCTACTGCTGCCAACTCAGGCGGCGCAGCAACAGCAAGTCCAACATATTCAAGTGGTGGTGCTCCAGCAGCAACAACTTTTGTAGTGAGCAGTGCTACTGGTATTACAGTTGGTCAGTTAATTACTGGTATCGGTCTGCGTCCAGAAACATATGTTACCGCAGTAAGCTCGACCACTGTTACAGTAAGCAATGCTTTCATTATTCAAGCAAGTGGCACCTACAACTTCTACAATGGAACAAGTTTTTATAAGAAGTTAAAGCTACATGGTTATTCACTTGAAGGAACTCGTGAAGGTGGCCCAACTGGTACTGCTGGTAAGTGGTCTCAAGTTACAACATTAGCAGGTGGTTCTGGTACAAACTATCCACTTGGCACTACTACACTTACTGTTACTGCTTCTACTATTACTGGTCCTTATCAGTTTGTTAAGATCAGCGGTGGAGGCGGCCCACCATTGGTATTAGCAGGACAAGCAACTTGTGCTACTTCTACTGTCACTGGTGTTGGTACTAACTTTACCTCATCATTGCATATTGGTGCTGAAATTATTCTAGCAGGTCAGTATCTAACGGTTACTGCTATTGCTTCTGATACTTCATTAACGGTATCTCAGACTGCTACGGTATCAGTTGCAAGTCCAATTTATAGAAGTGTGCCTCTTTATACATATACAACAGCAGGTACCACTTCAATTACATTAGCAACTCCACTTAAGCATCCATTATATGTGCAGGCTGCTAACGGTCCTCAGGTTGCTTATCCATCAACCGGTGCGGACTTTATCGAATACGTATACAGTGCTCCTAACTACAGCGCAGAACAAGGAACAACAGCACTACTAAATCAGTCAAATGATCGTAAGTATGTTGGCTTCCGTATGTGGCCATTATTCCAAAGCACTAACTTAACTCCAACTGCTACTGCTACAATTGCTACTGCTTTAGGCGCATATGCCACTCCAGTATATGAGCGTTGGGTGGCAGGTTATGCTCAGTCACATGGTGTTGGTATTAATCAAGCAGATCTAAGTGGCGGAACAATGTTGTGGGGTACGCAAACTACTACTACATTTACGCTTACTCAGGCAGTGGCAGGTTCAGTGCAGGTTGCAATGGGTATTCAAGGTCTATCCACTGGTTATCCAAATGTTATAACAGCATTAGCATCAGGTACTGCTGGATTAGCAGGTTCAACTTATACTGTAGGTTCATCAACTATCACAGGCCCGGCGCCAGTAGTTGGATCACTATATGGTGTAAGTGATATTACTGCAATGACACAAGTAACTGGTGGTTTTTTGTATCTCTTTGGTAACAAGCGTTATTTTGCTATTCAAGGTAGAACTAGCTCTAACGTTCAGACACAAGTTCAAGGTTGTTTGGAGTTTGAACGTGCGCAGCCAGAAGATCTTGGAACAGGCACCGGTGTTAGCACTGGTGTCAGCTTTGGTGGTACTTATGGCGGTAGTCAGTTATCACAAGGTACATATCCTCCAGTCTCAACACCCGGCTTTGGACAGAACATAATCCAGTATACTTCAGGTGTTGCTCCATGGCCATGCTATGGTTACTTTAATGGTAATAGACTACCAACTGGAGCGCAACAGATTCCAACATTGCCGCAAGCTGGTACTGCTAACTATCCAGTTCATGGCTGTGTTATTGCTGTTCCAAGAATTCGTAACTCAGTATCAGATCTTGTTGGTTTCAATGCTCATATCTATTCAGCAATGACAATTACAACAGGTCGTTGGGGACACCAAGTTGAATTTGGTTCACATGGCGTATATAGTAACGCATCAGTTGGCGGCTCTATCACTACTACTTCCAACTTGTTTACTTCTGTTATCAACGCTATACCGCAAATACATCTAGGACAGATTGTTCCAGTTTATACTAACATTTATAACGCAAGACGCTTTATGTTTAGCCCAGTTGTTGTTCTCGGTCCCTCATATGATCCTGACGTTCGCGGTCGTATATTTGGATTCAAGATATTACCAAGTGGACTTGGAACATTAATGGATACTGTATCGATTACTTCTGATACTAACTTCTTCTATAATACCGCTAGTGCTGCTGCTGACCACTGGGTAGTTACTAGTCCTCCAGCAATTACTATAACTGGTACGAACGTTACGCCAGGGCAGTTGCCAGTTCAGACTACACGCTTTACTCTTACTACTAATACTGGTCAGATTACACAATCTTGGAGAAGCTTAGAAGACAACACAATCCAAGCTTCAAGCACTAACGGTACATTCATTAACAACTTCCGTTATGCGTTCCCAGCTTAATTGAAAGAAAAACCAACAAAAATGACTACTTTAATCGGTAGTCATTTTTTTAGGTAAATATTCATATGCCCAGCACAATCTTTCCCGCACCTGGTTCCAGCACAAGTACACAGTATTTGACTAACTTTGCCGGGTTTGATTCAGCAGCAGTCCAGGGTCTTACCTATAAAAACTTACTGACATTCACTCAAGACTTAAGCAACGCAGCTTGGACTAAGACAAACGTCACTATTACTCCAGTAGCATCGCAAACATTACAAACTGGCGGCACAACGGGAACAAGTACATTTACTGTCACTTCAACCACTGGTATAGCAATTAATCAACCTATAAGTGGTACTGGCTTGCCAGCTGGAACTTATGTAACTGCTATTAACAGTACAACTATTACAGTTAGTAAAAATTTTACAACAACAGGGTCAGGCACATATAATTTTTATAATGCTTTTGGGAATAATACTGTAACAAGTAGTTCTGCCACACAAGTGTTGAGTAAGTATGCTAACGTATCTAGTAATACACAATACACATTTAGTTTTTATGCTAAGATTGGTACTGCTACTGCTGCTACGTTTGGTGTATATGATAACACAAACAGTTCAAACTTAATTGCTCCAACAAGTTATTACAATAATATAAATGTTGCTGTTATCACTACAGCAACTGGGACGAGTGGCATACCTTATGTTACTGTTGGTAATGCCGCTGGCATTTATGTCGGTATGGCTGTTACTTCTGCTACTGGTGTTACTGTTGGAACTACTGTAATTGGTGTAACTCCTTCTACTGCTAATATAGCGTTAAGTGCTAATAACAGCGGAACAGTAAGCAGTAGTATTACATTTGCGGATCAAAGATGGCAGCGTATTACAGGAACATTTACTACTGCTTCTAATACTGCTAACGTATCAGTATATCCAGTTTGGACTATCGCAAGTGGTTTTGGAACGACATATATAGCATCACCGCAATTAGAAACAGGATCAACTGCTACTACATACCAACCAAACTTTGATATATCACCTGCCGTGTTAGGATTAACAACTGCTCCTAATAGGACAATTAATTTTACTAATAATATACAAAAAAGAGTTGAAGTTATCAAAAATCCAACTTCAATAGATGGAACTATCTTTGATCCAAAAACACTAAGACAAATAGTTAAACAATTACGTGGTATCCCCGGGTCTGATACTAAATTTGACCCAAATACTATTACTAAATTTAAAACCAAACTTAATGCTATTCCAGGTGCTGATTATAAGTTTGATATTCAAACAATTAAGCAAGCAGTTCGAACATTACGTGGTATACCTGGATCTGACTATAAATTTGATATCCAAACACTTAGACGAGCAGTTCAGCCATTACGTGGTATACCTGGGTCTGACTATAAATTTGATCCAAATACTATTAATAAATTTAAAACAACACTCAATGCCATTCCAGGCGCTGATTATAAGTTTGATATCCAAACACTTAGACGAGCACTGGAGCCATTGCGTGGTATTCCAGGCGCTGATTATAAGTTTGATATCCAAACACTTAGACGAGCAGTTCAGCCATTGCGTGGTATTCCAGGCGCTGACTATAAATTTGACCCGAATACTATTAATAAATTTAAAACCATTGGCATTAATCCAACTCCAAATGATGCTGTTGTATATGATGCAAACAATCTACAGAAGCAATTTGAGATTGTTAAGTTACCTGTAAAAATTGACAGCACGTATCGTCTGTCAAATATTGATACAAGTTATTGGGCTTATCCTAGAAATACAAATCTAATTGCTGTTGGAACACAGAATCCAAAACTTATTAATTATAGTCCAGTAACATCTCAGACAACAAGTGGTTCAAATACTGTATTAACTATTTGGAATCCTGCTGCTAATATTCCATATATGACCAGTGGTAGCACATATTATGGTACATTTGATGGTAGCACACAGTATCTTTCATATGGTGCTACTGCCCAACTAACAATGGGCGCAGGGGATTTTACAATCGAAGCTTGGGTTTATGCTACAAGTGCTGTTGGTTCGTCAAGTATATATGAAGGTACTACAAGCGGTGTAGGATTGAACTTTAATGCTGGTGCTTTAGCAACTTCTCAATCCGGTATAGCATACTTATTAACAGATCCAGCACAATTTCCGCTAAACACCTGGATGCATATTGCTGTTTCAAGAATTGGCACAAATTTAAGATTATTTAAAAATGGGCAAATAGTGGCAAATAGTACAACTAACACTACTATCTTTGCACAAAGTAATCCTAACATAATAGGTTATTCTGGGTCTACGTTTTTTCCAGGATATATCTCAAATCTACGTATTGTCAAAGGAGTTGGAGTTTATTCCGGCCCATTTACTCCAATGGGTCCATTGACTACTAAACAATTTGCTCGCACAAATGTTGCTGCTTTAGGTGGGACTGAGACTTCGTTATTAGCATTACAAACAAGTAGTTCAATCGTTGACAGCAGTATTAATTCATTTACATTAACTCCAACAACTATTCCTGGTCAAGCATTATTTACAACATCTGGTACATGGACTGTTCCGCCGACTGGAGTAACAAGTATATGCGTTGTTGTTATTGGTGGCGGCGCTGCTGGTGGCGGCGGAGCCGGCGGCGGTGGTGGCGGCGGCGGCCTTGCTTATGCAAATAATATAGCAGTCAGTGCTGGTCAAGTTTATACTGTTACAGTTGGTGCTGCCTCTGCTAACTCTAGTTCTGCTGGCGGCAATCCAAGTTGGTTTAATACTAGTTCTTACTTATTTGCAAATGGCGGCGCAGCCGGTGCAGTGTTTGGCGCTAATGGTGGCGGAACAGTTGGTGGTGGTGGCGGCGCAGGCGGATATGCTGCTGCTGGAGGCGCAGGCGGTTCTGCTGTTGGTGGAACAATATCATATGCAGGCAGTGCAGGTGGTACAGCAGGAGGATCAGTATCAGGTGTAGTTGCATTTAGTGGCGGCGCAGGCGGTAATGGCGGTAATGCTGACCTGGGTTCTACAGCAGGCGGATTTAATGGCGGCGGAGCTGCTGGTGGTGGTTCTGGTGGATTTGGGAACCTTGTAGCAGGCGGCGCCGGCGGCGGCGTTGGTGTACTTGGTCAAAGTAGCGTTGATTCGCTAGGAAATACAACAGTTGGCGCAACAGCAAAAGGTGCAGGTGTTTCAGCAACTGTAGCTAATAACGGCGGATCCGGTGGCGTCAGTCCAACTGGTCCAATTAGTGACTTTGGAAATATTGGAGGCTTATATGGCGGCGGCGCAGGGTCGAGTGCTGCTGGCCGATCTCAAGGCGGCGGCGCTGCTGGAGCTGTAAGAATTATATGGGGAACGAATCGTGCTTATCCATCAACTCTAACGGCTGATCAGAATGTATCAAATGCTCCTGTAATGACACAAACTACCGCAGTAGGAACAGTCCCTAGCCCAAATGATTATATATTAATAACAGACACAGTTACAGGTAATCAAGCACTAACACAAATAGTTAGTGCAGTAAGTAATTCTAACTACCCAGTTGGACAGGTAACAGCAGTATATGGAGTTAATTCTAACGGTAATGGGTTAGTATATAATGGGCTGAACACCTTTACATGGACTGCGCCTGCAGGAGTGACATCTGTATGTGTTGTATGTGTCGGCGGCGGCGGCGGCCAAGGATTTCAGCAAACAGGAGGCGGCGGCGGCGGGCTTGGTTGGAAAAATAATATTCCTGTTGTTCCCGGCCAATCATATCCAGTAAGGGCAGGCAATGGTGGTCCAAGTCTAAGCTATGATGGTGATCCTAGTTGGTTTATTAGTCAATCTACTGTAGCAGGCCTCGGTGGAAAGTGTAATTATTTCTTTGGTAGTTCGTTTACTAACGGCGGCCCTGGCGGCGGATATGTAGGCGACGGCGGAGGCAATGGCGGTAAAGGCGGTAATCAAAGTTCTGGGTATGCTGGCGGCGGCGGCGCTGGCGGGTATGTAGGCAACGGTGGTGCTGGTGGTAATGGAAATTTGGCTGGTAGCGACGGAGCAGTTAACTCTGGATCAGGTGGTGGTGGCGGCGGCGGCCCTGGCGGCGGATACGGCGGTGGTGTTGGATTATACGGACTCGGAACAACAGGAACAGGTGGCGCTGCTGGCAGCAGTTCTGCTGGTAGTCCCGGAGTAGCTGGATCTGGAGGGTTCGGTAGTAGGTATGGTGGCGGTGCTGGTAGTTTCACTGATAGTGGCAACGGTGGGGTCGGAGCTGTCAGAATAATATGGGGTGGCAATAGAGCATTTCCCTCTACTAATACAGTTGATGTAAATTCTCTCACATTACTAACCATAACAGTTCCTACATCAAGTGTATCAAATCTAAATACTGCTAATACTTGGGCATATCAACTATGGGATCCTGAACTATTTTCTCAATCAAATCTATTAACAAATACAAGTCCACAGACTGCTCGTGAAAACTTATATTATGCTAGTTTAGCAAGAGGCAGATATGGAGTTAGATATCCATACGAAGCTCCCGCTGCGTTATCAAACAATGTAACAACAAGCAATTTACAGAAGAGATTTGAAGTTGTTAAGACACCAACTCTAGTTCCTAATAACTATGGACTGTCAAACTTTGCTACAACATATTGGGTATATCTTAACAATGCTAACACGATTGCTGTTGGACAGAATAATCCGAAATATAATAGTACAGCAGGAAATATTCCAACAAGTAACGTAACTACCATAAATGTAGGTCAGACAACTAGTAATATTTCATTTAGTAAACCGACTATTTTAATAACTTCAGGAATGGAAATTACAACAAGTGACAATTTGTTACTGACAGATACAATAACCGGAAATCAAGCACTTATATCTGCTAACAATATTACATTGACCGGAGTAGGCACAACTATATCGGTTCCTCTGGGTCAAGCGGCATTTTTTGGTAATGGGACATATACAGGTACTGGAGTAACAGGTTCTGGAACTTATAATAACAATAGTTCTAATCCGCAGTATTCATTTACTTGGACTTGTCCTAGTAATGTTTATAGTGTTAGCGTTGTATGTATTGGTGGTGGTGGTAGCGGGCCAACTACAGGACAAACAGGTAATAACGGTCAAGGCGGCGGCGGCGGCGCATTAGCATGGATTAATAATATAACAGTTGTTCCAGGTAGTTTATATACTGTTGTAGCCGGTGGGGCTGTTACTTCTCCACCTAGTAATAGTGCTGGATTTAATGGTGGAACAAGTTATTTTATTGATTTAACAACCATATATGCTACAGGTGGCACTGGTGGTAATCTTTCAGCAACTGCTGGAACTAATGCTGTAGCATCTGCTGGTGGTACATTCTTTACAGCAACATCATATGGAACATATGGCGGCGGCAATGGTGGTGCTGGTGGCGGTGTAACTGGCGGAACTTCTGTTGCATCCGGCGGTGGTGGTGGCGGTGGCGCTGGCGGATATGCCGGTGCTGGCGGCGCTGGCGGATTTGGGTGGGGTGGTGGATTGACTACTAGCACCAATCCTACTGCTGGAACTGGCGGTGGTGGTGGTGGTGGTGGCTTTGGTGCTGGATCTGCTAACGGTGGTATTGGCCAACCCGGTGGCGGTGGTGGTGGTGGTACTGGTATAACGCCAACTACTATATCAAACGGTGCGGCGGGCTCTGAAGCAGCGCCAGGTGGCTACGGTGTTGGCGGCAGCGGCGGATCAGGTGGTCTTGCAGGTAGCACACCCAATGGCGGAGGCTATGGTGGTGGTGGATCTGCTGCTACTATTAACCAAGGTGGCGGTGCCCAGGGTGGCGGTGCTGCTATTGGTGCTGTAAGAATAATATGGCCCGGTAAGAAATTATTAGATTCTTCCACTGTTAGATCTTATGGATCTACTACTGGAGCACTAACACTAGTTGCTGATCAGAGTGGAACAATAACTGATACAGCAGCTCTTCCTGTATATACTGCAACTATAGCAAATTCATTAATTAGTAATATAAACTTCAATAATACTGTAACCGTACAGATTTGGGAATCTGATTTATTCAAACAATCAAATGTAAAAACTAATGTAACTCCACTAACTGCTCGTGAGAACTTATACTATGCTACATTGGCAAGAGGCAGATATGGACAAAGATTCCCATATCAAAGTCCAGCATCCATTCCTGGTGCTGACTATAAATTTGATATAAACACTATTAACAAATTTAAACTGCCATCGATAAAGAATCAAACATTTGATGCTCCAATTGCTGACAAACTTTCGTTCATCGACTCGCAATATTGGTACTCATTAACGAATAGCAAAGATGCTATTGTTGGACAAATTTCACCTAAGCAATCAATTGTGTCCTCTATTATATCAATTTCTGTTGGTGAAACCACTACTAGTTTCACTTTTCAAGCGCAAGCCGGTTCATGGGCTTTTTTCCCAAGCGTAGATGATTACCTTCTGTTAACAGATAACAGCGGAAATCAATCTATTACAAAAATATTATCAACATCAAACAATGGCGGCGGTACAACAATAGTTCCAGTTGGCCAAGTATTGTTTACAGGAGGCGTAGCAACAGGTACCAATGGTTCAAGTGGAACATATAATGCTGGAACTAATTCTTATACACATACATGGACTGCTCCTGCTAATGTTTATAATGTTGCAGTTGTTGCAATAGGCGGCGGTAACGGCGGCCAAGGATATGTTGGCGGCGGCGGCCAATATGGCGGCGCTGGCGGTGGCTTAGGGTGGGCAAACAATATACCTGTTGTTCCTGGAAACACTTATACGATATATGTTGGTGCAGGCGGAGGTCCGTTCCAATTTGGCGGCAATAGTATATTCACTGGCGAATCGTCAATATTTGTACGTGGTGACGGTGGTGTTGCAGGTTTCCCAGAGATTGGTGGAAGTTATTCCAGTAATGCAACTATTAAAGGCGGCGGGAACGGCGGCGCCCCTGGAATTTCAAATAATTACACAGCTGGCGGCGCTGGCGGCGGCGGCGCCGGCGGTTATAATGGTAATGGCGGAACAGGTGGCGGTAATGGTATTGCTGGATCTGCTGGCACAGGAGGCGCTGGCGGCGCCGCAGGCGGTAGTAGTGGATATGGTAATGTTGGTGAAGGCGGCGGCGGTGTTGGCGTCTTAGGAGTAGGCACTAGCGGTGATGGAGGCGCTGCTGGACAAGTTGGTCTTGGTGGATCTGGAGGAGCAAACGGATCTGGCAGCACTGGCGGTGCTTATGGTGGTGGTGGCGGCGGCGGAGTAGAAAATGCGTTTCAAAGCCAAGTAATAGGTACCGGCGCCAATGGTGCTGTTAGAATTATATGGCCATCAACAAGAGTTGTAAACGGCGACCCAGTAAGATCATTTGCTGCAACTTCCGGTGCTACATTATTAGCAACTGATCAATCGGGAACAATAAGTGAATCCTTAACTCTTGTTACTGCTACGGTTGCTACTTCAGAAATTGCTAATATAATAAATGGAACATCATGGACTGTTCAAGTATGGGATCCAGAAGTGATTCCTCAGTCAAATATCAGAACTATTATGCCTCCAACTAATGTGCGTGAGAATTTATATTATTCTACATTAATACATGGA
>Ga0114978_10000139_pt1 | contig 58991 bp, 41 predicted proteins | sample S_140212_EF_Meta_FD_87027 | JGI IMG/M metagenome (GOLD analysis project Ga0114978, IMG submission 87027) | Freshwater microbial communities from Lake Simoncouche, Canada to study carbon cycling - S_140212_EF_MetaG | ecosystem: Environmental > Aquatic > Freshwater > Lake | place: Lake...
AGGAAAGCGTTTAGTGGACTTTTGCCGGATGATATTCTATGGCGTAGAAAGGAGGCGTTTAGCGATGGTGTGAGTGGACATGAAAGAAGTTGGTTCCAGATTATTAAGGATCACGTGGATAGACATGTTACAAATGAAGAATATAATAAAAATAAAGAATTTATCGAATACCAGCACGTATATAATGCACCATATGATAAAGAGAGTTACTATTATAGAAAGATTTTTAATAGATTCTATCCAGAGTGTGAAACAACAATCCCATACTTTTGGCGACATCCATTTTGCGAAGAGAAAGATCCATCTGCGCGATTGTTAACATGTTATAAAAACACCGACTAGATTATGATTATTATTCATTTAGTTAATACAAAATATGTAGTCATATAGAATATATTTTGTATTTTGTGTAATTCGTGTATTTTATTTTTACGAATTATATATTAGTTTAATATTAAAATAATAGGTTCTTTTGACATGGTAATATTTACTTTTGGAAATTTACAATGATATGGAGTTAAGCGTTTCAGTGTTGAGAAATATCCATCAGAATTATACTTGTAAATAAATTTTGTATTAATAACAGTTCCATTGCTAATACTACCATCTTCGGTTACAAGATCAATTGTATCGGAGTTATATCCAACCATAACAATATTATTATTTTTATAAATTTTGTAATAATATGCTTCGTCGTATTCTATTAGGGAACTATTATTTGGAGTCAAACCGACATTTTTAAAGATAGAATAACTATTAGGTAAAGATAGTTGCCCACCACGATAATGTTGCATAAATAAAGATTGATCTGTATTAATTATAACATTTTTTGTAAAAAGAACTTGATATTTTCCATACGGTGCCGCATTAATATTAGAATCTAAATAATTGTTAGATAAAGCTGCAGGAACAGATGAACTGCCATAAGCATTAAAATTAATATAATTAGTTTTATTTAGAGGAAGATTATTTGTTGAAAATTTACTTAAAACGAAAAGAATATCATAGAGAGAAAATATAGTATAATATATTATTGTTTTGTCTACAATAGCATCATATACTTCTTTACTAGTAGGGGTAAAATTTATCGGGAAAGGGAATAATACTAATGCAGGGATTCTACTGAAAATATCTTCATAATAGCTCTCACTTAATGCGAAAAAACATTTTCGTGGAATATTGTCTAAAAATTCGGGTGTTATATAAGTATTTTTCAAATGTTCTGGATCAGATAATATAAAAATAGCTGATTTTTTTTTAATATTGTATTTACTTACACCCGCACTTAACATGTTAATTGAATATTTAATACCAAGTAAATTTGCTTGAGTAACTATTTCGTCTAAAATAGTTTTATAGAAACTACCATCGGGTATACTTTTCTCGCATAATATTTTCACTTCTTTCATGTTATAGTCGGTATAAAATTGGAAGAAAGCCATAACTGAATATTTATTATAGGGAGCATAAGTAAGTGTATTATTTAATGTTTTTATTATATTTGAATTAGCCCCAGGTGAAATATTCATAATATCGATATTGTTATCTTTACAATATGTATCTGCGTCTTTAACAATAGAAGAATAATTAGAAATAATTGCTCTTTTTCCAGATGGATGATTTATGATAAATTGTTGAACAGCATTAATTGTTTGTATCGAAGAAGTATCTACAAAATAATTTTCAATCACCAGTTTATTATTTGGATACTTTGTATTAAAAAAAGTTACAACATCACCCCATCTTGTGGAATTATAATACCCCTCAATAGTAATAATCGCCACATATATATATTCTGAAGCCATATTATTTATATATATGATATACAGATAATATTTTATATATCATATACAGATAATATAATATTTTATTTATATACAATTTTTTTAATTTTTTTCGACATTGTAGAGTTAACCAAAGGCAGTATACCATCGCTGGGTAGTAAACGTTTTAACTTACTAAAGTATCCTTCATTATTAAATTTATAAATAAATCTAGTTAAACATGTTTTACCTATATTTAAATTTTTATCATCTGGAAAATTAACTATATCACTATTAAATTTTACGGCAACTAAGTTACGTTTTTTATCATAAATTTTATAATAATCTGCATCATCGTATTCAATAAGAGATGGATTATTAGGAGTTATACCTGCAATTTTAAAAATAGAATAACTATCCGGTAACTGTTGTTGTCCTCCATCATAATACTGTAAAAATAGTGTTTTATCATTTCCGACTATTACATCTTTTGTAAAAGTATATTGATATTTCCCATATGGTGCACTATTAATTATTGGAGATAATGATGTATTTAATAACCATGCAGGTGGACTACTTCTATATGGATTAACAGACGTATAATTTTCTTTTGTTAACTCTAATCCATTTGTTGAAAAGTCGTTTAATACGAAAAGAACATCATAAAATGCGTAACTTGTGTAATCATATCCTGAACTATTATTTTTAACAGAGTTATATACTTCTTTTGTAGTTACTGTATAGTTTATATTTGTCGGGCATACAACAAAAGCAGGGATATTTCCAAATATATCTTTAATTAACGTATTTGCCGTTGTTAAAGTAATATAACAGTTAGTAGGAATTTTACTTATAAAATCAGGTGTTATATATATATTTGTTAAATCATTTGTCAATCCCAACATAATAATCATCGATTTTGGTTTAATATTGTAGTCTGATACATTATTTCTTAAAGTAGACACCTCCAAAGGAATATTTAAAAAAGATGCTTGTTGTCTTGTTTGTTCTAATAAATCGACTAGTCCAATGTTAGACGATTCTCCATATAATACATGAATATAGTCCATTTGTAAATCTACATATGTCATAAACATAGACATAACGGCATACTGATTTAGTGGTGTATAAGTTAGGGTATTTGTTAAATTTTTAATATTATTCGATGTCGCATTTATAGAAATATTTAATATATTTAATCCTTTACTACTAATATATGTAGAGCAGTCTGTTAATATTGTAGTTGTTATAGATACAACCGCTCTTTTACCTAAACTAAATTTAGTATTATCTATAAAATTATCAAGTGATTCCGTTGTTTGAATTGTCGAACCATCTGTTAAATATTTATAATATGATAATTTATTATTTGGAAATTTAATATTCAATAATGAAATAATTATATCATATTGTGATAAATTTGGGTAGTTATTAGCGTTTATAATCAACGCAATATACACATTTTCCGAAGCCATATTATTTATATATATATATATGATATATAGATAATATTATTTATAAATTCACATATATTCTTTAAGAATTACAACAAGACCAGCCAAAACAACCGCGTAATTGTAATATCTATAATGAAAATGGCCATCATTCATCTTTGATTTACAAGACATAGATGCACCCAATGAACCTAAAGTAATTAGAACAATAACAGACATTGGTATATTTACGCTATGTATATACTGAAGATAGAAAAGGTATAATATACCGACAACCTTAATTCCCATAGAGACATCCTTAAGTGTAAGCATTTTGTTATATATTGTTATATATTGTTATAATATTTTAATTTTCACATATATTCTTTAACAATGATTACAATACCGACTAATGTAATAATATAGTTAAATATTTTTGGATTAAAAAAAGCATAGTCATGTTTTGTATTACACGATATTGCCGATAATAAAGAACCTACAGTAATCATAATAATAATTGATAAGGGTATATTTAATCTATTAACATATTTTAGATAAAAAAGGTATAATATACTAAATAAAATTAACGCTGTAGACAAATTCTTAAGTGTAAGCATTTTTGTTTATTTTTATAATATTAAAATATTTTATATTTATATATTATATATAATAATATTAGTATAAAAATGGTTAAAACACCAATCAGTGTTGATGATTTGACTGATGCATTTAAAGTATCATCTAGTATATCAAAACAACGAATAAATCCTTTTACGGGTTTACCATTAAAAAATCAATTTTCAAATAAATCTTTAGCTCCACAATCTGTAAAAAAAGGCGGTTCACATAGAAGAAGAAGAAGAACAGCTCACAGAAAGCGTAAAAGTCATCGTAAATCTAAACGCGTTCATCATACTCGCAGAAAACAATCGCGTAGGCATCGCCATAGTCGCCATCACCGTCGTTGATAATATTGTCTATGTCTATCAAAAATATATTAAATATTTTACTGAATAATAGCAAAATATTTATAAAAACCAAGATCTATATATTAAGAAATATTAAGAAATATTAACGAATATTAAGGAATATTATTTTATATAGTTATAAAGTATAAACAATAAATAAAATGACTTGTAATTTAAATCAAAGTGGTGGTGGAAGTAGAAGACGCAAACATACTCGTCGTCACCGTCATCATCGTCGTAGTGGAACGCGTAAAGCAAGCTCTTGTGGACGCAAACGTGCATGCAAATGCCCTGGTGGATGCAAGCGTTCTACCTGTCCTTGCTGCACTGGTAAAAGATTCTGCTGCACTAAACGATGCCATGCTCGCGGTTGTCGGTGCTAGATACTAGAAGATAATTTTCAAAGCATTTAGGATTTAGGATTTAGGATTTAGAATTTAGGTGTATCTATGCATATCTATATTCATTTTATAATTCCCGTCATTTTCGGTTATTATAAAAATTGATAAACATAATAAACACAACTCGATATATACAAACAGAAGAACCAATTGGGTAGCAACCGCAACCTTATTGAAACAATACAAACAAACAATCAAACTATAAATAAAACACCGTCATGTCATCAAAACAAAGCGAAGAAATACAATCCCAACCCAAAATTCCCATATACGATACTTCATTTCGTTTACTAGATTTCAATATATTCGATGAAAAGCGTGAACAAGAAGGCGAGGAAGATAATGACAACGACCACGGCAACGACCGCGACTATGCACGCGATAGTGGAGAAAAAAAATATAAAAAAGATGAAAAATTAACAACTATCCAGATGTTTGGACTCAATGAAAAGGGCGAAACATGCGCAATATTTGTCCGCGATTATCAGCCATTCTTCTATATCAAAGTCGGCGATGGATGGACAATCCCTCAGAAGGCGGCTTTTATTTCACATTTAAAAGAGAAAGTCGGTAAATTTTTTGAGAATTCTATTCTAGATGTTGATTCAAAGCTTATCAAGAGGAAAAAATTATACGGTTTTGATGGTGGAAAAGAACATAAATTCATTCTAATCAAATTCAAAAATGTAGCGACGATGAATAAAGTTAAAAATATGTGGTTTAAATTCGGTAAAGACGGGAAACAAGTATTGCGACGCGACGGGTATCCCTATTTCAATACAAAAACGGAAATATATGAATCAAATATTCCGCCTCTTTTGCGTTTCTTCCATATTCACGATATAAGTCCTTCTGGGTGGATTGGGTTTCAAGCTAAAAATGTGAAACGGGCGCACAATGGATTGAAAACAACTACATGTAACTACGAATATGAGCTTGCGTCTGCCGATATTGTTCCACTCAATAACAAGGAATCAATTGTGCCATATAAGATATGCAGTTTTGATATTGAGGCGAGTAGTAGTCACGGAGATTTCCCGATTCCCATCAAGACATATAAAAAACTAGCAATGAATATTGTAGACGTTTGTGACGCGATTTGTCGCAATGCAGGAGCAACAACAAGCGAAGATGCCGGGGCATATATTACGCCGGCACTTTTGAAACAGCTTGTGTATACTGCATTCGGATATGCAAACCCACCGCATCCCGATATTGATCGCATCTATACGAAAATCAAAGTTTCAGAGCAGCGCCTTGCTACATTATTTGATGTATGGGTGTCGTTTCATATTCCCGATATTAAAGTGAATGATGCTCTGAAAGATATTAACACGATTGAAAAAATGTTTGAAAAGATTGCAGAAAGTAATAAAGCACATGACGAAGATGACGCTGATGCAGAAGCGGATGTGGATGATGCAGATGCAGATGCAGATGCAGATGCAGATGACGCAACCGAAGAAGAATATATGGATATGGACGAGGATATGGATATGAACGAGGATATTGAGGCGGGTGAAAATGATGATGCAGAAGATAAAAAGGCTATAGATTTACTTAAGGCATATGCAGGCATATCATCAATGAATAAAACAAATTCGACGAAAACAGGAAAGACGACGAAAACGGCAAAACCTGCACTCGCACCCGAACCCCCGGTCCAAAAAGAAACCGTCGTTCATCTTCTTACATCAAGAGCCGATAAAATCGATCGCGAAACAAAACTCAATATGTTAAACATTTCCTTCCAAGAAATATTCCCGCAAGTAGAAGGAGACAAAGTCACATTTATCGGCTCGACATTCCTCACATATGGCGAAAAGCGCCCTTATCTCAATCACTGTGTCGTTATCGATACATGCAACCATCTGAAAGACGAGGTCGCGAATTCGGAAATCCAGACATGTAAAACCGAGCGCGAATTGTTGCTTGCATGGACAGATATCATCCAGCGTGAAAATCCGGATATTATAATCGGCTACAATATATGCGGTTTTGATTTTGAGTTCATGTTTCGCCGCTCACTTGAAAACTCGTGCGAAAATGAATTCCTCAAATTGTCGCGAAATAAGGGCGAGTTTTGCGGGACGCGTGACTATACTACCGGCAAGATAGGGATTAAGGAAAGCAGTATTGTGATTGCTAGCGGTCAGCACGATTTGCACTATATCGAGATGAAAGGGCGCTTGCAAATTGATTTGTATAATTATTTCCGCCGCGATTTTAATCTGACATCATATAAATTGGACTATTGTGCTGGATATTTTATAGGCGACGGTGTGAAAAAAATAGAGCATCTTCCTAGCGGTAATACGAAAGTAAATAGTGCAAATCTTATGGGACTTGAAAATGGCAATTATATACATTTCGAAGAATCCAGTCACTCGACAGATACGTATAAAGATGGCGCGAAATTCAAGGTGACGAACGTAAATGCGGTCGATAAAACATTCGAAATCGAAGGACATGAGATGCCGGATATGACGAAATCGGTTCGCTGGGGGTTAGCTAAAGACGACGTAACACCGCAAGATATATTTCGCATGACGAATGAAGGGCCAGCAGAGCGCGCAATTATTGCGAAATATTGTATTCAGGATTGTAACCTGGTTCATCATCTTATGAACAAAATCGATGTTATGACGGGATATATCGAGATGGCGAAGATTTGCAGTGTGCCGATTAGTTTCCTTGTATTGCGTGGACAGAGCATTAAGCTGACGAGTTTTATTGCGAAGAAATGCCGTGAAAAACGCACACTGATGCCGGTGATTGAGCGTTCATTCGGAAATGAAAGTTATGAAGGTGCTATTTGTCTTCCACCGAAATGTAATTTGTATTTGGACAATCCGGTAGCATGTTTGGACTATTCGTCTCTATATCCATCTTCAATGATTAGCGAGAATTTGTCACAAGATAGTAAAGTATGGACGAAGGAATTCGACTTGGTAGGGCAATTGGTTCGCGAGACAGGTATTAAAGACGCATCGGGAAATTATATCTACGATAATATGCCAGGATATGAATATGTGGATGTGACATATGATACATATAAGTGGGTTGCAAATCAACGCGGACGTGCAATTAAAACACTAAATGGCACAAAGATTTGCCGGTTCGCACAGCCTAAAGATGGCGTCAAAGCAATCATGCCGACAGTGCTCGAAGAACTGCTTGCAGCACGTAAAGCTACGCGCAAAATGGCCGAAGCGACTGAAGACCCCTTTATGGCGAATATTTTAGATAAACGGCAACTTGGTTATAAAGTAACGGCGAATTCGCTTTACGGACAATGTGGTGCAAAAACGAGCACATTTTATGATGTAGATATTGCAGCATCGACTACAGCGACAGGACGTAAATTGCTTACATATGGGAAACGGATTGTGGAGGAGGTATACGGGGATGCAAAAATAGAGTCGAAGAAATTTGGATTTGTAAATACAAAAGCTGAATACATATATGGTGACAGTGTTGCGAATTATACGCCGATATATATTAGAAGTAACGCTGGACAATTGAATATCATAAAGATTGATGAGTTAGCACAGTTATATGGAGATAAAAATGGATGGGTTTATAGCAAAGAGGAAGGTAAAGAAGGAAAAGAATATTGTGAGATGATTCCGTCAATGAATATCGAAACGTGGTCGGATAAAGGATGGACGAAACTTAATAGAATTATTCGTCATAGACTAGCGCCTCATAAAAAAATGATTCGTGTTTTAACTCATACAGGATTAGTAGATGTAACAGATGACCATTCGCTTGTAGACATAAATGGTAACGAAATATCGCCTAAGGATGTTAAATGTGGAACTTCATTATTACATAATAATTTACCAATTAATTCTAGTTATTGTAAATCTGGTATTACTGTTGAAGAAGCACAAGTTATGGGTTTCTTCTTCGGCGATGGTAGTTGTGGTATGTATAATTGCCCCTCTGGAAAAAAAAAATCATGGGCATTAAATAACGCATCAATGGATATAATTAATAAATACGTTACATTATGTTCTATTTCATATCCAAATTTTAAATGGAAATATTTGAATACAATAGATAGTTCAGGGGTATATAAGATTGTTCCTTCAACCGATACATACGGTGATATTGCTAGATTTGTTGAAAAATATAGAAAACTAATGTATAATAACAAAGCGAAAGTAATACCACATGAAATATTATTTAATACCGAAGAAATTAGAATGGCATTTTGGAATGGAATGTATGATGCTGATGGTGATAAAGACGCTAATGGATATATTAGAATAGACCAAAAAAATCAAATCAGTGCAGCTAATATTTGTTGGCTAGCTCAAAGTTTGGGATGGAAGACATCTTTAAATACAAGATCAGACAAAGAAAATATATATAGAGTTACAATGACAAAATTACTTCAAAGAAAACCAGCAACAGAAGTTAAAAAAATACATGAGATTTCATATCCTGATGGAGAATATGTATACGATCTTACAACGGAAAATCACCACTTTGCTGCTGGTATTGGAAATATTATAGTTCATAATACGGATTCTGTATTCTTCACATTTAATCTTGCTACATCAGACGGAATCCCGATACGCGGAAAGGATGCTCTTGAGATTACAATCGAGTTTGCAAAAGAGGTGGGCAATCTTGCTACAAAGTTCTTGAAGTCGCCGCATGCATGGGTATATGAGAAGACGCTTATGCCGTTTTGTCTCCTTTCTAAGAAGCGATATATTGGGATGTTATATGAAGACAAGCCTGAAAAACCGAAGCGCAAAAGTATGGGGATTGTTTTGAAGCGTCGTGATAATGCACCGATTGTTAAAGATATATATGGAGGTGTAATCGATATTCTGATGAAGGAGCAAAATGTCGAAACGGCAATCAAGTTTCTAAAAGCGTCATTACAAAATCTAGTAGATGAGAAGGTTCCGATGGATAAACTTATCATCTCAAAATCGCTGCGAAGTGGCTATAAAAACCCGGCACAAATCGCGCATAAAGTATTGGCGGATCGTATGGGTAAACGTGATCCTGGAAATAAGCCGAGTATAGGAGACCGTATCCCGTTTGTATATATACAAAATCCCGATAAGAAGGCGCTACAAGGCGAAAGAATTGAACATCCTGATTATATCCTGGCGAATAAAATTAAACCGAATTATGCTTTCTATATTACAAATCAGATTATGAAACCGATACAGCAGGTGTTTGCACTTGTGTTGGAGAATATTCCGAGTTATAAGAGACAAGTGCCGGGATTGAAGCGATCGATTGATGGGTGGGTTGATAAATTAAAGGATGAATCAAGTGATGAAAAAATAAGGAAAAAAATAGCGGATATACGCAATAAAGAAGTGAAGAAAATCCTGTTTGATGAATATTTAATAGAGATAGATAATTCGACGAAAGGGAATCAGAACATAATGAGTTTCTTCAGGAAAGTGTAGATATAGTATTCATATTGTATTCTTATTGTATTCTTATAGTATTCTTATAGTATTCATATTGTATTCTTATAATAATAAATATTTTTACTTTATTTTTTATTATACGACAACGTTAGGTGGCCTTCTTAACATGTATTGAATAGCATATGCGCCTACAGCAACCCACATTGTGACAATAACGTTTGCGCCCTCTGTAGCCAACCATCGCATCGCAATGCAGTGTGGAGCGGCAACCATGAATGGGGAAAGAACGAAACCGGATATAGTAAGTGGTGCACAATATGCGGGATATAGATGAACAGCTGCATAATGTAACGCAATCCACATAATGTAATAGCCGAATAGCGAGTATATAATAGTAGATAACCACCAAATAATATAAGGTATTTTTTTCAGTTGATCCCATGATCCGATAAGACATCTCCCAAATAAAGAGTTCCAATTGAAATCTAATAATGAAATGAAATCGTCGGCTTCATCTCCATTACCACCATCATCGGCATTATCGGCATTATCGGGATACATGAAGAATGATCTTCTGGGCATTTATTTTGTTACTGTTTTCGTGCTTTTCTATATTACTATTTATTGGATTTATAGTTCAATTTTAAATATATAAGTAATATAATCCCGTAATCCCGTAATCCCGTAATCCTGTAATCCCACTAGTCTACCTCGGGGTAATCGTGATAATTAAAATTATTATTTGTAGTATTAGGGGGAGTATCATGGGTAGTATCTGGAGTATTAGAATCTGATGAAGTAGCGGGAGCAGTAGTAGGGGCCACAGGAACAATAGGAACAATAGGAACAATAGGAACAATAGGAGCGGTATACATGTTATACATATTTGACATATTTGACATATTTTCCATAAGTCTTTCTATTTGTGGAAGAAAAGTTGAATTTATATTATTTTGACTTGGTAGCCCTGTTGATGGCATATCGAATGAAAAAACAATAGAATTATCATTAACATTATCGATTGATAAATTATTAAAATCATCACTACCACTTCTAATTAAATTATTGAATAAATTAGATATATTAATATTGGTATTGGTATTAGTATCTCTTGTAGGATTATTCGAAGTTTGGGGCGCAGCATTAGGTGTATTATTTACTTCAGCTTGAGTATTTGTAGTATTTTGAATAACATTGCATCTACATAATGGACATGTTGCGTGTGTTTCAAGCCATGTCATCATACGAAAAGGCACAAAACAGTGCTTACATTGTTTTAATCTTAAAACAACAGATAGAGGTGTAAAAGTCTCACGAGTAATAGGACATTCAGTATTTAAAATATCATTTGAAAGTATCGAATTATAAGATAAAATTTCAGTATTTTCTTCTATTTCGGAAATAGTTAGTCCTCCATTTCTTCTACGGGTTGTTCTATTGTTTGAGGTAGTATCTGGGTTAAGTAGAACAGTTCTTGGTATAGAATAGACTACGCTAGCTATATCAAACAAATCTCTTCTTGAGTTTGTATTTGTATTTGTGTTTGTGTTAGCACTTGGGTTCTGAACACCTGTAGTAGATTCGTGGGTGGGATGAGAAGCATGAGAGGGGTGAGAATAGACAAAATCATTATTAATATTGCCATCGTCATCGTTATTGTCGTCATCGTTGTTGTCATTGTCATCGTTATTGTCGTCATTGTCGTTGTCATTGTCATTGTCATTGTCATCATTACCAACTAAATGTTGCATCATATTGTTATTACGTCTACTACGTCGTATATTAACTAACCTTCTTCTTTCTGTTTGTGTTTCAATTATAAGTGACATACACGATTCCATATTTGAATATAAATCTTGTGTTTTTAAAATAAAAGTTCCAAAGTTTGTCATTAAATCAAGATAACCATATTCAAAATCCATATTAAATGCATTGTCGTATGTAGAATGTCTACTACTATATCCGCGTGTAGGATTATTAAAAGATATGTTATCGGTATTTGTATTATTACGTCTCTGTCTATTTTCCATTTATTGTATACAATATAATTATTATATCAAATGCGTTTAAATATTAAATACATTTAAATATTAAATACTATCTACGTTACTTCATTATACTCTTACAACAACTATAATATACATATTAATTTAAACTCAATCATACAACCAATCATAAAAACAATGAGCGAACAAAATCAGCAATCACAAGCACAGGCAGAGATGCAATCACATGTGCAATCACATGTGCAATCACAAGTAAGCACAAGATTTCAAGAATATAAAGACAAAGGCATAACAGGTCTTGCAAATTTAGGGAATACTTGTTTTGCCAATGCATGTCTCCAATGTCTTTCACATACATATGAATTAAACGATTTTTTATCAAAAGGAAACAGTGACTATAAGAGTCATTTAAATAATAAACCTGAATCAGTTCTATTAGTAGAATGGGATGATCTTCGCAAATTGATGTGGAGTCAAAACTGTGTTATTTCACCGGGGCGTTTTATAAATACGATACAGCGTATTGCAAAAATAACAAAACATGATTTATTCACAGGATGGTCACAAAATGATTTACCAGAATTTCTATTATTTTTATTCGAATCATTTCATAGCGCTTTAACGCGTGAAGTTATTATGGATATTAAGGGAAATATAAAGACAAAAAAAGATGAAATGGGAAAGGCGTGTTATGAAATGATGAAAACGCAATATACAAAAGATTATTCGGAGATGTTAAATATATTTTTCGGAATACATGTATCTGTATTAACTCCCGTGCCACCAAAAGATATGCCAGATAATTCAGAATATTCAAATTATTTAAGTTTACGCCCTGAACCTTATATGATAATTCATTTGCCTATTCCAACCAAAGAAGAACTTGGTCATAGTATTGCAAATAGGGATAAAAACATATCATTATTTGATTGTTTTGATAAACAATGTGAACAGGAATTATTAGAAGGAGATAATGCGTGGTTTAACGAAAACACGAATAAGAAACAGGATGTAAATAAAAGATTATTGTTTTGGAGTCTTCCAAATATAATGATAATTGATATTAAGCGATTTATTACTTCTATGAATGGAAGAAGTAAAAAAAATCAGCAATTTATAGATATTCCAATAAATAACGTAGATTTTTCAACTTATGTAGAAGGGTATGCAAAAGAAACATTTATATATGATTTATATGCTATTTGTAATCATCATGGTCAAATCGAAGGTGGACATTATAGTGCAACTATCAAAAATGCGAATGGTAAATGGTATAATTTTAATGATACGCAAGTAACTGAAATCGCAATTAACAATAATATAATTAGTGGAAATACACCATATTGTCTTTTTTACAGAAAAAAAAAAATTAATTGAATTATATATATATAGAATAAATATAAACAATGAGTATAAGTTATAATTCATTAACAGGGATAGAAGGGAATCCGATAACATATATAAGTCAATTGGCAATAGAAGGTAAAAGAAATCTTGATTCATCTAGTGCAACAACACGTATAGTTCTTCTATTGGCATTTGTTGTTATTTCTATTTTATATTATGTTTTATTCTCATCTTTAGGAAAAGGTAGTAGTGGTAGTGGTTCATCGGGCACGCCAGGTTCACCTGGATCACCGGGAGCAGGTGCAGGCGGAGAGACGGGTGGTAAAAGAACACTAGAGGTAATATTATGGAGTATTTTTATTATTCTTATTATTATAAATGGTTTTCAGTATTTCTTTAATGTTAACTTTACAGCATCTATTAAAGATATTTTTACAGATAAACCTAAAATAGATCTCAGTATCCAACAACCACCCAGCGAGGATGTAGTGCCTACATTAAAAATAAAAAAAGAGGTATACAATATTCCGAGCAATAATTTCACATATGATGATTCAAAGGCAATATGTCAAGCATATGGGGGTACACTAGCAACGTATAACCAGGTAGAAAATTCGTATAATAAGGGTGCTGAATGGTGCAACTATGGGTGGTCTGATGGACAAATGGCTCTTTTCCCGACACAGCAAAAAACATGGGATAAACTACAAACAATCGAAGGACACGAAAATGATTGCGGAAGGCCGGGTGTGAATGGTGGCAAAATTGATAATCCTAATGCTCGATTTGGTGTAAATTGCTATGGATTCAAACCAATTATAACATCAGCAGAATCGGATAATATGAAAAATACAACTATTTATCCTGTTAGTATGAAAGACTTGGAGTTGCAAAAGAAACTCGATTACTGGAAGAAACGTATTCCCGAGATTCTTCTTTCCCCATTTAATAAGAATAGTTGGAGTATTTTGGGGTGATTTTTACTATATCAGCAAATTAGTTTTTATTAAATATTAAATTAGTTTTTAATATTTAATAGCATCGTTATTAAATTTACAGCATACTATGTGTTAAATTTAACCTTTCTTGTTTTTTTGATTTTGATTTTTGTATTTTCTCCTGATTCTCCTGATTCTCTTGACTCTCCTTTAACTCCTTTTTCATATTTGTCCATAACTTTTCTTGTCTTTTTATCATATTTAACTCTTTTATCAGATGAAACTAATGACAATAATTTATCATATAATGATTCATCTATAACATTATCATCACTGTCACTAGAATAATTTCCATTTTTCTTACACTTTTCTTTTTTGCCTTTTTTATAATTAAATACTTTATCTTTTGTTGTTGGTTTGTGGTAATATAAACTAGAAGGAACTACTAAATCTTCCATTATTTTTGCCGTCTTTAATTCGTTGTTGTTGTTGTTGTTGTTATTATTATTCGATTTATGTTTACCACCTCCCACCATCGGCATACCAAGAGTCGCATTAAGTAGAGCATTGCTTACTTTATATCCACAACTTACTATACCATCGCAATTTTTACTAAAAACAAGGTCTTCATTTCTAAGAGGAAATATTTTTAAACTATCGCTCCCTCCTGACTGATTTTCGCTCAACATATTAGACATATTTAATATATGTTTTGATAATGTTACCTATATTATGTATATAAATTAGTTGGCATTTTTAAACTATTTATTGTTTTAATTATAATATCTTTTAATTTCAGGAACCATTTTTATTTCACGTTTACTTTTAATATAATCTACGATTTGTTTAACTTGTCCCTGATTTGCAATAACTTCACCTAGACACTTCTCCAAAAAACCCAACGTAATTGGTGCAGTCTGTTTTGTCTCCGAAAATTTAATTTTACCATCTGTTATATTTACAATACTGTTACTCATATTGTTATCTTCGACATAAGTCATTATTTTATCTTCTACGTCGTTTTTTCGCGTTCTTATATCCTTTGCTTTCTCGTTTATCCTCTTCAATTCATTATCCAATTCAACCCAATTTTGAATTGTTTTTTCTAAATGGTTCGTGTTCGTAGCGGGAGGTTTATTCATTTCGTTATTGAAAGTGTCTATTATAGTATAATAAATAATATCTAAACTATTTTACATATTATTTTACATATTGGAATCAAAAAATATAGTAATCATAATATTTGCTTATGTTTTAATCGTTCACCTCCTATGTTTTCTAGTATGTTTCTTTCCATAACTCTTACCATAACCCTGCTGCATTGCCAACAATCCAAGAGGCACGAGAGCTTCTTTTATCAATGCACCGAATGAGGCAAGCATACCTCCTGACTGGCTCTGGCTCTGGCTCTGTGCCTGACGCATCTTTCTAGAACCACGACGAAGGTGACGCTTATGGCGTCTAGAACCACCACCACCCTGTCCTTGTCCTTTCATAGCATAACTAGCAACCATTTCTCTTGCTAAAGCGGGATTAGCTCCAGCCCCGCCCGATTTATCGGCAAAACCTCCAAGAAATGATTTAAAATTATTTGCAGCGGAAGCTACTTGGTTTCCACCTACCGATGTATTCCACTGTCCTGCACTATTTGAACCAGGATAGGGAGCTGAATCCAATGGAGAAGCGCCACCTCTACGACCACGTCCTCTAGATTTCCTTTGTCTATGTCTTGCCATATCTTATATTATATTATCTAATTAGAAAAAATAATTATTTAGTTATAGTTGTATAATAGTTGTATAATAGTTGTATAATATTACATTACATACTTTTATGACTTTTAATTAACATAATGAATATTCCTAAAACAAGAAAAAAACTAATTACAACAAGAAGTAATGATAAATAAATATATGGGTATATTTCTTCCAATATTAAGTTAATAATGGGTTTAAATAAATTCTTTAGTTCATTTTTAACTTCATCTTTTTTTATAAATTCTAAACAATAGTCTGTAATTTTATCTTTCATATCTTTCATATCTTTCATATCTTTATTTTTATGATTCCTGATTTCCGATATAAATACCTTAATTACTTTATAAAAACATAATTATTATATATTTTTTGCGTGTTATTATTATCTATATTTTCTCCTTAAGCATTAAATGGATATTAATTCAACTGCAAATATTTGCACAGTATATAATAATTACGATTTTAGTAAAGTTATTTTAACACACCCAGAATCATTGCATGGTGGCTCTTTTTTTACAAAATTAAATATAAATAATGATATGCTTTATTTACAAACACCTAAATGTATTTCAAAACAAGGAGTGGCTATCTCTTCTGGGAAAAAATCATATATCGATCTTATGTTCTCATCAGATGACTCCGCATTTATAGAATTCATGGAAAATTTAGAAAAATCTTGTGTTGAAAAAATTCACGAAAAAAAGAATTCTTGGTTTACAAATGATATAGACCAGAATGATATAGAAAACGCATTTACAGCTACACTGAGACCATATAAAGCAGGTAAATTTTATTTATTGCGTGCAAATATAGCACCATCAAAAAATTTGGTTAAACTACCTACATGTTTCGTATTTGATGAAAGCGAAAATAGTCTCACATTAGAAGATATAAAACCTGAAAATTATTTAATAACAGTTTTAGAAATACAGGGTATTAAATTTACATCTAAAAGTTTTCAATTTGAAATTATTCTGCGTCAAGCTCTTATCGTGGCAAACAAACCCGTTTTCCAAGCATGTGTTATTAAGAAAAATATACAATCCACTATGGGGGGCGATTCTATTGCATCCATTGCATCCACTACCACTGCATCTACGAGTAGTAATAATAATAATAATCACATATATAATGCAGTAGCTAATGCAGATCATGCCGTGTCGGATGATGATACAGCGAATGAACATCTAGGAGATATATCGAATGAATATCTAGGAGATATATCAAATGAAAGTGTAGGAGAAAATGTTGTTACAGATACAGATATAGATAAAGATGCAGATAAAGATACAGATACAGATACATTTATTAACATGAAAAAAAATCAAAATAATTTAGAAAAAACAGAACCTTTAGAAATCAAAGAAATTACCGACGCAGATTTAGAAATAAATAATAGTGAAAATATAAAATTAAAAAAACCAAATGATATTTATTATGAAATATATTGTGCAGCAAAAGAAAAAGCAAGAACTGCTAGAAAATTAGCATTCGATGCTTATTTAGAAGTAAAAAAAATTAAAAAAATATATATGCTCGATGACTCTGATTCTGATTTTAGTAATTCTGATAATGAAGAAGATTCAGATAACGAAGAAGGATCTGACAATGAAAATGAAAATGAATAAGGTAATCAAGGAGAATAAGATTAATATATAGCACAATTACATTTATATTTTCAAATATAAATTTAATAAATTTAATAAATAGAATAATCGAAGTAAACAATATTTATATATTTAAATTATTTTTAATTACTTAAGGAGTATAATTTATAATTGATAATTGTTTAATTTTAATTGATAAGCGATAATTAATATTAAAATTATAAAAATATTTTATCTTTTATTTTATATAAAGATGCTTAAAGATTTACAGAAAACTTTCAAGGCACATCACGTTCTTTTACTTTTAGGAGGACTTGTTCTTATTTATGTTATTTACAATTATTCATCAGATAAGAATTTCTATCCTGAGAATTACGAAACAGTCAATAGACGCAGTGGCTCATCCGGCTCCGGAAATGCACCAGGTGGTGGTGGTGGCAATCCTAGCGGCGCAAACGACGGCACCTTCTACGTCGACTATGCTCCTATAAATTCAGGTGATACCAATATTGACGTTATGCCCTCTAACTGCAGTAGCCAAAGCATGAACACTCCCTCTGATCTTCTTCCTAGCGATAATAATAGCGGATGGAGTTTAAAACCTATGGGAAGTGGCGACTTTATGGGTGTTAACTTTTTAAATGCTGGCTATTTGATTGGCGTTGATACCATAGGAAGCACTCTTAGAAACGCAAATCAACAGATTCGTTCAGAACCCCCCAATCCTCAGTTGCTTGTCAGTCCTTGGAACAATACCACCATTGAGCCTGATGCTTTCCGTCAACCACTCGAAGTAGGCTGTGGACCTCAGTAATTATGCTATGCTATGCTATGCTATAAATAAAATATAAATAAAACACATATCTAGTATATTATTTAAACATATTATTTACACATATTACTTATACAATATTATTTATTATTTATATAATATATAATATTATTACCATATTATGGAAATAAATACTATAGGATATATTTTATCGGCGCTTATTATTATCATATGTATGAAAATATATTTTACTTCGAATATATCAAATTTAAAATGCATTACTTCTAATGTAGATGGTAATACATATTGCGTTCGTGAAAGACTTAAGCTAGAAATGGCAGCGGATTTATTAGCAACCGTTACACAAAAAATGAAAAAATTAGTTGCATTTATGCAGAAAACTTATCCTACTTATGAAAATGTCCAACGTCTTATAAAAAATTTCAATCCTCAAACAATTATGGAAAATGAACCAGATAGTGAACATACAGCATATAGTGAAAATAAAGGAGAAAAAATAGCATTCTGTTTGAATACTACAAAAACAGGAGATACACTAATTGATGAAAATACTCTTACATTTGTAGCTATTCACGAATTATCACATACAATGACCGAATCTATAGGACATAAAGAAGAATTCTGGAGCAACTTTAAATTTTTATTAGAAAATGCAGTCAGATGTCACGTATATACTGCAGTAGATTACTCAAAAAACCCCATAACTTATTGCGGAATGACAATTAATGAAAGCCCGATTTATAAATCGTAAAAATATATTATACTATTACACTATTATACTATTACACTATTATACTATTATACTATTATACTCATTGCAGATTTTATAGGCGTAATATATATATATAATTATTCGTATATGAAAATTACAAATTCAAAAATAAATATGGGAATAAAATCAGTTAACTGTAAATATATAGTTGCTTTAATTATTTTTGTCATAGGTATAGGTGGATTATTATATAATATTTATATACAGTCTTTTCAAACAATACTTATTGAAAGTTTCGGTTCGGAAATGATGGGAGAAGGTTCAGGATCCAATTCAAAACTACTCAAATTATTTTCAAGTTTTTTTGATAAAAAGTGTTTACCAGGATGCGTAATGCCTACCTATTTAGAGAAAGATAAATGTAGTTTAATAAATGAAAATAATAAATCAATATATGATTGTCCGTGGACTTGTGATACAAAAACGTTTGATGCAAATTTAAAATCAAACCCAGAATTACAGCAACAACTTTCTAGTTATAAAAAATGTTCCCCAGATACTTCAGAAAAAGATTGTGGAAGCTGTGTGCCTCATCGATGGTTCAATAAAAATTAATGTTTTAAATTGTTTCAAAAATGTTTTAAAAACGTGTAATACACCATAAAAACGAGTCAATATTATCGGTTGTTATATAATGTGTCATTTCTTTAGTGCAAAGTAAATCTTTTTTAATGTAATAATAATATTTGCTCCCTTCTTTATTTTGTAAGTTAACTCGCTGTATGCCATCAATTGTTTCCAAATCTATTAGAGTAAATATTATATAATATACAGGTAAGTGACTATTTGTTTTCTCGTCTTTACTTTCAGATTTTATAAATGAACTAATATAATAACGATTCATATTTTCTATTTCAGGAAAAAATGTATCACATTCATATTCGTTATCTATATACGTAATATAAAATTCTTCTATAATAATATCTGTTTTTTCCCCATTATTCATAAAACTATTATATATTTGTGTTCCCCCAATTACCCAAATCGTTTCATATTTTGTTGTTGTTTTTGATTTTGTTTTTGATTTGATCGAATTTCGATTAATCTCACGCTTCTCTTGTGCATCATGTTTTTCAACCTCATCAGACGTCTCTACGCTGGAAACATCGGTTCCACAATCTCCCTCTTGGTCATAATAGCAAAAGGTAGAGAAGCGTGAGATTGATGAAAAATACATAGTTAAATCAATATTAGAAGATGGATACGTTTCAGATATAGAAGTTGATAAAATAATATTATCTCTATTTTTAAGAGGGCGTTGAGATGTAGGCAATGATAACCATGTATTTTTCCCCATTATTATTGCATTTTTTTTAATATTTGGTTTAGTATTATTTGGAGTAACATTATTTGCATCTTTTGCGTCTTTTGCAAACTTTGCGTATGCTCCACCCGTTTTATTTGCAAAATATAACATATCTTCTTTAATTCTCCAAGGGATACTATTTTGATAACCTATCCCACGATTTTTACACATGGCGACAATTATTTTTACATTCATTTATTCGTTTATTCAAATATTGCTTTATATATATATTATAATAAACATATTCTATAATATATATTATGGAGGATAGAATAAAGAAAGATATAATTAAATTAAATTATATCAATAACAAACGTATCGATGAAAACCAAATCCCCGAAAAAATTATAGTATTTTATGGAAGAACAAATCCAATAACAAAAAAAAATTGGGAAATAACAGTTGATGCATTAAATGGCAAGTTTATTTCTTATATAGAAAGCATTGGAGGGGGTATAGAAATACAAGAATCGGCTGAAAATTATACACTTTTTAATGATATATTTAGCGACACAGAATTACAAAATATTAGTATTTATAAAATAAATGTAGAATTTTCATTTGAGCGACTATACGGTGATGATACTATCGAAACAATAAAGAAAAAAATTATTTCAAATTTAAAATTGGAAAAACAAATGTCATTTGATGAATTATATCTTTTTTCCAAAAGAGGTATTGAATATACACCAACACAACTATACAATAAATTATCAAATAACGATACATCGTTAATAACAAAAAATGCACTAATACATTTTTTGACAAATTCTCATCGATGGAATCTTAAACACGAATGTGAATTAATTTTAAGATCAAATAAAAATGAACTCAAAGAAGAATACAATTATGAAGATATTATGGAACTATTTTTTAGAAATAAAAAAGAAGTAGGAGAAGGAGAAGCAGGAGAAGGAGAAGGAGAAGGAGAAGGAGAAGGAGAAGCAGGAGAAGGAGAAGCAGGAGAAGGAGAAGCAGGAGAAGGAGAAGTAGGAGAAGGAGAAGTAGGAGAAGAAATAATAATAGAAGATTCAATTGTTCCGATAATAGAAGATATTCCTATAGGACAAAGATTGACATTTAACAATACTGAATATACATTTACAGTTAACCCATTTAATGTAAAAGAAATAGATAAATTTTTAAAAGATAAAGCAGGTAATATTATTTCGACAACAAATAAAATGATTTTATTAGACTATCAGCCCATTATTTGTAATACTATTTTTTTATGTATTGCAAAGGATATATTCGAGTTTGTGGAATTGTTTAATGCATCTCTAGTAGAAGAAGCTGTGCCGATTTCCTCTATTAATATGATACAAATATATTATCCATATTTAGCAGAAAAAGAATATAATACGATTAGTGCACTAGAAAGTAATCGTGAAGAATTAATTCAATCAACATCAGAATTAATAAACGATAAATCGTATATAGACCTTATTGAAAATGTAAATCTATTTTATGATGTATTTTATCAAAAAGAAAAAGACAAAGATTTAAAATATGTGAAAAAAGGTATTTCGTATATAGAATTAGAAATTAAACCCGACACACTTATTAATATCCCCATCGATATACTATTTAAAATAATTCATACAACAGAAGAAAAACCTCTTATAAAATTAACAAAAGGCAAACGTGATGAAAAAATGTATAGATTATATGCAAATAAAGTTGCCACTAATGGCAAAAGAATCCCATATCTTAAAAAATCCCAAATTAAAAGAATAATGAAAGAAATGCAGGCAGAAAAACGTATATTAGTTTTAATACACTGTATATATTCAGAATATGATAAAGGGGAGTATATAAAAGATTATACAATCCCAATAAAATGCGAATTTGATAATCGCGGTAGTATATTTATTTCATTTAAATTAGAACAACCATTAGGAGATGTCCATATATCCGAAATTATTGAGAAAAGTGTTAATCCGGTTATTGATGAAGTGGCGACATTTATCGGACAATATGGATACTCTTTAAATAATTTTCATAGTCTTTATTCTAGTAGTGTTATTATTCGTGAAATAAAATATAAAACACTACTCAAACTTCCAAGCAACTTTAGGTTTAATATTCCTGAAAATATGGGTTGTATATCGAGTATATTCAATGTTATAGAATATAAAGAAGGGCAGCGGATTATAATGAGATATAAACGTGTTTCGAATTATAATGAGATGGAAGGTATGGATGCATTTATAATGCAACAGTTCTTAAAGTCTAGTTATCAAGCTGATGTAATCACGGGATTAATGGAAAATTATCAAAGTTTATCACGCGAAGAAGCTGTAATGCGTGTTTCACAATTATTGGATCAGTTACAATTATCTGAAGCAAATAAACAAGCTAGAATCAAAATTAATAGTCATCCTGGTTTTTTTACATCTATTATTCAGTATCAAATTGTAACAACGGGCAATTTTGAAATACAGATTGAAAACATTGATAATATTTATTATTTGGACCATATTGAAAAAATGATTGATTCATTTGTGCGTTTACTCCTTTATAAACAAACTGCACCAAACACGCATGTATCGGGTGAAGAAATTAATAAATTATGTAAAAAGTCATTTAATTTAAAAGAACAACATGAAATTAAAGAAGTAAAAGAATTTGTAGTTCATGGTAATAAGTCAGTTCTTATAGATAATCCATTATTGGCTGAAACTAACCCAATAGATGAATCATTTGTTTTTGAACATTTTAGTAGACCCGAAGACTTGCAAAATATAGATGACGCTGTTTTAGAAGATTTATTTTTCGGAAGTGACGAAGAAATAGGTGAAGGAGAAGGAGAAGGAGAAGGAGAAGAAGGTAGTGAAAGTGAACCGTCTAAAAAGAGCGATGAGGAAGGTGTAGGCGTGGATACAAGCGAAGAACAAATTACTCCTGTTGTCAAACAAGCAAGCGAAGAAGAAGAAGAGGAAGCGGAAGCGGAAGAAGAAGAAGAAGAAGAAGAAGAAGAGGAAGCCAAAAGTAAAGAATCTGGATCTGGGTCCGAATTGGGTGAAGAAATTGAAGATTTTCAAATAGATGAAGAAGATGAAAATTCAAATGAAAGTGAAGGTGAAGGTGAAGGTAGCCCAAGCGAAGTCGAAGAAGGTGGTGGTTCAAGTGATGAAGAAGTAGGTGAATTTTCTCAACTTGAAATACCATCATTTAGTTCAGACACTGAAGGAGATGTCGGCGTCGGTGTTGAAGAGTCGCCTAAACCTACTCCTGTTGTAAAAAAAAAAATTAATGTTTCTGGTGTCGGGTTAGCTGGTAAATCTAAACCTGCGGCTACAGGTGCTGCTGCTGCTGCCGCTTCAAAACCCGAAGAAGAAGAAAAAGAAGAATCAGCTCAAGGTGTTACATTATTTCAAAGAGGAACTATGGCTCGCGATATTACAGGAGCAAAATTATCAAATCCAAATCCTGTTTTTCAAAGGTTATATTCTTTTGATCCTGTTTTATTTCCAAAAACAAATACTGGAACTGTTAAAGAATATTCACGTTCATGTCCTTGGAATGTTAGACGACAGCCAATTATTTTAACTGATGAAGAAAAACAACATATCGATGAAAATCATGCAGGTTCATATGATAGAGCTATGAAATATGGTTCATCGCAAAGTAAAAAATTTTGGTATATATGTCCAAGATATTGGGATTTAAAAAAAAATGTAAGCTTAACACACGAAGAAGTAGAAAAAATAAAAGCAAAAGAGGGTGATGTTGTTATACCACCAGGTGCTGAAAAAATTCCACCAGGTAAATATATTTTTGAATTTACAGAAGATAAATATCATATTGACAAAAAAACAGGACAATATAAATCTCAATCACCTGGTTTTGTAGATAGTAAAGAAAGTGCTGGAAGTAAATATTGTATACCTTGTTGTTTTAATAGTGAAAACTTTGCAAAAGATAAGCAAAATGTAGCACGACAGTCATGTGGTTGTCCAAGTATAACTGCACACAATCAAGCAAACCCAAATTCTAAAAGTTTTGAATGTAAAGGGAAAGAAGCTGCATTTAAAGCTTCGCCTGTAAGACGTGTTCGTGGTAAAGGAAAACAGATGAAGGGTGAAGAAGTTGCCGAGTCTAGCGAGACCGATGTAGAACGAGAAGGAGAAGGTGAAGGTGAAGGAGAAGGAGCCGAAGCTCTTACTAGCATTGTAGAAGAATCTAAAGCAGCGAAGAAAGGTAAACCAATGTTGTCGTCCGAAGCAATTAGACAAGCATTAGCTAAACAAACACAAGCTGGGAAAGATATAGACATATTTGCTTCATCGGAAATAGAAGAACCAGCAACACCATCGTCTCAACCAAGTATAAGCGAACAACAACTTTTTAAAAAAACATTTCAACAGAAAAAAGAAATTTTAATTATGGGACCCGAAAGACATACCGAATTACCGGATGGCATATATGGATATTTACTACCTCAACTACAGGCATTTTTTTCACAAAGCGTTAAATCATGTGTAATAAATGAAAAAAGCACACTTTTAAAACCAGGCGTTTCTTGTTTGTTACAAAGAGGCGTGCAACCAGGAGAAATAAAAAAAACAAAAATGATTGCATTAGAACGAACGAAAGGAGTAGTAGAAAAAGAAAAAATATTTTATTATAATAAAAATCAAAGTTTTATAGGAGCTGTTGCTGATATATATGCGAAATATATAGAAGAACCACTAGAAGAAGAAAGAAAAAAAATTACTATTTCTGAAATGAAAAAAATTATTCTAGATGCAATCGATATTGATACATTTATGATGTATCAGAATGGCACGCTTATAAATACATTTAACTATAAACAAAGAACAAATAAAACATCAAATTTACACGGCGAGGGCGAGGGCGAAGGTGCAGGTGCAGGCGAAGGCGAGGAAGAAAGCGAGGAAGAAAGCGATGGTGAACCTGTTGAAGAAAATTCAGTCAGTAATGAGAGTAGCGAAAAAAGTAGCATTGGATTGCACGGTGGTGGTAGTTCTGATGAAAGTAGCGGAGAGGGCGAAGGTGAAGGTGAAGGCGAGGGACAAGATTTACTGGATTTTTTAGAAGAAAGCGGTAAAGAATCAGGTAAAGAATCAGGTAAAGAATCAGGCAAAAAACTTGAAAGTCAACCTATTGAAGAAATAGAGTTCGAAGATAGTGGGAGTGGTGAGGAAAAGAGTGATGAAAAATTGGAAAAATTAGAAAAAGGTTTAATGTCTTCATCCGAATCTGCATCTGTATCTGCATCTGCTCCTCAACCTCAACCTCAACCTCAACCCGAATCCGATTCTGAATCAGACATAGAACCAGGATTTGAAATTAAAGAAAAACCGAAAGGAGAACCGCAAATGTTTACTGCTGCCGCTTCTTCAAATAAAGAACTTGGAGAACAACGCGAAGAAGAACCGAAAGATAATAAAGAGGACAGTTGTATCGTAGACGATGCAGTGTTTAGAAATAGATTATCAAAACCAGATTTTGAGTATAGAGAATCCGCAATTTTTAAATCAATTAAAAAAATATCAGACACTGATGCACAATTTATTTTCTTCAAGAAAGTCGTATGCTCATATGAAAATTTCAAAAAATACATAAATAGTAATACTACTTATATAGATTACCAATACCTATGGGATATTATAAGCACACCTAACCCAAAATTATTTAAAGACGGCATTAATCTTATTATACTACAAATATCAAATAGGGATATAACAAATAATATTGAAGTATTGTGTCCTACAAATCATTATTCTAATGGATTCTTCGATAATAATAAAAAAACAGCAATACTTATCAAAAGAACTATTAAAAATGCCACATACTTTGAACCCGTATATGAAATTCATGAATCAAATCTTACAAAGGCTAGACCAACTTGTATATTTAATATTAAAAACACATCTATACGAAAATATACAAATGAAGCTGGTGTTACCGTTGAAGAACCCGCTCTCCCACCTATTCTAAAAAAAATAATGACAAATATTAAACACGCGTATGATGGGCAATGTAAACCATATAATAGTATTCCACGCGAAGGAACAGCAAATGCATCCAAAAAATTCCCACGATTATATGAATTTTCCAGAAATATACATTTATACGAGTTGAAAGAAAAAGTAGTAAAAGGTGGATTTAAAATATTAAATCAGATTTTAAATTATGACGGTAGAGTAATTGGCATATTTATTGAAAAAGAAGACGAAGAACGCGGCGAAACATTTTCCGGTATCGTAATGTGCGAACCTTCTTCACTTGATAAAACTATCCCTGAAATAAATTATATAGACGACGAATCATTATGGCACCCATACGAGGAAACTGTTACTTTTCTTCACTACGTTCATAACAAAATAAAAATACCATGTTTGCCTCGATTCAAGGTAATAGATGATGGTAAAATTGTGGGTGTTATTACAGAGACGGATCAATTTATTTCTACGTTTATTGATGAAACCGAAAGCAAAAGAAATGATGGTATATTTAATATACCTATTATAAATACGAGTGATTATAATATTGCAGATTCGGAGATACATGCTAGATTAAAAGATGATCCCGATAGAGAAAGGTATGTAAAAAATATATACCTAGAAAATAATTTCTACAATGTTCTAAGAAACATAGTTAGAATTTTAATAAATAAATATGAAAATATTGGAATAAAGGAATCAATTATCTCAACTATAAAACGCAATGATATGTTATATTTAATTAAATTAAGCAATATTCAAGCATTAATACGACGTCTCGTTTCAAATTATATTAATTTTAGTGATACTCACTATAGTGAAGAAATGTTGAAAAAAATAAGCGAAATAACCACTAGTTGTTTAGTTAATAAAAACCCCAATACCTGCAGTGAAACGAAATATTGCATAAAAGAAACCGATAAAGAACAAAAATGTAAACTAGTGATACCTAAAACAAATCTTCTTAATCCGTCACACGACAATGAAGTGTTATATATTGCCAGAATGGCGGATGAAATTATAAGATATAATAGGATACGAGCATTTATGTTTGATCGCAATATTTTCCCCTTGATGAACGTAAAATATAATTTAAGAGACGATGAAATTATTTTATCTCAATCTATGCTTAGCGATGACTATTTGGATAATTTAATTCCGGTGAAGGAAAATGAATACGCGAATTTTAATACACACGATACCACTGACCCATTATTGACTGAACTATATGAAAGTATATTCGACACTGTTTCATCGATGAATATCAAGTGCACAACAGAAATTACATTTTTAACACAAGAATATAGAAAATATTTTAGTTCAAGACAATCACTATTAAAAATAATAAAATTTAATTCAAATTCGCCAAAATGTTCTTTTGAAATTATACTATTTATTTTAAGATTAGAAGCTAAAAGAAGAGAACGTAAAAGATTAGAAACGATTACTATAAATCATCTTAAAATTGTTCTTGCGCAATTTTATATAGATGCAATTGATAAAAATTATACAGAAGGTATAAAAGAACGGTTTGCAAGACTTTTAAAATACTATGGTATGGATTCGATCTCAGATGAATATAGGATAAAATTCATAGCAAACGAAGATGATAATTTTATCGAAACATTGCCTTTTTTTGAATCATACCATCTAACACGGTTGGATATTTGGATATTGGCAAATTATTACAAAATACCCATTATTGTATTATATTATCCAAATAAAACTCTATTAGAAACAAACGATGAATTCCCAATCCTTACTACATATTATGAAGAAGATATACCCGGTGGATTTCATACTGAACACATCGAAGAAAAAGAAAAAGAAAGTTTACCATTTATGGGAGAAGCTGCACGCCCCATCGCGGAAGAACAAAATCCAAATCAGCAAGGATACTATTTCATCGTTTCGCCAGCTGTTAAAACAAATACGGTTCCCTCGTATAGTATTATTTTTAAAAAAGCAAATATTTTAGAGGAAGAAGAAGAAGAAGAAGAAGAAGAAGAAGAAGAAGAAGAAAAAGAAGAAGAAGAAGAAAAAGAAAAAGAAAAAGAAAAAGAAAAACAAACAAGTGTCGAAATTGAAAAAGAATTTTATATTCCTCTATCTATTTTGTCACAACCAATGCAAGTTTCTGTTATTTTTCAACATTCAAAACAATATATTAATCCTGATGAACCCGCACATAGTGAAGATGATGAAAGTCCGCGAATGAAAGAATCAACAAGATATAAAGATACTATCATACAATTTATCCAAAATTTTAAACCTCCTTCCAAAAGAGGTAGGGGTGATGATTCATCTTCTGTAGGAACACGCGATTCACAAGAACAAGAATTTGGCGAGGAACTATCTGCATCAGCAGCAATATCGGCATTAGCTGAAAAACGCAAAAAATCTAAAAAAACGATGCATCGAATTAATGTAGGTATGGCTTCTTCTGCTTCCGCTCTTGCATCAGCACCGGTATCAGTGGTAGGTAAAAAAGCGAAAGGCTTATCTATAAATTTATCTTCTTTGAAACCTCCAGCTAATATTGCTGCTTCAGCGTCATCTGTTGCAAAAGCCCCTCCGCGTCGCAAAAAAGCATCTAGTTTATCTATAAATTTATCTTCTTTAAAACCTCGGGCTGCCGCTGTAGAAGAATCCAGCCCCGAATTGTCTATTATACCCGAAACAGGTGAAAATTCAGATTGATAAAAATATATCATATTTCGTATCATATTTTTTAATAAAAAAATATAATATTTACTACTATTTACTACTCCGCCATTTAAAATCTAAAACCCAAAATCTAAAACCCAAAATTTAAAACCCAATATTATAATTCATCTTAACGCTTCCAAGATTCTCTTTCTTTATACTCGAAACAGTAACATTCATCGATAAGTTTCCAATAGAGCATACATCATCAGGGTTCTCCATTTCAAATGCTTTATCAATTTCTTCATTGGGGTTTGTAATATTGTATTTCATTTCACCGCCAAATTTAATCATCTTATTCATATCAAGCAATACTTGAAAACAGCTTGTTCCAAAATAACCTTCTTGTCCACACATTACATTTGCAGATACACCTCTCATCTCATCCAGTTCAGCATGTCGTGCTGCTTTCAAAAACATCTCCGGTGTCTCCTCGAATGAAGCTTTAGCAATCGGGCCAATATCGTCGTTATTAATTCCGTGCCGAAATATAGAAACCATCTTTGCACTTGCCGTCATCCTATCTGCCAACATAATCAAGTGGTGATAATTAATATAAGTATTGTCAAACTCCATAACTTCCGACAATTCAGTTAAGATGGCAACACGCGCAGCTTCAATTCCAAGCACTTTATAAATTTCCTGAATATCGTTACTAATCGTTCGAGTAACATCAATATAATCAAGTGACAATGCAGTAATTAAATTTGTTCCAGTAGTATCCAGCACCCATGTCTCTTTCTTCGTATAAGCACTATCTATTTTAACAACGGAATCAGTAATCTTACGAAGCAATACTTTTGATAAACCCTTTACACCTCGAAGCACAATATTATTCAACATATTATCCTGAAAATTCTTAAGAATATAAATCTGATCAGACTGATCTAGTGACAACGAATTTGTATTTTTCTTCTTGGAATTTGTAATTATATTATTCAATCTCAATCGAAATACTAAATTATCGGAATTATAGTCTGCATACATACACGTAACCTCATCTATATAAATAGTCTTTAAAGCAAAGTGCACATCATCCATCGATATTTTTCTATCCAACATCGCCTCCCTATCCATCGTCATTCTAATAATCCATTTCGATTTCTCATTGGGAGCAGACCCTGTAGCAGATGCTTCAGATTGTGGTGCAACTGTAGCCCCTGCTACTGCAGACGACGACGACGACCCTTCAAGACTTCCAGCTAAAACAGCAGAGGCAGCCAGACTTTTATTCATTTGTTCGGTAGTGCTGCTCATACATTCATCCACCATTTTTTCAAACTCGAAATACTGCGACATAATATCCTTATCTTGTTCAATAAGCGTGCTCATATCATCAGGATCAAAACATATTTCAACCGAATCAACAATTTCTTTCAAAATAGTCAGCTCAATGCTGGGAATCTTATCGCGAACAAATTCTTTATCTAGTTCCTCATCTTTATTCATATAAATCGTAAGAGACGGATTCTTCGGATTTTCAGACAATGACAAAATCTCCTCAATACGAGGCACACCACGCGTTACGTTCGACTTTGATGCAACACCCGCACTATGAAATGTATTTAATGTCAGCTGTGTAGTCGGTTCACCAATACTTTGTGCCGCAATCATACCCACCATCTCTCCAGGTGCAACCAAGGCGCGTTTATACATGAGTGTAATCGTCTCCAGTAAAACAGTAAGAGCTTTCTTGTTGAAACGCTTAATAACCAGCAGTTCCTTCGGGGACAAATAGTAATAATACATTGCTTTAAATAGTTCGGTAGGTGGCGCATAATAAAGCCCTTCCAATATTTTATAGTTATCTTCAATCATATCATATACATCCAGAGGCGTAATATCCACCATAGAGTTCTTTGTAATATGCTGCATTCCTTGCACATTATTGATGATGTGTGTAAAGCATACAGGCAAGTGCACATTTCTATTATCGCGCATCTTAAATACATTCTTAACAATTTCATCGCGTTTTGCTATCATCATATCTGTATAATATTTTGTCTTCGTCTCCAATTCTTTGATACTTTTCTTCATCCTAGTCACCGCCGTCTTTGTAAATACTGTCATCAATACACCGTCCTTGTCATCACTCGTTGAAACATAGTAGTGCGCATATATTTCATCCAATGTCATCGATACAAGTGGTAATGACTGATTCTCCACCTTTACTGTATCTACTCCATCATCTCCGTATGCGAATTGCACAATACGCTCTTTGTTGTTTCGGACAGTCATATCATACCCAACTTTCAAATCTTCCAGGCCCTTGATTAACCGTCTCTGAATATATCCTGTGGTTGAGGTCTTAACCGCGGTGTCAATCAGACCAATACGTCCAGCCATCGCATGAAAGAACAACTCCTCTGGACGCAACCCACTAATAAACGAACTCTCGACAAACCCGCGTGCATCTGGCGAGTCATCGTATTTCGTAAAATGTGGCAATGTTCTACTTTCGAACCCGTATGGGATACGTTTTCCATCAATAGCTTGTTGCCCCAAACAAGATGTCATTTGCGAAATATTAATATCCGTTCCTTTTGAACCAGCGGTTACCATTGTAACGAATCGATTATTCTTGCTCAAACTTTCTAAACCGATTTTACCAGCATCATTAATAGCCCTGTTAAGAATATTCGATACTTGATTTTCAAATTCAATGTCATTTGTTTTGCCGGTTTTGTTATCAAAAACGCCGATATGTAATTGATCGATTAGTCCTTTAACATCCGTTTTCTTGGATATAATAACTTGAGCAATTTTATTATTTGTCTCTGCATTTGCAATCAAGTCGCTGATTCCAACGCTATAAGAACTAACTTTCATATATTCGGTAATAATATTTTGAAGATCATCGATGAATTTTGATGACGTCATATTGTTGAAATCATTGCATGTTCTATGAATCAATCCGTTCGTTCCCGAACCCAATACTGCCTTGTCGAGCTGCCCCCTCAAGTATTGTCCGTCGCGAATTTCAAGCACATGATTGGAAGTATTATAGTCCTCCTTCTCGCCAAATTGTTTTGTCTTATATTTCAATGTAATCGGTGGCATAATTTGCGACAGTATCTGAAAGTTCGACAAGTTTCCATCTACATTACTAAACATCGATTCGTTCACCGTCTGTAATGCCATGAGAAGATTCATTGCCGCACGACTGTCAAATTTAACGCCCACGCGTGTAAACTGGTATGATCCCAGCAATGAATCCTGGAAAATACCAATGATGGATTGATTATTCGCTGGACTGATAATTTGGAATGGAACCGCTGCCAAATTCTTCAATTCTGCCTCAGATTCTTCATCTTGTGGCATGTGTAAATTCATTTCATCTCCCGATGAATCCCCAGTGTTTCCAAAGGGGGTGGACTGTATCTTAGGCAAGTTCAGGATGGCTAGTCCTTCATTACTCACCAACACCCGTTCAGTCTCTGAGTGCCTTCCATAGTCTACCAAGCGACGTTAGGAAGTAACACTGCGGATTGTCCAATTCTTTGACATTATTACCATTGGTTTCGGCTATTAACCGAGTTCCCTTGTAATGTTTCCATTACACGGTGGTAGTCAAAGACTCTAAGGAGTTTCCCGCATCAAGGTGTTTCGCCGTATAAGTCATATATTATATGACACATCCGACTAGGAGGTAGCACGCTTTTAACGCCTCCTGTTTTCGACAGAGAGTTTATCGAAGTCCGCATTATACGGTTTAGTATCACCAACATTCATTCTAAAAGTATCACCTTGAAACATGACTTTCGCAATATGACACATCATACTCATTCTATGCAGTGTAGGCTGACGATTAAACAAAACACCATCGCCATCCATAATATGACGATGAACAATATCACCATTCTCAATATGTATATTCTCGCGATCCGCATAACGCAGCGAAATATTCTCCCCATTTTTCTTCTCGAGGATCTTCGCACCAGGATATTCATCCGGCCCATTTCGCACCAATTTAATCAAGAAACTCTTATTCAAATCATTTACAGTAATCGGTTTCGTAATATTTTTCGCGATTTTTAGGGGAATTCCGAGCTCACGAATCGACAAATTAGGATCGGGTGTAATTACTGAACGCGCGGAAAAGTCAACACGTTTTCCCATCAAATTGCCTCTTACACGTCCACCCTTTCCATTGAGACGATCCATAATTGATTTAAGCGGACGTCCCGAACGTTGTGCAACTTGTCCAACACCTGGTAAATTATTATTGATTTGCGTCGCAACATAGTATTGTAAAACATCATGCCATCCATCGATAACTTTTTGCGGTGCTTTATCATTTATTTTCTCCTGAAGAGTTTTATTCATTTTAATAATATTTACAAGAATATGACTAATATCGTCTTCACTCCTTTGCGATCCATCCATTTTAATCGATGGACGAACGGCTGGCGGAGGTACAGCTAGCACCTGACAAACCATCCATTCAGGGCGTGAAAATTGTGGACTAAAACCCATAAATGACACATCGTCATCCGATATTCTGCGGAATATTTTTATCACAACTTCGGGAATCAAATGCATTGTCAGATTTTTCTTGGGTGCTCCTTCTTCTTCCTCGCCAGCCGCTTCTGTATTTTCCCATTCAGCAATAAGAGTCGCCATATCCTGTTTTTTGATTCTTTTCGGTTGAAGGCATCCACATCCATCATGTGTATCCTCACCACATCTCTTAATTTTGCTACAATATTGAAATACATTATTCCAGCGCAGATCAGGTTTCATACAGCAAAATCTACTATTTGATTCTTTGTTAATAAGCAATTTACTACATTTAATACAAACACAACTAAGGATTTTCCGTATCGTTGTTAAATATTGGATATAAAATACCGGGCGAGCTAATTCAATGTGCCCAAAATATCCAGGAGTTTGCATGTAATCCAACCCATCAGTTGGACAAATCATTCCCGGTTCAAGCACCCCCATACGCGAATCAAAAGGCCCACCTATTACAGGTTTATTATTTTCATATGTATTTCGATCCGTAATATGAGCAACCGAAGACTTTCTTATTTCTTCGGGCGACATGATACTAAACTGAATTCCGATAATTGGGGATACATTTTGAAGTGATAATTTCGATTGACCTTTTTGCGAGAACATTTCTTTCTTATATTAATATAATATATATTTAGATTGTTATCAATTTTCTTAATTTAAAATATAAAATATGAAATATGAAATATGAAATATGAAATATGAAATATGAAATATTAAAACATAAATAATAATTAAATATTAAAAATAAATTTTTACTATTTATGTAATTATATTTTCTCACTATCATAGTAACTTTGTTTATTTATATTAAATTTACACCAGTTTAGTATATCTATTATTTAATTATTTGTTTTTGATTTATTGGAATATATTAAATTGAAGGTATCTAAAAACAATTATTTATATATATATAACCCAACTCATAAATACATCATACGTATATACTCAAATGACTAAAATCAATCATACGAAGAAAGCCCCTAAAAGTGAAGATAAAAAAACAAAGGATACAAGAGAGAACGATAACAGAAAATATAAGAAGGGTGATGATTCGGGTTCTGAATCTGATGAGGAAAAAAAATATAGTGGAAGTGGAAGCGATGGAGGCGGAAGTGATGGTGGTGGTGGTAGTGGTGGTGGTGAAAAATTCGACATGCTTGAATATAGAAAAATGTTGGCTGAAATATTTCCTTCCAAGTATATGAATGAACGTATTTCTAAACTTGAAAGTAAAGAAAAAATTGCTAAATCTACATCAACATCAACATCAAACACGACAGCATGTGCATCGAATACATCTAATAAAAAACCGAATAAGAATGAAAACGACAAAAATAAAGAAAATAAGGAAGATAGTAATAGAAAAATAACGAGAAGTATGGCAAAAGAAATGGATGTTAAACCGAAAGAATTAAAACCGGTAGAAAAAGGGAAAAAAAGAGGTAGTCATAATCCACCACCCCCACCCCTTCCAACTCAGGATGAATATGATACAACAAGCACAAGCACGAATTGTTCTGATTCAGAGGATGAATATAGTGGAAGTGGAAGCGATGATGATAAGTATTCTGCAGGGTTTGGAGAATTTGCAAAAGAACAATTACAAAGTGGAAAATTCAATATTGTAATTAATTTAGTAAATGATAAAAAACATAGTAATCTTGATGAAGATGATTCTGAAGAAGAAGATAGTGAATATGACGACGACGATGATGACTCGGATTATGATTCCGAAGAAGACAATAGTGAATATGATGACGACGATGACGCGTCAGAATCAGACCCGGATTATAACCCTGACGTGGACGAGGGTGAAAATACTATTGTTAGTAATGATATTAAAGATTATAAAAGTGGAAAATCCTACAAAACATCTATGCATGGGGGGGATAGAAAATCTTCCTATAAGGGAAAGAATGGGGGGGCTGGCGGTGCCGGAGGGAGTGGCGGTGGTGTTGTTGGTGCAAAAGGCACTGTATCTACAGAAGCAGAATCACTTGAAACAATTCAGAAAATTAAACAACAGATGGAGGATATTCTAAAATCTAACAAGCACGACAGTATTGCGCGTGAAACTTTGGGTATTATGGTAAAAAAAGAAAAAGAATATAAAGATCGCGAAGAAAAGAAGATTAAATCGCGACAGAAAAATCATGTCAAGCTGTTCAAAAAAATGTTGCGCAAGAAGAATTCCACAAATGATTTGAAATATTTTAAAGATAATCTAACAACCGAGGAGCAAACAGATGTATTGAAAGAGTTGGAAGATTTGAATAAATTGACGATTACCGATAAACCGTATCGTCTTTCACTTTTGCAATCGGATATTCCTCAAGTGTTCAAGGCGATTGCACTAAAGAAGATTACAAATCTGCGCCACATGGAACCTGGTGCAGGTGAATACTATAAAATCAAAAATTGGGTTGATACTTTCATGCAAATCCCGTTTGGAAAACATTGCAACCTCCCTCTTACGATTTCGGATGGAATTGAAAAGTGTCACGATTTTATGGAAAATGCGAAATCGACACTTGATAGCGCAGTGTATGGATTAAATGATGCAAAGATGCAGATTATGCAAATGATGGGACAGTGGATTGCGAATCCTGCAGCTATGGGCACAGCAATTGCTATAAATGGTCCGATGGGCACAGGTAAATGTCACGCATATGATACACAAATTCTAATGCATGATGGTTCGATTAAAATGGTGCAAGATATTGTAGTCGGTGATAAAGTCATGGGAGACGATTCAAAATGTAGAAATGTCATTTCGCTTGGTAGAGGAGAAGATGAGATGTATGATATTGTCCACTTAAATGGAGAAAAATATGGTGTAAATTCTGAACACATTATGTGTTTGAAACAATCAGGGTTGAATAGTATAAAGATGGTAAAGACGAACTCTGGAGGAATTAGGTATAAAGTATTTTACTTTGATAAAAATGATTACAAACAACATAGCAAACGATTTTGCGAGTTGGAAGACGCGACAAGATATTTAAATGATATGAAACTTGAGCACGATTATATTGAAATTCCCGTAAAAACATTATTAAAATTGCCTAAATATATTCGCATTAATTTGAAGGGATATAAAAGGGGTGTAGAGTTTTCTAGCAAAAAAGTGCCATTTGATCCATACATTATTGGTGCTTGGTTGGGCGACGGAACATCAACTAAATCCGAGATTACAAATCAGGATGCTACAATTTTACACTATTTGAGATCTGAACTTAAAAAGTATAATTTGAATTTGGTTCATAGAGACGAATATACATATGGTATTTCATATGATATGCACAAACATGATACTAGAAATAACAAAAATAAATTCTTACAAGTATTAAAAGATTATAAGTTGATTGGAAATAAACACATTCCGGTTGATTACAAAACAAATGATAGACAAACGCGACTGGAACTTCTTGCCGGAATTATTGATACTGATGGTTCTTATTGTGATAACTCTAAGGGGTATGATATTATTCAAAAAAATAAAGTTTTAGCAGATGATATATTATTCGTGGCTAGATCTCTTGGATTTTCGGCAAATATGAAACAGTGTGAAAAATCCTGTATGTATAAGGGCGAAAAAAGAACTGGAACATATCATAGAATATATCTATCGGGTGATAATTTGTCTTCTATTCCTGTAAAATGTCCTAGAAAAATGGCCAAAAACGAAAGAGTTATCAACAAGGATAGTATGATTATGGGTATTACTATAGAACCACGTGGGTGGGGCAAATATTATGGATTCGAGTTGGACAACAATCACAAATATTTACTAGGCGATTTTACAGTAACGCATAATACGAGTCTTGTGAAAGAGGGAATCAGTAAGATTTTAAATCGTGAGTTCGCCTTTATCCCGTTAGGGGGTGCAACAGATAGCAGTTATTTGGAGGGACATTCGTATACATATGAGGGCAGCACGTGGGGTAAAATTGTTGATATTTTGATACGTTCAAAATCGATGAATCCGGTGATTTACTTCGATGAGTTGGATAAAATCAGTGAAACACCTAAAGGCGAGGAAATTATTGGGATTTTGACACATTTGACAGACACGACGCAAAATTCGCAATTTCATGATAAATATTTTGCAGAGATTGATTTCGACCTTAGTAAGTGTCTCTTCATTTTCAGTTACAATGACCCTCTTAAAGTAAATCCGATTTTGCTTGATCGTATGTATAAAATTAAGACGACAGGCTATAAAGTTAAAGACAAGATTGTTATTGCTAAACAGTATTTGATTCCTAAAATTCGTTATGAAGTCAATTTCAAGGAAGGCGATATTATTATTCCCGATGAAACATTGAATTACATTATTGATAATTATACTGAAAAGGAAGACGGTGTGCGAAATCTGAAACGCTGTATTGAAATCGTATATAAGAAACTGAATTTGTATCGTCTTGTAAAGCCTGGAACAACGCTATTTGAAAAAGATAATACACTTGTTGTGCAATTTCCGTTTACTGTTACAAATGACATTGTGAATAATCTTATCAAAAAGGATGAATCTGGTATCGGAAAAGCAGCGATTAACATGTATTTGTAAATGCTAGGTTATTAAATGATAAATGATAAATGATAAATGGTAAATGGTAAATGGTAAATGGTAAATGATAAATGGTAAATGGTAAATGGTAAATGGTAAATGGTAAATGATAAATAATTAGATATATTTTTTATCATTTTTTTATTATTTTTTATCTGAAATACTTTATACCATCTAATTTACACTATTAAAGATTTAGAAATCATTATAATACGAAGTTTTGGTATCAGGTATGGTATTATTTCCACCACGCATAGTTAAATATTGCATTTGTTTTTTTGATAAACAAGCACAGCCTACACTACTGGAATAAGTTCCCGGACAGCATGATGGGTCAAATTTGGTATCTTTAAAGAAAAATAATTCGCCTTCAGGAAGAGGGATAGGAGGGCCACTGTTATACTGGTAACTATCAAGGCGGTTTTCATTTCCCATACCTTTTGAATATCTCATTGCATCTTTTACCCACTTGGTTAAATTAACATCAGCAACTTCAGTTTCTTTTAAAGGACCCCAACCAAGAGGTTTTGAAACTTGAAAACCCTCGGTTTTAGTAGCACTAGATGTTGCAGGTGCTACAGGTTCTGCAGGTTCTGCAGGTTCTGCAGGTGCTGCAGGCATTAATCCCGCAAGTGGATTTGCACTTCCACCGGCTTTTTTTAAAGCATCTAATAATTTATTTGCTCCACCCATATCTCCCATTCCAGCCAGTCCTGCCATTCCACCAGTTGCAGGATCAGCAGCAGGAACAGGAGCAGGAGCGGCGGGAGTAGTGGTAACTGTCCCATCAGCACCTTCTTGTGTCTTTTTTTTATCTTTATCGACTTCCATACCCTCTAATAAGCCATAATTTGTCCTACATCCACATAAAGCGAATGAACCAATTAAAATACCAAGAATTATACAAATAGCAATTAATGAAAATTTAGATTTAAACATGTTTTTCATTTTTCTTATACATAAATCTTAGATAAAAATAATTATTTATTGTAGTTTTATTTCCTAAATAAATAATTATTTATTTATTGTAATATACGAATATATGAATATATGAATATTATATTGATTGTTTCTTAACATAATGTTTACCTAGTTTTGTCAATAATGGATGCAGTAAACATAACTAAAACTAGAACCATTATCATACAAGCAACATATATTACCGTAAGCCCTATTGGAACCCAAAGATATACCGATGCAATAGCCCATCCAATAGGAGGAAATAACCATGCCAGAAATAAAAAAATAACCCATGCAGCAATTAAAGATCCAAACATAATTAATAAAATTATAGCTTCTCCATATAAAATTACATGAAATACAGATGCTCCCGCTTTATATGCCGAAAAAAACATATACATCATAGTTGTTAATACACCTTCTCCTTTGCTTAATGCTGATTTAGTTTTTGTAATAATTTTTGTTAATATAGCAGAAAACTCGGTTTGTATTGAATTAGTTTTTTCTGTTTCTGTTTTATAATTTGATCTAAAATTAAATATTGCTCCCATTAAATTCGTTGTGATGCCTGTTAAAATAGATATACTCGCAGCTAACAATATAGATGCTGCTTCGAGAGGTGCAAGTGCTACTTGTAAAATATCTTTTAATATTGTTTCCGAACATTCTGAAAAATTCTTTATTGTATACTCCATCTTACTCATGTCTGTAGGTTCCATAATTGCACCAGCAAATGGCATATACAATGGGTTGCATTTATTGGTAGCCCAATCTTTTTTAACTATTTCTTTATTATTTTGAATATTTAAATATATGAAATAAAATATGACAAGTAATATTGCAAAAATTGCAAATATTACAGAACCTCCATATCTCTCTAAATATGTTTTTCTTATATATATCTCATTTACTTTATCAAATATTTGTGTTATTGGTTGTGTTATTGGTTGTGTTAATGATGTAACTGCAGTGTTAGGATCCATATATACTAAATATATAAATTAGTATTATAGTATTACTATATACATAACCTATAATAATTCATTTTTATTGTAAAATTTTATTGTAAAATTTTATTCGTATTTTTATTAAAGAAATAGTTTTATTCTATTATTCATTGGGGTAATGCTCTTAATAGCTTCCCAGGAAGTGCATCCCATGTGGATTCTGCAGCAATAGCGGAGGCTTGCATTGTTGAAAATGTTGCTTTATATACACCTGCCATTTTATTCATCATGTCATTTATTTTTCCCACCATAATTTGTAATGTTATTCCTATATTACCAAATACATTATATAATGAAGTAAGATTATTCAATACCGCGTCTCTCATGTAAGAAAACATTCCCATCGTGTTTTCATTGGTTTTTGTAGTTTGTTCTATACTATTTGATACAACTAAATTTGAATAATTTGAAGGTGCTAATAATGGTCCCATAAAATCGGTCTGCATTGTTTGAATACAATATGTAAAATTTTTCATAACATCGTGTCCAAACATATTAGCAAACGGCATTACTAAAGGACTACATCGATATATTGGCCAATTTTTTTCGATATTTTTCTTTCCAATTGCTAAAATATTTGCAATATATAAACCTATAAATACGACTATAATAAATATCGAATTTAATAAATCACTAGTCTTCATATTAAAATATAATAATAATATATTTTAATGTTATATTTACAATACATTTTAAATTATATGAATATATATTATTCACAATAATTCAAAACTGTTATTGTTATCTAGAATATCTATCTGTGTCGTCTACTTCTACCCTTTCGTCCAATACTTTTTTTATATCTTAATCTTCTATATCTTTTATTTGTCTTCCTATTTGTCTTCCTATGTCCTCTTTTGCCCCCTCCTCCCGAAAACATAGTTTTTACAGGAGCAGGTGAAGCTGGTGCAATATTTCCAGCTTGTTGTTGTAACTTTAATAATCCATCAGATAAACTAGCCAATGTATTCACTTGGGTTGGAGATGAACCACCAGGTATAGGAACTTCGATTTGTGATGCCGGTGAAATTCCACCAGCACCTCCCCGTTTTGACGTTTTTTTATTACTACAACCTTTCATTACTTTTGTTACATTATTTCGCCGTAATTTAACTCTTCCATTTGTCTTATATTTTCTATATTTACCACCACTCCCACCACTCCCACCTTTTAAACTCCCATTACCCGCCTGCATTAATGCTTTTAATGAATCCATTCTAGCATTATAAATATCGCCACCACTTGCTACCACAGGCATAGGTGGTAAACCTAACGCAGGGGCAGTAGTAGTATTTGGCAACGAAGATTGAACCGACATTTTTCTATATATAATTCATTTAAAAAAATATTATTTTATTGTAATTTATGATAATTATAAATTACAATTGTTATAATTATAATAATTATAATAATTACATTCGTTATAATTTAAAAATATTTTTAAAAATATACTATAAAATATATTACAAACTACAATAATGAATCCTCAAGAACGTCTTCAACTAGATAAACTTATTCGTGCAAATGATGTCACCGATAATACGAATAGTATTCGCGAATTAAAACATAGTCAACCTCTTGGTGATGATATTATAACACTCCTTAAGCTTAAGAAAGAATATCAAAGGTTGGCTAAAAGCAATCCTGTGCAATTTGATAATATTTGTGTATCTAGGTGCCCTTTTTTGTTTAATAATTATACCGATATTTTTAATAAAGTAAAGAAAGACGAGATTGATTTAAATATTCTTTTTCAATTGATTCATATTCTTAAGCAAATAGAAGATGGAAAACTCGATCAGCATACCGGTTCCTACGAAGTCGGCAAACTATTAAAAAGTATTTATATCGATAGTGCTATTAAAAAGGCGGACAATATCAATAAGTCTCACGATCATACACACGGATCAGGAAATAAAGAACATTCAAAACCACCCGCTATTAAAAAGATTTCATGGTCAGAATTCAAATCAAAACATATTTCAGATACCCAAAATTGAAATAATTAATATTATAAATATTATAAATATTATAAATATAAACATATAAACATTCAGCTCTATACCATATAACATATCCATATACCCGTATCAAAATAAACATTTGCAACAACAAAGCAACACACATACACACCTACAATGTCTAAACAAGCAAAGTCGTCTGCAACTGCAACTACAACCCTTGTAATTGTAGAATCCCCAGCAAAATGTAGCAAAATAGAGTCATATCTTGGTCCAGGATATAAATGTATAGCAACTTTCGGGCATTTTCGCACATTAGATGGTCTTAAATCAATCAATACCGAAACTTTTAAAATTAAATTTTCATGTATGGAAGAAAAATCAAAACAAATTGCACGTATTAAAAATGAAATAGAATCATGTATGGGGAATGTTATTATTGCAACAGATGATGATCGCGAAGGCGAAGCGATTGGGTGGCATATTTGCGACATGTTTAAATTGCCAGTTACAACGACGCGGCGAATTATTTTCCACGAAATTACAAAAACTGCTATTGAACGTGCAGTAAATACACCCGGCACATTGAATATGAATTTAGTATATGCACAATTCGCCCGTCAAATATTAGATTTATTAGTTGGATATCATATTTCTCCGCAACTTTGGACACATATTGCATCAAGTGTTAAAAATAGTTTATCTGCAGGACGCTGTCAAACACCAGCACTTAGATTAGTATATGATAATCAAAAAGATATCGACGCTTCTCCCGGTAAAATGGTATATAATACGGTGGGATATTTTACAAAACTGAATTTACAGTTTACATTGAATCGACAGTATGACTTACCTACAGATGTGGAGGCATTTTTAGAAGAAAGCGTAAATCATGATCACGTATATACTTTATCCCCGCCTAAAAAAACAACAAAAGCCCCACCATCTCCATTTACTACTAGCGCATTACAACAGAAAGCGAGTAGTGAATATAATTACTCACCATCCGAGACGATGTCAATTTGTCAAAAACTATACGAGAGTTCATTTATTACATATATGAGAACGGATTCGAAAACTTATAGTCCTGAATTTATCGAGAATACGAAAAGATATATATCCGAAAAATGGAGCGATAAATATATCAATGCTAATATACAATGTCTTGCGCTGGGATTTAGTTCAGGGGCTGGTGATGCTGAAAATGCGTCTAAGTCGAATAAAGTCAAATCTAAAACGGGTAAGAGTTCTGACGATAAAGGGGTTAAAGCACAAGAAGCACACGAAGCAATTCGCCCGACAAATATTTCCACTTTAAAAATTCCGGATACATTCACAGCACGCGAACAAAAATTATATAACCTCATATGGACAAATGCAATTGAAAGCTGTATGGCGCATGCGACGGGTGTTACAGTAACCGCATGCTTGACTGCCCCGATCGGCAACGAATATAAATATATAGCCGAACTGATTGAGTTCCCGGGATGGAAGATTGTAGATGGGTATGAAAAAGAAAATCCTAATTATAATTATTTGCAAAATATTAAAAAAAACGGCATTATTCCTTATAATAAAATTAAAGCGACGGTTACCATGAATGAATTGAAGTCGCATTATACGGAAGCAGGACTTATAAAAATATTAGAAGAACGAGGTATTGGGCGACCATCTACATTTTCGTCCTTAATAGAAAAAATACAAAAAAGGGGGTATGTATCAAAACAAGACGTATGCGGTAAAAAGGTAAAATGCACAGATTTTGAATTATTGCCTGACGAGTTACAAGAAATCCCGACAGAGCGTGAATTTGGAAATGAAAAAAATAAATTAATAGTTCAGCCACTGGGGAGTATCGTAATGGAATTTCTTGTCGAACATTTTAATACATTATTTGAATATAATTTTACGAAAAAAATGGAGGATGATTTAGATAAGGTTGCAAAAGGTGAACTTCAATATACCGATACGTGTATGTTTTGTTTAGAAAATGTTCAACGGTTGACAACTATCTTAAAAGATAAGAATATACAGAAAGATACAATTACAATTGACGATAGTCATGTATATATGATAGGAAGCAAAGGTCCGGTTATAAAACATACAACGGTTGATGAAGGTGGTAAAAAAAAGATAGAATATAAAAGTATTAAACAAAACATAGATGTAGCTAAATTAAAACGAGGAGAGTATTCATTGAAAGAGATAGTAGATGAAAAAGGGAATATTGATATGGGGGGTATAAAACTAGGTATCTACGATGGAAATGAAATCATATTAAAACGAGGTAAATATGGATTGTATATTGTATGGGGTGAACAAAAGAAGTCTTTGTCCGGTTTATTTCCAAAAACGAAGGATCCGAATAGTATTAAATATCACGAGATTGTTAAGATTATAGAAATGTCTAAAATAAATAACGAATATAGTTCACGTGATGGCGGCGGTGATGGTCATAGTGAAGCGAGTGAAAGTGGTAATGGTGCGGGTGGTGGTTCACAAATTGCTATAAAAGGAATGGTTCGAAAAATAACAGATGTAGTAAGTATTCGTAATGGGAAATATGGCGATTATATATTTTATAAAACATCTGAAATGAAAAACCCTACATTTTTGAAAATTAAGGGATTTAGTGAAGATTATAAGACATGTTCTTTAAATAATATAATAGATTGGATAAAACAAACCTATAAAGTCGAAATTTAATATATGTGTTATAAAATATATTTGTTATTATGTTACTATTTTGTTATATATTTTATACTACAATATATTATATATAATATATATAATATATATCATATAACATGGTTGGACTATTTGATTTTTTTACAAAAAGAGAAAAAACAGTAAAACATAAAACCATTGAAAGTGAAATATCTAACTTGTGTGAAAAACTGATGGATGGTATTATTGATTTATCTGAAACGGCAAATAAAATGAAAAAATTAAAAGAACAACTTAAAGAGGTTCCCGAGGATGATGGCGATGGTGATGGCGATGGCGATAAAAACTCTTCCACAAAATCTAAACAAGAGGATAACGAAAATTCAGTTTTACCTCAGGCACCTCCTATAGCTGCATCTCCTTCTGAATCTCCTACTCCTGTATCTCCTACCACCGATAACACAGATAAAGGTTTTTTGGCTAATTTTAATATTTTTGGAAATAAAAAGACTGAACCTGAAAAACCAATTCCAAATCCTGAACCTGAAAAACCTGAACCTGAACCTGAAAAAAAACAAGAAATATCTAGTGTATCATCAGAATCTCCTTTGCCGCGTCCTGACGCAGTTATACCCAATAAAGACTTAGCAGCAGTAGCTGCGCCTCAAGCATCTGATAATACAGTCGGTTACACTGAATACCTTGCAAATGGTGGTCCTAATGCAGAATATGAAAAAAATATAAGGGGTGGTAAAGATAAAAAAAAACATAAAAAAACAAAACATGCTAAACGCTCTTCTTCAGGTAAGAGGACAAAAAAACAAAAACATATTACTGTATCTAAAGAAGAGCAGACACAGGAACAGGCGCAGACTCAGGCAGAAGCGTAATTATATTTTCATAAATGTCGTATTCATTTAAAAATACATAAAATATAATGTATTTTTAAATATGTTTATATTGTGTGAGTCTCGCGAATTGGTTATGTTATTTTATATTATGTTACATTTTATACTGTGCAGGAATTCTTAATTTCAGATCACGCGCTATTTCATCTCTAAAACAGTCAAATTGTATTGTAAAACTAAAATCATTATTACTAAAATCAACTAAACACCCTGTATGATATCTAAATCTAAATTTTAGTTTTGATACTCTTTCAAGTGGTGGATTAAAATGTGACATATTTTGAAGTAGAGAGTTCCTAGAATCAAAAAACTGTGAAACAGGAAGGCCTAAAAATGGTATTTTTGCAAATGCCGAATTTACTTTACCTCCATAACTATTATTTGTAGTAGAATTCGTTCGTCGTGGGTATGCCAAAAGTTCGTCCATTTGATTATATTCAAACATGTCCAAATAAAAAACAGTATCCCCTAAAATATTTACAACATTGGGAGCTTTTATATAATATCCTCCAGCAGGCAACCAATTATAAAAAGGGTCATATATAGCACTTCTATATTCATAGTTAAGGGCTATCCCTGTAGGTGTTTGCATTGATACATATTGTTCTTTATTAAATCCTAAAAAATAAGGAAGTCCCCATTTTGTATTTTTACAATATTCTAGTTCATTTGGAGGAAGAACCCTACAATTTGTAGACATATCATTGCTAGGTTCGTTATATGTTTCTATCTTATCACATAATAATATAAATGCGTCAGTTTTATTCCCAAACCATAATTTCTGATTTACTTCATTGTATATTACTGTAAAATTTAAATAATTTGGAATAAACTTGGACACCGCCTTATTCATTTCATTTGTTATTTCATTTGATAGCTGTAGAGGGGAAAATAACCCCGATTGAATATGAATTGTTATATCGTTATATTGTGTTCCAGCTACTGTTACACAGAACGATATTTTTGTATTTTGTTTTATTGTTGAAAATACGTTGTTAATTGATGGAAAGTTTGACTCTATTAATCTCATCGACTGCACATTTGTCATTGGGCGTGGAAGCGTAATTTCGAAATATGAAGAATTTGGCCATGCACATACATCTCTATCTTCTGAATGAATAGTTACTAATTTTCTATCTAAAGCAAATGTTTGTTCTCGCGCAATAAGCGGATGTTCGGTATAAACATCCCTATTTTGAAATCCGTTCATTGTTTTTTTCGTTGTCGTTGTTGTTGTCGTTGTCGTTGTTGTTGTCGTTGTCGTTCTTAAATATTATATTATATTATATATAATATAACATATATATTTTACATTTTAAACATATAATTATCGATAGTTACATTAAAAAAAAATAATAATATAAATTATAGTATACTTGAATAATAAATTATAAAAATATAGAATGCAATCCATAAAAATATCAACGACATCAATTACTAATCCAATGGAGAATTTTTCACCTATTGATAAAGTTAATTATAGATTTAAGACAATATATTATTTAATTTATATTTCTATTCTTTTGGCATTTGTAGGAATAGTTATTAAAATTGTATTTACGTCACTTAGTATAGGTGACGAACAAGGTCCAGCATTTGCAACATTAGTTGGATATATTTTTACATGCGTTGCCATGTTTGGATTGCTAATGGCCGTAATTTCTTATTATTTTAAAGTTCAGGGTTCCTCTTGTTCTACAAGTTTATATCCAAGTTTTTTTCAAATATTTGCTTTGTTTATTATATTATTCGTTATTATTCGCCAGTCTATCTCATTTTCAAATATGATTAATACATACCAAGTAGATCCTGAGTATTATACATTTTCTAATTATTCAAGTATACTTATTTTCTTTCAACTTGTTCTTATATTTAGTTACTTATATGGAAACCTGAATTGTATAAACAGTACTGCTGGAGCTTTAAGCAAACCATCTTTGGGAACATTATACTTAAGTGTTGTATTATTTATTCTCAATATTTTAACTGTTGGTATTATGGAAGTTATTTTACGTCTTTTTTCAACTTGTTTTTAACTTTTTTTTAAAATTGTTCCTTGAATTATTAATATTCTATTATTGGTTATTAATAATTTATGAATTAAATCAAATCTCACGCTTCTCTTGCGTCTCTAGTGTCTATTGCTTCTCCTTATTCTCCTTCATTCTATATAAAACATCTCTAATCGAGTCCTTAATATTTTTTACTTTATAAAGCGACTCTATTCGTGACGTATCTAGAAAATTATTAGAACGCTCACTTGCCAATATTTGACTTTGCTCCTCTATACTAAAATTATCCCACGTAAAATCTTTGTCAACTATTTCCTTATACATTCCCAATATATCATTATGACTTATTAATCCAGGATTTGTTAAATTCATCGTCCCTGTTACTTTTTTATCACACATATCGATCATAATCGGCAATAATTCAGGGAGAACCGTCATAGAATTATGTATTGAGCATACTTTACTATATGTAGTAATTTTAGTTATGAAATTACGCGAATGTATCTCGTCTGTTATCGGCATCCTTATTCTAACATTTAATACATTGTTAAACATTTTCATTATCATATCCGTATAACCTTTTACAGTCGAATAAGATGAACCGAAGAAATTCGGCATTGAATTCTCTTTAAAACCATTCAACTCTTCTTCATATGGGTGTTCATCATCGTATGTGAAAATACATCCTGTTCCCAAATATGCATAATGTATTCCAAGCTTATTTGAAATAATAGCAAGAATTGTAGGCGAATAGAGGTTATCTCTTACATTTTCTCGTAGTTTCCCCTTTTGTTCTAGATAGTCTATCGTAGTATAATTCACATCATCGATTGTGCCATGTGTTCTCCCAATTGTAGAAATTATATTGGTAGGTTGCACACGCTTGATTTCTTCTTCAAGAGCAACACTGTCTTCGGCTCTTACATTACCCACCACAACGTCGTGTCCTCCATGTAACAAAATGTCATGCACCTTTTGCCCGATCCATCCATTTTTACCATATAATAACACTTTCATTTCTGTTAAAAATCTATATACGTATATACGGTATTAATATTATGTTTTTAATTCATATTTTGGTTAACTTAATTATTTATTTATTATTTATTATTTATTATTTATTATTTATTATTTATTATTTATTATTAATTATTAATTATTTATTATTTATTTATTATTTATCATTATAATGTTCGACTAGCTCATCTATACCTTCATCAAATTTTTCATTTATATACCATCCAAGATTCTTAATTTTTTCATTGCTTATATAATATCGCTTATCATTAAATGGGCGATCTGTAATATATTCAATATATTCCCCATAATTTTCAGTATTTTTAATCTTTTTAATTAATATTTCAGCAACATTTTTCACAGTATATTCTTCATTATCATCCGAACCAATATTATATATTTCACCAATAATACCTTTCTCTAATATAATATCAAATGCCTTTACTACATCATTTACATGAATAAATGCCCGCACATTTGAGCCATCTCCTTGTATGGTTACCTTATTATTTTCCTTTAGAAGTTTTATAAATTTTGGTATTATTTTTTCAGGATACTGATTGGGGCCATATACGTTATTACCTCTTGTTATGATAATAGGAATATTGAAAGAATAATAATAAGATTGTGCAATTAATTCGGCACTTGCTTTTGTTGCAGCATAGGGATTAGTAGGACATAATATACTTTCTTCTGTTTTTTTATTTTCATTTTTTTCTATCATAGATTCTCCATATACTTCATCTGTTGAAACATGTATAAACTTTATAATTTTCCCATATTTTCTTACAACTTCTAATAAATTGTGCGTTCCTACAATATTATCTTTTGTATACTGAAGTGCATCTTCGAAAGAATTTTGGACATGACTTTGTGCTGCAAAATGGATAATGTAGTCTATTTTGTAATCATTCACAATATGATATACTAAATCATAGGAACACAAATTCCCCTTAATTAATTTATATCTTTCAGAATTTCTAACCTCTTTATTTATATTATTCTCCGATGCACAATAATACATGGCGTCTATATTTATAATATTGAAGTCATCATATTTATTAAAAATATAATTTATATAGTTAGATCCGATAAACCCGCAACCACCCGTGATTAATAAATTTTTCATTTATTGTTATTATTTATTATTTATTATTTATTGTTTATTGTTTTCATATATAATAAATAACGTATTATTACTTATTATAATGTTAATATCTTGTTAAATATCTTGTTAAATATCTTGTTAAATATCTTGTTTGTTTATTATACCATAGAAAAAAATTTATATGTTATTCCATATGATGATGCATCTTCCCATAATCCTGATACTTTAAGAATTATGTCTATGTTTTTTTTCTTGTCATAAGAGTCTGAAAACAATTTTAATACCCCACTATCAACCTGAGATGATAAATTATGTGCAGGTATTTTATTTGAACCATATTTTTCTAAAATTGTGTGCTCTATATTTTTTATAGTATTAATCGTCTCACTATTTTTTTCAATATTATAATAAATTATATTTTTATTATACTGTTTATCTATATTTTCTACATTTATCGGAAGTAAAATATTTATCCCATTGAAAATAATATTAGGCGTTGAATACAATATTCGTATGAACCGACTTTCGGTTATAATCGTATTTTGAATGGGTTCATTGAAAAATATATAATTTGAATTGAAATCTTGAGGTTTTGTATCAATAAGTTTCATTGTAATATTTTATGAATATGAATATGATTAATATTGACTATATCCTAATCTACAGTAATTATCATTATATATTTAAGTATTTCTTATGAATTGTATTGTATTGTATTTCAATAAAATACATTTACACCCTTGGACATTTAAAACGCCGTTTTTATATAGTTCTAGTTATATAAAAATCATGTATAAATCTGCTTATATGTAAAAAATTAACAAAAACACACATTACCGTCGGTTTTTGTTTTTATTAAATTCACAATTTCTACATACATATTTATTGGTATGCGAATATTTTTGTTTGTTGTAATATCAAAAACATAAGGAAATGATGGTTCTAATTTAATATCATTTGCGTGCAAAGATATATTTTGTTGAATATCAATTAATTTATTCATATTATAACCATTTAATGTAAATTGTTTTATTGCTTCTATTTTTTGACTACTTGTTAATTGTATTAGTCTAGTTAATACATCTAGTGTATTTATAGATGTTGGTAATTTTGATAATTCAATCGCCACGTCTATTGTAATTTTATTTTCATTATTTGTATCCAATAAATTCAACACTTCATCTGGTAAATTTCTAATTTTTAAATATTTTTGAATTGTCTGTTTTGATATATGAATTGCTGAAATAACTTTATCAATATCTCCTTTATAAACATCAAATAACTTAGAATAAGAACGAACTTTATCAGGTGTAGTCATTTGATTTCTTTGAACATTCTCAACTAGACTAATTTCTTCTGCTTTTTGTGTATCCACGTTTAAAATATTACACGGAATATTATTCCTATTTAAATATTTCATTGCTAAATATCGTCGTTGCCCAGCAATTATTTCATATTTGTCATCAATCAATCTTACTGTAATTGGATTGATTAAACCGTTTGTGTTAATATCATTTGCTAAATCATTAATTCCAGTTTCATCTTCTTCACTTGTTAAAGTTTTTCTTACATTAATATTTGAAACGTATAGTTTAGTTATGTCAATATTACTTATTTCCATGTCGTTATTTAATACTAAAGTTGTTATTTAATACTAAAGATATAACTTTAAGTTATTACTTTATATTGTTAATCGGCGTTTTAAATATCCAAAGGTGTAAAACAAAATACATTTAAAACAAAATACAATTTAAATCTAAAATGCAAATTAAAAATAGTATTAATAATATTACATAATAGCATAACACTAAAATGATGAAATTTTTGGAAACACATTTTGACGATTACCTTGTTTCTAATAAAAGGTGTTCATTACATCCAAAAATGAATAAATTATATGAATCTTTCCCTTCAAAAGTAGAAAATTTAAAAAATATTATTTTTTATGGCCCTAAAGGTGTAGGTAAATATACACAAGCATTATCATGTATTAAAAGATATAGTAATAGTGAATTAAAATATGAAAAACGTCTTACTGTAACTTCAAACAAAGATAATTTTATAATAAAAATGAGCGATATTCATTTTGAGGTTGATATGTCTTTATTGGGGTGTAATTCCAAAATTTTATGGAACGATATTTATAATCAGATAAATGATGTTGTATCTACACGTGTAAATACACATGGTATAATATTATGCAAATATTTTCATAAAATACATAGCGAATTATTGGATATATTTTATAGTTATATGCAATCACAATCTTTGAATAAAATAAAATTAATTTTTATAATTATAACAGAAAATATTAGTTTCATACCTGATAATATAATTAATAAATCACAAATAATAAGTATTCCACGTCCGAAGTTTTCAAACTATAATAAATGTTTTGCAATAAAAAGTGCACCCAATGAACAGTTACAGGTTTCTAATATTAAAAACATTTCTAATATCAAAAATATAATTACAAATATAAGCGCATTAACAAATCCTCATGAATGTATTTGCGGAGCTATTATAGAAAATATAAAAAACCCAGAGAAAATCGAGTTTTTGAAATTTCGAGATATTTTATATGATATTTTGATATACGAATTAGATATAAATGAATGTATATGGTATATTTTAACAACACTTATTCGCGAAGATTTAATAAATGAGACAAATATGTCGGAAATATTATTAAAGACAAATATATTTTTCCAATATTTTAATAATAATTATAGACCAATTTACCATTTAGAAAATTACATGTATAGTATAATAACTATAATAAATGGATATACAAAAAGCTCGTAATATTTTAAACCTAAAATATAATTATACATCAGAAGATTTGAAGAAAAATTACAGATTGTTAGCACTTAAGCATCATCCTGATAAAAATGCAAATAGTGAAGAATCATGTGAATATTTCAAGGAAATTAATGCTGCATATTTATATTTATTGAATTTCGATATATCTCACGACGCTCATACGTCTCATGGTTTTAAAGAGGGAGATAATCAGGATGCAGGGGATACCAAGGATACCAAGGATGTCGCCGGCGACCCAGATAGTTATATTTCTATATTTCGCGTTTTTATACAGTCATTATTGCAAAAAATGACATCTGTTTCGAAAGAACATACATCTACAACTATAAATACATTGATGAAAATAATTGTAGAAGATTGTCACGAAATATCATTAAAGATGTTCGAGGATCTAGATAAAGATGCCGCGTATAATATATTTGAGATAATAACAACATATCATAAAGCGTTTCATATAAGTGCAGAAAAATTGGCACTATTTGAACGAATTATGAGAAATAAAATGGCGCTCGATAATTTGGTAGTTATTTCTGTATCACTTGACGATTTATTTGAACCGAATAATATATATATACTAGAACACGATGAGAAGAAGTTTTATATCCCTCTTTGGCATACCGAATTATACTATAAATTAGGCGAAAAAGATAATACATCTATTGACCTAATCGTTCGCTGTATTCCGAAAACACCTTCTCATATATATATCGATGCAAATAATGATATTTATGTAGATATACGTATGAAAATATCAGATTTATTAGAGAAAAAGTGTATTGAAATCGATATAGGTAATAGAGTATTTATTATAGATGCCGCTACATTATATATAAAAAATACGCAAACGCATATATTACATGGGGTAGGAATACCTATTATAAATACCAAAAATATATATGATACATCGGAAAAGTCGTCTATAATTTTTAATATAGAATTGGTTTAATATTCGCGAAGATTTTTATGTTTTCTACGGTTTTTACGTTTTTACAGTTTTTATTTACTATATTATATATTAGAATTACTCAATTTCTCTCGAATCTCATGCTTCTCTTACATCTCTTGTTTTATAATTTATAGAACTTATAAAACAAGCTTTACATGTCTTCAATGTTTTTCAACATTTTCAACGTTTCATATCATATTTTTATACTTGAGGGGGAATACCGGCATTCATCACCTTATTCCATACTTCTACAAAATCAGTAACGAATTTATTTTGTGCATCATATGATGCATATACTTCGCAACTTGCACGCAGGACAGCATTGGATCCAAATATAAGATCACATCGTGTTGCATTCCATTTTGTAATACTTGTATTTCTATCAACTCCTTTAAACAAATTCGGGTTTTTACGTTTTTGTTTCCATATAGTATTTATATCAAGGATGTTTATGAAAAAATCAGTAGTAAGAGCACCTTTACGAGTGGTTAGAACGCCATTGAGCGAGTTGTCGTAATTTATACCCATACATCTTAATCCACCAATCAGGACAGTTAATTGAGGTGCAGTAAGTGAAAGAAGCTGCGCCTTGTCAATTAGTAGTTTTTCGGAATCCGTTGATAAATTATCTCTATGATAATTGCGGAATCCATCGGAAACAGGTTCCAATACATTAAAGGAATTTATATCTGTCTGTTCTTGTGATGCATCCATACGTCCAGGTGTAAAGGGGACAGTAATACTATTTCCAGCTGCCTGTGCTGCTTGTTCAATACCAACATTACCTCCTAATACAATGAGATCGCCAATTGATATTTTTTTGCCATTAGTTTGTGCATTATTGAAATTGGATTGAATAGTTTCAAGAATTAAAAGAACTTTTGATAATTGTTCGGGTTGGTTAACAGCCCAAAATTTCTGAGGTAATAGTCTTATACGTGCGCCATTAGAACCACCTCGTTTATCAGAATTACGATAAGTCGAAGCAGAAGACCAAGCAGTATAAACAAGTTCAAATACTGTCAATCCTGAATTACTTATTTGTGTTTTTAGATTGTTGATATCAGTAACTGAGACAAGAGGATGGTTAACCGCAGGAACCGGATCTTGCCAGATAAATTCCTCACTGGGAACATAAGGACCAAGATAGCGCCATTTAGGACCCATATCACGATGTGTCAGCTTAAACCACGCTTTAGCAAAAGCGGTAGCAAATTGGGCAGGATTATTCAAGAAATTTCTAGATATTATTACATAACTAGGATCGAATAGCAATGAGAGATCGGTAGTCAACATTCTTGGAAAATGTTTTTTTAATGGATCAAATGCATCAGGAACATCTGGAATATCTGTATCAGTGTGTACCGCTTCCCATTGTTGAGCTCCCGCCGGACTTTTAATAAGTTCCCACTCATGTTCGAAAAGGCTTTCAAAATAATAATTGCTCCATAATGTTGGAGTATCAGTCCATGTAACTTCAAGACCACTAGTTATTGTATCAGCCCCTTTTCCTGTTCCAAAACAATTTCTCCACCCCAACCCCATTTCTTGAATACGAGTTGCTTCAGGTTCAGGACCGACATTTTTAGAACTAGCAGCTCCATGACATTTCCCAAATGTGTGTCCACCAGCAATAAGTGCAACCGTTTCTTCATCATTCATTCCCATACGTCCGAATGTTTCTCTAATATCATGAGCAGCAGCGATTGGATCAGGGTTTCCATTAGGTCCCTCGGGATTCACATAAATCAAACCCATATGTGTTGCTCCAAGTGGTTTTTCAAGTTGACCATCACACGAATAACGCTTATCATTATCAAGCATCTTTGTCTCGCTGCCCCAATAGGTATAATTATCAGGTTCCCATGCATCAATTCTTCCACCTCCGAAACCAATAGTTGCAAAGCCCATTGTTTCAAGTGCAACATTTCCGGTAAGAATCATAAAATCTGCCCAGGAAATTTTACGACCATATTTTTGTTTGATTGGCCAAAGAAGACGACGAGCTTTGTCGAGGTTGCCATTATCAGGCCAGCTGCTAAGAGGAGCAAATCTTAAATTACCGCTTCCACTACCACCACGTCCGTCACCAATGCGATATGTTCCGGCACTATGCCAAGCCATGCGTATAAAAAATGGACCGTAGTTCCCAAAATCGGCAGGCCACCAACTCTGTGAATCAGTCATAAGTAATGTTAAATCACTTTTTACAGCCGCTAAATCAAGACTATTGAATTCGTTTACATAATTAAAATTGCTATCCATAGGACTATTCATGGGATTGTTTATATAAAGTGATCTAAGATCAAGTTGATTGGGCCATCGTTGTTGATTGGTGAGGGGAGCATCGTGTCCATCACTGTGACCGTGTCCATGTTCGTGTCCATGTCCATGTCCATGATGCTGAACAGGACATGAAGGTTTAAAAGGACACGATGAAGCAGATTTTGATATATTTTTATCTTTTACTGGTAATTGTGTTTCTAAATTGTCCCGAGTGTCTAATTTTTTTTGTTTCATATTATTTATTATAATATAATACAATAAATTTTATTTAAGTAAATAAACAAATTATTACATATTATATAAAATATAAAGTATATCATCGATGTATAAAAAATTCAAGTCTCAGGGCCGTTTTTCAAAAATGGACATTTATAAATGTCCATTTTCTAAAAACCAGATCTAGATTTGAAAAAAACGATGAAAACGTCACTCAGAGCATAATGCTCTAAATTTTATTTTTAAGTTGAAAATTTTGTTACGATAACTTTTTTAACATCTTATAAATATTATATGAAAAAGGTTTAGGCATTTTTTTGTATACATAATATACAATAAGATTTTGTAAGATTATTATAAGATTATTATAAGATTATGCCAAAGACAGAAATTGACTACTCAAATACAATTATTTATAAAATAACTTGTAAAGATCCTGGTGTTGCTGCTGTATATGTAGGGCATACAACAAACTTTGTTCAAAGAAAGCATGCACACAAACAAGGGTGTATAAATAATAAATCGGCCAACTATAAATGTAAGTTATATGAAGTGATAAGAAATAATAGTGGATGGGATAATTGGAAAATGGAAATAGTTAATTTTTTTAATTGTAAAGATAACTATGAGGCAAAGCAGAAGGAGCAAGAATATTTTATTTTACTTAAAGCTACTCTTAATAGCATTGAACCATTACCATTATCAAAACCAAATAACGTTACCATAAATATTAAGGAGTGTAAAGAAAAAAAAATATATTATTGTGAAAAGTGTAATATACATTGTAATACGTCAGACTTATTAGAAAAACACTATAATACAAAAAAACACAAAGCAATAGTTTCAGGACAAAAAGCACCAGCGGAAGCATCTCAAAATACAAATGTCGTAGTTTTTTCTTGCGAAGCTTGTAACTTTAAATGTTATAAAGAATACAACTATAAATCACACCTTGCAACCCCGAAACATGGGAAGTTTACAAAAGTTTACAAAAGTTTACAAAAAAATGCCGAACCAGTAAACACTCTCATATGTAAATGCTTAAAAACATACACAACGCGTATGGGACTTTGGAAACATAAACAAAAATGTCAATTAATGAATGATAAAATCGATACAGCATTAGCGTCAGAGTTAAAAGATATGGTGAGTATGGACAAAGATGAACTTATTTTGAAATTATTAAAAGACAATGAGGAAATAAAACAAATTTTGAGGGAGGTGTTACCTAAAATAGGTAACAATACTATAATTAATAATAATAATAATAACACGACTAATAATAATACAATGCATAACAATTTTAATCTGAACGTATTTTTGAACGAGCAGTGCAAGGATGCTTTAAATATATCCGATTTTATAAATTCATTAAAAATAACATTAGAGGATTTACTATTTTCAAAAACCAATGGTATATCGCGCGGTATAACTGATGTTATGATAAAAGGGCTCAAAGAATTGGATATTCATAAACGGCCTATTCATTGCACTGATATAAAACGTGACATCATGTATATAAAAGATGAAGACAAGTGGCAAAAAGATGAGAATCACGAGATGATGAAAAACACGATTGTAAAAATTGCAGACAAGGAGAGAACCGCATTGCAAAAATGGGCAATAGATAATCCAGACTGGATAGAGACGGAGCGTAAGCAAATCGAATACTTGACAATGATGCGATCAATATGTGAACCGATCGAGAACTATAACAACTATGAAAGAAAAATAATAAAAAATATAGGTAAAGAAATACTAATAGATAAAAAGATTTAAAAAAAGATATATAACATCGATGTATAAAAAATTCAACTCTCTACCCCAATTTTTGAAAAATGGACATTTATAAATGTCCATTTTCTAAAAACCGGATATAGATTTGAAAAAAACGATGAAAACATCACTCAGAGGATAATGCTCTAAATTTTATTTTTAAGTTGAAAATTTTGTTACGATAACTTTTTTAACATCTTATAAATATTATATGAAAAAGGTTTAGGCATTTTTTTTGTAGTCTATATATATAAAAAACGATGGAAACGACTACCAAAAAACATGCCGAAAAAATGCCATTTTTTATATGCAATTTATGTGACTTTAAATGCTGTAAGGAATCTAATTATAAAAAACATACCGAGACCAACAAGCATAAACGACTACTTGAGACTACAAAAAAAACGCCATACAAAGATCCAAAACCATTTGTTTGCATTTGTGGTAAGAAATACAATCATCACACGAGTCTTGCAAAGCATAAGCGAACGTGTAGTGTGGTCAATACACATGAACCATCTCCTGTATCAATAAAACATGATACCGAATGTGTAATTGATGAAGAGAAAAAAGAAACAAACACACTTATAGAAGATAATATATGTTCTGATAATGATATAACTATAACCAAAAATATGTTTATGGAATTAATAAATGATAATAAAGAAATGATGAAAATAATAAAGGGACAACAAGAGCAAATAAATAGTATAATACCAAAAATCGGTAATATAACAAATAATAACACAACTAATAATAATACGATGCATAATAATTTCAATCTGAATGTGTTTTTAAATGAGCAGTGTAAGGATGCATTAAATATATCAGATTTTATAGATTCGTTAAAAATAACATTAGAGGATTTACTATTTTCAAAAACCAATGGTATATCACGCGGTATAACAGATGTTTTAATAAAAGGGCTTAAAGAATTGGATATTTATAAACGTCCTATTCATTGCACGGATATAAAACGTGACATCATGTATATAAAAGATGAAGACAAGTGGCAAAAAGATGAGAATCATGAGAT
>Ga0114978_10000140_pt1 | contig 58667 bp, 143 predicted proteins | sample S_140212_EF_Meta_FD_87027 | JGI IMG/M metagenome (GOLD analysis project Ga0114978, IMG submission 87027) | Freshwater microbial communities from Lake Simoncouche, Canada to study carbon cycling - S_140212_EF_MetaG | ecosystem: Environmental > Aquatic > Freshwater > Lake | place: Lake...
TTAAATTTCTATAATTACTTTAGCTATTTTCTCTGTTTTTTTAATAAATATCTTCGCTAAATAATCCTATCAAGGGATTAGCTAAAGAATTTCTATATACTTGACCTGCTTTAATTGCAATTTCTGCTGCCTCCAATCTATCTACGAATCTATTTTTACTAGTCATAAAACCTTGTATTGATTCTCCAACACCGTCTGGAGAAAATTTCACTGTTCTTAATTTAGAAAGTGTTTTAACTATATCAATGCAGTTAGCGTGTCTATGACCACATACAACAATTCCTTTTTCTATGTTGAATGGTTTAAATGTACTTGAAGGTAATTCCTTATACCAAATGGCAGCACACGTTATATACTCTTTTTTATCTAAATCCATTAAGGGTTATTATTCTTTTGATTTGATCCAAGGAAAATTTTCATGGTTTTACCATCATCTTGAATACTTATTTCTACTGTATCAAAATCACCAAGTGATTTATGTAAAGTAATTAATCTTCCTATTTCATGTTTGTTATCAGCATGATTAATAATCTCAATTCGGGTTATTTTATTTTCGTCTATTTCTTTCATATGTTTTTTAATTTAGCATATGTTGCAACACCGCCCATCTTTTGATGTTTTATAATTTCAAATTCTACAACAGGATTAGAAGCTATTCTTGCTTCTAAATTATCAAAAATTTTAGAATCTTCTAAAATTTGTTCTACATCATCCGGGTGCAATTGATAGAAATCATTTTTAGAATCTGGTGCAACACCATTGTATTGCACAATCCATCCGTAATCTTCCGTATTAATTATAAATCCTTTCATATTTTTTCAATTTCTTCCTTTACTAAATTCCAATAAGTTAAATACATAGGATGAGGAGTATAATATTCTGAACCTGTTGAAATTAATGTATCATCAAAATTCAGATCCTCTTTCCGGCTTTTTATTATTTCTTTTACAACTATCAGTGCAGATTGTTTAGCAAAAAATTTAGTTATATCACTCCCAGCATTTGATCTTACTTGATACAGGGTCCTGAATAACTCCACAGCTTTTTCTCTTGGTGTCATTTTAATTTTACGTTTATAATATTTTTATTAATTACAAAAATACCATCCTTAAATATTGTATCTCCTTTAACGCTATCTGCTTCCATAGTTGGATAACTTTGAAAACCATAAGCATTCCATTCACTTCTTACTTCTAATGGATATTTTTTATTTGATTTACTTGAATCACATATTTTGAATCCAATCACCATACCTATAACAAAAATAATAAGTGGTACTGCAAAATATTTTATAACAAATTTTATGCGATCACCTTTCATGAATTATTTTTGTATGTTGAGTTGTAGTATCCTTTTGGTTTGTAATCTATATCTAAAAAACCTTTATGATAAGCATCTTCTATCTGCTCTTTCTCCATTGCAAGAGCTTGGTCAAAAATTTCATTCATACTTTTTGAATCTCCATTACCATTTTGTCTATTAGTAATTTCTTCTTGCAACCATTCAACTACTGTCTGCTTACTCATTGTCAGCTCCTTTATATGTTTCGTTGTAGTATTGTTCTGTATTAATATATGCTGTTCTGATATCTAAATCCTTAGCTTTATTTAAACATAATCTTGCAAAATCCATTGATTGCTGTTGCTCCATTGCTTTGGATTGTTGAAATAATCCTTCAAACTGCATCTGTTGTTCATGAGTTAAGTGAGATGATAAACATTCTTGCAACCATTCAACACTTGTTTGCTTATTCATTTGTATGATACATTTATAATGTTTTTACTGACAATCATTGAACCATCCTTATAGATTGTATCTCCATTAATAGAATCACACTCCATTTTAGGATATGATGAATATCCATTAGTACTCCAATAACATTGTACTTCTATTGGATAGTGTTTGCTTGGCTTATTTTTAGAAGTAGGTATTAAACAACATATTAGTCCTCCAATTGCTGCAGCCATCATATGTGTTGCAAAGTATTTTAAGTTTTCATTACTCATTATGACCTCCTTCATATGTTTCATTTACCCAAACTTTAAAATCAATTATTCTATGTTCTTCTAAATATTTAGGATACCATTTTTCAAGTACAGTTATATACACACTATTTGGTGTACACATAGTACCATTTGGATTTTGTTCTCTGTACAATTCATCAGCAATAGATATTAATTGTTCTTGATTTAACTTAGGCATCCTGAACTCCTCCGTATGTTTCGTTGTAGTATTGTTCTGTTGATTTTTTACATTCATATCCATCAGGCATATTTGCTTTCCAACATTCAACATAAGCATCAACTATCTGCTCCTTTTCCATTGCTTTGGCTTGTTCAATATGATTTGGTATCAATCTTAAATCGAACTCAAGTTCATTCAATTTATCAACCAACCATTCTACTGCTGTCTGTTTACTCATATTATTTCTTTTTAAATTGTTCAAATAATTCTTTTGTTGTATAATATCTCATTTCTAACCCAATCCAATTATCTTTAGATGCAGTTTGGAAGTCTTTAATTCTAATCCATTCAGCAAATTCAATAGCTTCACTATACATTCTTTCTATCTGCTCTTTCTCCATTTCTTTGGCTTGTTGAATAACATCGATTGCTATTGTGCTATTTCGATGCACTTCGTTAATCATTTGGTGATAATGTTTTGATTTTTTTAACTCATTTACCAACCATTCTACTGCTGTCTGCTTAGGCATCTTGACCTCCTTTAAATTTTTCGTTGTAGTAATACTCTGCATTTCTATTATACCAACGTGTATTTCTTTCTGATTGTTGGTCTGACCTGCCATCACGATAAGTTTTAATTATCTGAGATTTCTCCATTGCAAGTGCTTCTTGTTGCAGATGGGCAAGATTAGTAAAGGTAAATGGTCTTTCACCTTCAAAATATCCTTCTTTCAACATCTGTTGAAGCAGCCATTCAACTGCCGTCTGATTACTCATTTTTATCTCTTTTTTTTTTAAATATATATTCGCTTAATGATTTATCCCAATATTTTCTTGTGAGGCAAGTATAAGTCCATACTTTAGGACTACGATATTTTCTAGCAGATTTATTTTCCGTATTTTTATTACCAGTAACGGATTAAACTAAATATTCCGGATGTTATGATAATTAACACAAAACACCAAGATAATAAATAATAAATACTAAACCAAGGATCTATCAAAAAATCATGTATAATATCTTTAATTTTAATTTTCATCTTTAATTTTAATCATTAAATACAATCATCATTCTTTCAATCCAAGGATGTGCTTCAAAGAATGCTCCAACCCATTCTACCTGTTCTTTATTGTACTCGTCAGATAACAAAATAAGATCTTTTTTGTCCCAATAAGCTGGACCAAACTCACCATCACATATATCGTAATCTCTAACAAAATCACTAACTTTATTATGTTCCATATTTGAATTTTCCCTAATAAACTTAATCATTAGAGAACTATCTACGTAGTGGATTTGATTTAATTCATTTAATACTGGTTTCATAATATTTTTATTTTTTGTTGTTATGAAAGGGCTTGAACTTATATATACGCTACAAACCTGCGTGTAGCCGCTAGTTATAAGTAATATTATTTTTGTTTTGAATGTTTATTTAGAATAAATAATTCTAATTTTGATAATGATTCAACACCTTTATCAATAATCTTATCTAAAATATCATCCAATTTAAAAGGTTCGTAATTTATTAGTTTTATCACACCACCACTTTTAAGTTTTTCTTTTTCATATAAAACATAAACTTCATCAAATTTAATTGTCTCATCATATTCAATACGAAATCTACAAGATAAATTTTCAATTGGGTCATCAAAATAACTTTTCAATGTTTTTAAAAAACTCTTTAATGATGGGTGAACAATTAATTTGTTTGCACCACCAGTATTATATTTTTTATGTATAAGTGCCGAAATTTTTGATATTTTTGACATAACGATGTGTGTATTTTCATTATTGTCAATATTAAATAATGTTTTAGCATAAAATTTTACATCAGAATCATCATAATGTTCTAAAAAATCACAATTTTCAATTAATAATATTTCCATAATTTAATTTTTTTATAAGGTAAAACAAAAATAATACATACTTATAACAACAAATAAACCACATTAAAACGATGGTTTATTTGCAACCGTTATGTGTAATAAATTAATTTTTATATTTTTATTTCTTTAATTATACTTTCAACTTCATCCAGATTGAATTCGCAATCTATCTTATACCTATTCAATCTATCCAATAAATAGGTTTGAGTTGCCTTATCTGTTACTATATTTTCATCTGTTGTTGGATAATCATTATGTAATGTCCAATTATTTTTATGGATATAAAACGGTTTTTGTTTCATACCACGATTGAATAACATTATCGTTCCACCATCACGCATTCTTGAAATTCCATCTATTGAAAATAAAATATTTCCTTTAATAACGTATTCTTTGATCCATTCTTCTTTCTGGAATTCATAAACATCCGGAAATATTAGTTTGACGTATCTGAATGGTGTAAAATTATTTTCATCATATCCACTCGTTACCATTTCAAATTCAACTTCCAAACCTTCCTCTAGGGTTTTATATCTTATTTCACCGTCTTTTATAAAATGTATTGAATTAGAATCAGGTGATAATTCCGTAAACATCCAATGCGTTCCGTGTCCGAACGAATGCAGGTCGGACCACCTCACCATCCAGATACCTTCATTGTTCCTTGTTAATATTCCTTTCATTATTTTCTTTTTAAATTAAATATGTTCTCCTCAACCCATTCAGAAGAAAAATAAGGTTTTTGCTCACCGGTGACAATCAAATCAATAATTTCTTTTGCTTTTGAAATTTCTTTCAATTTTTCCTCCTCTTTAAATATGATATATTCTATATCGAACTTAATACGTTCTTTCATATCAAGATTTTTATACATCTCGAACAGCTCTTCCTTTTTCATAATTTTCTATTGTTTTTAACTTATCCAATCTTTTTTTATATCTCTCTTCTTCCGATTTCCAACTATCATATTCTTTTTTAAATTCATCAAAGGTATACTCTTCGTTTTCAAGGAAGTTCTTTAACCCTTGAACATTTAACTTACCTACCTTGTTATAAAATTCTTCTTTGTTACTCATGGCTTTCTATTGTTTTATTGTTGTAATTAACACCTATACGAATATTCCCATCTTCAACCACAGTATATATAGTAACACCCCATTGTTTGGCAAAGTCTGGGTTTGTTATTACTCTTGCGATGAATTCTTCTTGATTATAACCTCCGGGACCTTCTACCGTAGCCCATTTGCGTAGTTCTTTAGTATTCTCAAAAAATTCATTTGTTATTGTTTTACGATAATTATTATACGCCTCATCCAATAATCCTTGTTGTTCGTTATTCATAACTTTATATTGGTTTTCTATTTCTTCCCATTCTTTATGCTCATTATCACCAACTAACTTATAATGTTTACCATCTTTTTCCCAAATACAATCCCAATTTTCTTTTATTTGTGGATTATCGGGATATGCTCTACCTGATTGGTCATAATTCAGATTTCCTTTTTTGATTTCTTTATTCATAACTTTCTATTTTTTGATCGTTGTATGTTATTGTGATTAGTTTGGTTGGGACATTGTTTTTATCTAGCCATTGAATGGTTTTATCATCATTCTCCATTAGTAATGGTGCATTTGATTCTAAAGAATTAACAATATGTTTTATTCTTTCGTTAAAACTCAACTCTCGTTCTTCAATTTTTAGTCCCCATTTTTCAGAGAATTCGGAATCGGTTTTGATTTTGTTGATGAATTCTTCTTGAGTATAAGGAATAAAATTTCTAGTATTTGCAGCTAACTTACCTTCAATAACATCACCTACACCAGATAATTTATTGTAAAATAAATCTTCGGTTGTGTAGTTTTTAGCTTTATTTAAGTAATTCTTATAAGCCTCATCCAATAATCCTTGTTGTTCTTTATTCATAACTTTCTATTGTTTCGGTGTTGTATGTTATTGTGATTATTTTGGTTGGTACTTCTTGTTCATCTAATACACTTTCCATTTCACAAGTAATACCCCAATTATCCCAAGACCATTTATTTCTCTCTTCCAAACTCAACTCTCGTTCCTCAATCTTTAATCCCCATGTTTTAGAGAACTCAGGATCGGTTTTTATTTTGTTGATGAATTCACCTCTAGTTAATATCCCTTCCCCATTTAATATTGGTTTACCGCTAACAGACGGAACTGCATTATCATAAAACCATTTAGTGTATTCTTGACCAATCAACTCAATAAGACCTTCTTGTTCTTTAATCATGACTTTCCATTTTATCATCAATCCAATTAACTAATTTATCCAACCTAATCATTCTTACAAACCAACCCAAGTAATTTGTTCCAAGCATTATGTTTACTCCGCACACTATTACAAAAAACAATGTGAATGTAAGAACGATTACTTGTACCCAACTTAATATATCCATATCTTTATAACTTTTCTAAGTTAATTTTAACTTTACCTGATGTAATCAATTCAATTGCTTTCTCACACTCCTTCCAGTTTTTACACCCACTTAAATCAATTTTGATTATGTTTCTCTTTTTCATATAGCTATTGTCTTCTTCAAGTGTTTCTTGTTTAATAGATGTAGTTGATGTAGGAGTTATTTTATCAGCATTTGGATTGCTGAAATCTTCTTGTTGTGTTTGTTTATTTTCCATAAGTTTCATTATAGTATTGTTCTGCTTGGTCATTAGTCCATTGGGTATGTGGGTGCTTATCAAACACCCTTTGACCTTCAATATGAGCATCTTCAATCTCCTCCTTGTGCATTTGTTTGGCTAAAATTTTTACTTCTACATTATGTTGTATATTTAATTCTGTTAAGGGTTCTGAAATTAAATTTTCTATTAACCACTCTATTGATGTTTGCTTAGGCATATTATTTCTTTTTAAATTGTTCAAACAATTCTTCTGTTGTATAGTATTTCATATCTAAACCAATCCAATTATTTTTAGATGCAGTTTGAAAATCTTTAATTCTAATCCACTCAGCAAATTCAATTGCCTCACTATACATCTCCTCCTTATGCATCTGTTTTGCTTTGTTAATAATTTTCATAGTAAATCCATCATTACTTAAATCTAACTCATTAATTAACCACTCTATTGATGTTTGCTTATTCATCTTGACCTCCTTTATATGTTTCATTGTAAAATTGCTCTGCTTGGTCAGTTGTCCATTGAGTATGTTGATAATTATCAAACACTCTTTGACCTTCTATATGTGCATCAAGTATCTGCTCTTTCTCTTTTTCAAGGAATATTTTTTTAACTCCATTTGGTACAGTTATATCAATTGCTTCTAAATTATCAAACAATTCTTGCATTGCTGTTTTTTTCAATTCTTGATGAAACACATCTTCAACCAATGCCGTTTTATAACCCAGCACAACCTGTTCCGGTGTCCTGTTTTTACAATCGGTTATTTCATTGCCCTGACAAATACAATCAGGATATGAACAGTCCAAACCGCACCCACCCTCATCCAACTCCGCACAATGACCGACATCTTCTTTATAAATGATTTTGGCATAACTGGTATTGCTGGGATAAACCCTTACTTCAAATTCCACTTCTTTTCCCTCAAGATTGTTTTCCCAACCTTCCTTCAATTCGGCAAACATATATAAGGAATCACTATCTGGATGTAATGGTAATCTTCCATTGTTAAATGTTTGTGAGTAATCTACCACCCATCCTTGTTCTGTTTTTTTAAGTATTCCTTTCATTTATATTTTTATTTTTCTAATTAAAAATTTCCAATGCATGTTCTAAATTTCCAATGCATGTTCTTTGCATAAACCGTATGTTGCACAATCGAGGTCAGATGGATCAACGGGATTTCCACAATAGCATAATTTGCTGTTACTGTCTACTTCAAACCATTTTCCTTCTAATGAATATGCGGTTCCTTTAACATTTTCCCTCTCTTCAACACAATGAATACAATCCGATTCTTCCGATGAATGGACGCACACCACCCTTTCAAGTAACGGGTTCCATTTGACATATACCTTGTTCATTTTATTTTCATTTTCTTCTTGTGTATAAGCTGACGGAGATGGCATACCACTATAGTTACACCATAAATCTTCTAAATTTTCATCTTTCATTTTACAAATAAGTGTTTTATTAATTATGTAAGTTTTTGTATTACTTGATCTATTACTTTGTTCCAAAGATTTGTAATTCTTATTGGAGCAATTTCCGGATTCAACGTTTCTTTTGACATTTTTTCTTGTAGTTGTGAACTTTTATATCCACCTCTATACGTAGGTGTTAATGCCTCTTTTTTGATTTGTTCATCTAGTTCATTAATCGCATGAAATGGAAAATGATAAGGTGTCAAACTCCCGTGTTTTAAATGTTCCTCCACCCCCTCTAAAATTACGGCGAAAGGGCCAACTGGTGTTAATGTCCCTTTTTTTAAATGTTCCTCCACCCCCATTGATCCTATGCCGATGTTCGAACACGGTGTTAATACCCCGTTTTTTAAAAGCTCCTCTAGTTGGTGGCAGCGGACTAAATACGCTAAATGAGGTGTTAATACCCCGTTTTTTAAAAGCTCCTCTAGTATACCTGAAATCATATCGTTGATCTGCATGTTGTTGTATTCGAATTTTGATTCAAATAAAGACCATACTTTTGAATATTTGCAAAACAAATAATTGTTTTTCCAATCCTGCTCAAATAAAACCTCTCCTTCTGAAACCATAAATATAGATTCAGGATAACGGTCCCATGTCATCCACTTACACGAATGCCAAAGTTTCAAAAACTCGCATTCAGCATCAGTTCTTATTTCGGTTAATAACGTCATTGAATGATTTTTTTAATATTCTATTTTTGCATATTTATTTCTTTTGAAGTCAGTTTCATATATATCAATATCAAAAACATCCATCATTTCTAATTCATAATTATTATACTCCTCTTTCACTGTTTCTATCATACAATTCTTTACATCGTTTACATCGTTTACTTCTAGTTTTGAATTTGTCAAAAAATCTAACATTATAATCTTATGAATAAAATACTGCTTTTTTATAAAATCAATCCTGCAAATACAAGTACCATAAGATTTTTTACTCACACTAAAAAAGAAAACATTATTTGGATATAATTCACATTTCATTTTTCGACTTTCGTGAAGTAATTTTTCTAATTTAAAACCAATTGGATTTCCAATTTCATTTATCATATGAAATTTAATTTTTAATTAAAATGCGAATTTTATTTTAAACTCTTCTTTGTCTATTATACTAGAATTTTTTAAATCAAACAATGATCCTTCTAGACCTTTGACATTATCAAAAAATACGTCATATTCATATAATTCTTTACCTGCTATCCCTCCTTTTTCATCTAAAACATACATGCCGTATTTTTCCTCAGATTTTATTATATGATATACCCAAGGAGTTCTTCTACCACATTTAAAAATATATTTAGCGTTTATCTTACTTATTTCTGCCTCTAGTTCTTTTACCATTTCCTGCTTTTCAACCTTTAATTCAAAAATTAATCTGGAATTTTTGTTGTAAGAATAAAGATTATTACTTAAAACTATATTTTTGTTTAATTCTGAAACCTCTTTACTAATTTTATCTATTATTGCTTCCGGATAATGCCACCCCTCAACTATTTCAATCAAATCTTTTGTTTTCTTATTGTTGTTTATGAAAGTTAAACCACCCTTGTAAAATTCCTCAGCATTAATTATCCATATAGCATTACCCCAAAATTTATTCCTCTTATCAAATTCCTGTACCGTTATTTTAGTTGATTGAAGATCTATTTTTACCCCATTTCTAGTTAATATATCTATAACATGCTTTTCGCTGTAATTCTCCTTCGTTATTGCAACTTCTCTTGATTCCTCCGGAAATACTTCTAACCACTTTATATGCCAATCCGTGATCGTTTCATACCATAAATCACAATTGTTTGATCCTGCCTTGTGTGCCCAATGCCATACCATCTTCTCTCCACACTTCGCTACCATCACTTCCCCACAAACAATGCATGTTCCGTTTACTTTTGGACTTGGACCCGTTTTTACTTTATTATTATCTAATGCAAATAACATTTTATTTATTATTTTAATTTATTCAGGCTTCCAATTCATTGACCATTTAGCAGCAGGACTGAATACATAATCATATTTTTCCTTATCCAGTTCTTTTACGATTGATTCTGCTCTACCAAGTATCTGTTGTAAAGTATCAATTACAACCAACATATCCTGTCGCTCTTTTGACATATTTGATATTTGACGGCGGTATTCTTTTATATCGTGATTATCCATATTACCAAGTTATTATGTTATATTGTAAACGAGTACCCATTCTAAAATCAATTTGATTTGTACCTAAATTTTGTGCCCAACCACTTTGAAGACCAATTGTGAAATTTTTATGTCGGTATTGAAAATTACCGATTAATTGCACATTGTTTCTTTGTGTTTGAGTAACATAAGTGTAACCAAGTTGTGGCCCAAAAGACCAATGCTTTATTTTTTGAGCATTTGCGTTGGCGCAAAGCACCAGTAGTATTATTAATATTTTATTCTTCATGCTTCCCCCATTTAATACGTTGCCATACCCTTTCGTGAATATAATACTGAAGTGGTTTGTATATTAATTCTGCTACTGAGAACATTGCGCTTGCCTTAACATTGCCAGATAGTGCCCAAACAACTAAAAACCCAATACCCGAACTTATAAGTCGGTAGGTAATAGTTTTTGCTAAAGATCGTTTTTTACTATTCATATTTAAAAATTTAATTTATTTTTTATTTTTTTAGGAAAGTAGAAGATGGGGGTGTGGACATCTACTTTTACGATTGGCTTTACTTGCTGTTGGCCAGCCCCTCAATCTATGTATAAACATAGTTTTCCCAATCAACCTGTTTTTCTATTGCCACTTGAAAGGATTTCTTTTACCTCTTATATCCATTTCGTCTGATAATCCCCTTATACCATAATAAAAAAGTCCAGCTATAAAAGATATAACCAGATAAATATAACTTAACGGATTATACGGATTCAATCTATGTCTTATAAATCCATTCTCATTCTTCTTTTCTTGAATTACATTAATTTTTGTTAGAATTTTTCTCATTTTAATTCTTTTTTAAATTTTCCCTCTTTGTAAAATTCCTCTAGAAGTATTGAGTTAACTCCTCCCCAGAATTTTATTTTAAATTCTTTTTCTACCCCTTCAAAATCTTCTTTTATAATTTTACTAATTGATTCTATTATTTCACTTTTTATTGGATATATATTTTTTTGTATTATAAAGTTATCATTCAAATATTCTAAAACAGAATATGATATCCAAAAAATTTCTTTTTCATAGTTAATCTGAAAATTACACTCTTCACCCTTAAATAAAAAAATACTTTTTGGATAATCTTCATTTATCATCCTTTCACACCCGTGAATCAATCCCTTAAAATCAAATTCAATAGAAGAACCCATCTCGTTTATCATATCAAATTTAAGCTTCTATAAATTTATTATTCTTGTACTGCGTATCGTAATGTTCAAGCTCCCAATCACCAATTGGATATATTTGATAATCTTCATACTCCTGCTGTATTACATCATCTATATATCTACTTACATCTTCACCATCTAATTTGAACTTTGACTTTAAATAATCTAATAACATAATGGATATCCCAAATACTTGCCTATCCACATCAACCCGAACATTACATTGCCCACAATAATATTTATTGAAATAGAAAATACTATCCGGATAATCATTACTTTTCAACTTCTGACTTTCGTATAGTATTTTCTTAAATTCAAATCCCACCGGAGATCCAATTTCATTTAATATCATATTATTTAATTTTTTTATTCCATCTAACAAATGAACCCTTTGAACAACTGATGGTATCGTTTCTTACCGTATCAACATATTGAACATAATCATCTTTTATATCAATTACCTTATAATATTTCGTGTATTTCTCCTCAAAAGGATTATCCTCATTAAATTCATAATAATAAATGTCCCCCTTACTTAATTCCATCTTTTCAATCCCTTTTAAGGTAAAAGTGGAAATAAATAAAATAACAAGCGTTCCTAATACCATTAGGAAAGTAATTCCAATTACTGATCTAAGTTTTCCGTTCATATTGCTCATAATTTTAATTTTTTATATTCTTTAATGTGTTATTCCTTCCTAAAAATTTTTGCCTCTTTGTTTTTGTACTTTAATGTTATTAAATCCCTCTCTTCTAGTTTTTTTAATATTCCTTCAAATTTTGTTTTAAATACCTTATCCACCTGTAAAATTCCACTTATCGTTTTACAATGATGAAGTACCGTTGTTCGCTCCTTGTTTATTATTTCCGCAGTAAGAGGTTTTGAGAACTTTAACATATTACATACAATATATAAAGATGCTTTTCTAACTAAAATAACATCCTTAGTTCGCCCTTTGCCTAAAACCGCATTACTTAAATCCTTGTCAAACAAAGCTATAGATGCCACATGTATTATCTCCTTCATATATTTATTGATTTGCTCCTTCTCCTTTTCATCTTCCATATCCCTTAACACCTTAAAGTCAATTTTGGTAATTATTATCGGCTTTTCATTGAATTTTTGAAAATATGTCCTTATAAACCAATCTTTGAATAAGTCCTTATCCTTAATTAATTCATTTATTTCTACTTCCTTATTCATCTTGATATTTTTTAGCTATTTCTTCTATTTGACTTAACCTATTCTTTATTCTTGATCTATCATTATTTTCTATGATAACATTCTCTTCAACCCTTCCAAACTTTTCTTGATACTCTTCCGGATAAAAATGCTGATATACATCCGCTGCACCCCATTGATATATTAACCTTTCTACTTTTTCTATCTTTTTCCTATAATATATGAAAAACCCTATAAACACGAAATTTGATAACATCAATGAAGATATTAACGCTATATTGTTTTGTATAAAATACATACAAATAAATGAACCTATTAACATTATTAAATTGATCTTTGACTTGATATCCAATGGCCTTATTACCCTTTTCCCCATATCCTTCCAACTCATTATGAATTCTTTCTTTTCTTTTAAATCTTCTATTTCCATGGTATATTAAAAATTTTAATTAAAAACAGTGTTTTTCGTACAACCCTAATATTTCCTCACTAGGATTTAAATACTTATCATAATCATTTAAAAAGTAATATGGCATTTTATCCCATACCTCTTTTATTTCATACGGAGGCTTTTTATACCATTTCCTGTATTTCTTTATTGCCCCATAAAACATTATATAAGAATTCGCCTTTTTAACATATTCAAATTGATCATATTCCCTTAAATCATAATCCAGTATCTTTTGAAAAGTCCTTCTCTCACAATCTAATTCTAATCTTATACACCTTTTTATTATTTCATCTAACTCCCATTCCTTAAATTCTTCACCCCCCACATATTCATCCATTAAATCATATACATCCCTTCCTTCAAATTTCAAATCTATTATTATATCCCCTTTAGTAATTACTAAATCATCCCATAATTGAATCTCTTCTAACCATTGATCCATATGCGATGATTCATGTAATAATATTGGAAACCATTCCTTCTTATCCTTTCCAATAGCTACACCCAAAACCCTTTCATCACCGTCAAAATACCCTGATACTTTTATATCACCCCCCGGATAATCTATTTTATCCTCATTTGATATTAGGAATTTGACATCCTCACTTCTTGCCTTAATTGTAATATCACGAATTATTACCTTCTCCTCTAAAGATAATAATAACCATTTTTCTTCTGATATTCCCAACTCCTTTTTGATTCGGTCCTCCCAAGAAAATATTTTTCCCCACATATCAATAATCCCATATTCCTTGTAAACATCCTTCAAAATAAAAATAAACCCACCTAACAAAACTAAACCTATTACTAGTAAAATATAATTATCACTCATATTTGCCCCTTTTTATAATTTTATCTTTTTTAATTATTTTATTTGACAAATATAATTATTTTATTTAATTATCCAAATTTTCCTTATTGTGATAATTCATAATTATCGTTAATTATAGAATCATTCTTCTCCAATATGTAATCCAATATACTTTTTATCTCCGCAGAGAAATCTTCTTCACTCACAAAAGAATTTCCATCTATACCCAATAAACTGAATATATTATTTAAATACGGCTCAAACTTATCACAGAATGAGTCAAAGTCCCCTACCTCCTCCAAAGTTATATCCCCATGAAATATCATTGAACTGCCTATAATCATCTGACTGAAATAACTAGAAATTAAATGGTTCTTATAACAATTGTATTTGATCCCCCTGTGAATAACCGGATTGTAACTTATTATCTCCTTTAAATAAACTAATTTTTCCTTGTCCTGATAAATTCCCATACCTAAATTACTTGATATGAAACTTATATATACCCCCAATATTTCATCACGCATCGCATATATAGCTTGCTCCATTCTAAATATACCCCCATCTAAAACAAGTTCCGAATCCTTGAATATCCACTCAAATATCTCTGATTCCCCTTGACCTATCTTTTTTTCTATGTCTGTTAAGAAATTAACCAAACCCGCTGAAACAATGTCTTTGACGTAGTTCTCATTTAGCTTCTCAAAATATATCCTCTTGCCAAAATCTGACCTCATGTAAAAACATACCGCATAAATAAATACCCTCATCTCCTCATCCGCCAAACTCGCTTGAACAAAATTCCCCCTTGGGAAACTTTTGTAAAATTCCAGTAATTCCTTGTTTGTCCACTTCTGCTGATTGTTCTTTGTTACCTTTTCCATATTTTAATTTAATTTGTTTTTTGACTTTCCCATTTAAACGAAATCCTTTTCTAAAAGTTACAAGCCTTTTGTATTCTCAGGGAGAGCTTATAGTACCATATGGTCTTTGACTCGCTCAGGGAGAGCTGGTCACTCATGGGGAGAGCCGCCCAGATCCGGGGAGAACCTACAGTTTTGATTGTTTCTCTTTTTCTGTGAATTAATTTCCCAATTTATTTGACTAATTATTTTTTAATTTATTATACACGCAAAAGTTTATTTAATTGCACTTTTTAATTTATTTTATTTTTATTTTATTTTTAATTAATTCAGATTTATTTTGGGATTTGACGCTGGGGAGAGCTGGGCATTTGGACAGCTGGATAATTAATTTATTTATTTTTTATTTATTTTTTTCTATAGGTTATTTTATTGAGGATATTTTTTTTGTGGAGTGTAGTTGGGTATTTGACTAGCCACTTATTTATTTGTTTATTATTTTATTTCTTATTTATTTGACCATTTATTTTTGGCCAAATTATGCAGGTTTGTATTCCGTCTACATTCTGCTCAACCAACCGTTTTTGAGGGTTTTTTAAGGTTTGATTGAGTTGGGATTTGACCATATGCATAATTTTAACCTAATGATCGATTTTAAGTGGGAAGAAGTGGGATAAAGTGGTGTAAATCAGTTAAAAAAATGTAGATAATAATATTTTAATTTTTTAAAAGTGTTTTTTTCTAATCGGCGAATTTTTTTTTCTAATTTTTTCTAATAATTATTCTCAACCAATATTTTGAAAACCAGTTAGTTACGCCAATTAATATTTTTTAATTAAAGTCAAATACCTGATTATCAGTCAAATACCATCAAAAATCCATAGAAACTTTAGATTTAAAAGAAATTTTTAGATTCAGAGCGTAATTAAATTAAAAGCTGTAATAGGGATTGGACTTTGACCGGGTGATTTTAAATTTAAAATTTTAAATTAAAAGGTGGGAGGAAGTGGGGAATTTAATTTAAAAGTTGTGGTCGTCAAATTTCAATTTAAATAAATTTTAAATTAAAGAGTCAAAGAACTTTTAAATTTAAAAGGAATTGGAGAAACTAAATTTAGAGCTGGGTAAAGGGATTGGACTTTGACCTATTATGAATTAAATTAAAAAAATAATTAAAATAAAAATAATTTTAAATTCAGGGGAAAATTAAATTAAATAAAATTTTAAATTTAAAAAGGAAGGATGGCATGGTCAAAGGTCAAATACCAGAATCAAATACCAAGAAGGGAATATGGGGAATAAAAAAAAATCCCCCGAGTCAAAGATCTAACCTTTATGACAGGGGGGATTAATAACCAATATAGATGAAACAGGGCAAACTTAATAATTAAAATTATAATTCCAAAAAAATAGAAGAAACTATAGATTCAAAAATTCTTCTTGTTTCTTTTTGGTCTTTGACACAAGTTCAAGATACATGATCCAAGTTTTGGCACCGGCATTTCTGTAGCGGAGGAATTCTGTTTTGGAAACTTGGTCAACGTAAATATAGTTTCTGGAAAGGGCAAAAATTATATTTTTAAGTCTACCTAGAATAGGTTTGTTATTAGGGTCCCAAAATTCTGTTTGTAAAGTGAGTAAAAGTTCATTAAGTGATAAACGATCAGAATCAAAGGTTGAGATTTTTTTACCATTAAGCCAAGCAACCCTTTCAGCTGCTTGTTGTGGACTGTATAAATCTGATTCTGGTTGCCATTTTCCTTTAGGGTCAAAAAACCCTACTGTCCAAACACCGAGATCTTTTTTGATATATACGTACATTATAATTTTTTTAATTTTTTAATTTAGTTCTATGGCCTGAAAATAGGTATGGAAGAATTCAGGTGAAACGATATCTTTTATGTGTTGAAGATTTTTACGGGTCCCGATCAATTTGTTATTTGACTTTGTATAGGTTGTCATTGCTGCCGGGAAAACGTAGGTCCCATTATCAGTTAGAGTTCTGATCACGTTCAGGAAGAAAATCTCATTTTGTTTTATTTGTTCTTTTGTTAGCATGTTATTGATTTAAACGGAATATTTTTAAAAAAGTTACAGGTGAATTTAGAATTCTAGATATACGATATTTAAATTTTAATTTACATTTTTATGGGGGTATAAAAAAAATTATTTTTTTTTGAAGTTGGATGTAACCTTTTTTTATACTTTAGGTATTAAATACAAATCTAACAAAAATGAATAAAATGAAAAAACTGTATGTGTTGATAATTTTACTGGTTGGCTGGAATTTGACATCATGTTCATCACCATCACCGGTTAAAACCAATGTATCAGGTGTAGAAGTTACGGAACAGAATCAGGAGTTTGAGATTTATTTGACAAGATTAAATAACTTAATAAGTGATCACACATTATTGATGACTACTCAAGAAGTTGTTTTGCCGCCAAAGTTTGATATAAATACTATTATAAAGGAAGATAAGTTACCTTCTGGAAATTCAATAACGTATGTAACATTGAAAAACGGGAATACTATTTCATTTGCAGATTCAACCAATCCAGAAAGAGAAGACGGTAATATGGAATATTGGACAGTTAGGGCATATGACATAAACAATAATGTATTGTACATGATAAAGAACCAATCATATGATTATTATGATTTTATTGGTGTAAGTCTAAATACTGGGAATCAGTTTGAAGTTTATTCTGGCAATCCTGCTGGTGATAGTGAATGGATGTATGAATATAAATTTTCTCCAGATATGAAGTATTTATTGCGGGCTGGTAATTTATATCCAAATGAATATGGCTGGAGTGTAGTTGATTTATCTAACGGGGTAGAAACTAAAAAATTGTATGAACAGTATATAGAATTCATTTCTGAACCGTGGTGGAAAAGAGATGATTCATTTAGAATATCATATGATAAGATACCATACGTAAGCGGATTAGAATATACGGATGACTATAAGTTTTATTTACAGTTAAAAGATGGCGAAGCTATCCGGTGGTCCATGCTAAGTACTTATGAATTCATTACTAAAGAGCAGATTTTCAATCTTAAAGGTGAACAGGTCTCGGAGAAAGTCTTAAAAACAAGTAAAATTGAATTAAAATAACAATAAAGTGAGACAATGTGTGTTAATATTAACAAAGAAAAAGATATGAAATGAATTCATAATTTGCTGTTTATTAACAAATTGGGACGGCAAAAAAATATTTATTAACAATTATGGCACGAATTAAAATATCACTATATTTGTGTCAATTAAATTAAACTTATCTAAAACAACGAGGAAGATGAAAACAACAAGGAAGTCAGTTTCGAAAAAGAGTTCAAAGTCAAAGAACTTCAATGAGAAAGATCTTAAGGACCTACAGGTACTGGAGGAAATTAAATCTGGTAAGGTGAATGCATATGAGTTCATTTATGAGCGTTATTATAAATTCATTCAGTATCATTGTTTCATGTCTATAAAGGACCAACAAATTGCTCATGACTTGGCCAATGAGATTTTGACGAAAGTTTATTTAAATATTGACAAATACAAGACTCAGTATACTTTTAATTCATGGGTGTGGAGTATTGTTAGGAACCATTTGGTTGATCATGTAAGAAAAAGCAAGCTTGAACCGGTGAATCATAACCTTAATTCTTTGATACAGAGTTTCGAATCTAATGATTCTGAAAACTATAAGACTTTGACGGTTCATTATTCAGATCTAAGTTCAGATGATCAGAATCCTGAAGAAATAGTTCAGGATAAGAATATAGATAATGCCAGAAAAGAGTTTGTCAAAAACCTATTGGGTAATATCAGTGAGAAGGAGAGAATGATTTTGGTTCATTATTACTTTGACGACATGAGTTATGAAGAGATTGCTGAGAAGCTAGATATTGGATTAAGCTCAATGAAGGTAACGTTGATGAGGGCCAAGGAGAAATTAAAGAACCGTATAGGATCCAAAAATAATATAGCGCATCTATTTACTGTAGCATAAGTTGCAGTTAAAAGATGTATGATAAATAAAAAGATAAGAAGATTTATTAATCGTTTAATAAGAAGGTTTGAACCTACGAGGTGGTTGTTTCTAGATGATCTGAGACAGCCACCTTTGCATTTAAATAAGATATTTGACGTTGTACGTAATTACGATGAATTTGTAGATTACATTGAAACGTATGGGATACCTGATTTAATATCAATGGATCATGATTTGGATAGAGAGCATACTTTGTTTTTTTATGACAATGGTGGTTTTAGGAATCCGCCTGATCCGAAGCATGAGAATTTTAAATTTAAAACTGGATATGATTGTGCCTTATGGTTAGTTGAATATTGTAAGGAGAATAATTTGGAATTAAAAAAAGTCATAGTACATTCGCATAATCCAGTTGGGTCAAAGAACATTTACGAAGTGCTTAGTGGATACCAATTAAAAACAAATAAAACTATAAGTTGTAATATAAAATCATGGAAGCACCAAAGATAGATCCGAACTTAGACAACCAGATAAAGTTTGTTCAGTTTATGATAGAGACTAACAATGCAGAGATACTGGTAGCAATAAAACAAAGTTTATTAGAGTTGAAGGAAAGAAGGGAAAAAGAAAAAGAGGAAAAGGTGTAACTTTTTTTTAGAGTCTTCGTTTAAATTGTAAATTAAACTTCAAAAAAAATAAAGACTATGTTTGAAATTATTAAAAACTTACCTGTTCCACAGAAGTATGTTACTACAAAAAATGGCCCTCGTGCTAGTAAGTATCCATTTGAAAGTATGGAGATTGGTGATTGTTTAGCATTTTCTGCCCAGAGCAATAAAGATGCAGAATACATAAAGATTTATGGTTCCGCAATGAGTTTTGCCCGCCGTGCTAAAAAAGGTTATGCTTTCCGATTTGGAAAAATTGAGGAGGGTAAATTTGGCTGCTGGAAGATTGAGTCTGACAAGTCAAATAAACAAGGTGATAATGTTGAAAGTCGTAAATACAAGCAACGTACTAGCACAAATAATATTACAAAAGAAATGTTGATTGCAGCATTTGAGAATGAAGGTACTTTAACTGGAGCTTCACGTGCATTGAATATTTCAAGTAGAACACTTAGTCGTTTGAAGCTTAAGTTTGAATTAATTTAATAATTAAATTTAAAAGGTTATGGGAATTCTTTGTAATTTATTTGATCACCAAAATGACGCAATAAACTTTTGGGGAGAAGAGTGTGAGTATATACTGTTTAGATGTAAGCGTTGTAAGCATGAGGAAATTTACTGTTCATATGAAGGAAAGACTCTTCCAAATGATGAGCTTGGGAATAAGATTCTCAAGAAGATGATGGAGGATAAAGAATTCTCATTAGCTTGTCATATTCATGATCGTTTTGTGACAGCCGAATTCAACAATGCTTTTAAATTTAAAAAGCAGGAACAAGAATTCAAGAAGATCCAAAAGGAATTTGACTTACCGTCTGCAAAAAGAGTTCCGTGTCCTATTGAATTATTTAAGGCAGGATTATGGATTGATAAAGAAGAGAAGAAGTCAAATTCCAAATCTGAACCTGCTAAAAAACCAAAGCCTGTTCCTAAAACAGAGAGCAAGTCAAAGCCCAAAGGGAGAACTGGACCAATTAATTTAAGTGATCCAGCACCAATGCAGGTAGAGAAATCAATAGAACCAGTTGGGGAGAATAATGATTTTCAATTTGAAGGTCAGTACACAAATGAAGTTGAACCTGTTAGTTATAATTTCCAGAAGTCTGTAAAAGTTCCCACTGGGGGAGAGACGCTGGAGCAGCTTGAACGTTTAGAAAAGATCTATGTGGAGAATGAGAATTATGAAAAGGCTGCGGAGATTCATGAGAAGATTCAGAAATTAAAAAATTGCCCTTAACCAAAACCCTTATAGTTGCAAAAGCCCGTGGATTTATTCTACGGGTTTTTTGTTTTTATAAATTATAAATTTTATTTTTATTAAATGGAAATACTAGAAGAAAATATAAAAATTGAAAATAAAAAGTTAGCTCATGCTAATTTTATATACTTAGAAAACTTTAATGAGGGTGTTGTTTTACCCAAGAATGAATACGGGTTTATTGTATCCAGAATAAAAAAGGGTGATAAAAATTATATTATTAATATTCAGTGCAACGGGAAATTAAGTTTGGAATCAACTAGAAACATTATTGAAAAAAAGAATCATGTTGATTTATACGAAATACAAGAATATTTCCTTAACGGAATGAGCAGGTATTTGGAATTTAACACTGAGGCTTACTTCCGGATTATTAATGAAGAGAATCCAGAAGAAATAAAAATGATCTTTACTGATTACCTAGAGTGTTTAGAATATTTGGAATTAGTAGAAAAATAATTTTGTTGTCAGGACAGGATTTGAATTTATATAAACTCTACTTCATTACGTAAAAAAGCACCACCTACAAATTCTCCAGTAGTGTTATTAAATACTCTGATTACAGAACCATCTATTTCAAATACCTGATATATTACACCAGATGAAATTCTTTTTACAAATATTTTTTCCATATTTTTAATTTTTTGTAGTCAGAACTAAAAGTATAGCTGTTTTAAGAGAACCTCAACTCATACAACAGGTGCGGATTAACCGGCTTTTTAACCTATACTTTTGTACCCCCTAAGAGACTCGAACTCTTACACCTTGCGGCCTCAGATCCTAAGTCTGAGATGTCTACCAATTCCGCCAAAGGGGCATTTATGTTAGCAGTCAGGACAGGATTCGAACCTGCTGCCGTGCTGATTTATTTTACAGAATTTCTCACGAGCGCCACCATTACGACTACCTGACTATCAGCAATCTCCTTTATCTATTGAGGCGAGCACTGCATTCCTCTTTGTAGTCCGTACGGGAATCGAACCCGTGTTTCCTCCGTGAAAGGGAGATGTCCTAGACCCCTAGACGAACGGACCAGTTTTTAATTTAAATATATTGTACGAATATATTCTGGATCACCGTTAATGTATAAAAATATCATTTGTGTTCCAATTTCTTTAGAAGCTTCTTCAGCTTTTTTGAATTCATTAGATTCAGTTATACGTTGTTTACGCAGCTCAGCCCATTCTGCTTGAGCCTGCTTAAGGATCTCACTAATATGTTTAGGTTCTCCTCCTCTCTTATTTTTTTCTTTACTCATAGATCCAAATTTTTATTTACGTCATCCATCATGATATTTGAAATTCTAATTGGTCTTTCACCGGGAGTGAATTTTGTACCGGCCAGATAACCACTATAGAATATTTCAAACAGTCTTTCTTTATTTTCTTTTTCACCTTCTTGATGAAATATTTTAAACCAAGGTTCAAATATTTCTTCTGCTTTTTCTCTAGCTTCATTGATCATCATAATTACAAGGAGAGACTTTATGATTTTTATCTCTCCTTATAAAAATAATTTTAATAAATTAGAAAATCCAATTTTTTAATTCTTTTTTTTCAGGACAACGATTTTTTCTCCATTATCATCTTCAAATACGTCAACCAGATCTTTTTCCTCAAGTTCATTGACAGCTTGTTCCACACTAGCTTGAATAATTAGTTTTCCAAATTCTTCATCATCCCACATTAACTCATCACCATCAATAAATTTTTTGATTAATGAATTTGCGAATTTGTCATAGAATAAAGTTTTTGCTTCCTCTGGTTGATCAAATTGTTCGGTGAAATAATTCTCTTCGTCTAAGGTTGTAACAACCTCAGTTGATACCTCGCTTACCTCTGAAGGATAAGGTATCTTACTTCTGTAAGTCTTCAACATAAAATAAAATTTTGATTGCTAAAGACCGAAGATAGTTTGTCAATTCACTGTAAACAAATGATAACAATTATTTATTTACTAACACTTAATTGCTAATAACTTTGGACCTTCCTTTTTTCTTATGATATCCAGTCCAACCTTGTTTAGCTAACTCTGATTTTGCAGCTGCAGCTTTACTTCCTTTAGGTTGAGTACCATGAATTAGCAATGCAAAAGAATGATTATAATCATATGCATGAGAATCATCATGATCAATTTCTAAACCTTTTTCAACAGCTTCTTGTTCAGAATATACTACTTCTGCATATTTTAAATTATATTGCTCAATTACTTTATCAAGCTTACCACCTTTAGAGGCATTCAATTTAAAATTTGTAGGAATTGAATCTAAACGGTTAACCCAATATTGTAAGCTTTTTGTATAAGCATAAAATATTCTATCAGGATTGTTTTTTGCTACAGACATCCAAGCATCAAAGTACTTTTGATTAAAGAAGTCACCGGCAACATGTATACGTACAATTTTTCCTTTATCGTTTTTATTAACCTTAGGCAATGAAGATTGAATCAATTGAATCATTTCATCAGTTGTTTTCAAATTCTTCAATAGATTGAAGTTGTAATTTCTTTGTTCACGAACTGCCGGATATAAGCTTTCTTGTGAGGCAGAGAAACAGCGGAATCTTGTTTCAGGACCGTCCGTAATTTTACCTGTAGTAGGATCAGCTTTTGAATAACATTCATTAGCAAAAGGACAGCTCCAACCACTAGCTAGTGATAAAGAAATAATGTTTTTTAGTTTGGCGTTACCAGAAGAGAATTTTAACATAGTTTTTTCGTTTTTTTAATTAATACCTTTTTAAATTTAAAAGGTTACCGTTAAAGTTAAATTAATTCATATTTTTTTCTGATATAGTTTTCTGTTAGATCTTTAACATATAATTCCGCCATTTCTGAATCTATTAAAGAATTAACTTTTACCACTTCCTTAGAAGGTATAAGCAGAATATCGTTAATGTAATATTCAATTCTGAATATGTTATCTGGTTCCATCATATAACAGTAAACTAAAATATACTTCAGGTTATTTGATCTATCTCTGATAAGGAAATTTATTTCACCCAGTACAGTTTGAACATGGCGTTTTTTGATTTTTAATTTAAAAACTTCAAAACTATCATTTTCATATACTTTATCTTCAAGATTATCTGAAACCAAATCTTCATAATAATCTATTTTTCTGGGGTTTGGAATTAATTCTATTGTCTTATTCATTTTATTACTTTAAATTTAAAAGAACAGACCCGGTTTTTGACCGGGCCTGACTCATGCTGATTGGATTAAGCGAGTACCTCAGCAAGTACAAGTTGGTCACGTTTCATTTTTGCTTCTGGTAACTCTTTCGGGTTGCAGTTGTAAATAGCATAATTTAAAGCGTTATATACTGTATAGAGAGTTGCAGGGCTTCCATCATGGGTTACAATCTCACCATTCTCATTAATATAGGTCAAAGACCTGCTTGTTGAAGTTTCTACCTGAAAACGTTCAACAGCCGTTTCTAATAATGTTTTAGAGAACTTCATCTTCTCTGCCACCTTAAGAATCTTATTTACATCAGCAGTTACGTTATTCATTTGCTCATAAACTTCCATATCTTGTTTAACTTCTGACAAGAAAACTTTAACAGAATCTAGAATCCCGGAATTTGACACAATACTTAAATCCATTCCATCTTCAGCCCCAATAGCTTTACGGTGTTTGCGGGCGATATTAACTTCAGTTCCATGAGGGCGGGTTAATCCATTAGAACAAACCACACGATAGAATCCAAACTTAATAGTTGTTTTAAGTGAACCGTCATAAGAATTCCAGATGGAGAACTTTGGTAAGATATCATTTACGGTTAGAGATTTGACACGATCACGTACAATATAATCTACATAGAACTTTGTCCCGTCCACCACTTTGATTTTACGGTCAAAGGGAATTTTCTCAAAGTTCATCAAATCTTCTAGTGGTTTATAAAGAGAAGAATTTTCTCTCAAGTTATAACTGGATGAACAGAAGCTGATGATGTTTCCATTCTGGTCCAGAATAGCGTGATCATTAGCTCGTGGAAATGTTATACCCGGGATAACGGATGAGAGTTCCACTTTACTTACTGGAGCATATAGTTGCTTCAGCATTTCTGATTTGTTTGAATTCGTCATGTTTTTTGTTTTTTTAATTTAAACGTAAGTTTTAAATTTAAGTTACACTTATTTTTGATTGTGTAATTAATACCTAAACCGTTTTAAAAGGTTACATCTAAATTAAAAAAAATTTTTAAATAAAATTTGAATTGAAAAATGTAAATTAAAAATTAAGATTCGTATATCTGTATAAAAATGGCCACTGCTTCCTAGCTGGTTGATCTGGAGTCCGGGCTGGTCAAATTTCTAGGACAAAAAAAAACCGCCTCCTTTTGGGAAGCGGCTTTGTGTTTGTTGAGACTTATTAATTATTAGCAATCAAACTTTCAACAAGCGAATCAAGTGAATTGTTTTGAGTTTTGGTAATTTTTTTTCCCAAATAGTTCAAAATTAAATTCTTGATTTTTTCTTTACGTCCTGAAACATTATCTGTTAAGACAATATTTTCTTTACGAGGACGACCACGACCACGTTTTGGTTCATTGGTAGAAACTTCATTCTTATTTGCCGGAGCCGTACTTGGTTCACGGTTTTCTTTTAATCTGCGATCAATTTTGCTTGAAGCGATTTTCTCTGCCATCTTAACAAAATCTTTTTCACTCTTTGCTTTACGGATGATATTTAAAACATCAGTTCCTTTAAGTTTACCAGACTTTATGTAAGATTTTAAACTTGTAGGTACAGACGCAAGTCTGATCAAGTTGTACACATGAGGGAGAGATAACTTCGCCTCTTTTTCGATAACCGTTGGTTTAATGTTATGCTTTTCATTCAACTTGTGAACTAAAGTTGCTTCTTTCAACATAGACATTTTAATACCATCATTTTTCAATTGAGAGAAAATTTCTTTTACCTCTTCTGAAAACTTTGATTTCACGGATTTAGCTTTTGTTCTTGCCATTGTAAATTGAATTTTGGGGTTTAACTTAAATTGATTTGTTTTTAATTAACAACTGAATGTTTGAAACTATTATTGCTTAATCCATTGCAAATCTAAGGACAAATTATTATACGTGTCAATTAATTATAAAAATAATTACTTAAAATATTGAAAATCAACCCAATAATTTTTATTATTTTTTATTTTTTTTTGTAATTCTTTATCTTTTTTTGTTTTTTTCGTTAATTCCGAGCACATTTTCCAAATATTCAAGCAGATATTTTGCGTAACTGGTTAGTAATATTTGACCTTCCCACACAAACTGTTCTTTATTTTCTGAAACAGATTTATCGTAAATAAGTTTTAAAGAATTATATTTTTCTCTATCAAATTCTATTTTATTCATCTTTTATGTATTAAATACTTTTTCCATTTCATCAACTTTAGCACTTCCTATTTCAAAATCATAATCAGGGCGATTAAATCTATAAGTTCCATCTTCAAGAACTGCTAGGGAGAATCTGTATTTTTCCAGACTTCTCACTTCACGGTTAATTTTAATTCTATATCCGGGAGAGCAAGGACACATGGAACAACCACAAAATTTATCCCATACGGCTTTCACCTCATCAGTTTTAAGAATTCTTTTTATTTCATCCAGAATCTTATTTAATTGAATTTGACCTTCAGCAGTTAATTTACCTTTAACTTTTCTACGATTAAGAATTATTTCTACAGCATCAGGACCGACAGCTGGTTGACCTATTGTCTTGGAGGCTTCATCATTGAAGAAGGAAGCATCCAAATAAACATCACCTATTGATTTCATAATTTATATTTTTTTATTCTTCTTCTTTTTCTAAATCAAATACCTTATTCTCATCCAATCCTAATTGTTCCACTGCTTCATCTTGAATATGGTCAATAAGACTTATAATACCTTCAAGAGCTTTAAATTCATTTGCTTTTAGAATTTGAATTCCATCAGGATTATCACGGTATTGTAAATCGATTATAATTTGCTTTTGTTCTCTTAGCATTTTTAAATCAACTTTCTTGATTAAGATATCATATTGTTTATTTTCCATTTTGTTTATTTTTAATTTAATACCAAATTTAAATAAAAAGGTTACATATTATTTTGCCTTTTTTAATATTTTTTCCGCTGGCCAGTCAAAGAACCTTTTATCGGTTTTAAGTCCCAGAAAATAAAGTTTTTGACCATTGTTGTTTTCCATAATCATCTGAAGGTATTCATAAGCAAAGGTACCGTCCTTGAGCTCATACCGGTTTAATTTAATTGATTTAAGATTCCCTGTTCTTCCGCATATTACTGGTTCAACGTTTGGATCTGCTTTTAGTTTTATATAAGTCTTAGCTATCGTATCTAGTCCCATGTTTTTCATACTTCACACACTTTAATTTAATTTAATTCACTCATCACAACGTTCCATCTTCTTTCCGTCATATGGATTACAAGGTTCGTTATGATCTAAGAATTCAGATTCTAACATAAATAATCCTTGGTCCGGAGCGTAGTATACTTCTAATTCAAAGTAGGTATTTGACAACCAATCCTTAGCTTCTTGATCAGTCATCCCGCTAACAACGAGCTCATCAAGCTTAGCTGCATATGCAATGGGATGTTGTATCGGATCTAGGGAGAATTCTATTGTCTCTACTTGTTCTGGTTTATTTATTTTAATTTTCATGTTATTAATTTAATGTTTCACCGTAGAATTCATATACAATTGTATTCTGTGCTTGCGGGGAGAGCAACTCCCACACATCATCATCAACACAAGTTATCTTGTCCATAAAGTCGTTTACATTTCTTAATTCTTGCATACGACCATCTACGAAATAAGATGTTATTAATCCTGTTTCAGGATGTTTAAGGCTCACCGTATGAAGCATACCTGCAATGAACTCTTCTCTATTATTAGGATTTCTGGGCATAATTTATATTTTAATTATTTAATACCGATTCAATTTAAAAAGGTTACAATTTATTTTATTTTTCTTCTGCTTCTCCGTTTTCAGTGTCAACGGTGAAAGATCTATCACCATCTATTTCTTTGACTTCTACGTACCAGTTTGGATTTGTTGCTACATTGTCCAACAGCATTTCTGCTGCTTCAACTGGAGATGAGGCTTTATAACTCATAGAGAGTTTACATTCATACCATTTTTCGTTTTCCATATCTTATAGATTATTTAAAATTTCTTTACTAGCTATTTTGCAGGCACCTACCCCGGTTGCAAGTACTGATTGGATTTCTTTATCTAGGTCATCTACTTTTTTAAAGCTTCTTGAACCCATAGGTAAAGACTTCTTCAGTTGCATGTTTGATTTTGAGAAGGAAGATCCACTATCTTGCCATCCTCCATAATATGCGTAATTTAACACGTTATCTTGATCTAATATCACACTAAGTGTTTTTGCATTTCCTTGAGGTCCATATGTTGGATCATACAAACGGTAAATAATAAGTATCTTTTTCATAATTTAAGCTTCTATTAGTTGTGATTGTTTAATGTATAGACCGTAATCCACTGAGATAATATTGTCAAATTTCTTTCCATCTACTATTTCCCCGTTAAATATCCAATTAGGCTGAACCCTAGGATTATATTTAATTTTGTTTTGAGTTTCCGATTGAAAGTTTTCAGTTCGGATTTCAATCTCTTTACAAAGAACCCAAGCACAAACTGTTTTATTTGCACCGTCAAAGATCTTCTGAGCAGTTGTTTTATAATTCTTGAGTATACAATCATACATGATCAACTGAAAGTCTGTAGGATGAAGGTATTTGACCTCACCGTTGGGATACTCGATCTTCCACTTCATGTAGTTTTTCCCGGTACCCAAATTGAATCTAACTTTTATACTTTTCATTGGCCTTCAAATTCTTTTTTAAGTTTGAGATATTGCTCGTAACGTCTATTTCTCATCTCCTCCTTCTGCTTGGACTCTTTCGCTACCCTTTTCACCATCTCCTCATCGGTTTCCAAGATTTCTCGGGTTACTATCACGTAGTGATGCGGATCCCAAGAATTGTTTTCAGAATAAAATCCCTCATCATAGGCGACCTTTATTTCATCTTCATCTTCAAACTGAATGTCCTTAATGTCCTTCCACCTTATCGGTTTATCCTTGTGGCGGTGGATGATATCCTTTTTAATTAATTTTCTTTCCATTAGAGTATAAGTTCTAAATCAGTTAATATTTTTTCTTCTTCTTCAGTTAAGTCATCATAACACTCAGAATCATAATACCATTTTCTAAACGTTATTGAGTCAAAGAAATTATCTCTTTCTTTTTCTAACTGTTCTTTTGATTTACCATCCACTTGAATTGTGCGGGAAATCATATCAGATGTATCTTTATCAAAGACGTGAATTGTGAATGTTTTCATTTATGCTTCGTTTAAATATTGTTCTTCTAATTTAAGGGCAATTGATTCGGCAGATTCTCCTTCAGATTCATTCACTTCCACAATATCAATATGTTCTTGGATTAATTCTAATGCTCTTTCCATACCGAACCCATGATTATTTACAAGGGCATTTAATACTTGCATTTGAAATTCCGTGTATTCCATATTTTCTTTTTTTATTTAATACCGTTTTAAATTTAAAAGGTTACAATTTTTCGATACTTTTTTTCTTTTCAATGAAATTTTCTTGGATAAGGATTCGATCTTTTACGAAGAACCTTGATTCTTTAAGTTGATTCCCCTCCTTAGATAAGCCGTGTTTGGAATTTGACACGGCATTTGACAGTGCTACAATAATATCATTTAACTGTTCCGGTGATACAAAATCCTCAAAGAGCAGATCCATAGTGATCGGGATTCTTTTAATTGGTCTTTTACTTTCCATATTATTCACTACTAATTTTACAATTTTCAATAAAAGTATAATACTTATCGTACAGATCGTTAAATATATCCTGAGCTTCATCTGTATATTTGGTGCCATCCTCTTCATCCTCATCATTTTGCAAGATTACTATTTTATCTCCATAAGTTTCTTCTAGTTCGTGACTAGCCAACTCGCTGGCCAATTCAACTATATTAATTGTTACATTCATATTTTCTTTTTTTATTTAATACCGTTTTAAATTTAAAAGGTTACAACACTTCAACATTTTTTGTCAAATAACTAACCAATTGTTTTGGTGCTTTTCTTTTGAAATATGATTCATAGTATTGAATTGCTTCATCCCAACCATCTGCTAAACAACCATCTGAACTAATTTTGAAATCTGAACCCAAATGATGTTTGATAACCATTAGTGAAACCATTACTGCAAAATCATAGGGTTTATGAGCAGTTTTGCAAAAACAAAATACTCCTTCTTTATCTGTTTCATCTACCCCATTATAATTGCCAGTTTCAAACAAATCTAAAGCAAATGTTTCATGGTCCAAATCCTCAGAGGCATCTCCATTGAACCATACTTCTAAATCAGAAATTCTTGGTTCATCTTCACCCAAACCACCACACAATTTGAAGTTCTTATCTTTTTGAATTTGTGGTAAAATCCCATTTAATTCTTTTGATATTTTCTTAAATGCTTCTGTGTGTTTAATGATTCTTTTAGCCAAAGATTCATGAGTAGGGAGAGAAAGAATTTTTTTATTTCTTTCTTCATAATCATAACCTGTACGTTGGATTTTCACCTTTTCATTCATTAATTGACCCATTTCAATAACAGGGTTCTTGTAATCCCAATAATGTGTGTATCCGATAACTTTACCACCTTGTTAGGTGTCCTCCATTTTTAATTGTTAAACTTATTTTTGTTTTTTAATTAATACCGTTTTAAATTTAAAAGGTTACCAATTTTATAAAAAAAATAATATTTATTATAAATACTTGGTAATGGAGAACATTAATAAATTAAGAATAGTAATTAGGTCATTGATAAAAGAGGCAATAATGACCAATCATTTTCGTCAAAGGAAAGATATGAGATTAGATAGTACGGATACAGATTTTCCGGGTGATTATCCTAATTTTAAGCAAACTGTATATGACGCTATTGATTTTTTAGAGAAAAAGGTTGATTTTGATAAGAGTTTAACTCTAGGTATTTGGTTAAGATGTCCTCAAACTTATACTGCAATAGATAGAAGAAAGAACGAAAAATCTGTTGGAACCAGATTGTATTTTGTTATAAATATTGGTAACGAACTTGAAACATTAATGTTTGAAAAGCCAGAAAGAATGCGTTTAACTGTTGAATATTATGTTCCTTTTGAAGATTTAAAAAAGTATGTTATTGATAACAATAAACCTTATTTGGTTGATAAGGATATAAGAGCAATTTTAAATAAAAATAAACCAGTTGTTGTTAAACCCGCAGAGTTAATTTATAATGTTAATGCAAAAAAATGGGTATTTGACAAAGAAAAACAAACTTTCTTCTTGAGAAACGACCCAAAGAAATCATATAATGTATATGATATTTTAGACGACAAGATCGAAGGTGTGACCCTTTCTCCAGAACAGAAGGATGAAATATTAGGATATTTAATCTAAATATTTTACAAAGTTCAGGAAACTATATTCTCTTCTATCTAAACTTTCTTTTCCAGATTTATTTATCTTATCAAGAATTTCATTAAGACATAATTCTTCCCTTTCAGCAATTATTAGTTTGATGTCTTTTGTTAAACCCATTTCATCTATGATATTTTGAAAGATTTCAATTTCATCTTGTATAATACAAGTTGCAAATTGTTTTCCATCTTCTTTATCTAAATGAACATAAATATGATGCGTTTTCTCAATATAAGAATTTAAAATTTCCTCAGACCTTGCTACTATCAGAACATTATTAAAATCTACCCATCCGACAGCAGTCAAATCTTTGGTACAAGGATTATCATTCATTTTAACTTTTCTCTATTTTTTGTATAATATATTCATCAATGTTTCCTCCAACAATACAGCCGTTTGTTGAAATCAAATCTGATGTTTCTATGTTATCTGACATTTCTTTAATTGCATTTTCCAAAGAAGAATTAATATCCATTTCAATCTCAACAACCATTTTTACCTCCACAAATGCTTTCTTTGTTTTAGGAAGATAAGCAGAAATGTTACCATCATCTTTTGTCCAATTCCTAAATTCATTCCCAGTCAAACCTACATACACACCTATTTTATCTTGACAATAGTCTTTGAATAGATAAGGAATGTTAGCATCAATAATGTTTAATTCTCTACAATAGTCAATAATTTCTTGTGGGATTTCCAGTTCTATTTTCATATTTTTCTTTTTTAATTAATACCAATAGGGAGAGAAAAGGTTACCCTTAATCCATTATTTCATTAACAATTTTTGCAGAAGAAACGACCATAGTTCTAACTATTTTACCTTCCACAAGTCTGGAAAGGGAGAACTCGTCAACTGAATCTAAATGTTCTTGAACATTGTCAAATACCTCATTATATTCTTTTTCAGTCAAAAGGGCTCCAGCAACCCAACCCACATTACCAATCTCTTTTATTCGGTAACAACCCCAAGGATTTTTGACTTCATTAATTTCCCAATCATCTTCCGTGAGTTCAGATAATTTCTTATCACGGTTTTTAATAGTTACACTCTTTGAATAACCACAATCTGAACAGTGAACATATTCTTCACCAGTTTTGTAGTAAAAGTCATCATAGCAATCAGGTGACTTGCAGTTTGGACATTCAATGTAATCAATAACAGAACCCATAATTTTATCTTTTTTTAATTAATACCGATAGGGAGAGAAAAGGTTACCTATAAAAACAAAAAAGGTGAACTTTTTTTTAGTTCACCTTAAATTGTATGGATTTGATATAATTAGTTTACACTAACTGTATCTACCGCAGTTGCAGTCTCAGCAGTTTCCGTTACAGTTGTATCAACTGTTTCTGTTACTTCTGCTTCAAAAACAGTAGAGTCAACATCAGTAGTAGCAGTAGTTTCTTCTGTTGAGAATCCGCTTCCGCAAGAGGTAAGTGCAAATGTAGTAGCAACGATGCTAAGAATTAATAATAACTTTTTCATTTTTATTTTTTTAAGAGTTTAATTTGTGAGTACATAAATAGTAAAGAAATTTGACAGAATAAAGATTTAAAGTAAAATACAATTATTTTGTTAATAAATTACTATTAATCAATTAATTAAACTTATTTAAAGGCGAATAATAAGGTTAAAACTGCAATAACACCTGTGTATATTATATTCTTTTTCTTACTAGTTTTGACTTGAAAGTAGAGATTTTGAATACGAGCATTTTTCATTTCACACGAATCTTTTAAAATTTCAATTTGATCTCTAAATGCATATATTTGTTTGTCTTTGGCAACAAAATCATTTTCCTTTTGTACCATATAATCATTTAACTTCTCAAACTTTTTTTCAGTTTCATCCCCTTGGAGAAGGTCTGCTTTAATAAAGGTCAAATACCTCATAGGAAAACAAACCAAACTATCATCAGCGATTATCATATCGGTCTGTGAAAAACTGTTGAAGTTTGACAGCATCATTACCACGAGCAATAGGAAGATTTTTTTCATTTTTGAAATTTTTATTACTTTTTTTAACAGTTTTATTGTTATTTGTATTAGAAACTACTGGAGTCGAATTATCATACGGACTTGACTGAATTTTAATTTTGGGTTTTGAGCCAAGTTCTTCTTTTAACTTATTAACCGTTTTATTGAGAGCATAAATACTATCATTTGCTAAGGTTAGTTTATTACTTAAACTACTGGTCAATTCCATTTGTTGCTTTACTAAATCCTCTAATTCTTTTGTTGAAGAATCAGAAATTAAAGTTGAAGAATCAGAAGTTGAAATAGTGTTTTTAAATGAAGTAATGCCTTTATTATCGGCTTCTTTTTTTCTCAACTGTTCCTCTTGGGCATAGTATTCATCATCATAATAATAAACGGGTCTTTTTGTTTTTTTATAAACATAGAAAGCTCCGAATAAGATTAAGCAAGCTATACCACTTATAACAAGTTTTTTCATCTTTAAATTTTTAAAATTTTTACAAATTTAATATTATTTTCTCAAACCAAGTGCCTCAAAGTTAGTATTTAATATCTCTTGACCCTCTTTTAATTTGCTTTTGATTTGATTATCAATGTATTCCTGCACTTTATGTAAGCCATAACTTCTAACCATTTGCTCCAAAGTCATACCACCTTTGAAACTTGAGCGGGTGTAATGATCCCATCTACCATAAAGTATCTCTTTCTCAGATTGTTTTGCAATCTTCTTCATGCTCTTTTCTTTGAGTTTCTCAGAATGAAGATATTCTATCAAGCAATTTATTTGACAATGCTCAGTGATTTTTTCTTCATTGTCATAGAAGTTCCAACCACCTTCAGTGTACATTTTATTTCTCCAGTTATGTTTGTTAAGGAGTTCCATGATTTTTGACTGGACTTCAGATGAGATTTCAATCTCAGCCTCTCCACCCCAACCATCATCATTATAATAACCTATTTTTTTATTATCTAAATACAAATCACAATACATCCCCATCAAATCGTGTCCAATTTCATCTTTTACATTTTTGATTGAAATACGATTGAGTATCTCATCGGGAACATTAATTCTTTTTTGGCTCATAATCTTTTGTTTTTTTTAGTTAATACCAATAGGGAGAGAAAAGGTTACCAAAGAAGTAAAAAAAAAATAATTTATTTTATTTTGATAAAATTAGATATACGAATTTCAATTTCTAATTTACATTTTTATTTTAAATTAAAAACCCACCCCCCGTTAAATTTTTCAGGAGGTGGGAAAAAAAACATTTTTTTTGGTGGATCCTCCGTGAGTCGAACACGGCACCACTTGATTATGAGTCAAGTGCTCTAACCAAACATGAGCTAAGGATCCTCCGGTCAATGCGTGACTGGTACAGACCACAAATATAACTCTTTTATTTTTAACAATCAAACATCAATACTCTCCAAATAACTTTGAGTTAAATCTTCAAGTTCACTCTCTGTTGGAACTTCATCAAACGGTTCACCTTCATTCATGCAGAAAGTTCCTCCAGAAATTTCTATATAAACATCATAGAAATCATATTTTCCAATAGGAGTATCTTTATCAAAACAGCCGTAAACAAGTACATTATGTTCTTGAATGATGTGCTGGGAAATTAATTCATCTCCCATATAACCATAGTTTTCCTTTGCCATATATTATTTGTTTTTTGAAACCAAAACAATATCAGTCAAAATACTATTTGTTTTCTCATCATATAAATCTTCTTCAACAAATTTAATTGAACGAACATCAGAGTCATAATCCTTTCGGTAATTAACTTTAATTTTTTCCAAATCATTTCCTGCTTCTTGGAGTAATATAAGATAACTCAATAGTTGTGCAGCGGTAAGTTGTTTTTTCTTGCTCATATTATTAAAAAATATCAATAGTTTCAGGGTTTTTAACCATATCTTCTAACTCCTCCACAATGTAAATTAAACCATAAGTTGAAATATCACGGAACTCAATGTTACGAGTATCATACCCAGTATCCAAAAGACACAATGCACCATCAGTTGATAAAGCACTAATCACTTCATTACTTTGGTCATCAATATAACTATGGATAAACCCTTGTGTAAATTGTATGTTACCATCAGGAGATTCTTCTGAACCCGTTTGTTTCATATAAAGGTCTTTGACTTCTTCTCGGAGAGAAAGTAAAGTTATTACAACTTTTTCTCTCAATAAAGCGGCTTCTTGTCTGTATTCTATTGCTGTTGTCATTTTCTTGTTTTTTTAATTAATACCTATTAGGGAGAGAAAGGTTACATTAAATTAAAAAGATAATTCTACTTGATAACCTACTTTTGTAAGAACTGCTAATTGCTTCTCCAAGCAATTGGTAATATAATCTTCATAATAAGAAGGCATCATATAATCATAAAGACCATCTTCGTTTTCTTCCCACAAATTATTGTCAAAGTCCTGTTTCAAAAGACGAGTAAGACCTTTGACATCTTTTTCTTTCATTGATAAACTATCAACAAATTGAACCGATTTCGATCCGAAGTTATCTAACCAACCATTCCATTGGAAATGTTCTTCTGTGTCATTTGATAACCTCTCCAGTTCCATTTCAAATAATAGTTCTGCGAGTTGAATAAATTTGTTTTTCATATTAAAACATTTCTTTAATTGTATCCAAATAAATCATTTCATAATTAACACAAATATAATCTCGTTCATCATTTTCTACATCACACCACACCTCAATATCACCTTCAAATTGCTTATTAACATATAAAGTAATCAAGGGAGAACCATCTTCTTTACAATCACCATTATTGATATAGGATAGTTCTGAATAGTCCTTGAATATGACTTCTGTTTCTTCTTCTATGATTTTAAACATAATTGTTTTTTTAATTAATACCGATAGGTAGAGAAAAGGTTACACTGCTTTTTTAGAAAATAATTTCTCCATATTAATTCTCCAATGGATATTTGACTCAACATAATCAGCATCAACCCAACGGCTTTCTCCTATATAATTATCTTGCCATTCATCAAGACAAATACCTGCACAACGAATACAAAGATATTTTTCTTTCTTTTTATCATACTCAATAGTTTGATAATAAACATATCCATCTGCAACATTTAAGCGAAAGTAATTTCCTAAATAAGGATGTTTGGGTTGTGCTTGAATTGATAAAGAAATAAGTTTATTAAGATTATCTTTTGATTTTTTGATTGCTTCATCAACACCAATAGACCAATCTACTTCTTGTTCACTGTAAAGTAATTTAGAGTCAAGTTTCATGTTTTGTTTTTTAATTAATACCGATAAGGGAGAGAAAGGTTACAAAGAAAAATTATTTTTTTGCTTTATTGTGATGTTTAATGTAATCTTCTATCTCCGCTTTCTTTTTTGAATTTTGCAAAAAGAAGTATTCTTTGATATCACGGATAATACACATCCTTTCATAATCCTCAATATCATCCAGATATTTATTTACTTGCTTCGAAACATTTAAAAAAGAATCTTCCGTCAAATACATAACGGTTCGCATATCAGTCAAAATCCTCAACAGTTTCTCGGGCGCAGTTCTATAATGAAGTGCATTAGAACTGGCATCAATTTCTTTGTAGGTATCCACTTCGTCAGGATCCATTGATACATAAGAAACAAAGATATCAGGGTTTTTTACAGCAACGAACCTTTTGTTTTTTTTATCATCGTAATAAACAACACCGTCTTTTAAATAAAATATAAATCTACTTTTCATCATTAATTATTTTACTCCATTCCACGATTTTTCATCATCAATATCTTTTAAGCGTTTATGCTCTGAGATTTCTTCTTGTTCTTGTTTCCACAATTCATCTTGATAAGAATCTTTAATGGCCTTTTCTAATTCAGAAACAAAACTATCAGGAGTACCTTCTACCCAAGTAACTTCATATTCTGTATTTCCAATGTTATCATTGTACATTTCAACTAATGTAAATGGATATTCTTCATCCAAAAACTCTATTTCTCCATAGTGGTACAATTCATAAGTGCCTTTTGAAGGTTGCGGAGTAATATCTTCCCAGTAAATTTCGAATTTAAGTTCTTTATTTGACATACTATTTTTCTGATTAATACCAATTATAATTTAAATGGTTACGATATGTAAGAATAAAAAACTACATATTCATTTTCTATTTTATTTTCAAACACTTCCAAATTCCATTCTCCATAAAAGGAAGAGTCAAATACCATTCCCAACAATTCTTGACAACAATCAAACAATTCTTCTTTGTTGGTTATCTTTCTTTCAGCAACATATTCTTTTGCTAACCTTTCTGCTTCGTTTTCATATCCAAGAGAGATAGTGTCTTTTCGGAAATATTCCTCATTCTCTGTAAAGTCAAGGTCAAATGAAATCAAATCATAAAGACCTTGTTCTATTTTATCAGGATCAAGGGAGATCTTTACTTTTCCTGTTGTAAGTTGTCCTGCTAAATTTCCCATAGTTTTTTATTTTTTATTCTTCATACCAACCCTTCAGGTCAGTTGCTTCCTCGAAGTTTTTAATTATTAACTTAAATGCTTGTTTGTTTTCCTCATCAGGAAACATATTCATCATATCGAATTTTACTTCGTTGATGGCGTTTTCATACTCTATCGGGATTATTTTTTTGACAGTCATTCTGTCCAAGAATATCTCCAGTACTTTGACATAAATAATAGGGTCGGGTTTAGACATTTGTTCCATATTTTAAATTAAAGGTAACCATCTTGAAGGTTTATATACATCCCAGTTTTTTAGAATTTCACTCTCAGGCAAATTTGTTTCTTTTGCTATTGTTTGAATGAATCCCTGAATCAATCTCTTTGACATTTTTTTGGTTTCTTCATTTCTACCATCTGTCATATAATCATCACTGGCAGCGAGTTCAATAAATTCAAGGAATATCTTCATTGTACTTTGCTGGAGAGTTCTATGTTCACGGGATAAAGCCACAGCTAATTCTTTTCCACAATCACGATTACCACGATTTACATAATCAGTGATTTCAGTTGCAAGGTCTTTTGCTTTTTCGTTGAGTTCCATATTTGTTTTTTTAATTAATACCTATAAGGGAGAGAAAGGTTACCAAGAAGATTGATAATAAACTTCAAAAGGATAATATCCATTTTCTTCTTTTTCAGAAAAAACATCCTCAATGATTTTTATTGTACTATCAATATCTTCCCAATAATATTCATCATAATCAGTACTCCCATAAAAGAATCCATCTTGTGTAGGTAAAAGTTCAGGTGCAAGTGTGGGATTTGCTTTTATTTTTTTGCAAAGTGATAACAATTCTTCTAATTTATCATCAGAAACATAGTATTCCTTGCAATTATCTTCTCCTTCTTGAATATTCTCCACAAACCAAGCGTGAATTTGATTTGCTTTTCTCCAATCACCTGCATCTTCAATAATATAAGTTACTTTGTTAAGATTTACTTTAACAGGAGTATGATTTTCTCCTTTTGTAAGGTAAATTACTCCTTTTACATTATTGTGTTCAAAGTTTGCTCCGATATAGATTTTTTTGCGGAGATACATATCTAATCCCATAGTTTTTTGTTTTTTGTTTTTTTAATTAATACCGATTACTTTTGAAAAGGTTACCTATTAAGAAATTAATTGTTTAAGGTCATCAATAACATTTTCATATAATTCAGATTTACCCAAGAAAACACCATAGGTTTCTGTTTCCTCAAAATCTAAATCTTCTATGCCTTTTTCATTGATTTTATCCAATATTAAATCATATTCCCTTTTTTGGATTTCGTAAACTTTAATAAGTTTTTTAATTTCTTCTTGCATATTGTTTTTTATTTTTTATTTTTTTTTATGGAGATAATACCATCAATACCCTTTTCTTTCTTTAACCATTTCTCAAAACTCATAGAGTTTTTTTGAAAATAGTGAAGGTGAGTTGATTCATATTCACTTCTCAAATCTTCCAAATCAATGAAGGTTGTTTCTTTTTTATTCTTTGCCATTTTTTTATTCTTCTGTAATAAAGTTTTTAACTGCATCATTATCTTTAAAGTCAAGTTCACACTTTACAAATACAACATCTTCCGTTGCAGCATACAACCAATTCAACATATCCTGCACCACTTGTTCATCCCAAGTTTGTTTATCTTCCCAATCTTTTAGATACACCTTACCTTCTCCGAGAATATCCCAAAAATCCTCTGAGCCAACATTTTCTTTTTCAATGCGGTCTTGATAGTATTCAGTTAGGATATATTCTCCATTGTGATGACAAGTGGCAATTCCACCATCTTGAACAATAACCATCATTTCTGTATCATTTTCTTTGATAACAGCATATTTTACGATAAAGGGCATAATTTGTTTTTTTTATTTAATACCATTTTAAATTTAAAAGGTTACTCTTTTTCTAAAATTAAATATCCAATTTTAAAAGGATTGTTTCCAAGATTAAACTCATTCTCAATAATATCATCCTCTCCATCTTTTGAGGGTTCATAAACTGTAAAAACTTCATATCCTTTGGATTCATAATCTTTAGCCATATCATCCTCTTCAGGAGCCATGAGCATAAAATCTCCAGTTTCTACATCATCTTCCCAAACTTTTACAAGTCGGTGTCCGTTCTTTTCAAAAAACTCTGTTTTACTCATTCTCGTTATCATTATAATAAGGCTTTAAATTAATATCAAGTAATTTTGCAATCGCTTCACAACCTTCTGACATATAAAGGAAACCTTCTTTACCCTCATCAGTAGAGCAATCCCAAGTACCATCTTCACCTTCTCTACAAGAATCACGAAGTGTAGTAAGAATACCTTTAATTTTTTCTTTTGTTTGATTATCCATTTTGCTTTGATTTGTTATTAATACCAATCTAAATTTAAAAAGTTACCCAAATAAAATAATTTTTTTTCTTTTTAAAAAATGTAAATTAAAAATTAAAGTTCGTATATCTTGTTTGGAATTTGACCTGATTTTCAGGCGTGATCGCCCAGTTGATCTGGTTAATCCGCCAGAAAAATATAAGCAAAAAAAAAGGAGGTCGATTTGACCTCCTTTGTTAGAACCAAGTTCTATTATGTTTATCCTTATAAGGATATTTTATATGACTGCTATTTTTTGTAGTCCCACAACTATTTAGGGTTATCAAAATTAGGCATATCCATATTATCATTTTTCTCATTACTATCTTTTTTCTTTGATGTGAACCTTGATAAGAAACTTTCTTGTTCAGGTGAAGGCATAATCACCTCTCCTTCTTTTTGTTTCTTCTTTGCAAACAAACCAATAATCAAACCGACCAAAGGTGTTAACAATAGAGAACAAGCAAACAAAGTCCAAAACCCAATATCTTTTTCCTTTGACATTTGTGCAACCAATAGGGAGAAACCTACCATAATTACGAGTGCAAAAATCATTTCCATAAAATCTTCCATTTTTTTATTTTTTTAAGTTATATTATTAATACCAATTACAATTTAAAAGGTTACATATCATCATCATTTTCTTCATCCTCTCCATAGAAATCAATGATAAGTTTTTTAACTCTACCTCTTTCATCTTTTATTGCATACACTGGATAACAACCATCACCCATATATGTTGAACTTGCAACAGCAGTTTGCATACCAATTTCTCCGTGAGTATCTTGTGAAGTTACTCCACAAACTCCCGAATAATTAAATTGACCTTTGTCGGGATATACATCATATTTTTCCCAATTCTCTTTGTCTTCGGCAAGTTCATTCATACTTTTATTATCAAAATCGGGTAAGGGAGAATCCCATCTTATTACTCCAATTCCTTCTACTTTATCCCAACAACAAATAATACGACCTGTTTTTTTGTTTTTGATACCTGTTGTGTAATTGAAATCGTTATCCTCCCATTTTGATAAATAACAAGGGTCAACAATCATAACTTGACCACTATCGACACCTATGTGTCCAATTAATTCTTTATTATCCATTTTGTTTGTTTTTTAATTAATACCGATAAGAAATAGAAAGGTTACAATTTACTTTGAACTTTTCAAGGATAATTAAACGAATGGTTTTTTTATGCTTAAATATTTAATAAAATCATCATAAGTTCGGCCATCAATATATTTATTTCCATTAATATCAATAATTTGAGTTCCCGTTTTTCCCTCGTGAATCAATTTACCAACCCACTCAGTAATACTAACAATATATTGAACATTAATTGTATGACGAGAATGTTTTATTACACCATTCCGTTTACATTCCTTTGACATTCCTTCATCATAGGAAAATTCAGTTTCGATTAATTTCATTATTTTGAATTTTTTAATACTTCTCCAATAGTGGTATGTAAATCTTTTAAATCTTCTCTTGTCATACAAGGTATCATAATTCTATTGAACATTAAATCCCTTCTATTTGAACGGCTATCACTATCGGGATAAAGATTATTATCCTCAATGGAAACATAACCTATGTTACCTGTCAAACCAATAGAAATAATGTGTCCGTTACTATAAGTTTCCCTTTGTGCTAATTTCTGTTGTTTTGCCATTTTGTTTTTTAATTAATACCGATAAGGGAGAGAAAGGTTACCTATTATTAACTTAAATCTTCGGGTAAATATCCTTTCAAGTATTTAGTAGGGAGAAACATCAACAACTCATCAATAGCAGTTACATCTCCTTTTGAAACATCTTCTTTAATTTCTTCTATACACTTATCAACCAACTCTTGTTTATGTTCTCTTTGTTTTTCTTTTGCTTCTTCTATTGCTTCCCAAACATTTGCTTGTAGTTCTTTGTTGGCTACCCAACCAATACTATTACCAACTTTCCATTCAATTATACCATCTTCATCAATAGTGGCAAGAGTTTTACCTTCTGCATCATCATCTTCACTATCCCAAGCATCAATATAGTATTTGTTTGTATCGGGTTCACGATAATCACAACGAACCTCTAAATAAGTTTTAAGCATATTGTTTATTTTTTAGTTGTTATATTTTTTCATTTGATTCAATCCATCTTCTGAATCCTATGGCGACATCCCCATCATGCCAGTTTTCCTTATCGGCAGTTTCACACACATCCTCATATACGAATTCAAGAATTTCTTCAAAGTTGCTTGGAGTGTCGATATTTATCCTGTCGAAAATATCTATTAGTAATGAAGTTATTTCTTTTTTCTTTTTATTAACCATATTGTTTGTTTTTTAATTAATACCGATAGGGAGAGAAAAAGTTACTTAATCATTAGGAATTTCCTCAGCAATTTCATCACACCAGCGAACACTATTTTTCCAGTCGGTAATAACACAATACTTCTTACCATTGAATAAAACCACATTCTCTATCGAGCCGTTTGTTTCAATTTCTTTATTTTGATTTACATCACAAGGATAATGTTCTAAAACTTCTCCTTTGTCAAATACCTCTTTATTTGTTATCATCTTTTTTTTAATTAATACCTATTCGATTTTAAAAGGTTACCATTTTAAATTAAAAAAGGGGAAGATTTTTTTCCTCCCCTTTCTTTTATGACTCTAACTCTTTTATTTTTTGTTCTAACTCTCGTTGCATTTCTTCAATATCAAAAACAATTTTACCATCATCATCTTTGTACCAATAAACTCCAATTTCAATTGTTTGTGGGGGCATTTTTTCGTTTTCCATTTTATTGATTTTTTAATTAATACCTATGGAAAATAAAAAGGTTACACTCTTGACCTAATCATCATTAAATTTCTATAATGTTCTATTTGTGATTTTATGAATATAAGAACATCAATAGGTAAACTTGCAATACCTAAAGCCGTAATACCAACCAAAAAAGAATCCGCTAATAACACACCATTTTGAGTCCCATATATAGAATAAACTTCATCCGGATTCTCTGGGTTTACATAATAATATGTTTTAGAGAATATTATTTCCTCAGGGTTAGTTTTCAGATCATTATTTAGATCAATAATTATCGAAGATTTTAAACGGTCAAGTTGATTATATAAAACATTTGCATCCATGTTATAAATATACTAATCCTTGTCAGTAAAGTCAAGATATTCTTTTCTCCTACCTTTTGATTCTGAATCATAGAATTTATCCATCAAATATAAATCACGGTATTTAATTTGGATACCATCAGTCATCACTTCCCCGTCATCAGGAACGAACCCGTTACCACTTGAATATTCGTGATATAAAGCATCTGATATCTTATCCATCAGGTTTTTGACCTCCTCCTCAGGAAATTCTCCATCAAAGGAGAAGGTCAATTTGAAATCTATTTTTGTTTTATTTTCCATTTTAGTTTTTCCAATAAGATTAATCTTCAAGGATTCCAATAAGGGCTTTAATCAAAGTTGCCATATCATTTTTTTCAACAACTCTCTCAATATCTTTTCTTGAAAGTCGTTTTTTAACAATATTTAACAATATCTCATCATTTTCAGACATTGAAGAACCACCTTTTAACAAATCTTCATGACCAGCATTATCAAGTAAATCTTTTACTTCATCTTCGGAAAGATTTGAAATATGACTCTCAATTACATCATTATCTATCAAATCACATTTTTCTGCAATTTTTAGTTTTTCTTCTGAATCAAGATTATCAATGTAATCAATGACATTTTGGTCAGTTAAAAGTTCACAATCTTGAACTAATGATAGTTTTTCTTGTCTATCAAGGTCTGATACTGCTTCACAGATTTCAGAATACTCAATTTCAATTTCTACTTCTTTTTTAATTGTTGTTGACATAGTTTTTATTTTTTAATTTGTTTTTAATTAATACCAATAAGAAAAAAAAAGGTTACAAACTAAATTAATTTTTTTATTGTTTTAAAAATGTAAATTAAAAATTAAAGTTCGTATATCTTGTTTGGAATTTGACCACTGTAAACCCCGGGATCGCCTAGATGATTCAGGAATTTTACTAGAAAAGTTCAGGGCAAAAAAAAAGGCTCGGAATTAACCGAACCTTTTATTTGAATTTGACCTACTTATTCTTTAAACACACATTGTTGTTTTTACAAACTTCTTTGTTCTTAAATAGTTTCTGATAATTGAAATCTTTGAGGTTATACCATTAACCTTTCGATGATTTTTAACACTCTCATACATTTCTTCATTAATACGAAGATTGAAAGCATCGTGAGATTGAGAACGGACATCGTGTCCAAATCTTGATTTAATAATCATTTCATTTTGTTCGTCTATACTTCTTATCATACTTTATATTTTTTTAATTAATACCGATTTGTTTTTAAAAAGTTACACAAACTTAATTAAAATTTTATAATTTACACTGAAACTGCAATCTCGTAAGCATTTTCTTTCTTAATAACTTTAAACAAATCCTTGTTTTTCATTGACTTATGAAATTTATTAGCACTCTTTTCGTTGATAAATTTCTTTGCACCTGTTGAAGTATAAGCATATCTATACCCCCTTTTAAGATTTTTGACAAAATATCCCATTCCACCACCAACTCCTTCTAAAACATAATACTCCTTTGTTTGAATATATTGTTTTTCTTTTCGTTGTTTTGTTTTTGACCTTTCTCTTTTTATATTTTCTAAACCCCAATCTGAACCGAAATCAACATAATATCTAACCCTATTACCATAGTATTCATCCCATTCCTTAATTATATTTAATAATTCATCCGTTGTTTTTGGATAAACAGTTTGTTTACATTCTAATCCTTTCTTTTCAATTTCTTCTTTTACATAACCATAATAAGGCAAACGAACACAAACATTCACATTATGTTTAAGTAACTCCTCAATAGTCAAAGCACCATCACATCCACTCATATAAAAACCTTTAAAATTTCCAAAGGTAGTATTGCTGGTATGTTTTCCATAAATTGCTATTCCAGTATGATAACCAAATCGTTTATCTTGGTAAGACCAACTTTCATCATATTCTTTTACATTTTCTTCACTTCTTTTTACAGCATCATTCCTAATTTCATTAACACGATTTTCAATATCTTCTCTTGAACAAATTGTTTTACCGTTGGCAATCCAACTATCATTATACCAACTTCTTGCTCTTTTACGACCATTTCCTGCGGCTTCATAAACATTATTATCACCACATTGAACCATAGGGATAAAAAGATTATCACCTACCTTTATAAATTGTTTATCATATAGAATTGAGTAAGACATAATTTTTTTGTTTTTAATTAATACCTATCAAAAAGAAAAAGGTTACATAAGTAAAAATGTAAATTAAAAATTAAATATCGTATATCTTGTTTGGAATTTGACCCCTGTTTTACCAGCAGGTGAAGCGTGATCCGCCCAGTCAAATACATCCAAAACAAAAAACCCCGACTCGTTAAAGTCAGGGTTTTAAAAACACAACACTATGAATTATTCATTTATTTTTTTTCCAAGTTTTGAAAGAAATTCATAACACTCATTTCTTAAAGCAATATCTTTCAAAGTTTCAACCACATTTTCTTTATTATCATCATCACAATCATCAAAAACTTGTTCAAGGAAATCATCTATTTGCTCTTCATCCGAAATAACTTCCACAATGTTTTGGACATAATTTCTATCTAATTCTGTTCCTCTTCCAATCAAATAATGTAAGTTAGAGGCAACCATTTTAGTCATATCATTTTCACTATCCCAACCTTTAATTTTCAAAGCAAAAATTGTTGCTTCCCAACCATCAGGATTATATTCATCAACCAAACTTCCATTTGCAAAAGTATAAGTTCCACAATTACTACCAATATCTTCATCTGCATAAGTAACTTCAATAGTTAAATCGGGAAACATTCTTGATAATTCTTCCATTAATGGAAAAGGTGTACTCCAAGCAGTTTCAAAAGAAATTATATTTTCTTCAATTTGAAATTGAGAATAAGCGTTCCACTTTGTCCCCCAATTTGCTATACTCCAAGAATACCAATCTTTGTGTCCGTATTTTTCAATGTTCTCCAAAGCAACTTTTCCTTGTTCTAAATCTTTTGGGGAGAGATTTTTAATTAATCTTTTTTTCAAATCCTCTATATTAGTAATGTTCTCATCCTTAACCCAAGGATAATCCAACATTTCGGATAAACCTTTTTTATCATCATTAAGAATACGAATGGCATTATCAACACTACTACCCGAAGTTATATTCAAACTTTCAGGCATAGGAATGATATTATTGAAATCAATAAAACATTTATTTTCCTCCGTATCCTCTTTTTTGTTTCTGATTTGATTAAAAAGTTTTTCAACTTGCTCATTTGAGCCAGTAACTTTTAATTGGTTTGTAATGTTATTAGGCATAATATTTATTTTTTTTTAGTTAATACCGATAGGGAGAGAAAAGGTTACATTATTCTTCTAATTCCCCAGTACCAACATTAATATATTCAATAACTTCCATACCATCCATTTTAGGGAGAAACAACTCCTCATCAGTATATTTATCTTCCTTACGGAAACAAATTACAACTGCACTATCAATTTCATCTATATCAAATAAAGTATCATCATATTCAATGATTGCTTCAATTTGAACGATTGCTTGTTTTTTTGCCATAGTTTTTATTTTTTGATATTATAATGTATATTTTTTTTTAATTACAGGCTTCTATTGTATCTTCCATTACAGATACTGTCGCTTTCTTTATGGTTACCAAATACTGTCCTGTAATTTCGTTAACGGATAAAATTCCTTTTACCGTTCTACCCTTATAAGTACCCCAATCTGCCACAGCACTAACTTTTTTACCTACTAAATTCTTCATAACATTTAATTTGTTTGTAGTCAGGACAGAATTCGAACCTACAGAGTTTGGGAGTCACTCGCTCTCTGTATTTCTTCTTTCTTTGCCATAGTTTTATTTTTTTATTGAATTACTCTAAAATGTTTATCATTTGTAAAATGAACCCACCTGAACCCCAAATCGTGTCCTGCCTTTGCTCTTAAACCCAGCCAAACACCTAATTGGTCGTCAAATAAAATTCGTTCTGATATTGCTTCTACAACCCATTTATCTCCTTCTCTATCCTTTGCGTATTTTGATATAGGTTGTAAGGTAACCACATCACCTGTCCTAATCTGCTTCATATTTTTAATACCTTTCTTAACTGAAAAAGTTACTTTAAATTAAGAAAAATTATTCATTTAAAAGTATATCCTTTAAACTATTTTCTAACAAATTTAATTTTTCTTTTATTTGTTGGACTTCATCTAATGCTTTTTGGTAATGTCCCGAAGATGTTAGAATTACAATTCTATCACATTCTACTGGGATAATCCTATTTGAAAGTGCAATTATTTCGTTTTTTGCAATTTGGATTTTCTTGTGTTTACTTTCCATCAAGTTTTAGATTTAGTTTTAATTTAGTTTGTTCAATAATTTCTTTTATCCAATCCTGACTTTTATCAGGTGTTGCATCGGGAAAACTTAATGAAAAAGTGTGGTATTTTACAGCACTAACATAAATCTCATATACCACAAATGGAAACTTTAACTTTTCAATTTTTAAAGTACCATAATGTAATCTTGAATAACCGCTGAACTTCGTTTTGTCAAAGTTCTCAAACTCTATTTTATAATTGCTCATCTATTTGTAATTAGGTTTCAAAAAAAATTACAATGGAGTAAAGTTTATAACTTCTCAATTTCCTCTTTTACTCTAATCCAAAAATGATAATTGAAATGTGTATTACCAATTTCTTTTAAGATTTCATCCACTACTTCTAATGTAATCTTTTTACCATTTTCTTTTTCAATTCTTGGGCTGAATCTATCATCAGAAGAATCTGTACCATCAGCAAATTTTCTAAATTTGTTTAATAATTCTTCGGCTTTTTGTTTAGGTGTCAATAACATATTAGTTCGTTTTTAATTAATACCGATTAGGGAGAAAAAGGTTACAATTAAATTTTTATTTTTCATTTGCTATCTCAATTAATTTTTTAAGACATTTAAGTTCTGCTTCTTCGTAAGTGTATTGATTATTCATACCTATAATTAAATCTCTCTCCTCTTTTTGATTAGTAAACCAAATGTAATAATCATATACTTTTTTAGTTTCTAATCTTGCAGGCATTATATAGGAATCTAAATCATGCTTCTCTCTAAACCATCTAAATGCTTGTGAGAATGTTGGTGCTGAGATGGTAAACTTAGAACCAATGTTATAAAATTCATCAAGTGAATCATATTGTTTATCATCAGCAAATTTCCAATCTTTTCCATCAAGTGTGTAATAATATCCAAAACAAGGTTCATCAAAACCAAGTTCTTTAAGTTCTAATGCTTGTTCGTAAGGTATAAATTCTTTATTCATTTTTTGTTATCCGTTTTTATGTTTTATTAATACCGATAAGGGAGAAAAAGGTTACAATTTAGCCAACAAAACATTATCATATTTGTATAGTTTTGTTCCTTTTGTTTCTAAAAAATCTATTTTATTACGGAATCTTTTATTCATTGTATCCACAATAGTATAAACCCCATCTTTATGACCTGCACCTTTTATACATACTTTATCTCCATAGTCAAATTGACCACCCCATCTTTTTAATAAATCTCTTGATACAGCGATCCAATTGTGTTCAGATGCTTTGTGAGGATTAATCTTATACATACCTGCCGTTGTCAAAGGGTCTTTATCACATTGTTTGACTTCAGCATTATACATTGTTGCAGTTACCTTAAATGAATTTTGGTCTTTGACAATGTTCTCTATTTTAGTAATCCTTTCATCTGACCTTTGATAAATAATTATTGTAGAAATCAAATTAAAAGTAGTGATTGCCATAATCAAATAAATTGCTTTTTTCATAGGTTTTCTTTTTCATTAATACCTATAAGGGAGAGAAAGGTTACAACAAATATTTTAATTAAAAATGTAAATTAAAAATTAAAATTCGTATATCTGCTATAAAATAGATCCAGACAAATCCTGAACTTATCGCTCAAGGGAGAATTAACAGCAAAAAAAAAGAGTTCGGAATTAACCGAACTCTCTTAATTAAAATCTTCATTTTGTTTTTAACTCTCTGCAACAAGTAACTTTCTATATTCTTTTTCAGTTAAGTGGCGAGGACTTTCCATTGTTGCACTATCTATTGGTTTCACAAAAATACAATCCCCTTGTCTTAAAATCTCTTTAATATTACCCTCTGCTACATTGGTTTGCATTGTCCAAGCAATACATTGAATTGCATTTATCTTCTCCCTAATTTCATCTGAAAAATGAAAATAACTATTTTTTTCTTTAAAATTTATTCTTGCCACACTTTCCAAATCAACCCAAATCATATAATTTCTATCCGTTGAGGTATCTTTGAATTTTACAAAGTAACAATCTTCCATATCTCTCCCCCATTGACTTTTTCCAAATACTTCTCCCTTTACTTTGTAAAGTTCATAAGTATCAGAAAAGTTTTCTTTTACCAACTTACCATTCTTATCAATGTATTGAGTTTTCTTCTCAATAGTTTCAGAATTGATAAGTGTAGGTTTTACTTCACTAACCATTCTATCTAACCCCAAACATATCATACCAACTCTCCGTTCTTCCAAATTTTCTAATTGGGCAATTTCTTTGAAAGACATAGGAATAATATCGTTCCACATATCTTCTAATTGCTCATAAGGGCAATTTTCGTTTTTAAGTTTGAGTAAGCGACAACCTACATCAAATTTGAAAGGGATATTTTCTATTACTATTTTCATATTGTGTTTTTTTTAATTAATACCGAATAAATTTAAAAAGGTTACTTGTTTTTTTTATTCATCTTTGTAAATAGTCATTTCCATACTCATATTTACACACAAATAGTTACCCTCAATGTTAAGTTCTACCCCTTCTTCATTTGTGGTAAAACTAAACCACTCTCCTAAATCTCCTTCATATTCTTCTTCGGGTTGATATTCACTCAATTTATCAACTAAATCTTTTTCTAAATCACTTACAATTACTTCTTCTTCATCAGTCAAAATACAATCCCCTTTGTAATTGATAACAATTTCATCTGAACTTCCATTGATATTTAAAATTTTCTCTTTAATAAAATCAATAGTTTTTTCATCTAACTTAACTCTACAAACACATTCTAATCTCTCACTCCATTCACTTTGTGAACTCTTTGAGTAATCTAATTCTTCTTCATCATCACTCAAACGAATTTCTACATTCCCAGTTTCTCCTTGATAGTGTCCGTCAGAGTTCACATAAAATTCAACCTCATTGTAAATTTTATCATCAATGTAAGTGTTAATTTCATCACATTCAATCTCTGAACCACTTTCATCATAAATTTTAATATTGGTATCATTCATACTATCTCCACCACAACTGAACTCAAAGTTTACATAATCAACTCCTAATTCTTTCCAAAGTTTAATAATTTCAGTTAGTTCCATATTATTTTTTTTATTGTTCTTGTGTTGTTAGTTTTAATTTATCCATTAACTCTTTTGCATTTTGGGTTGCTTGTGGGTTTTCCACATCTTTCACTCCATTACACATCCACTTTTGAACTTCTAAATGTTTTAGATAATCTTGTGGTGTAGGAATAAACTTCATTCTGAAATCTTCTGCAATATGTAACATAGCAATATCTACACTATCTACACTCTTTCCATCAGAGTTCACAATGTTATATCCAAATACTTTTGGAATAATTGTGTATGCAAACCAAGTATTGTGGGTTAAGCATCTTGAAGAATTATTATTCATACTTGCTTTTGGACTATCAATTAGTTCGTGAATAGCAAGGTAATCTTCAACTTTACCACCCCATCTTTTTACGGAAGATTTTGAGTGAATTAGTGGGTTAGCCATATTGTGTTTGTGTTTTTTATTTAATACCCATTTAATTTAAAAAGGTTACTTTTTTTAATCCCAAATTTGAGAAATTGACCTTTTGAAAGGGTTATATTCCACTTGCTTACCCAATACCCATTCTCCTTTCTTAATCTTTAAAGTATTGTGTTCTGCAAATTGTCCATTAGGTTGTTCGTGTCTTAACTCACTATCTTCCAAAACACTTATCTCCGAAAAGAAATCGTGATTATCTTCCATTTTGAACTTACCATATAAGGTATGTTGATTTGCACCCTCTCCTTTAAGGATAATGTTTTGCTTTTTAAGTTTTTTTGTCTTTTTCATATTGCTGATTTTTTTAATTAATACCTATTTGTTTTTAAAAGGTTACATACAACCTCAAAAATAGTCAATTTATCTTTAATACCTATCTTTAATATAAAGGTTACTACCTGCCAGAAAGAAGCCCCGTGTCTGGTGAAGGAAGCCGGAATTTTGATCGGAGTTATACGATATTCAATTTCTATTTTACATTTTTTAAAAGGGAGAGTAAAAATGTAAATTAAAAAATAAAGTTCGTATATCTTGTTTGGAATTTTACCCCCTGAAAACGCCGGAACTGCCAGAAATTTCAGGAAATTCGCCAGAAAAGTTCAGGACAAAAAAAAAGAGAGCCAATTTCTTGACTCTCCTTTTTAAAAACACAACATATTTTAATTTTCTTCTAACTCCTTACACTCTCTCAAAAATTCTTCTTCATCGGGGAGAGAGTTTAGGTCAAATTCCTTTAACAAATAATTTTTTTTGTAAGTTCCATTATACACTTGCAAAACATTCTTATCAAAATCTACAACATAACACCATTCACAACCGAAGAAACCACTTGAACCTTTTGCAAATTCAATATCCAAATCTAATTCAACAGCACCTTTTAAAATTAGGGAGAGAATTTCACCTCCACAATCTCTATGTAAGTGTAGGTGCATTGACTTGAATTTATCAGCAACCTCTACCGAAACAAATCCCATTTTACTATCATCTTCTTCTTTTCCAGCCAAATCGTGTGCTTCACTCCAAAGATATTTTAATTTGTAATCTTTTATTTGACGAACATTTGAACATTTTTCTTTGAGTTCATCAAGGTTACAATTACGGAGAGTTTCCAAAATCGTTACACCTTGTCCCGAAGGGTATCCATCCCATTGTCCGTATTGGGCGACCTTAAACTTTTTATTAATCTTTACGAGTGTTGAATTACGAGTTCCCATAATTTGTTTTTATTTTTTAATTAATACCTGTCAAATAACAAAAGGTTACAACATTTATCTTTTTTCACTACAACAATAGGTTACATAAGATTGCCAAACCAAACCCGTTGAACTTAAACCTTGTTCTATTACTTTATTATCGTTTGTTTGCCTAAAAACTTCTATACCACCATCAGACAACACATCATCAACATAAAAATTATATGAGTTCCAATTAGAAAACTTACTTTCTTTCCAATGATATTCGTAAATATAAATTCTTGGTCTTTCACAAGAAGAAAGAAAGAAAATTGAAATTAAAATTAAAATTATTTTTTTCATTTTATTCTAATTTTAAACAATTAGTATTCTTCTCCTTCGGGAACTTCGGTAGATATGTGGAAAATACAATTTCCGTTTTCATCCTCCACTTCAACTGCTGGGAAATCCTGTTTGAAATATAGTTTTTTTGCTTCGGCTATTGCTTCCGACTTATCTGAGTGTGAAGTGTGCATACTGCTTTCTCCAATTTCTCTCATTTCCTCATTTTCCCAATAAGCAATCGAGTATTCCATAATTTATTTTTTTAATTAATATCAATTAAACAATTTTGTAATCAGTTATTTGCTTATCAGTAGTGGCATCAATTACATAATCTTTATCTAAACCCCTTACTGATACTGCATCAACAATCTCTCCATTGTGAACCCATACTTGAACAAAGAAAGGTTCTTGATACCAACCATATTTTTTTGCTGTTGCAATCCACTTATTTCTGTTATATTCCAATTCTGTTCTGCTGATATCCATAGTTATTGTTTTTTAATTAATACCGATTTAAATTGAAAAGGTTACTAATTATTGTAAATCATCAATAGTTACTTCTTTAATAACTTCAATATCCACACCATAATCATTTTGCAAAAAATCAAACATAATTACATCATCATCCAAATCATCTTCCTTAACATTAGTTTCCCAACCACTATACAATCGGTCTTTTGCAAAATCTCTCAACTCCTCCGTACCTTTATAGTATGAAGGTTTTTGACCACTATCATCTCGGTCAATTACCGAATAAATTTTAATCGTTTTTTTCATCTTATTTTAAGTTTTTAAATGCTTTCGTCAAATCTATTTGATTTATAAAAAAAGTATTTACCACTGGTAATACCTGACCTTATACCTGTTATTAATCCATATCTTTTGATATTTGACATCGTAAGTCGTATAAACATTTTAATTCTCCACCTTGTGATTTTCATATCTTATTTTTTTTATTAATACCAATGGGGAGAGAAAAGGTTACTCTTTTTCTTCATTTTCTTGTAAAAATCTTGTAACCATTATTGATGTTAAGGGTAAAAAAATTTGATACCTCAATTCATCGTTGAATGCGATAATACCACCTTTATTAATTTCTCGGTAACATTTAATAATATCTTTATTTGAAAGGGTTTTAAGTTTTTCTAGGAGCTTATCTTGTTTCATAGCCTCCATTAATTTTATATTAAGTTCTTTCATATTTTCAATTATGATTGTAAAAATCTTTTATCTTTAACAAACTTCAAATGTTTTGCTTCATCTATTGTCAAACCCAAAAATTCACTTGGAGAAAATGAAATCTCATCGGGATAATACTCATACAAAAATTGTTCAGTACCATCTTCCATTGTTACATAAACTTTGGGCATAGGGTCAAAGAAACTTTTTGGCATAGCCGTAATTCGTGCAGAGATAATTTTCATATTGATTTTTTTAATTAATACCAATATAAAGAAAAAAAGTTACTTTTTAATTAAGAAATATTGGAAAAAGAATAAATCGTTCTGATTTAAAAGCTTTAATACTATCACTTGGGTTTATTTCAATACCTTGATTATCTACTATTGTTATCGCCATTTCACTTGTGTTTAAAGATTCAGCCATATATTTTAATCTATACAACTTATTCTTTTTAACCCATCTATCAGGTTTAAACTTGGGCATACTATCATCAATGCAAAAAGCAAGTATGTCAACGAAAGGTGCTGGTTTTATTAAATTAGCCATAACATCATTTATTTATAAATAGAATTTTTTTTTGGTCTATTTATAATAAAATTAAATAAAATGCACCACAAAAGTGTAATTAAAATGATGAATTTTCAGCAACAAGTGAAAATTCTACATTGGCAGACAACTTCCTATGCAAGACATAATGCTTACGGAGGTATTTATGATTCGTTAGATGATTTGATTGATACTTTTACCGAAACTTGTATGGGTAAATACGGCAGAATTGAGCTTACAGATGATATTTCTGAGCTTAAGCTTAAAAATATGAAGGATATATCGATCAATTCTTACATAAATGAATTTTGTGAATTTTTAATTGATTTGACAAATGAATTTGACGCTAAAAAAGATACCGATATTTTAAATATTCGTGATGAGATTTTAGGAGCAGTAAATAAATTAAAATATTTGTTAACTTTAAAATAAAACACTTTGACTTTTATATAAGGGGGGAAATTTATCCCCCTTTTTTCTTTTTATCTTTTTAGAATACAACCCTTTCCAACTTCTCAATAACCATACAATTTCCAATTTTACTTGCTTTGAACTTTGCTATTTTTAATGCTCTTTCATAAGTCATTTTAGCACCGTCAATTTTAATTGTATCAATTATCTCTCTGCGTGTAGTCATTACTGATTTTACCATTCTAACTACTTGTATGGCTTCACACATTATTGAGTAATCCTCAATAGGTTTACTTTGGGAAACTTTTGCTTCCGTTTCCATTTCACTACCAAATAAATCAAATCCGTTTTCCATATTTTTGCGTTTTTAATTAATACCTATTAAATTTTAAAAAGTTACATAAGCTTATAAATAAATATATTAATAATAATATAAGCTGATAATCCTTTAAAAATGTAAATTAGAAATTAATAATCGTATATCTGTTTTGGAATTTCACCAGATTTCGAGGCGGAAGGTTCAGGCCGGCAGTTTGGGATACAGCAAAAAACAAAAAAGCCCCGATAAATCAGGGCTATTTCATTTAGAAACATAAACACACAACTTCTTTAATACTCCGAAGGCAATAGAATTATATTATCAATAAAGAATAATTGTACTTCATCTTCGGGAAAATCCGTAAACTCTATTTCTTGGGTATATAATACATTTTCATTTCCATCATCAGCAACAAATACTCCTCCTCCGTTTTCATTCTTTGTAAAAGTACAAGTCATAAATTCTTCTTCTTTACACTCAGGTACAAGTTTCAAACTTGCAATAATATCTAACAACCAATAACACTGACATTCATCTGCAAGATATTTTGCTCCATCCGTTAACATAGTTTCACCTACATACCTATAATAAGATTGAGTCCCTGTAAATTGTGATAATTGATGTGATAAATTGCTCATAGTTTTATTTTTGTTTTTTAATTAATACCGATTTTATAAAAAAAGGTTACCACTTGTAAGTAAAGTGAGTTACACTATGTTTTGTTCTATTTTTAAACTCTTTACTTGCTTTGTCAAACTCAAAACACTTCACACCATAAAAATTTTTATCATAAATATACTCCACTTCTTTTTCTAAAAAATCAATGAATTTATTATATGCTTGGTCTTTTGGTATGTTATAATTTTTATTCAAATATTCTGCAACCTTATTTAATGTTGGATGTGAATTTACAACATTCTCAATTTGTTTTCTTTTATTAGTATTCATAACAATTAATTTTTGGTTTGTTAATAATACCTACGCAAATAAAAAAGGTTACATTCTTACAAAAGAAAGAAATATTTATTTTTTATCATTTTATGAATTGCTAAAAATGTAAATTAAAAATTAAGATTCGTATATCTGTTTATAAAAAAATCAGATCGGACGGCTCTCGAGCTAGGAAATTCTATCTAGGGAGAGAAAATAAAAGGGCAAAAAAAATCCCCACCTTTTCGGGTAGGGACTTTTCAATCATAGCAATCAAATATCTTTATAAGTGTGTGAAAGAACCACAATTCATACATTGAATATATGGTTTTCCACTATCTCTTGTGGTAGGACTTTCTTTGGGTAAGATTATCCATTCCGTTCCTTTACAATCATAACATTCATAATTAGGTAATCGTTCATCTAATGTTAGTTGATTTGCTATCCTTTCAGGATAAACTGATTTTAATACTTCGTTTTCTTCAATAGGAACTAAAATAGATTGATAGAATTTAGGCATAGTGTTTTTGTTTTTTATACTAATACCGATAGGGAGAAAAAAGGTTACATAAAAAATTATTTGGGGAGAATGATTTTCATTGCTTCCTCATAACTCAAATCTAAATTGGTCAAAGTACTCTTTTCCACAATTAACATCTCCCCCGTTTTTTCTGATAAAGGGAAATATACAAATGTTTTATTTTTTAATTCGTTATCATCTAAAAACCTTGCATAATAAGAGGTAAGTTGAGTCACATCTTCCTTGACATTTTTGTAATCGTTATCTCGGATAAAACCAATTCGAAAAATATTACCATCCCCTTGAATAAGTTTTAACATCACTGGGTGGTTAAATTCACTTGGTTTTGAAATTGTTTTGCTTGATTGACCATTTACATTTGTTGCTAAAACAATTAATGCAATAAGAATAAGTTTTTTCATGGTTTGGTTTTTTCTTTTAATACCGATAGGGAGAGAAAAAGTTACCTATTATTTTACTTCATTTGCATCTGCAAGTAAAATATCTCCAACAATCACATCGGTTACACCATAGTGTTTTTGGAAAATCTCCGTTGCCTTAATGTTTATATCTAATCCGTTTAGTTTTCCCTCTTCATTGAGAACCATAAATTGTTTACCTACACTAATAATTTCAATATACCCATCAACAAATCCTTGTAATTCTTCAAGTGAAAATTCTTTCTTTTGTGCTGGATAAACTTCACTAACGTCTCCGTTTGATTTAATTAGTATTCCCATAATTACATCTTTTCAGTTATTTGTTTTATCATATTACCATAATGAAAGTTTTTCAAATTTATGAAAGATTTTTTACTTTGACCTTTCAATCGGTAATTGAATTTTACTCCACTTCCATCTTCAAACTCAATGAAATCAACATCAGTTTTGTAAATTTCTTGGATAATGTGTGCGGCTTGGTATAGTTTCATATTTTTAAATTTTTCTATTTTCAATTATATTTTTTATTGTTCCGAAATCATTATCATCTAAACTTATAAACCACTCCTCCGTTACCTCATCTAAATGAACAGGATATTCATCATTATAACCTCCATTTTTGTATTGTGGATAGGTAAATAATGTTTCAGTGTCTACTACACAACCCACTGAATTTAGTTCTATAATCATATCATTAATACCTATAATAAATAAAAAGGTTACAATTATCTATAAAGAATAACAAGGTTTCCAAAGTGTCTATCAAATACTTTAATCAAGTTTTCGTAATTACTTGACATCATTTCAGCAATAATTTCATCTTCATCCAAACCAATTTGTTTAGATAATCTTGAAGCAAGATTAATAAGATAATGTGCGTTTCCTTGTGGACCTTTTAGGTCTACCTCTATAACCCCTTTATTTATTTTCTTCTTTATCATATTGCTGATTTATAATATAGGTTTGTTCGTAATATTCTTCTGCACTATTGTGTTTTGGTTCTGCTAATTGATTAGCCGTAAACCAACCTGCTGATTTTCCTCTATTATATGCTTCTTTTATTTGCTCTTCAAACATTTTGTTGGCTTGTTTTTTTAACTCTAAATAATCAGATACTTTAATACTGATTTGTATTCTCTCAATACTTGTATTTTCCCAAGCATCTCCTTTTGATTCAAGTTCATTAATGAACCATTCTATTGCTGTTTGTTTATTTTCCATATTATTAATACCTATTAAATTTTAAAAGGTTACAAATTAATTTGTAATCCACTCTAATTTATATTTTTCATTGTATCTACCTCCCGAACAATTTCCACAAGAATTTGAATATTTTGGTTTGCGAAACCTTGAATGAACTTTGTTACAACCACAACAAGTGGCACTATAATTTCCTTTAACAGTTTCTACTTTATCAGAACTATAACATCTATCTCCACTACAACCTATCTCTATTGCTTTTCTTCTCCAAACACTATTGTGTCCTTGTCTTGGGCAAAGGGCATGGGCAATCTCATGAAGAATAGTATTTTTTACTTCATCAATCTTATTTAATTCAGTCAAATACAAAGATAAGGTAATTCTTCTTGAACCATATTTGCAACAACCAAACCTTCTTTTTGCATTGTCAAATTCAAATCTCCAACCTTGCTCAA
>Ga0114978_10000141_pt1 | contig 58539 bp, 48 predicted proteins | sample S_140212_EF_Meta_FD_87027 | JGI IMG/M metagenome (GOLD analysis project Ga0114978, IMG submission 87027) | Freshwater microbial communities from Lake Simoncouche, Canada to study carbon cycling - S_140212_EF_MetaG | ecosystem: Environmental > Aquatic > Freshwater > Lake | place: Lake...
GCTTTTTGCTCGGCTTCCCACTTGGCGGGATTGGTGAGGCGCTTTTCCAACGCATCGGCACGCACGAAATCGCCCTTTTCACGCAGGGCGGTGATCTGGGTGCGCAGCACGGCGGCAGCACGAGCAGGATCGGCGCTGGCTGGGCTGGCAGGGTTGGTGGAGACGGTGCTCTGGAGCGTGACCCCGGCAATTTTAGGAATGAGGGGCGCGGTGGTGATGGGCAGCACGTCACGCGCTTTCTGGATCTCTCCAAGTTGCGGTCTGAGTTCGGCGTCTTTGTTCAGACGTGCGACCTTGATGGTGCGCTCGTTGTTCTCGAGCTGCTCCTTTTCGCTGCGGGCTTCCAGTAGGCGCTTTTGGGTGGCTTCCAGTTCGGCGAGTTCCTGATCGGTCGTGGCGTTGTCGCTGAGGTGCTTGACCCTCTGTGACAGTCCGATCAATTCGCTGGCTTTGGCGCTGACGGCCTGCGCACCGAGGGCTTCGGCGGCGTCGAAGTCGTCGAGGCCGGACTTGAGTTTGGTTTCGGCCTGGTTCAGGCGGACGGATTCGCTCTTGCGGAAGGCGGCGTCGGCACGGGACTGCGCTTTGAGGTCTTCATCGACCTTCTTGTCCTGCTGCTTGCGCTCCCAAGTGGCGTCGTCATCGACGGGGCGGATGTCACCGAGGGCATCGGTGAAGGTGGGGCGACCGGCACGGCGGAAGGTGGCTTCGGTGTCGGCGAGCTGCTGTTTGCGGTCGAGCGCGGCCTGCTCGGCTTCGGCCTTGGCGCGTGCTTTGTCGATCCGCTCCTGCTCCTTGAGTTGTGCCTCGGCAGCGCGCTCCTGCTCCTGGCGGAGTCTGAGTCCTTCTCGGTAGCCTTGGTCGTAGTTACTATCGCGCTGGCTGCGGCGTCTGCGGGCTTCTCCCAGGGCTTTCGGGTCGGGCGTGAAGTAGGAGAGAGCGCGGTCGATTTCGTTGGGCATGGGGAAGCGTTTCGTGAGATTCACGTTGCGCCCTCAACGACTTCGCCGGGAAAGGACTGCGGGGGGGTTTTAGTAAAGATTGCCAGCCGTCATCGGCTTCTGGCGGCGCTCAGCAAAGCGGCGATTTGATTCCATCTGGTAGCCTTTGGCTTTAAGTCTCCGGCTTCTGGCAATTTTGGGGTCGTCGTGGGGCATGCCATTGTCGAATCCTCGGTCAGACGATGTCTTCACCTCAGCATCAGTTGCACTATGCGTGGATGGATGGGAAATATCTCGAACTCTAAAATTTATAACCGCATCGCTTAATTGTTCTTTGGCAGGCAGCGCCTTGGGTTTGCCTTCTGGGTACATGTCGTCATCGACTTCCTTCTTGATGTATCCGCGCATTTTCGGCGAGTCGATCACATCCTGGGCATGGTTCGTGGGCTTGGCGGGAGGTGGGGCATTGCCCATGGCATCTTGGCGCCCTTGCTCACGCTCGGCCTGGGCATTGGCTTCTTCCTCTGCGTCACCACGGCGATTGGATTCGCGTTGCATCCCGCCGGCGAAGTTGCGCTGGTTGCCGTAGTATTCGCGCTGGCGGCTGGTCAAGCGGCCCCAGGCATTACCGACGGCGCGCTCAGCGGCACCGACGCCACGGATAAGGCGACGTTGAGCAAACTGGCGACCGGCGACCGGCACGCTTCTAGACTCTGCGGTGGAAGGGAGGAGTGCCATGGCGGTGTTTAGCTGAGTTGTTTTTGCAGTCCGGCGATGGCGGCTCGGTAGCCGAGGATCGGGTTGGTGCGGGTCAGATCGGCACTTTGCTTGGCTTGCAGCGTCTTCATGCGTGCGGCTTTCATGGCGGCGGCATTGCCCGCACCGAGTTGGCCGAGATAGCCACCGAGTTTGGTGCCTGACTGGCGGCGCTGGAAGAGTCCGCGGCCAAGCTGGGTGCCGCGCTGGGCATTGGCAAAGGCGGTGGCGGTCATGCCGTCGTTGCGGGATTTGTTCTCCGTGATGCGGTCCTCGACCTCCTGCTGGTCGAGTTCGGCGACCTCGGCAGCGTTGCGGGCGGCGGCAAACTTGTTGGCATCGGCCGCCGTTTTGCTGGCTGCTGCGCCCCCACCGAAGCCTTGTTTGATGAGAGTTGGGGAATTGGCAGGCATCCATGCGCCTGTACCTGGGTCGAGAATATCACCGTTTTCGCGCTGGGCCGCTTGTCGGCCAGAGCTGCTGGTGGCGTAGTTGGTGCCGCTCTTGGCGACATTGGCTTGGTATCCGGTGGCGGTGTAGTCCATAAGTGCGGGCGGGGTTAACGTGTAGTCATACTCTTTCTAAAACATGCTGTCACGCGAATTTTGTTCGGCGTAGAAAAGAGCAGCGTTGTCTGCGAAGGCTTGGTCGGGGTGGTGATCGCTCGCAGCCCGGGATAGAACCGGTGGCTGGTAAACCATGGGGCTTGCCAGGGGCAGGGCGTGCAGACCGATGGCAAGCGAGATCACCCAGTCGTCGTGGTGACCAGTGAGGGCCTTCAGATCGATCTGGAAGGCACGCAGCTCGCTGAGCAGGTGCGGGCAATAGACCAGCAGACCTTCTTCGCGGATGGTGGTGGCGAGGTTTTCACAAATCAGCGGCTTGCTGCTCGATGAGGTATTCCAGCCAAGCTCGGTGCGCAGGCGCTTGTCCTCTTTGCTGTCGGGGAATAGCTGTCGCTCATAGATGTTGGTGCAGCCTGCCTGCTGGAGTAGCTGGATGACGCCGTGCATATTGTTAATCTCGGGCACGACGAGGCAGTCGCCGTAGTAGAGTTGCAGCGCGCGGATCTGCTTGCACAGGATGTCCAGGTCTGTGCGGGCTTTGATCTTGATGGCGGCGACCTCGACGGTGGGAATGATGACGCCGCGCTCATCCTGGTAGGCGGCACGCAGGATGCCAACCGCATGGAAGTCGGGATTCTCGGTGCTGGTCTTCTGCCCGGTGCACCAGTCGATGTGGAGCACATAGGTGCGACCTGCCACGGGATGCTCCCAGATGCGTGCCCAGGCGCTGGCTTCGCGCTCGCCGAGGTCTTCCCACTGCGCACGGTCGTTGCGCACGTTGATGAGGCCGAACTGCGTCTTGACGGTCTTCTGGTGCTGCTCGATGAAGTTGCACCCACGCTCGGAAAACTTGGGCGCATTGCCTGGGGCGCTGAGGGCCTCTTCCAACGTCGATGGAAACTCTTGGGGCATTTTGATGCCGAGCCTGGTCTTCTCCACAGCCCACCATTTCTTCTGCTCGGTGCTGAATCGCTTGCTGAGGTGGTCCTCGAGGTCGCGGAAGTAGTCGCGGATGTCATCGGTGACCTCGCCGGTGATCGACACGCAGACAGGGTCGCCATGCCAGGGGAAGAAGAAGATTTTACCATCCGCATTCGGGTTGCCTGAATAGATGGGTTCGATGAGGTTCCAGAGATCCCCGTTCTTGCCTCCCATCCAAGTTGTCTCGACACAGCGCCAGCCTTTGCGGGCTGCGGGAAAAGCGCCGGAGAGGATCTTGCCAGATCGATGTGGGTCCTGGGCAGCGAGCGGTCCCCACTCAGAAACCCACAGGCCAGAGCAGTCACCACCGCGCGCGTTCATGCCGGCAAAGATGTTGCTGATGGCGCTGTCAGGCTGTCCAGCGACACGCATGCCGAGGTTGCTCTCGTTGCGTGAGGTAAACTCCATTCGCTCGTGGATGCTGCGTGGTAGGCTGTCCACAGCGTATCGTATCTGTTCGCGCATCTTTTTAAACGCATCTGGCTGGGTGAGATCGACCAGGTTGATGTTGCGACCTGCCTCCCAAGAACACTGGTCGCCGGCGAACACGGACAGCGCGGTGGAGAAGCCAAGCCGTCGGCTTTTGATGATGTAGGCCGGCGTGTCCGGGTGCTCGATCAGGTGGTTGTAGATGAGCTTTTGGCTGTCTCGCGGTTTGAATTGCACAGGGTCACCACCACCTTCTGGCTTGATCCAGTAAAGGTTGTCGAGTCGCCAGCGTTTGTCGCCGAGCAGCTTCTTGGTCAGTCCCTCGTTGTAGAGGGCATCGCCGATCTCGATCATCTCTGCGGTCGGCAGAATGATCGGCAGGTCTTCAGGAGGCGGGGGAGCGGACGGCATGACGTGTAGTCATACCATGCGTGTCAAACTTCGGCAAGCAGGTGCCATGCGATAGGCACCACTGCTGGTACTTGTCCGTTGCCGATGCAGCGCAGTCGGTCCACCCTATTGGCCACCCCATGAGCCACTCGACCCACGTCGGGTTCAGCATGCCACCAACTTGGTCGTTCAGATTCTGAGTCCTGTTCGGGTTGCCCCAGCGGTTGTCGCTCGGAGAGCGGAAGTCCCGTGCTTGCGGTGTGGCAAAGGTTTTGCTCTTGGTCGCTCCGCGTTCCACTGCATAATCCAGCCGATCTCTCAGCGTCCCAGTCTTGCCTGATCCCTTGTGGTCCGTTGCGCAGGGCGTCGGCCACATCACTTGCGCCACGGCTTTTTCCAGGTTCCGATTCTTGTCGTTCAGTCGTTCTGGTGTTGCCGCTCCGGTCATGCACGCTCGCGGCGTGGGGTACATCGCAACCTGTGCATTCAAGGAATTGGTTCGGCCATCGCGCCAGCGGTTGCTTGTTTTGGTCCCGTCGGTCGCCATAGGCGTGCGCCATGATCCAGATTCTGTCTCGTTTGTGAGGAGCGGCGGCGTGATGCGCTCCCACAATACCCCACTCCGCATCATACCCCATTTGGGCAAGGTCACCGAGGACCATTCCAAGTCCTCTTCCCACAAGCATTGGTGAGTTTTCCACGAGGACGAAGCGAGGTCGAACCGCGCCGATGATTCGCGCCATGTGCTTCCACATACCTGATCGCGCTCCTTCGATTCCTGCGCCCTTTCCGGCTGCGCTGATGTCCTGGCACGGGAAGCCTCCTGACACCACGTCAACAGCGCCTCGCCATGGTTTGCCGTCGAAGGTTTGTACGTCATCCCAGATCGGGAACGGGTCGAGGCATCCGTCGTTTTGTCGGGCGACCAGCACGTCCCGTGCGTAGGGGTCCCACTCGACGGCGCAGACGGTTCGCCAGCCAAGGAGTTTGCCGCCAAGTATTCCGCCACCAGCGCCTGCGAAAAGTGCCAGCTCATTGAGGTGTTTCATGGATGGTTGTGGTTTGAATCATGCTTCACATTGCATGGGTTTGACGTGTAGTCATACCTTAAAGGCGAAATGCAACACTTAGGCGAGGTGTTGCATTTCATGGCTTGGACAGTTCTGCGAGGCCTTTGGTGAGTCCGTCGAGGGTGGTCTGGATTTGCAAGTGGGTGTAGCGGGCGTTCATCTTGGTGCTCGCGTGACCGAGTATTTGGCGGCGAACGTCATCCGCCACGCCGGCATTGGCGAGCAGCGAGTTGGTTGTGTGGCGCAAGCTATGGAACGTTTTGCCGGTCCATGAGTTCCCCTTGCTACCGTCCGCGCGCTCGCGCTTTCCGCGCTCAATACTTGAGGCGTCGAGTAGGGTTGAAAATTGGGTCGATAGGCCTTTCATGCCACCGCTTGGGATGCCATGCAAACTTGGCACGAGAGGGCTGCTTACCTGTCTGCGTGCTTTGAGGTTACTCGCCAGAGGTTCCACGATGGGTATGGCAACCTGTGCTTTTGTTTTGCCTTGGATCAGCAACCAAACCAACGTCTCGCCTTCCATTCGGAACTGACTCCAATCCGCCTGAGCACAGTCCTGTAGTCGCTGACCAGTGCAGAGGCCAATTAGAAAAACCGTCAGCCAGTCGTGCTGTTTTGTGCGGGTCAGGAGGCCAATGATTTCCACGATGTCCTCGGCGGTAAAGGTTTCGCGAGTGTCCGACCCTCCATGGCTTTTCAGAATGAGGTCGACAGGGTTGCGCTCGCAAAAGCCTTCGGACTTCGCTCGGTCGAACACAGCTCGCAGTTGCTTGGAATGCTTGTTTATGCTCGAAGGTTTAAGCCCTGAAGCTAGTTGAGCCTCATACCAGCTTTGCATGTGGCTTCCCGTGAAAGCACCCAGGCCACGGACTTTATCTTTGCCGAGCCATTTAGTCAGACTGGCGATGCTCGACGTGTAGCTGATCAGTGTGCCGGCGGTAATGCGCCCCTTCTGCATTTTCAGCCATGCCTGGCTGTAGTCGTCCCAGGTGTGGGTTGCAACATAGGCTGGCAGGCCAGAGGCTTCGAGGATGCTATTTATGGCATCCTCCACAAACTGTCGGGTGATGCGTCCTTCGCCATCGGTGCCAGATGCCGTCAGGGCCACCTGCTCGAACTTGCGGGCAATGGCCAGCGCTCTGGTCGGGTCCGTGCAACGAGTGCTTTTAGTGGCTGGTTTCCATTTCCCGCGTGCGGCATCCCAGAGCAGAAAATAAGCCTGAAAGTACGGCGAGTTAGGGTGACGGTAAACCTTGGCGCTGGCGTGCATATCTATGATGTGAGTTCTAAGCCCACTTCTAGGCTTTGCCATCGCAAACATCAAGTAGCCATCCTTGCCATCACTGCCATTACCTTGGTAAAGTGCTTTTACAGCGGCGTGTTTATATGGCATGACGTTTCTGGCAGAATTTTACTAGGAGGTTGAGGTTTTTGATTCAACTCGTTGATTGTCTGTGATATACGATGACTTTTTGATGTGCTTAAATTAGGAGTTCTAAGCGGGCTACTGAGATTCTGCGGCGGTGGCGGTGATGGCGCTGGTGGCAGTTTAATTTTTCACGGGGCTGGGTGCGGCTCAATACGCCCATTTCGCATCGCCGAGGATTTCGTCGGAGTCAGACCACCATTCATCCCATTGGGCGTTGGTTGCGACTTCCCACGCGGGTATCGTATTCGCGGCTTCTTTGCTGGTGAGAGAGACTGGGAGCCATTTGATTCGGTTGTTAGGGTAGATGGCGAGCTGCCCGCTTTCCAGTCGGAGCACATTGGCTTCTTTGTGTTCCTCAAGAAGTTCCGAGTCGCCGACGTCGAGGATGCCCTGCGCTTGGCCTTCGGGTGCGTAATCAATAGTGAACCAGTAGTGCCCATTGATCGGCGGCATCCCCTTTCCGAGATTCACCAAGACTGGCACGTCGTTGAGTTGATCTTTGCGCCAGATTTCTATGGAGCCAGACAGGCACTCCCACAATTGAACCTTGTGAAGAGGGAGAGCCTGATGGGCGGGTTCCGGTTCATACCAATAGATGCACTGCGGCGGAATCTTGTCGAAGCAGGCAGCGTATTTTTCTACCCATGCTTGGAAGGCGAAGGGGCGGTTCCGCATGGCTCGAACTGAGACGAGCCAAGCTGGTTCATATTGGTCCGCTGGGCCACCGAAGGCATCGCAGCGGATGAAGACTCTGGCTTTGGGTAAGTTGACGTTTCTCATACTTTTAAAGGACGCTTGTTGTTAGGCGGGTTGTGCAGTGGTGGAGTGGTGGAGTGGTGGAGGATGCGGGCGAGGTGGGTAAGGGTGCGGATTTTGAGGGGCTGCTTCCAGCCGGGGAGTTTGACGCCCAGGGCATTTTTGCCGCCGTCGTTGTCCCAGATGTACCACGAGAGCCAGCCGTCCTGGTCGCCGAGACGTTGCTCGATCTGGTGGGTGTAGGCGCAGAGGAGGTCGGTGTGGCGTCGGCTGAAGTCACACTCGGTGTCCATGCCGAAGAAGGTGATCAGTTGCTCGGTGTGGCTGTCGTAGTGCTGGTAGTGCTCGAACCAAGCTTCGAGGATGATGAGGATTTCAGATCGGGTCATGGCTTTGGCTTTGGTTTTGGTTTTTGGGGGCATGATTAGAGGGGGAGGTGGGTGAGGTGGTGGAAGCTGCAGTCGGGGCAGTGGTAGCTGCGAAGGTGCTCGGGGCGGTTGTGGCGTGATTTCATGCGGTCGGCTGCGGCGTTGTCGGCGTCTTGCTTGGTTGGGTAGCAGTGCTTGGTGCAAACGTTGTTGCCGGTTGCATCGACGCGGCGGAAGGTGGTGCTGCGTCGCTGATCGGAGGCGAGCTCGCCAGCGCCACGGTTGATGGCGAGGCTGCGTTTCTCGGTGGTGAGGCGGTAGGCTTGGAGTTTGGGGTCGAACCACTGGGGTCGCAGGCTGAGGGCACCGAGGGCGAAGGTGTGGAACTTGTCTTCGTGCAGCCAGGTGTCGCGGTGGCAGCGCAGCAGGGCGTGTTCGGGGTGTGTCCACTCCTGGGTGGGGGCGCAGGCGTGCATGGGGCTGACGGTGCAGATGTGGCTAGGCCAGTCGGTGCTGGTGGTGTCTGGCAGCGGGAAGCGGGTGAGGTAGTCGGCGACGGGGTGCCAGGGGTGCCAGCGACTGGTCCAGGGTTGGGCCTGAACCCATGCGAGGTAGTCGGCGGGGAGTCGCTCCATGAGCATGCCGGTGTGCGGGCCGATGGGCATGGCGCTTTGGGGCATGAGCACGGCGTGGAGCACACGGTTGAAGTGGGCGGTTCCGTTTTTTCTGGCGAGTTCAGTGACGTTGGGTGGCGGGGTGCGCCAGAAGCGCTCTTTGCGGAGTGCGGCGTTGTCGGGTTGCCAGTTGGTACTCATGGGTTTGGTGTGGAGTCGGACTCAAGCGTGCGCAGGTGGTGGGGCTGGGTAGGCGGGGAGTTTGGCGAGAACCAGCAGCGGCAAGTGGCGGATGAGGTGGGCAGCCTCGCGCAGGTGCTCGGCGTCGGGATCGGGGTCGAGGGTGTCTGGCGTATCGAGACGATCGGCGTGGTCGTCGAGGGTGGCGAGTAGGGCGAAGAGGTGGGCTAGGTGCATTTCAGGCGTCGGTGAGTGGTAGCGTCGGACATTCAATGTCCGAGGGGGTGATGGGTTGATTGTCGGCGATGAAGTCGTGTGGAGGCGGTGTAAGTGTCTCTTCGAGACTGCGCAGCCGGGTTTTGATTTCGAATAGGACAGAATTGACGGTATTGACGGCGCTGACTGTTTGCAGGGTCAGGCGATCTATTTGTGCCTCGGCTGCGATGAGGCGTTCTTCGACGGTGGGAGGCGCGGCGGGCTTGGTTTTTTCGATGCCGCGTGCCTGGCGGGCGGCGGTGAAATTGGCGGGGGTGACGTTGAAACCGAGGTCGATGGCGGCGTGGTCGGCGCATTGGGTGTCGGCCTCGTCCTTGCACTGCGGCTGGTGCTGCATGATCCAGTCGCCGAGGGCGTAGCTCTGGCTGAGGGTGAGGCGGTTGGCGGTGCGGGTGGTGGTGGTGGCGGGGAGATCGGGGGTCGTGGTCATGATGGGAATGTTGGAGAGGTGGAGTGGTTCGCTGTGCTCGGTTTCAGTTGGTGTGGGGGAGTTCATGGTCGCTTTGGGGTGAGGTTGTGGAGCTTGAGGAGAGTCAGGTACTCAGCGCCGGCGGGTGTGATGGCGTAGCGCAGCTCGGGGGTGGACTGGGCGAGGTTGGCGAGCTTGTGTTTGATGAGAGTGCCGAGTGGATGGCTGCTGGTGAAATCTCGGCATTCGGTGACGGTCAGGCCGGTGGGGGCATCGGCGAGGCAGTTGAGGAGGATGTTGGCATCGAGTCCGACGCCTTTGATGCGTAGAGGCCAGCGAGAGAGGGCGGACTGCATACTGCTGTTGGCGGGGAGGCGCTCGGTTTCGGTTCGGTGGATGATCTTACCGGCATCCAGCCGCGCTTTGGCGATGGTGGTTTCGGTGACGCCGGCGACTTTGGCCAGGTCGCGGTCGCTGATCTGGCCGAGTTGGGCGATGATGTTGGCAGGCAGCGTGCTGCCTTTGATTCGGGGGAGGGTGGGCATGGGTGTGGGGGAGACTTAGGCGGTGTGGATTTGGTGGTTGCCACGGAGGCGGCGGATGATGCCGTCGGCGTAGTTGCTACCGAACATGGGGGAGAGGGTGTCGCCGTCGCGCTCGGTGGTGAAGATGAGCGGGAGGTGGTTGCGGTTGCGCAGCTCGAGCAGCTCGTGCAGGGCGCTGGCAGCGCGGGGAGTGGCGGGTTCTTTGCCGATGTCGTCGAGCAGCAGGACCTTGGTGTTTTGTGCTCGGCGCAGGAGATCTCGGGCGCTGGCTTTTTCGATCTTGTCGTCGTCGTGGTAGTTGCTGGCGGCGCGAGCGAACGAGATGCTGTCGATGGCCAGGACGCCGATGCCGGCGAAGTGCAGGCGCTGGAGGATGGCGTAGGCGGCGCGGGTCTTGCCGAGGCCTGTGGTGCCGACGATGCCGAGGCCGCGTTCTTCTTGGTCCCAGGCAGGCCACCAGTCTTTCGCGAGAGTCTGGCAGACTGTGGAGAGTCGGGTGTCGGTCCAGTCGGTCTTGCGGTAGTCGAGTGGGCAGAGTTGCTGCCATTCGGCGGCTTTGGCCGCTTTACGTTGCTGTTTGGCGACGATGTCTTCGTTGGCTCGGTGCTCGGACTGGATCAGGTCGATGCAGTCGATGCAGGTGGCGAAGAGGCCGTCGTGAGGGAGGTTGCAGCGGGTGCAGGGTTTCATGGGTAGTTTGGTGTGGGGTGAGACCTAGAAGCCATTGACGGGTTTGGTGGTGAGGATGATCGGCTTGGCTGCTCGTTGCTGGCCGGAGTTGGTTGGGCGTGGGCTGCGTTCGTTCTGCTGCCATTTGCGTGCGTAGACGCGCAGGTCGGCTTGCCAGTCGCGGATGGGGAACTCGTTGCCGTCGCGGACGGTGGTCCAGCCTTTCGACTGGCGGTCGTCATGCCATGCGGTGATGACGGGCATGGGGATGGAGGTTCCTTCGGTGTTGCTGCGGTTGAAAGTATCTGCCCAGGTTCTGGCTTCGTTCAGGTCGATGCCTCGGTCGAGTGAGGATGGTTGTAGTTGTAGTTCTGAATACTGTTCTTTTTCTTTCCTTTGTGGCGTGACCGGGGCGGGACAGTCCCGTGACTTGTCGCGTGACATGTCACGCTCTGGGAGGCGTGACTCGATGTCATTTAGGCGTGACATCTTAGCGTGACGGTCGGGGGTGTCGGCGGGGGTGTCGGCGGGGTTTTCAGCGAGCCATTTGCGAAGCCGTTGGCGTTCTTTCCTGACGGCGCTGCTGCTACGTAGAGCGCTGGTTTTGGGGCGGTTCCATTCGTTGAAGTTTGGGAAGCGGATTCCGTCTTCGGGGGTCGATTCGATCCAGCCGACTTTCTGCATGGCTTTGCCGAATCCAGGGATTTGTGAGACGTCGTCGATCCAGTCGAGCGTGATCCCGATGATGGTTTCGTCACGGATGAAAGTGTTGGCGGTGCCCCAGACTCGGATCAGGGCGGAGACAATCACGTCCCGCAGGGCGTGACCTGTCACGAGGTCAGTCACGGGACATGTCCCGCGACATGTCACGCCTGAGAGCAGGTCGTCCGGGCTGATTTTCAGGACGTAGCTGCCGATTGACTTGCGCAGTAGGTCGAGCATGCGGGCGACTTTGGGGTCGCGTGTGAGGTCGATGCGGACCTGTATCCAGTCGGAGATCATTTGGGGGAGGTGGGGAGAGAAGAGATTCGCGGGTGGTGCTGGGACCGAACCAGAAAGCAGTGATTCCCAGCGTGGTGGCAGGAGCGATGGCTCCTGCTATTGCACCCCACCCGCGAAAAGGGGTTTAGCCGATGGCGAGTGGCTGAGGAGCGGTCGGGGCGGTGCCTTCGTAGATGGTGGCCTCGTCTTTGAGGTCGGTGCGGAGTTTGGTCAGGGCCTCGTCCCAGAGGGTGTCCTGGATGCGGTCGATGTGCTCGAGCTTGAAGCGGAAGTTGACGCCAGCCTTGCCGCCTTCCTGCTCTTTGATGCGGTGTTGCAAGCGTGCTGCGATCTTGACCGGCTCGCCACGATGCCAGACGGGGATACCGAGGGAGAATTCGCGGACGATCGTGGTGCGTTCCTCGGTGCTGTTGGCTTTTTCCCACATGAACTGGACCTCGCCAGTGGTCTGGTTCAGCGCGCTGCGGAAGGATTCTTTGCGGGTGCATTGCAGGCATTCCACGAAGTCGAGCACGCTGGCTGGGGTCGGGTTGGTGATGTCGTTCAGGTTCTCGTCGAGGAATTCGGCGAACTGTTCCTGGGGCATCCAGACACCAGCCTTGGTGATCCACGTTTGCAGTTGCTTGGAGAGCGTGAGGGTGGTGGTCAGGCTGTGGTCGAGCCAGTTCGGGGTGTGAGTTTCGTGGTAGGCGAGTAGGGTGTGGAACTTCAGGCTTTCGCGGTTGGCGAACAGGACAGTGTTCGCGTCGGTGTAACGCTGGGCCTTGATGTACTCGACGTGGGCGGCCAGCGTGGTCAGACTGACCTGTGCTTTGGTTCGTTTTGGCTGGTCTAAGAGGTGTTCCAGGCTGATGATCTTCTGACGCGGAGAGGTGCAGAGGATCGATATGCCGTGCGAGTTGATAATATCCGGCGTGAGCGCGGCTTCGGTGATATCGGCGATGACGGCGGCTTCGGTGGTGTAGGTGGTTTCCATGATAGTATGATGTGGGGTCGGACTGATTGTCGGTGGGGGGATTAGACTTCGCGGATGTTGCGGGTGTCGCGGTCGATGACGCGGAGGTTGAGTTCGGGCTGGTCGGGATCTCTGGTGAGGAGCTGGCCGTCTGAGGTGGCGAAGAGGATGGACTCTTCGGTCTTTTCTTTGGGGGCCTTGACGGCGGTGGTGGGCTTGATGACCAGCTTTTTCATGCCGCCGGCGCTGAAGGCGAGCTTGATGGTGACGCTGCCTTTTTCGCCGAGGGTGATGCAGGCTTTGGTGACCTCTTGGAGGTCATCGGTCAGGCCGGCGATGAAGTCGCCATTGCCGATGCGGCAGAGGGAGGCGACGGCTCCGGAGGTGATGGCGGCTTTTTGCAGGTCGCTGGGCACCTGGACGTACTGGAAACCCTTTTCGGGCTGCGGCAGTGAGACGGACGGTGACATGGTGAGGATGGTGGCCTCGTGGGTTTTTTCGGCGGTCGTTGTTTTCATGGGTGTGGGGGAGGTGGGGTGTGGGGATGGAAGAGGGGAGCGGGGGAAGAGGAGATGAGGGGACTATCGGAAAATCGGAAAAATGTCGCCGATCCGTGTGTTGAGGAGGCGGCGGTCGTTGTCGTATTTGGCTTTCCAGGCTTTGGCTTGCTCGCAGACCTGGTCGTGGTGGGCGATGCGTTGACGGCGGGCTGCGGCTTGTTTCTGGTGCTGCTCGTTGTGCAGCCAGCTTTGACGTGCGGCTTTCTCGACTCGGGGTTCCAGCCATGCGGGGCGTAGGCCGACGCGGAGCATGCGGTTGGCCATGTCGTTGATGCGGCGCATGTAGGCGGTGTGGTCGAGGTGGTAGCAGGTCATGTTCTGGTCGTTCATTTGTGGGTGCGGAGTTGGGTTGGGGGTTGATCGAGGCGCTGGGAGGCGCGGTGGAGTCCGGCGCGGTAGCCAGCTTGATAGGTGCTGTGGTAGCACCGCGCCTGGGCGACCCAGCCACCGATGCCGGAGACGATGCAGGCGAGCAGGTAGATGGCGTCGGTGGTAGTCATGCGCGTTTGGGCTTGGTGTAGCTGGCGCGGCGTGGCAGGCCATGTTTGGTGGCGACCTTCCGGCAGTGGCGTGAGCAGGCGGAGTGTAGGGCAGCGAAGCTGTGGCCTGCCCATTCGGGTTCCTTGCGGAGCTCCAGGGCGATGGTCTTCAGGTCGCGGCGTTTCTCGAAGTGCAGGACCTCGACCGCGTGCAGCAACTCGGCTGGGTAAACCGTAGCGGCTGGTTTTAACGGAGCAACTTTCGTCACTCGGGTGATGAAGTTGCTGTAGTTCATCGCGGCGGGTTCGGGGTTGAGAGGTCCTGGCGCAAGCTGGTGTGGAGCTCGTAGATGTGGATCTCCGTGCCGGGGTTTTCGACGGCAGCGGCAGCAGCGGTTGCGAGGGCGGCTGCTTTCTGGGTTGCCGTCTGAGGCGGCACGCCTTTGCCGAGTATAATGTAGCGGCTGGTCATGGGAGTTGGAGGCCGAAGGTGAGGTAGAGGCCGATGATGAGCATGATGAAGAGGGCGAGGGCGGAGAGGGCATCTGCCAGCGCGCTCGGCTGCTGGGATTGAGGTGGCGTCAGACTGTCGTGCAGTGACGACAGGTGGCGGTTCAGGTCGATCATGATCACGGGGTCGCGGCGTGTGCGTAGTTTCATGGTGTTAGGCGAGTTCGGTTTCGATGAGGGTGAGGAAACTCTGGACCGTGGTCAGGGTTTCGGCAGTTTCGTCGGTGATGTCGATGCCGAAGTTGCTCTCGATCTCCATCACGATTTCGACCATGTCGAGGCTGTCGGCGCCGATGGCGCGGAGTTCGAATTCCGGCTTGATGTCGTTCTCGTCGATGCCGAGTTGCTCGACGAGGATGGCGTTGAATTGTTCGCGGATTTGATCGGGTGTTAGTTTCATGGGGCTGTTGGAGGTTCTCGGTTCGCTGGTCTTAGTTGGGTTGGGCTTGGTAGCAGTCGGTGTGGATCTTCGCGGTTTGGGCGTGGATCTTGGCGCGCTCGATCCACCAGTCGGTCACGGTCTGGAGTCCGGCATCGTGGCGGCGGTAGTCGATGGCCGTCTTGATGCAGTAGTGGACGTGGCTGTGCCAGAAGCTGATGCTGATCAGGTGGAGGGTGGCACGGGAGGGCTTCATGGTGCGAGGGGGATGAGGTTGGAGTTGTGGTCGTGGGACTTGCTGAGGGTCATGGCAGACTCGACGAGGCGGGTGTGCTCGTGGTTGGTGGCGTCCATGGCGACCGGTGCGGTCTGGCTCCATGCGATGTGCATCTGGAGATGCGGGTCGAGGTGCTCATGCAGAGCGTCTTGGCCTTCTATGGTGTAGCGGCCTTTGTTGGCGCTGCGGACGCCTTCGAGCAGGTGCGGGGCGAGCACCTTCTCGAGGCGCTTGGCGAAGGCTCGGGCGAGGGCTTGGATGCTGGGCAGTGGGGAACTCATGCGTAGCATGTCGGGGGAGGTAGCTGGGTTGATGTGGTTGGATGTGGTGTCAGACCTGACGGGGAGCGTTGGGGGGGGAGCGTTGGGGGCGGAGCGTTGGGGGGGGAGCGTCAGGAGCGTCAGGAGCGTCAGATTCCGATTTTCTGTTGCGGCTTAGGTGTATTGAGGACCAGTGCAAGGACTTTGGGTTCGAGTTTGAAGGCGGCGCCCGCGAGTTCGCGGTCGGAGCTGCCGCTGAGGCTTCTAAAGAATGCGCCGAGAGCGTCGGCGAGCTTTTGGTTAGGATTTTGTTTCAATCGTTAGGAGTATGTTGTTTTCTGGGTCGGGGGCTTACGGTGTAGCAATACGTAGCGTGTTACTTTTATTATCGCAAATTCTTTTTGCAACATTCTGAAATATGTTTCATATTGTGACATGCCAGAAAGAACTACACTATTTCAGACCGCGCTACGAAAGGTGGCGGCGATACACACGATGCAGGGGTTGGCGAAAAAAAGCCGCCTCAACAGAGGAACGCTAACCACCTATGCAACCGGCAGGTCGAGGCCAGCTTTGGACGCGTTGGAGGCGCTGGCGAAGACTCTGCCGCCCACTGAACGGGGGCCGCTTATTTTGGCGCACTTGTTAGACGAGTGCCCAGCGGCAGCGCGCCGAGATTTGATTCTGGAGCTACGTCCACACGTGCAATCCATTTCCGAGGAAGTGGCAGCGGGCGCGGATCAAAACTTGGATGCGCTTTTTTCCGCGTTGCGGTTCCTGGCTGAGACGAGGCCGGAGGTTTTGGAGTGGTTGCAAAGTTCGTTACCGCTGATTCAGTGAGGCTATGAATACTCGGCGCGAATTAGCTCAGTGCATGTTCCATGGCGTGGGTGTCGAACTCGGGGTTGCCGCTGGGGGTTATTCTGCGGCGATCCTGGAGGTGGCAGACTGCGCCGTGTTACACTCCATCGACCGTTGGTCGGACCACCACGATCTGAAGGAGTATGCGGTGGCGTTGGCAAGGCTCAACAAGCATGGGTCCCGTTCGCTGGTGTATCGTGCGACTTTTGAAGAGGCTTTGCCGTTGTTTGCGGATGCGAGCTTGGACTTTGTTTACATTGATGGCTACGCGCACACTGGACAGGATGCGGGCCGGACGCTGCGTGATTGGTGGCCGAAGTTGAAGGCAGGAGGTGTTTTCTCGGGCCATGATTACGACGCCAAATATCAGGCGACCGTGGATACGGTGAATGAGTTCACCAAGGCCAACGGGTTGCCGCTGAATTTGACGGGTGAGGCTGCTATGCCGAGCTGGTGGGTGGTGAAGCCGTGCGAGTAATCACGGTGGCCCCCAGTGGCTCCAGCGTGGTCCGAAGAGTCGCTCAGCGAGGGTTTGATTGGAGATTTTGAATTTTGCGAAGCGTCCCGTCGGCAGGTTGCGAACATTGATGGGCTGGCTGATTGCGGTTACTGCCTCGGCGTATTTGCTGCCTCCGTCCATTCCTACCAGCGTGATGGACTGGACACCGAGCATCCAGGCAAGGTGGATCGCCATGTTGCCGGAATTGTTGATGCCCCACAGGTGCTGCGTGCGCGCGAGTTGGGCGGGATTGAGGGTCAGGAGGTGGTCGTGGTGGCGAGAGGTGTGCCAGAAGCTGCTCCATGCCCAGGCTGGGGGTGTCCAGTCCGTGGAGCGGCACGGGCGGGCGACTATCCACCGTGGGCCGGAGATTTCTCCCAGCTCGCTGATCTCTGGATGCGAGGTCACAGCATACTGGCAGGGCGCAACGGCTGCGGCGTGATTGACACCGATGAGGAGAGTGTTTGCTGGGCGTGGTGCTCCTGCTGCCAGCCATTGATCGAGGGTGGTGTTTTTACCGAGGATGTAGGCATGGCTAGCGGAGTTGTCTTCGATGGCTTCCTGCCACGTAAATGGGCCAGCAGTTGCTTCTGTCCAATGTCCAGCAATGCTGGTCTGATTGCTGGTTGTAATGATGCCGCCGACGGTTTGTATCTGCGCGCTCCACCATTCCATGGGTTGCACAGTGGGGTGCAAATTGTGTCCGCTGACGGTTATGTGACTGGGACGTGTGCAGATGGTGAAAAGGAAGCGCTTCGAGACGCGGGCGATTTCCTGGAGGGCTGGTGCTACTTCGCTGGGGAGAAGGTGCTCGAGGACATCGAAAGCAGTCGCCAGATGGAATGTTTTATTTGCGAATGGCAGGGAAGTAGCGCTCGCATTAATATCTGCGTCAGCGCAGGCGAAGTCCACGCCGATGGCATGGACGCCTGGTGTGGTGCGCAGGGCCTGGGCGAATTCATTGTGACCACAGCCGATGTCGAGTACGCAGGTGCCTGGCTCAGAGCATTCTTTGACGAAGGCTGCACCATGGCAGGTATTTTTGTAGCCTGGGAAGGCGTGCGGTTGGCTGTAAATGTGCCGATATTTGGCGGCTTCACTGTCGAAGGATTCGGGCGTTACCCACCAGTTGAGGCGAATGTCTGCACTTTTTGGGTCGTTCGGGCTGTCCAGATTGGGGATGGGGTAGGCGTCTGTGGCTAGCTGCGCATTGGCTGGCATGAGGTCATGCCGGAGCAACGTCATTTCCAGGGTGACGGGCAGGCCGTCTATGGCGGGGCTGTAGTTATTGCCATGCAGGTGGATGATTTGATGGTGCTCGGTGAGCCGGCGCAGGAGTGCTTGGGTGTTTGCTGCTGCCAGTCGGCAGTCATGCACTTCGATGGTTATTTGACCAAAGTGCTGCCAGAAGTCCTCGGGTGCCTGGGTGATGGTTTGGTATTCGGCTCCTTCGATGTCCATTTTTAGCAACAGGGCCTGCCGTGCGGTGTGACCGTGGCGCTGGAGATGTATGGGCAGCATTTCCGCGCTGGCAGGCTCGCGGGTAAAGTTTATCCTGGGGTGGGCATTGGTTGGGCGCTCTGGGATGGTGGGATCGAAGGCGAATACGGCACCGATTTTTTCGATGAGGGCGTTTTCGAAGTCGATGTTGTTGCCGATGCCGTAGCTGTAGCAGACGGTGTCGGGGTGAAGATGCGCGCTGCTGAGGATGTAACCGCCGTCATGTTTGGAGCCGAAGCGTTGCAGGTTGAGTGCGTCCGCTGTCCACGGGGTAAGATCGAAGAGTTTTAATGGCGAAGGCATGGCGTGTAGTCAGACTGTGGGTGTCAGCGCTTGGAAATGTTTCCAAAGTTGGCGGCGGATGTAGTCGGGTTCGATTCGTGCGAGGGCGATGCAGCCGGACTGGCGCTGTTGGCCGATGGGTCCGACGTATTTGGCGCATGGCATGTGGGGTGGGTAGTGCTGGCCTTTGGTGAGGTGCCACTGGCAGGGGGCGCAGGCGGCGTGGCCCTGGATGGCTTTGACGGTGGGCATGTGGCTGGTGCGCTGGTGCCAGTGGAAGGGGCCGTAGAGGGCGATGGTGGGCAGGCTGAGGGCACCGGCGATGTGGCAGAGGGCGGAGTCGGGGGCGATGACGGCGTCCATGGTGGCCAGCACGGCGGCGCTCTGGGTGAGCGTGGGCGACGGGGACATGAGCTGCAGCGCGGTGAAGTGTGGGATCTCGACTCGGCCCTTGCCTGGGTCGGGGTAGCCGAAGGTGTAGACATCGCAGCCGTCGTCTTTGATGAGCGATTCGATGAGCTGGGCCGTGAGATCGATGGGATAGGTGCGATTTTTAACGCTGCTCTCTGTCTGGATGCCGATGCGGGGTCGGTCGGCGTTGCGTGGGAAGTCGAGCCAGGCTTGAGCGAGGTCGTCGAGGGCGACTTGATAGAGTGGCTTGAGGCTGAAGGGAGGGGTTGTTTTGTCGGCGAGCACGTCGTCGCTGATGAGGCCGAGGTGGTGAGCGAAGTAGGCTGTGGCATCATCCTGCATCGTGGGGTCGGTGATGCGCTCGGCGCTGCTGATGATGTCGTATTTGTACAGATCACTGACTGGCACGGGGTAGTCGATGATTTTGACATGGGCGAGGTCGGGGTGGTGCAGGGCCTCGCGGGTGTGAGCATGGGTGGCGATGGTCATTGCCATCTTCGGGAACCGCTTGTGCAGCTCGGCCAGGCTTGGGGTGAGGAACAGCAGGTCGCCGAAGCCACCGGCGCGGAGTATCAGGATGCTGCGCGTGTCAGCGGTCGGGTGAGTGTTGCAGCCGTCCAGGTCGTAGTCAGCGGGTTCGCTCGTTTGCAGGTAGCCAGCGTCGCTGAGCTGGGTGGCGAGCTGGGTGTCGCAGAGGTAGGATTGGTCGAGTGGTAAGTGCTCATGATTGGGCAGGGGTCGGCTGGGGGTGATGATGTGCATGGGTGGGGGAAGTTGACGGTGGTTGAGGACTACGCCGTTGACGGTGGTTAGCAGTGGTTTGGCGTGGGGTTAGACTTTGCCACCACCACGTATTTCCAAGAGAAGGTTGGTGAGTTGGTCGCCGACTTTGTTGAGGGCGGGATCGCCTTTGTTCCAGCCTTGCATGGCGGCGATGGCGTTGGCGCTGGCGCTGCGCTCTTTGATGTCTGGAGGCCGGCGGGTGACGCTGGTAATGTAGCCATCGGCATCGGCATCGGGGTTGGGGATGTCGTCGCCGTCCTTGTCGCGTTTAGGTGGGGCTAATGTCATGGTTTCGACCACGAGGACGAGGTCCTTGTTGGCGGCGCTGAGATCGCTGCTGGCGGCGCGCATGACTCGGGTGTGGAATTTGAGGACCTCGGTGCGCGTGGCAATGGCATCCTTCTCCGCCTGGGCGCGTGCTTTCTCGGCTTCCTTGGCCTGCTGGGCGAGTTCCTCGGCGTGGAGTCGCTCGAGGCGACGCAGCTCGTTGATAACTGTCTTGTGGCGTTTCAGGCGGAAGGGTCCGGCTTCCAGTGTCTTGCGGGACTTGCCAGTGCCACCAAACACTTTTCGATAGGCTTCGGTGGCGTTGCCATGGGCGAACAGCTCGCGGGCGAAGGCCTTGTGGCGGTCGGTGCAGCCTTTGGTGCGGCCTGGGGTCAGGTGCGCCTTGGCGGTGACGTCTGGCACCACGGGGGCAGATTGACGGTGGTTGACGGTGGTTGAGGCTGCGCGTTGACGGTTGTTGGGAGAGGGAGGCTTAGCCTTGGTGGGGCGCGGGGGTGCCTTGGGTTTAGATTTGGCCTTGGGTTTTGAGGGAGATTTGGGCACAGCTAGGTTTGATGTGGGGTCGGACCATTGTTATACACGAAAAAGCGGGGGTTTTTCGTGTAGTGCTTATCTGCCTTGAAGGCGGCGCAGTTGAAGTTCGAGCGCGATTTGCTCCATGGCTTCGGTCTGGCGCTGGGCGTTTTGACGCTGCATTAGGGCGCGCATGTCTGATTGCTTTTTATCACGCTGCTCCTGCTCGTAGGCGATGGCGCGACGCTCGGCTGCACGGGCCGCGCGCTGGCGGTCGAGCACGGCGCGTGCCCTGGCTTGCTCAGCATCGATGAGAGCCTGGCGGCGGGGCAGGTCGGCGGTGTAGGCGGCTTTGTCGGCCGCGCTGCCTACGCCGAGTTCGCCACGGGTGGCAGCGGGAAGGTCGGCGATCTTGAACCAATAGAGGTCGCCACCGCTGATGAATTTGATCTTGTTGTCGGCGTAGTCTTCGAGCACGCCTTTCATGGTGCGGCCCCCGGCGAGGTGGAGGGTGCCTTTCCAGATTTCCTCGGCTTGGAGGGTGCTGGTGGCGAGTGTGAGCAGGAGGAGCAGGGTCTTCATGGCTTGCGTTTGGTTTTGGTTTTGGTTTTGAGTTTGGCGTTGTCGATGCGCGCCTGGGCTTTGGCAGCGGCCTCGACGATGGTCTGGACGTCTTCGATACTGAAACCTTTGAGCGTGGAGAAGTAGAGTCGGCCTTGGAGCAGGTGCCAGCCGCGCTGTGGAGCGATGTGGAGTTCTGGGGTGGCGTATTTGCCCTTCGGCCGCTCCTGGCGTCCACGTTTGCGGTCGTTGGTGGTTTCGCGCTTACGCTCCTTGGTCAGGTTGTTGGCACGGCGGAGGAGGCGGTCGGCGGTGAGTTTTTCTCGGTTGGCGCGGTAGTAGTCCGCTTGCCAGCGGCGTTGTTCTTCTGGGTCTGCGAATGGCATAGGGGGAGGTGGGGTGAGACTAACGTGTGGGGTTTGACGTAGTTGTCAAACCTTGAAAGAGGGATGGCGACGGTGGGGTCATGCGGCGGAGGATTTGTCGGTTTTGCCCACCCGTTCGGTGATATTCAGTCAAATCGTTGCCTGATCTTTACTGTTCGCCATATCGAGCAGCACGTCCGCGTGGCACGGCGTTCCGGCCTTGCACCAGCACGCGAGATTCTTCCCGCGCAGTTCGTGCAGGTGGTCGAGCATCCACTGTTTCCGCTCGGGGATTCCAGCGGTCACACCCTCGGTAGTGAGCCAGATTCGGAACGCTCCAACGGCCTCGCCTTGCGGGCGCTCCGGTCCGACGAGGAACGGGTTCCCCCATTTGCCAGGGCGCGAGACTTTCACGGTATTCGAGGGCATCCGCCATCCGGCCTTGCGCGACAACGAATGGCGAACAAGCGCATGGAGCGAATCACGCGGCATGGCGGTTTGCGTGCTCATTGAACGTCCTCCTTGCCGCGTGCTCGCTCATGCGCAGCGTTCGGCGAATAGACCACGCAGGCCATATCCTTGGTGATGTAGTCGCGGGCGTAGATGTATTTTCCGCACTTTTCGCAGATCCAAACAGTCCGACAGCCTGTGGCGTTGATCTCGTCGCCGTGGATATTTCGCACCCATGCAAGCGCATGACGGCAAAAGACGCGACGAACAAAGTGTCCCAGCCAATCTGCGCCAGCGGCGTTCTTGGTGGGCGTGGGTGATGGGGTGGCGCTCATGGCTGGACTGTATCGGTGGCCCAGCGGATTGTGGGTCGTGGGTTTTTGCGTGGGGCTTTGGCTTTAGCCGGAGGGGGTGTGGGTGGGCAAAGGAGCAGCGCGACGTCGCTGCGGGCTGTGGATGCTAGGGTTAGGTAGGTGACGAGAACTTGCTGGGCTTCGGTCATTCCCTTTGCTGTCACGACGTGGTAGCCTTCTTGCAGGAGGTCGCGGTGCCATTGTTTTTGGGCAGGGCTGGTGGTGCTGCCTGCGATACGCTTTAGTTCGAGGTAGAGCCCGAAGAATCCGCCACGGGCGACCGGCAGGCAGAGGTCGGGGATGCCTGGCTTGACGCCTTCGGCTTTGAGCTTGCCAGCGCAGGCTTTGCTTCGTGCGCCCCCGTTGGGGATGGCGAAGAGGAGTCGCAGATCGGGGTGCTTGCCGATGTTCAGGCTCGCCCAGGTGAGCAGGTGCTTTTGCTCGGTGTGCTCGGAGGGGACTTTAGATTTATTAGCAGGCATACCGGGGGAGGTGGTGACCGCTAGTGTGCGCGGGTTTGACGTGGTGTCAAACCGTGACTATCAAACCTTTTTACAGACTGCCGAAGGTCTGGGGTTTCCAGTCGAAGGCACAGTCGCGGACGGCCCATGATTTCTGTTGGGCGCCCAGGATGGTGATCTTGGCTTTGATGGCGGAGTCGGACATCATCAGCGGGGCGCGGTGATTGCATCCGTATTCGCCGACGTCGCCTAGTGTGTAGGTGGCGGTGTCGCCAGCCAGGCTTTCAAGCGTGATGCTCATGATGGCGCGTGATCCAGCGATGGTGCGCCAGCAGAAGGCCATGAAGGCTTTGCGGCTGGCGGGGTCGCCGAGGTCCCAGTAGCCGGTTTCCAGGTAAGCGGTGTAGGCGCGCAGGTAGCGCAGGTTGCCAGCGCCGGCGTCGTAGATCACGTTGCCATAGCCATTGTCGGCCACGGGGATGGCGGTGCCAGTGGCCTGGGGTGTGAAGGCTCCTTGGGCACCGTAGCTATCGCTGTGATCGGGCTGGTTGGTGGGGTCGGTGTAGAGCATGTTGCCGTCCTCGTCCACGAAGACGATTTCGGGTCGGGTCTTTTCCATCATGGCGCTGGCGTAGCAGCGCGGGAAGGTGAACTCGCCGACAATGCCGTCGTTGATGAGGTCGTAGGCGAAGCCGATCAGTTCGTCGTTTGAGATGGCGGTGGTGCCTGGCAGGTAGAGCCAGAGAAGCTGGCCGACGGTGTCGAGGAAGGCGTGGGCGCGGTCGTTGTTGGCCGCGATGGCATTGGTGTCCACGCGTGCTCGCAGGTAGCTGGTGGCGGCTGCGCTGGCCACGGTGGCGTTACCGACGATTTCTTGGAGCTGGATGCTGGCATCGAAGGCCACGAGGCTGAGGTCGGCACCGACGTAGAAAATGCGTCGATCTGGCATGGCGACCATGGTGGCACCGTTGATGGCTCCGGTGCCGACTTGGGGTTCGCGCGCTGGGTTGGTGGGATTGGCTGGGTCGACGAGCAGGATGCCGGCGGGGGTGTGCAGGTGCAGCCATTGACCGTCGGTGTAGGTGGCGGTGATCTCGGCGCTGCCAGCCGCACTGGAGGTGCTTTGGACGCTGGTGAAGTCCTCGGTGTAGCAGCCTTCAGGGACGGGTTCGTCCACGGGTGCCACCTTGCTGGCATAGAGGCGCTGTTGGTAGCCGGTGACGCCAGCACGCCATGTCTGTTGATTGGCGAGGACGTGGTGGACGTGGGGCAGGGGTCGGTTCTGGTCCTCGGACATGGCTTGTCCGACTTCGCTGTTGGTGCCGAGCTGGACGATGCGGATCTGGCTATAAGTCGCAGCACTGCTGCCGGAGACACTGATGGCTGTGCCTCCCGTGGTCGCTGAGAGGGTGAGAGTGGTCGTGCTTGGCGTGCTGACAACGTAGTAGGTGCCATCGAGCGCAAAAGGGGAGGCAGGGGTGCTGGTGGGGACAATGACGTCGTTCACACTGAGGCCGTGGACAACGGGGGTGTAGCCAGTGACTCCATCACGGAAGTCTGGGAAGGTCATCGGTGTGCCTCCGAGGGTGGTGGCGATGCGCACCGTGGCTCCCGTGGAATAAACGACGTAGTACGGTGTCCCAGCGGTGATGGCGTTCGGGTAGTTGAATGGAGTTGTGAACCAGATAATGGTGGCACCGATGGGGTAATGGGTGATGTTCATGACAATGTTGCTGGAGCCACCACCTGCGAATTGAGCCGTTACTTGATTGGTGACGGTGTACAACGTGCTGCCGCTATTGGACGTTCTGAAGGTGCCCGAGACGCCTCCGACATTGGGGATTGGGTCGGTTGGGTTCATCAGCGAAAAGATTTCGGTGCCTGCCGAATTGATGAAATTCATGTACAGCCTGATGAAAGGAAATCTGCTGCCTTCCGCAGACGCATTGGGAGTCACTTTGACGCGGATGTCGTAGTTCTGGTCAGCGAGGATGGTGAGCGTGTTGCTTTCATCGCTGCTGACGCCTTCGTAGCCTAGACCTTCGTTCCCTGGGTCCCAGTAGCGGGCAATGAGGGTGACAACTCGGTCGCTAAAGCCTGTCGAGGTGCCTGTTCCCGCGCCTCCTGACAGGTAGGTTGGGCCTTGGGTGCTGGAGATGGGGGCGTCGGAGCCAGTGAGTAATGCCTCAAGGATGGTGAGGATTTTAGTGTCGGCATTGATGAATGTCGCGATGGCCGATGCGGCTGGATAGACGATGGCCGCGGTGCCTGCTTGAGTAGCCCCACCGGTGATGGCATAGTTAAAGGGATCGGTGAGAGGCGTGCCTGCGCCAGTCAGTACCGAGGTGATGGCGGCGACGGTCGGGGTGACGGTGACGCGGATACGGTCGTTGCCGGAGATGCCGGGGTAGTTGTCGCTATTGGCAATGAGTTTGAGGCGAGTGTCGATGGTCCATGAGGCTTGAGTGAGGCCAGAGTTGGCGGGTGCCACTGCGGTAATGAGAGGCGCTGCGGGCTTGACGTTGGAGGCTGCTTTGCGCCAGATGCCGGGGGTGGCGGTGCGGTTGAGCTGGACGATGACGTTCTCGTCTTGGCCGTTGCCAAGAAGCCACTCACTGTAGGCGCGTGTGCCATACCAGCGGGCGGACACATCCAGACCGACGGCAAGCACGGTGTAGGTGACGGTGCCGGCGTCCAGGTTCAGTGTGCTGGGCACCGTGCCTTTCTCGCCAAGGTAGAACCAGCCACGGCAGGGTTTGGCAGTCGCAGTGAGGTCGTAAAAGAGCAGGAAGTTTTTGGCCTGGCACTCGACCTGGATGGCCACGGTTTTGTTGGTTGCGCGGTGACCGGAAGTGTCGCCGATGGCTGTGCCGAGGTAGGTCAGGGCGCGGAGTGTGGACTGGACGCTGACCGTATTGCCGATGCCGAACAGTCGGTAGTACAGCGGGATGCCGCGAAAGCCTTTGTTGGGGCGCAGCAGGATGTTGGTCGCGCGGGTGAGGCTGACTCCCACTTCTGTGGATTCGGTGAGACTCTGGATCGGGCCGAACTGCTTGATGGGAATGGTGGGCATCTTGGTGGGGAGCCGTTTACGGTTGTTGAGGCTGCGCGTTGACGGTGGTTGGCAGTGGTTAGACTACCAGTCGAAGGTATTGACGGACGTGTGCGTGAAACCCTTGGTGCGGGTCGCCCAGCGTGCGCGGGCTTCGGAGGCTTGCTGCATGACGGATTGGCGGATGGCACCGTCGTTGAGGAACTGCGGCCAGGTCATGAACTCGGCGAGCGCCCATGGGAATAAAATGCTCTCGTCCTCGTCTCCAGGCATGAAGTAGCTGCGGGTATCAGCGGTCAGGCTGGTGACGCGAGGGGCCTTGAGTTCGGCGTCGAAGCTGAACACGTAGCTGGTGTCCGGCAGGCTGTCGAAGGTGATGCGCGTGGTGGGCGTGGTCAGGTAAGGCAGGTTGTCCTCAAACACCATCCACTGTGGGCGCTGGGCGGTCTTCGGTGTGGTGGCGTAACTGTCGAACCAGACACCTCGGCTGGATTCCAGCTCGCTGCGCGAATTGAGCGGCTCGACGTAGTATTGGTTATTGAGCAGCGCGGGCGGGTAGATCGCTTTGACCTCAGTGGTCAGGTTGAGGCTGTCTTGGTAAACGACGGCCCCGACATTGCTCTGCGTGCTGCCTTGGTAGGGTGCGTTGAGACTGACGCTGGCTCCGCTGAGTTCGAACTGGTTTTGCAGGGCATCGCCTCCGATGGCGACGGTGCAGCCGAGCATCCACGACTGGAATCCCGCGAAGGTGATGACGCTGCTGCCACTGGTGACCTGGCCAATGGTGATCGACGTGGGTCCCCTCACCTGCACACTGGTCTTGGCCTTCTGCTCGCCAGCAAAGATTTTCTGCAACGTGCTGTTCAGCGCGGTCAGCATCGCTGCGTTGGCGTTGGCGGGAATTAGCGCGGCGTTGGCGACGCCGATGTAGGCCATAGCGAAGTCGCGGAAGTTGGAGGCTGCGGGCATAAAGGCGGCGGAGGTTTACGGTTGTTGACAGTGGTTGAGGGCGGCGCCGTTGACGGTGGTTTATTCGGAGATGAAGCTGATCCAGCCGCCTTTGTTTTGGAGTCCGCTGTTGGGTTCTGAGACGGCGGCTTTGATGTTGGTGGCGTCGATGTCCAGCGCGAGGGCGAGGCTGGTGGCGGTGGCCTTGCCGTTGGTGCGGATCTCGGACTGGACGCGGTCGAGCACGCTGAGGCTTGGAGCGGTTGAGGGCTGTTCCGTGGACGGTGGTTGAGGTTCCTCTTTGACCTGTTTGACCGGATTGACTGGGGTTGTTGATGCAATGGCTTCCTGCGCGGCTTGAAGGTCGCAGGGACGAATCACGATTTCATTACCGGCGAGTTTGATGCGATCACCCGAGGCTTGGTCGAACAGTTCGACGATGGGGAACAGGTGTGAGTTCGGCTGGTGAGCGGCGGCGCTTTGGAATAGCTCGAGCATGATGTCCTGGCTTGATTTGTCGCCCTTGGCTGGGCAGACGAAGGTGTTGAAGCCATTGTGGAAGTCGTCTTGCTGAGTGCGCTGACCACGGAAGTCGCGGTGACAGAAAACGTGGGGGGACATCTTGCGCGGGGTAGCAATGAGGAAGCGGAGTTGGTACATGGGGAGGTTTTTGGGATGTGAAGAAGCCGGGGGCCTTGTGAACCCCCGGCTTGATTGTGCTGCAAGTTTGACGTGGGGTCAAACCTATTGCGGTTTAGGTGGACGGGATGTCGGTCGGTGCGCCGTCCGGATTCCAGGCGACTGTGGCCATGAGGATGGAGCTGAAGAGGCCGTTGGCGTCTTTAACCCCATTGATGCCCCACTGTTCCTCGAATCCAATTTCTTGGAAGCGTTGATGGTCGTCGTCGTTGTTTTTGGTGCGGCGACCCATGGCGACGCCATCGATGGCACCCCAGCCTTGAGTCAGCGCGTGCTGGCCCATGGACTCGATATCGACAAAGCATTGGCCTTTGGCGTTGCAGGGCCAGATCGGTGAACCGATCGTGAGAGCCTCGCTGTTGAAGTCGAGCAATTTGCCAGCCCATGGTGTGCCGGTTGGGGCAGCGCCGGTGCTGAAGGTGATGGAACCGAGGGTGGTGACATTGGTGCCAGCGGCAGCGGAAGCGAGCTTGCTGACGCCAGTGATGGTGTTGCCATTCGTGACTTGGTAGGACATGAAGGCGAACTTGCCAGTCGTGATGTCACGGCTGAGCAGGTAGTAGGTCGTGGAAGTCGTGGCGGCGATCTTGGTCTGCTCAAACATCTTGAACTCTGCACCTGGGAAGAACAGGAAGAACAGGCGGTCCGTCAGTGCAGCCGCAGTGGCGTTGCCGCCACCTTTGACCGTGAAGGCTGCTGTGCCGGCGGCGATAGCGCCACCGAGGTAGGCCACGGGTGCGGAGAAGCAGCCCTGTGGTCCATCAGCAGTGGTGTTTTGCACCTGCCATGGGACGATGCAACTGCCGGCCCATTCGGGCATTTCGCCGGTGAACAGATAGTTGTCGCTGCCACGGGTTCCGGACTGGCTGAGCAGAGTCTGCCAAGCGCCAGTGGCGTGGAGGTCTTCCAGGGCCTTGCTCGGAGCAAGCTGGATGAACTTCTCGATCTCTTGGTTGTTCTTCTTGGCGACCGCGAACGGCATGGCCTGATTCTCAGTCAGCTTTTCGCTGATTTTGCGGAACAGGTTTTGGTCAGCGGTATCAGCGCCACCGAGCTGGGCGGTGCTGATGCGACCGCCACCCCAGAGACGCAGGCGGGCTGCATTGGTGGCAGCGTTGGCGCGCAGTTCGGCTTGGGTCATCCAAGCATGAGCTTGGGCGAACCATGGCTTCAATTTGTCGCGCACGTTCAAGTCGAAGGAGCCGAGGCCCATGACCGTTTGTGCAGCGGTGATGTTGTTCTGGCTGATGCCGTTCCAGTGGTTGCCCATGGACACTGAGAACACGTAGCGCTTGATGTTTTCGCCAAGCCCGGAGCGGGTGGCGGCGCTGCCTTGGACACCAGCACCACCGAGGGGGGCCTCGACGGTGATGTTGACGGTTTGGCCACGGAGGTTTTTGAATTCTCCATGGGTCATGATGGGTTTACCGCCCATCATGCCGCCGGAGAGGCGAGTGTAGGGGTTTTTGCTGAGGGCACCAGCAACGACGTTGCGGGTCCAGGCTTGCTCTTGGGAGTTGGCTCCCAGGGTTCCGACGATAGTCGCTGTGGTGGGGGCGTTTGGAATAGCCATAAGTGTGTGGGTGTGGGTGTGCGCAGAGCGCGGGTGTGACGGGGTAGTGCCTGGGTTGCAGGCGTGAGGGTGCGCAGCCGAAGAGTGCCTGAATTCAGGCGCGGCATGAGCGGGGTTGGCGTGGGGTCAGACCGCAAGGAAAGCGGTCAGGAGTCGCGTCGGGGGGTGGAACTCAGTCAGAGTGTCCTGGACGGGCCATCGGCCTCGTTTAGGAATAGCTGATACCAAGTATGCCGCCGGGGTAGGCTGCCTGGGGCTGGACGCCTCCAGATGCCATGATTCCGCTCAAACGCTCGATGGCCTCATAATCTCCAGCGGCGGTGGCCTGCTGGTATTCGGCTTGGAGGTTGGCGAGCGGGTTCGCCGGCTGAGTAGTGACGCGATCCGCGCTGGTGTGCTGCTGACCGCTGATGGCCTGCATGGCAGCGACCGGCACGTGGCCTGGATGCTGCATGGTCGGCTGAGCGGTGCGCTGCATTGGCGCGGCGGATTGCGATGCGCGGGCAACTGGCCTCATGCCAAGTTGTTGCGCAACCAGTGCGGCGGTGATCTGCTCATAGTTGGGCAGATTCATCGCGGGTGCACCGGTGGCCTGGTCACGACGCGCTTGTGCGGCGTAAGCCTGCGCAAATGGGTCGGTGATTGCAGAAAGTGGGACGCTTGGATCGTGGATTTTGTCCCAGAGGTCAGCGGAAAGTTGCGGGTAATCTCGGGCGGCTTCGGCGCGAGATTCAAGAATGGTGGCATCGATGTCTTCGGCTTCTTGCCGCTTTTGCATTGCGTGCAGATGCTTTGCGTCCTCTTCTGCCTGAAATATGAACGGAAGTGCTTCAAGCAGATCTGACCGTTCGTTTTGAAGCGCGTTAAACTCTTCTTCATCGACGACGCTGCTGAGATTCTTGAGTTCCCCTTTGATCTGTGCCAAGCGTGACTTTGTGGCTTCTACTGTCAGTAGCTCACCTTGTGGTTCTGCGGCCACCGTTGCCGGGACGGGTTCGCTGTTGGGCGTAGTTGGAGCGACGGCGGCTTGGGGCGGTGGCCTGCCGAGCTGCGCGTTGGCTGCGGCATAGATGGCGTCCATGCTGAGACCTGGGTTGGCATCAATGAGCCCGAGCATCAGCTTGTTTTCATCCAGCATGCCTTCGTGGGCATAGACGCGGCGCGGCGTCTTGTCGGGGATGTGGACCGCTAGATCTGGTGCTACGGGAGCTGGTTGCTCGTAGGTCGGGTAGGGCTGGAGTGTGCCATCGGCTGGCTCTGGTGCGCTGCCAGGCAGTGGTTGGCCGTCGAAGCCGAGAGTGACGTTGGTGGTGCTGCCGGGAACTGGCTCAGGCATGTGGACGGGTGCCACAGCGGGCAGGGTCGACATGGAGGAAGCGGATTGAGCTTCGATGGCAGCGAGTTCGTCGAGAAAGTCAGACATGGGCAGGGGGGAAGGCTGGTGCATAGTATGACGCCACGTCAAACTTGACAACAAGTTTTTGTCAGAACGGTGTGGCTCGGTAGCGGACAATGAGGTCGTGCGGCCGAAGGTCCACCGTGTGGATGGAGCAGCCTTTCGTGCATTCGATGACCCAAATGCCTTCCCAGTTCAGGCGTGCGGGCGCCTTGTGCATGCGGCAGGGCTTGGCAAAATTGGCGGCGAAGTCACGGATGAGACGACAGCCCTCGGTGAGTTCCATGCGCGGTGGATTAAGCCAGTAGCACGCCGGCGAGGGCTTCGCAGGCTTGGGTGCGCAGGGTTGAATCGAGCAGCTTAGCGCGGTCGGCCGCGTGGTCGAGGAAGCCGAGCTCGATGAGGTAGCACGGCTGAAACGCCATCACGGCCAGGCGTGAGTGCTGGGACTCGGACTCGGTCTTGATGCCGCGATTGCGGGTGCCGAGCACCTTGACCAGGGCGGTGTTGAGCGCTGTGGCCATGGCTTGGTTTTTGCTGCCACGGTAGAACGTCTCAGTGCCTTGGGCCGTGCCATCAGCCGCGTTGCAGTGTATGGAGATCATGATCTCGCAGCCGTATTGCTTGGCGGTGGCGGCGCGTTTGGCGACGGGAGCGGGGTCGAGTGCATCGATGCGGGTGCGGATCACCTTGGCATTGCGAGCGAGTAGGATGCGTCGGAGTTCATTGGCCCAGTCCATGGCGATCTCGGCCTCGGTGACGCTACCCGCGCAGGCTCCTGAGTCGTGGACGCCTGGTGTGCGGTTGGCCATGCCGTGGCCTGGATCGAGGCAGATGGTCATGGCGTCACCTTGCGGGCTTCCTTGGCGCTTCGGGCTTTGACATAGGCAGGCAAGGCGGACTGCGTCGCGCCTTTGAGGGCACCGTTTGCCGTGTCCTTGATCACGTCGTTCCAGGCTGCTTTGTCGAGTCCGAGAAACAGACCGCCAGCGCAGCCAGAAAGCAGGAACATGGGCAGCAGGAACAAGGCGAGAGCTTTGAACGATTGGTTGAGTTGACCGTCGTCGAGCAGGTCGCCGAGACGGTTGCAGGTGTCTTTTAGGATTGAGGCCAAGCCGAACGCGAGCGTGGCGAAGGCCATGTATTCGGCAGGCAGTAAGGCGAGCGCAGGCAGCGAGCCAGCGAAGGATACTACCGAGAGGAGCTTGATGGCTAGAGACAGCCAGAGGAGTAGTTTGGTGGTCATTTGCGGAGGTTTTTGACGATCAGAATAATACCAGAAATGCAGCCAAGCACGCCGGCTAGGATGCCGACCGCGAGCGATGTTAGTTTGAGCGACATCTCCATGTTAGCGGGCGTTGCCACTGAGCTGATGAGCGCTACCATGGAGCCGATATAGGGTGTGGCGTGGACGTTCATGGCCGTATCAGAGTCCGATGAGGGGTGCTAGGCGGGCGAGCGATTCAGTGATGATTTGGACTTCGGCACCGATGGCTGGTGTCTCTTCAGCGGTGGCAAACACATCTCGGAAACTTTTATGGGTGACGACACCGACGGGGATGGTGGCATCGCCATCACGGACGAATCGTTGACCATTGACGTTAGCCGAGGTTATGTTTCCGCTTGGCCCAAGCTGAGTATGAAGGACCAGGTTGACGGTGGTTTCGGTGGCAGTGATTGCACCGACTGTGATGGGTAATGAGGTAGGGATCATGGGGTTTTTGGATTGGGGTTGGGAAGTTACCACCAGCTAGTATTGCCGGAAGGAAAGGTGACGTTTGTGCCTGCGGTCTGAGCACTCAGATTGGTTGCGGCGTAGGCGGTGAGGTTGCCTGATCCACCTGTGACGGTGCCAATACGAAGTGTGCCATTTTGATTGGTAATTACACCATCGTACTGGTTGTTTGTGACAAGTCCTCCACTTGGATTGGTCACGATAATGCCTGCGTTGAGGGTAGTGATCCCCGCGTTGTTGGTAATCGTTCCGCCATTGTAACCAATGGTGGCGTTGTTGGTCGTGACAACACCAGCATTGTTCGTTATTAATACATTGAGGGACGTTACCGTGTATCCATAGGGGATGTCTGCACTCTCGTATTCGTTTGTGGTTATGCCTCCGCTTGATCGGGTCGTAATAATGGCGTTGTTGGTCGTGACGGTGCCAGAGTTAAACGCAACGCTGTTATTATTGAGCGTGACGGTGCCAGAGTTGTATGTGACGTTAGAGCTGTTGTCTGTGACGGTGCCATAGTTGTAGTCAATGCTGCCAACATTTGTCGTGACAGCGCCAGTGTTGCTCGTGACGACGCCATTGTTGGTTGTGACGACGCCAGAATTGTAGGTAATACTGCCACTATTGTTTGTCACCGTGTATCCGCCTGATAGGGTATCAATAGTGCCCTCGTTGAGGGCGATTGAGACATAAAGAGCACCTACCGTGTATCCTCCCGGAATATTCGCAGCTTGATACTCCGTGCTTGTTGAACCTCCACCTCCTCGATTCGTGATGGTTCCGTAGTTTGTGCCTACACTGCCATTATTTGTTGTAATGATGCCAGCGTTAGTCGAGACAGAGTATCCAGTCTCAAGGCTTCCAATCGTGCCACTGTTGGTTGTAACCGCTGCATTGAGGGAAGTTACCGTGTATCCTGCGGGGATGTCCGCACTCTCGTATTCGGTGCCAGTTGAGCCTCCAGACATTCGGCTTCCGATGCTGCCATGATTGGTCCCAACGCTGCCATAGTTTTGGCCCACGCTGCCACCGACATCGTTGGTCGGGATGTTACCATAGTTGTAAATTACGCTGGCAGTGTTATACGAAACGGTGCCACCGCTGGCGTTGGTCGTAAGAGTGCCGTAGTTATACGAAACGGTGCCACCGCTGGCGTTGGTCGTAAGAGTGCCGTAGTTATACGAAACGGTGCCACCGCTGGCGTTGGTCGTAAGAGTGCCCCCAGCTTGGATGCTTATGCCTGTGCCTGCGTTGGTTGTTAGCGTTCCAAAAACATCCAGCGTGCTATAGTCAAACGCAGAAGTTGAGCAGGTTCTGCCTGAGTCAATCTGGCAATTATCCGATGCAGATGGCAGGTAGCCATATTGCGTGCCACCGCCTCCCGCTCCCCCCGGTTGGTCCCACCAATTTGCCACATCAAGTGGGTCTTGATTGGAGTTTGTGTCGTCAAAATAGAAGTTTGCCATAATTAGAACTCCAGATTTGAGGTGAGGAACCAAGCTGTGCCGCTGTAGTAAAGCTCGATGAGCCTTGTTTTGGCGCTGACAACGCTGGCGGTGAAGGTGAAGCCTGTAGGCGTGGTAATGGTGCCAAGGGTGATTGTCCTTGCGCCTCCGCTAGCTAAGAGGGCTACCGTCAGGCGCATCCCAGCAACAGGATTGCTTGGAGCCGCGAGGGTGATGTCGCCTGTCATTGCCGCTTTCTGCGACAGACCATTTGCGGCGTTTAGGGTGACGGTGGCTGCTCCCGTGTTGCCGTAGTTAAACGGAGCGTAACTCAGCGCATCAACAGCGGTAAAGCTGGCGTTGATATTTGTTCGGCAGTCGGAGCCGGACATTCCATTGGTGAGTTGTGTGAGAGCCATAAAAATTAGTCTATCCAAGTTGCCGTATCATCCCATGCTCCCGAGTCGTTCCAGAAGCCTGTGGATAGGAGCCAGTTGGCAACAACGCCTCCTGAGCCTGCTGATCCGGCACCTGTGAGAGTGAGTGGCATGGTGGGTTTAGTCGTCGATGATGTAACTCACATCGATGCCGACGGTGCTGCCGGCGCCAGTGGTGAGGGTGAGGGCCTGACCTCGGCTGGTCTTGTAGAGGTAGTCGGTGTCGCAACCACGGCTCTGCACCCAGCCGCCGTTGGCGACGATCTGTTTGGTGCTGCTGATGGCGGTGCCAGCGCCACTGCCTTTGGAGTTCAGGGTGGTGTTGGTGGCGGTAGCTCCGGCGAGGTGGGCGAACACGCCCAGGACGACGATGGTTTTGCCGGTGACGGCGGCGATCAGGCTGCCGTCAGTGGTGCTTGCTGCGATGTTGGCAAAGGCGGTCAGGACTTGCCGCTTTTCACCGTTGGCGTTGTATTGGAGTCCGAGTCGGGTCATCATAAGGGCGTGAGGTTTGACGTGTATTGATACTATCTTGGCGGGTTATTCACAAGCTCATTTTGCGGTCACGTCGCGGACGGCTTCTTGGATGTCTTCGAGTTGGGATCTGGCATCGAGCCAGCGCTGGCGGGCAAGAGGCAGATCGGCGACGGGACAGGTGGCGAGTTGGTCGAGTTTATTGGCGACATCTCCGGCGAGGTAAACGGTGAGCCAGTACTCGAAGTCGGCATTGCCAGCGAGCGACCGCAGGGAGTCGTCGAGGCGTCGCTGCCGGTCTTGGCGTAGTTGCTCCTGCTGCTGTAGCTTGAGTAGCGCCTGGTGCTCAGTGGCGAGGGTCTGCTGGTGTTCGGCTTCGAGTTCGAGAGGGAGGTCGGTCATGGGGAGGGGAGGTTTAGGGCTGCGCCGTTGACGGTGGTTGGGTAGTTAGATGCCGGCGGAGATGAGGTTCTCAGGCGAAGGCACGGGATTGCCGGTGGGCTTGGGTCGGCCAGTGATGACCGGCTTGTCGAGCGCTGCGGGTTTACTCATGGGCGTTGCGGTTTGATGTGGAGTCGGACCATTAGAAGCCGATGCTTTTGGGTCATCAGCGGTGTTGCCGAGCTGCTGTTGGAGGGCAGGATTGCTGGCGACCTGTTCCTGGAGTTCGGTGAGCACCGTGTCCGGGTTTTTCTCTTCAAGCGCCATGAGCATCTGAACGAAACTTGGTTTCATGATCGCTTGGACATCCGGACCATACGTTTGTGCGAGCTTGATGAAGCGCTCGTAGATGAGTTGGATGTTTTCGTTGGTCTGGACGATCTGCGTGCTTTTGCTGCGCGTGACGACCAGCTCGACCATGTTGTGGATGCGGTCGGGCGTGAGGGTGGAAGCCCAGGCGATAAAGGTGCTGGAGGTTGGCACGGTGATGGGCTGCATCACGGGTTCCTCAATCGGTTGGCCATCAGGTCCGGCAGCAGGCTGGCCGGTGGCGGGGTCCATGACCGGCTGGGTAGCGGGCACGAGCAAAGGTTGGCCATCGGGTCCAAGCATGGGTTGGCCGGTGGCGGCATCGATCTGCGGCACCATGACGGGTTCTTGCTGGCCAGTGGCGATGCGGGCATTGCCAAACTGAGCCACGACCTCGCCTGGGTTGACGTTCATCAGCTCCAGCTCGGCGAACAAGCGCAGGAGACCGATGAGGCCGTCGGTCAGGGTTGTGCCGTCGAACATCTGTTCGCGGATCGCTTCGACCGCTTCGTTCTTCACCTCTTGGAGAATCTGCAGGCCGGTGGCTGTGTTGGCGGCGAGTTCCTCGCCTTGAGTGTCACCTGGAGTCACACCGCCGGTGCGGGCCATGTAAGCGGTGAGGTTGTTGCTCATGCTGGCCTCAATGGGTTCTGTGAGAGGTGTCACGGCCACCACCGAGATGGCGGTGGCTGCGGTGTTCTGATCGGTGAGCTTGTAGGTGCGCGGAGAGCGGAACTCGATGGGCAGACCAGCGCGGCCTTCCTCGGTGGCCTGGCGTTTCTCGAAGATGAGGTTGCCGCTCTTGGCCTTCTCAATGCTGATGCGGTTGAGGTCGGCGTCGACCTCTTCGGCCAAGTCGTTGAACTTGGCGTAGTGGCCGCGTCCATACCAGCGTTTCTCTTCGGGGTTCTCGGTGATGACACCAAAGGGGTGCTGGCGGGTCTGGCTGCGCAGTCTCTCGTGCGCGTGGTCGTAGGCTATTGGCCAGGCTGCGGCGACATCGACCAACAGACAGAGGTCCTCGCGGTGGCGGTCGCCATCGAGGTCGTAGCGTATCCAGATCTCCGCGTAAAGCCGGGTGTCGCTGATGGCGTCGGTGGTGACCTCGGCGGTATTGCCTTCAGGGGTTTCGCCCTGTTTCCAACGGTAGAAGGACTGCTCAGCGCGCTGGCGCATGGCATCGCTGCCGCCAGGGGCTTGAGATTGCTGCCAGTAAGCCTCAGCGGCGGGAGTGAGCAGGTGTTTGGGTAATTGGTCCCACAAATCGTCCGGCTTCATTTCAAAGAGGTGCGCTTTCAGCGTGCATTGATTGAGGTCGGGCTTGTCCAGATCGGCGACGAAGTCAGCCCAGAACGGGAAGGAGATGTCGCTGCCATAGGGTTCGGCGACGGTGACGCTGACCGTGATCGGCTTCTCAGTGTAGGTCGGCGTGCCGCCTTTGGGTCGGCTGGTCTTCGGGTCACGCACCAGAACCTCGGTGGTTTTGTCCTCGCTGTGGCTGATCCACTGGTCGAGTTCGGTGATGCGGCCACCATTTGAATCGAGTGCAGGCTCGAGTCTGCTACCGTCGGGTTTGGGGTGTAGTAAGACTCTGGCTTCCTGCTGAATAGTGCGGGTGCGGGTGTTTGGTAGCGCCTTGAAGACGGATTCACCACGCACCAGACAGCCACCGATGCCGTCCTCCTTGATGCGGCGTCCCAGACGGGTGCGTAGGATGCGTTCGCCCAGGTAGTCTTCGCAGGGTTTGAGGATGTAGGACTGGTCCTCGGTGCCGCGTGGGGTTAGGGCGATGAAGCCGTTGCTGGTGAAGTCCTTGGATAGCTTCGATTTGTGCTGGTCCACGGTGACGCTGATGAGGTTCAGCGATTTGTTGGAGACGCGCCACAGTTTAGCATTGCCATCCGCGAGTCGATCTGTGAAGTCGTCAGCATAGCGGCGGGAGGCCACCGCTCTGCGCCAAAGCCACGAGCCTTGGGCATAAATGCCGACACCGTTCCAGCCCATCTGCACGCGGGTTTTTTGCAGGAGCTGGATGGCCTCCTGCACGAAGGTCTGCTCCTTCGCGCGGTCGATGCGGATGGACTGCGGGCGAACAACGACTTGGGGGGCTTGGGATGGGTCCATGGGAGGGAAAGGGGGCCGTTGACGGTGGTTGAGGCTGCGCGTTGACGGTTGTTTACAGTGGTTCAGTTAGGAAGGCGGCGATGCGCTCGGCGAGAATGTCGCGGTAGAGGCGCATGGCAGCGAGTTGGTCGAAGAGGATGCCAGCCTCGGGGTTGCTCTCGAGGTAGGTTTCGAGTTTGGTGATCTTGGTCACGAGATCGGCGTGCTCGAGGCGGACGCGGTCCTGGTAAGTAGCCGGGGCGGGCGTGTAGCCAGACTCGAAGGGTTCGGCTGGGCTGCATGAAGCGTAGCTGTCGCTGTAAACCACAAAGTAACTGCCGATCTGGGGCTTGTGCTTGTCCATCCACTCGCTGTCCACTTCGACTTCACCAAGGATATCGTCGAGGTGTAGGGTGATGGTCAGGGTTTCCGAGTTTTGCGGGCAGATGCCAGTGATCTTGGCGGCGCGGACCTGCTTGTGGCATTGGTAGAGGGGGAGTTCGACGGAGTTGGACATGGTGGGGTAGGTTTGACGTGGAGTGATACTTTGTTGGGAAAGGTTGGTCAAGGGGCGTCGGCGATCGGTGCTCGTGTCGTGGGTTTGGTAAGTTGGCGGGCTTTGGCGAAGGCACCTGGAGTGGCGGCGCGGGCTTTCTGGAACTCACGCAGGGCGGTGTCGAGGACTCGGCGGGCTTCGGGGGCGAGGCTGGCACGGAAGGGGGCGCGCAGTTCCTTGGGGTTGATGACACCATCGGGCCGGCGGTAGTCGAGGATGTCGAGCACGTCGGACACGGTGCGGATGGGCTTGCCGAGGTTATTGAGGTTTTGCAGGTGCTTGGCCAGCGCGGTGGTGCTCGGCTGGGGTTGCACGAGTTCCTCGAACAACGCTTTGCGGGCGCGGCCTGCGGCGTCGGTGGGGTAGGCGGTGTTGCCTTCGGACACGGGCAGTCCACGGCGTTTGCGGAAGGCATCGGCCAGACCGTAGATGTCGGGGTCGGCGCTGCGGACATCGATGCCGCCAATGCCGCGTCCGACGGCCTGCATGGGTGAGCGCAGAGCCAACGTCTTGTTGGCCTGGCGACGGGTGCTTTGCTCGATCATCGTCCAGTTGGTGCCGCCTGGGGCCAGTGGTGGCACGGCGGTCTTCCAGGCATGGCCAAGGATGGCGCGGGCCTTTTCTTCGGGCGTGTAGCTGCTGTCCCAGAGCGTGCGGTCACCGAAGGGGTCGCGTCCGGTGGCGGCGCTGTAGAGGGCACCGAGCATCGGGTTGGCCAAGGCCGATCGGCTCCAAGCCTGCCACCACGGGTCGTTGTTCCAGTTCTCCACGCGATTGGCGAGGAAGTCGGCCATGGGATGGGTGCTGCTGAGGTCGATCTGCTGGATCTGGCCGGAGTCGGTGCGCCATGGGATGAGCATCGAGAAGATCGGCACGCCGGCGAGCGGAGTGGGTCCGAGCAGCTTGGCCCCCTTCCCTCTCATGGCGGATTTGATGTCTTCCTTGTCCTTGTCATCGAGTCCGAGCACAGCGGCGGAGAGCGCGGTTATCAGGCTGGGGATGGCCAGCGTCACAGCGAGCGATAGCGGGCGTTCAGCCATGGCCTTGGCACCGATACGGGCAGACTCACGGAAGAAGCTCAGGAAGGGCATCGTGGTGCGTCCGGCGAACTTCAGCGTGGTGCTCGTGGGCTTGTCGTAATAGGGGAACCAGTCGCGGACGTGCTGCGCGGCCTGGTCGATGGTCATGCCCATGGCGCGTGCTTTGAAGAAAGCGGCGGCTTTGAAGAGATCGTCCTCCATGCGGTAGGCAAAGAGTGCGCCACGGTAGATCGGGTTGGCGGCACCTGCCAAGGCAGCGCCAGCGAGCGCACCGAGGGGACCGGCGGCGATGAAGCCAGCGGTGGCACCGACGGTGGACAGGGTGGCGACGTTGGCCAGCGAGTGTGCTTTGCCCCATTGAGCGGCGCGATTGCCGAGGGCGAGCAAATGCTTGAGCGGGTTGCTGCTGTCGTCCTCCTGGACCACGGGGACGATGCTTTCCAGGGCGGCGCGCAGTTCCGTGCTGGCGTAGTCGGCACCGAGAACGCCGGATTCGTAGAGGTGACGGTATTCATCGCCGCCGGCACGCAGGGTGCGGAAGGCGTGGCCGTAGTGCGTCCAGTTGGCGGGGTTCAGCGCGTTGTTGCCGGCGAACTGGGCGAAGGGCAAGTTGCCGATGACATTGCGGGCATGGGTCGCTGGGTTTAGCACGGTCTTGCCGGTCTTCCAGAGGCGCAGGAGGGTGTCGTAGAGTTGGATCACCATCTCGGGCGTGTTGGCCAGCTCCATGACCTGATCGGCGATGTCTTTGCGGACAAACTTGCCAGCCAGAGCACCGAAGCGGTCATTGTCGGGGATCTCCTTGAATCCCTTCATTTCCGTGGGGCTGGTCCAGTCGGCGTTGCTGGCGATGATGTTAAAGAACTCCGCGGTGGCGTTGTCGTGGGTCATCTGCGCGAGGTAGCGCATGACCGCATAGACGGGGTCTTTGACCAGGTCTGCAGGCTCGTAGGGTGACTCCTTTTTGAACTGCTGGCGCAACTGGCGCTGGACGCGGGCGACGACGTCGCGCTGCTCCTTGGTCATGGTGGCCGGTGCCTTCAGCATGTCGGGCGTGATGGCGCGCAGGGCACGGGCATCGCCACGGTTCATCCAGGCCATGTCGTTCTTGGCGAGATCGCCTTCGAGGGTCTGGCGGTTGATCAGGTCCTCGTAGTAGGCATCGCGGGACTGTTGGCTGTCGAAGCGCCATTTGCCTTTGGAGTGGCTCACAATTTGCGGCAGGCCGGTCTTGTCCTTGCGGGCTTGGTCGGTGATGTGGAACGCGGTCGAACGCTGGGCGAGGATGTCTTTCACGCCGAGTTTGAAGCGCTTGGCGAAGTCGCCAGCATTGGCCTGGGCTTCCTCCTTGGTGAAGCGCGGCATGAAGTTGGTGCGCAGGCCCTCGAAGGTGTCGGGGTTCATGCGGCCCTGGGTCACGGCCTCGCGTCCGGCATCCACAAGCATCTGGCGCAGTTGCTGGGCCATCTTCTGGAGCGCAGGTGGTAGGGTGCCTACCGTGCCGGTTTCCATGGCCGTGAACATCTGCTCACGGTGCATCGGGTTCTCGACGAACTCCGGCGGGTAGTGCAGGTCGGAGAACTTCGGCTTGCCACTGAGGGCGCGGCCCACGTCGAGGGCTTTCTGCTGGCCCATGCTTTGCTTGATCTGCATCTCGCGCATCGCGCTCATGACCTCGCGCGGCAGCACGGTTTCCGGGATGAGTTCGCGCTGCACCAGTTCCTTCAGGCTGCGCAGGGTGGAGACGCCAGGGGTGTCCTGGTTCCACCAAGCTGCGGCGGCTTGGGTGGCAGCGGTGACGGCATCGGTCGAGGTCACACGCTTCGCCTGGCGGGCGATGGCGGCGGTCAGCTTGCGGTCGAGGTGGTTGAAGCTGGCGCGTGAGACTTGCTCCACAAAACGCGGTGCAGCGGCGAGGGTGGTGCGATTGGAAGCGAATAGCGGTTGGGTGCTGAAGGTGTAACCTTCGGGCATGCTGTTCGCGGTGGATTGGTAGGCCTCGGCCTTTGTCTCGAACTCGTTGTGGGCCACGGGGACCCAGGCGTTGTTCGCCCAGTCGCCGACGGGGATGCTTGTGGCGGTGATCGGCTGCTGGCCGAAGATGGTGGCACGCCAGCGTGTGGCATCGCCAGGGACGCGGGTGATGATGCGGGCTTCGTGGTAAGCCTGGCCGGAGGGGTAGCTTTTCAGAGGGGCGAGGAAGGTGCCAAGATTGCCCTGCTTGCTGGCAAACTCAGCGACCTTGGCTTCCCACTTGGCCCTGTCGGTGCGGTAGCGCTTCCACTCGCTGTCGCGGTTGGCTTTGTCTTTGCCCCAAGGCTGGTAGTCTTCAAGGTCTGGCGCTGCGGGGAGAGGCTGCTTAGCTCCATTGGCGTCGAGGATCTGGCGGGGGGAAGCGGCGAGGGTGAGCTCCAGTTGGTCACGATGCCCATCCATGCTTGGTAGTCCGAGACTGACGCGGATAGCGTTGATCTCTTTGGCGGCGGGTTCGTAGGCACCGAGTTGGTCGGGTTCTCGGATGTTTTCATCCAGGGCGAGGTCGTAGAGTTCTTGGATGGAAGGCGCGCGTCCGAGTTCTGGGAAGGTCTGGCCACCGAGGTCTTTATCGTCCACATTGAGACGGTCCAGCATCTCCTCGAGTTTGGGCAGGTTCTTGTCTGGTCCGAACGCCAGGAAGGTGCCATCGACGGTTGATGCTCCGACGAGCTGAGCGACGCCGGCGATACGCTCATTGGTGTTGACTCGGCCCATGTGGATGGGGATGCCGTGCCTTTGCGTTTCCATGAACAGTTTAGCCCATTTGGCGCGCTGCTTCATGCTTAGTTCGCCGGTCTTCCATTCGGTCGAGCCACCGATGAAGAGGACGTCGACGTCCTTCCATGGGATCTGCTCGAGCATGTCCTCAAGGCCATCTTGTGCCGCCAGTGCCACTGGCAAGTCTTTCGCATGAATCCACTGCGCCCAGGATGGGAACTTCTGCAAGGTGGCTGTGGCATCTCCCACGACGTCTGGTGCGACCACGAACAGCGTTTTGTTGCGGAGGGTGGCATCGCTGGCGAGTTTGGAGACGATGGCCTTAAAGTTTTCAGGGCTGAATGGGGTGGCCTTGGAGAACACGCCGTTGTCCACTGCGATGAATGGGTAGTTGCTCGTGTGGTTGACGTAGCTTGGGATCAGGGGCGTGATCAGGAGTCCAATGTCGCCACGCTCCTTCGCACGTTGGGCGATGTCGGCGCTGTGCTTACCCGAGATGTAGCCGGTTTGCAGGCTGTCGGGATTGCCTTGCCCTGGCACGTTGGCCCATGCCTTCAGGCGTGGGTTTTTGAAGGTGTGGGCGGACGGCGATTTATCACTACTTGCCAGTGCTGGGGTGTCGATGGGAGTGCCGTTGCGCTCGATGATCTTGACGAGTTTGTCGTCGAAGAGGACGTAGTTGTGGGTTTGCAGTCGAGCCATGGCCGCTTTGGCGGCTTCTTTGGTATCCTCCTTGGCGACCAGTTTGCCAGTGCTGGTCAGCACTTCCCATGCGTGGCTGGTTTGCTCAATCTTGAAGCGGCTATTGCCGTCTAGGTAGCGAATGCCTGGGATGCCGAGAGATGCGAGCAACTCGGACGCTGCCTTCATCCCCTCGATGCTTTTCTGTCCTCCCATAGAATGAACAAGGAGGTCATACAAATCCTTGCCTGTGACTCCATCCTTCACGTCTGACGCAAGTCTGTCCCACTTGGAAAAGTTGGAAGGGTCGCTAACGGACTTTCCATCAAATGCTAATTCAAGATTGAACTGAAGCATGCCATTGATTGGCTTATCCCAGTCCAAGAAATCCGCCTCATCTGGCAGGAGTTCGACGGTGTAGAGGTTGCCGCCTCCACCTTCTGCCGTGTCGATCAAGTATAGAGCCTCATCAGCCACCGCTTGCGTAATAATCCCGTCGCGAAGTTCTGACTGGATTTCTCTTTTAGCGTCCAGCTTGTTGCCTTTATAGCCAAGTGTGCCTTTGGCTTTGTATGCTGCCTCGGCGGTGACGCTTGGGTATTCTGCCACCAGCCTCCACGCTTTAGCCCCGAGCTTTTTGGCATAGTCGTCAGCCACTACTTTTGAACTCGCAAAATACAGGCCCCAGCCGTAAACCTGGGCACCTTCGCCTGTGCCGATCTTGGCGAGGCTGAATTTGTCCACATCGTGCGGCGTGCCGTGGTAGGCGCGCACCGAGGCTGGCAGCAGGTGCAGGCCTGGGCCGGTGAGTTGGTAGCCGTCCGGCAGGGTGTGGGTGGTCGCTGGGCGAGTCGCTGAGCGAGTCGGATTGGGCTTGGCGGTATCAATTGATACCACGGGTGCCTTGATCACAGCCTCGCCCATTTTGCCGGTGTCCAGCCAGTGCTTGAACTGGGGGATCGTCATGGGGACGATGCTGCTGTATCCACGCCAGCCGGGGCTGTAGCTGTCGAGGTAGCCACGGGCGGCGGTGCCTGGGTTGGTGAAGCCGAGCATGACCTTGTGCTCGTCGAAGTGGCCGTTGCCGGGTTTCTTCTGGTTGATGACGAAGGCCATGGGGCTGGTCGGATCGGGGCCGAGGAAGAAATCGACGTGATCCTTGTCCGCTCCGGTGGTGCCGAGGATGCGTCCGTAGTGGTGCGGCATGGTGACTTCCCAGGCTTTGCCATTGGCATCGGTGCCTTTGCGCACGCTGCCAGCGGGGTTCTCGATGCTCAGGCGCAGGCCGTGGACGGTGACCTTGCCGGTTTCGTAGTTCTCGGCATCGATCTGTGCCTTGGACGGGTTGGTGTTGGTCTTGGCGGCAGCGGCGAGGATGCGGTCTGCGGCGGGGAGTGGGGATTTCTTGGAATCTTCGTCTCGGATGGCCTTTAGCACCAAGCGCAGTTGCGATTTGCGAGGACCGTCAAACTGCTTGAGGGATTGCTCGAGCGTTTGCGTTGCCTTGGTGCGAGCGTAGTCAACGAATAAAGCGATGGCGTCTTGGAGTTCATAGCTTTGGCGACCTGCCCGACCACCTGCTCCACCGATGAGATCGGCTTCTCCGTCCATGTCCTCGCGCAGCATGTCCCAGTCCATCTCGGTTTCCAGGCGGCGTGAGGATGCGGTGGGTGTGCGGTCGGAGGCACTAGCTGGAAGAGGGGAGAGCGGATGATACAGGCCGTCGGCCTTTTTGACGAGGGCGGCGGTTTTCGGGACGTGCAGGGCGGTCTGTGGGTAGCTACTACCGAGGGGTGAGTCGTCCGAATTGGCGTAGATCCCGACTTGCTGAGGGTTGCCGGATTCATCGGTTCCCAAGGCTTCGCGTTGGGCATCGTTGAGTTTCCGCATGTCGCTGCGCGGGATTCCGGTGGGGTTGATGCGCAGTTCGACTATGTCAGGGTCCTCGTAGCCGAAGACCTCGGCGGCGTAGCTGTCGGCGACATCGCGGTTGGTGGTGGCCCAGACGGTGTCAGAGTCGTTGAAGGGCTTCTTTTTGCTGACGCCACGGTAGGCCGTAAGGGTGTAGCCTGCTGCCTGCGCTTCTTGGGCAGTCATTCCTTTGCGGTCGGAGGCTCCAAGGTTGAGTAGGTCACTGCTATCGAGGCTGCTGTGGCGTTGGCTGTAGGAGTCTTCGGGGAGTTTGAGCCCACGTTTGGTGATGTACTCGAAGGCTTCCTCGCGGTCGATGAATTTGCCTTCGTTGGTGAGGAATCCGAAATCATCGAAGCCACTGCCGCGACTATCCATCCACTCTTCCAATGCAAATTTCCCGGCTTTGACTTGGTAAGGGTCATCGCGGCGTTGCTGCGGGGTATAGATGTTCTTCCAGACGTAGTGGGCGAGGATTTCCGGGTGCCACATGCCAGGGGTGCCGGTGTAGGGCTTGCCGTTGACGCTGATGGCGGGGCGGATGCCTGCCTTTTCGATGGCGGCGGTGTAGGGTTGGTTGCGGTCGCTGCTGGCCAAGCCTTTCTGCTGTGCGGCGACCATGGTTTCGTAGCGCTCGGCTTGGCGTGGTGAGACTGTCTTGATCTGGAGGTCGATGGGCTGGACGCTGCCATCGGGACGCTGGAGGACGTTGGGGTCACGGGCGTCGGTGACGAGCAGGTCGCGGCTGCTGGAGTAGTAGATGTCGTCGCTGGCTTTGTCAAAGCCACGCTCGGCAAAGTAGGCGTCTTTGGCGCTCTGGCTGGCCACGGAGCCGATGATCCAGGGCTGGGAGATGACGAAGCGTGGGGTGCCTTCGTCATCGACCACGCCTTCGAAGGCAAAGCCAGTGTCGAACAGTTCGTTCTGGCGCTGGAGGTTGCCAAGGTAGGCGTTGGGGCTTCCTTGGACGAAAGAGGTGTCCAGAGTCAGCTTGATGGCGCGCTGGGTGAGTTCGTCATACCAGACGTCGTGTTCGTCGCCTCCGGGCATTTCATTGCCGAGTCCGACTCGTGCGACCAAGTCGTCGGAATCGATCAGCCAGCCGTTTTCTTGCGCCCAAGCAAGCATCTCCGGGGGCGAAGAGGGGAGCCGTTGCGGACGGCCTGATCGAACGCTTCCTGCCGAGTCAAGCGGGTTGCTGGCTTGGCGTTTGGAGCGGGTGTTTTCGGGGTCTTGTCCATCAGGGGTAACATAGCGCAGATTGAGGGTATTGCCAACGGAAGGAAGCGATTTGTCGGAGGAGGCGAGGCCATAGGTTGCGGGTTCTTCCATCAGGCCACGTTCTGCGAAGCTGAAGAAGTGGTTTGGACTTTGGGTCATGGCGTCCGCAAACTGGAGTCCGAGAGCGTGGGCGCGTTCTTTGATGGCTCGCACAAACCTGCGCTGCGTATCAGAGGGTAGGTGGGCGGTGTCTGCGCGCGCTTGCACGCTGTTCTCGGTCGGCGTGAGCGATGGCAGTCCCAGCATGAATGCATGGGCACCTTCACGGGCGGCACCGAGCGCGATGCGTTGGAAGGTCTGCGCTGTGGTCAGGTCCGTAGGCAGGCGTTCGACGCCTCGCAGTGCCAGTCGGGTGTCAAGATATAGAACGTGAATATGATCTGGGTCGGCGGTGCGCAGGGTGCGCAAGTAGCTATCGGCTTTGTTGGGCTGGTCAACGGTGAAGGTATTGCCACTAGCGATGGCTTCCCAGTCGGCCAGGTTGCCAAAGTCAGGACGTGGGGGTGTTGGTAATACGGGCAGTTTGGGTTTGCCATTGGTGCTGCCGCGCAGATCAATGTCCCGTGTGATGCCATCGCTGGAGATGTCCATCCCGGCTTCCTTGAAGCTGAAATAGCGTTCGCCATTGGTGATGACGTGATCGAGCAGCGGGAGTCCTAGCACATCGCCCATGGCGGTGAAACTCCTGGTTATGCGGCGGTCAGCATCGCTCGGGGTGGGATTACCAGAGGGATGGTTATGGGCGATGATCCAACCTGCCAGTTTAGCCTGGGGATTGGCCAAGCGCGCGCTGGCGATGATGCCAGCGACACTGCTTGGAATAGCGATGGCTTGATTGAGGGCACCGACGGAAACGATCTGGCTGTGGATGACCTGCATGGATGGGTCCACGATGGCGATTTTCAGCGTCTCGAAGTAGGGCGTGCGGACGGCCAGATTGAAGGCAGCAAAGTCGGCTGGCCGAGTGATCACGGCTCCGCGAATATCGAATGTCGGGATGTCCCGATTGATAAAGTCGTGCAGCAGAGTGCTGAACGTGTCCTTCTCTTGGAAGGTGGCAGCGATCTCAGCGGTGTTGCCTTCGATTAGCCCTCTCCAGGACCGTTGAGCACGTTCTCTGAGTCCATCCAATCGGCTCCGCTTCCCAGCATCTCCTCCGGCATCGGGTAGTGGATAGGCAGCGGTGGCGACTCGACCAGCGGCACGGACGGCACGTTTGGCGGCGGGTTGCTTGGCTGGGGGGACGTTGACATCGGGGGTGTCTAGGTAGCTTTGAAGCGCGGTTTCTGCAAGGCGTGGTGCCGAGGCTAGAGGGTCTTGATTCCCTGTTGCTGGCACCGTTTGACCATCTTGGCGTTCAGGACGGTATTCAGTCGCTCGCGCTTTTGCATGTGCTCTGGCAGCGTCGAGAAGGCGGCTGGCTTGGCGTATATCGCCTGTGGCAGAGCGCTCGGCTTTGTTGAACCATTGCTTGTAGCTGTCATGGAAGAGACCATGCAGCAGATCCGTGGTTTTATCAAGTGGGGTGTTGGTGAGCTGAGCGACCTTTTCGCTTAGGCGCTCGATGTCGCGCGGGCTGGTAACACGCAGCTCGGTGGCGGTCAGGGTGGCGACGCCGGCGACAGGGATGTCGTGAGCCTCAAGCAGGCGGCGCATTGCCATCCAGCTTTCGCCTGTGTTGTGGACATCCTCGACCAGGTAGATGGGGCCGGTGGCTTGGTGCAGACGGTTGAACTCGGGGCCTGGTTGGTAGTCCACGGGGTCTTCCATCTTGGCCCAGAAGGTGGTCTTCTTTTTGGCTTCGGTGCGGGCTGTGGCACGTCCGATCTGGCCTGTGGCGAAGGTGGCTCCCTGCTGCTGGGCGATGCGCTGGGCGAGCAGGTGTGGCAGGATGTTGTGACCGCTGGTGCTGGGCATGGGCACAAGCACGGCATTGGGCGGGATCGACGAGAAAGCGGCAGGCTTGTAGAACTGGTCCACGATGCGCTCGGCCTGATCTTCGGCATAGTTCGCGGCGGTCCACGCATCTTTAGCAGTGCGCAGTCCAGCGACGTCTCGGGAGGCTGACAGGATGGGTGTGCGACCGGAGGCGAACAGTGCCATCTGACCGCTGGCCTGGTCGGCACGGCGGGTCTGCTCGGCGCGGATGAGGCCCTGGAGTCGTTGGCGCTGAGGGTCGGACAGTTGGCCGAGGGCAGTTTCCAGGCTGACGGTGTGCGTGCCGTCGGGCTTCTGCACCTTGAAGTGGTGGACGATGCCGCGTCCGGTGACGGCGTTGGTGCGGGCCTGCGACCAGTCGGAGGTGCGCTGGCTTTCCATGCCACCGACCGACTTGCTCATCCAGTGGTAGCTGAGGATCTGACCGAACGGTGCCGCGAAGGGCGGGTCGAAGGTCATGCTCTCGTAAGCACGACGTGGGGCGCTGGCGAGGGGTGTGCCGTCTTCGTCGAAGTCGTTGCCCAGTGCTTCATCGGCGGCGCTGCCGAGGTCATCCTCGAAGCTGTCTTCGGGGTTGTCGAACTGCTCAGCCATGCGGCGTTGTTCACGCTGCTCGGCATCCCACTTCGCGCTGTCGAGCGGGCTGGCTTTGGCTCCGGGTGGGAGTGGTTCGGCGGTGGTCGCTAGACTGGACTTGGCGACGGTTGTGCTGCCAGTTTTGCTCGTAGATTTTCCCGGCGTTTCTGGCTCGCTACTCGACTCACTCGTTCCAGCAGATCCTGCACCTGCCAGGTCTGCGATTTGTTGACGGAGTAGTTCAGCAGCAGCGAGGCTTCCTCCTGTGTGAGGACTTGGTTCTCGACGAGGTTGAGCCGCTCGATCGTTTTCTTCAGCAGACCGCCGTGGGCCTGACCGATAGTCATATCCGTTGGGTGTTTCGGTTCCATATTTAGGTGCGGTAGTAACGCCTGATTTACGGATGATAGCAAGATATTCAGGACGTTCAGTGGACCAAAGAACGCCTTTCCCATCGAGGTGTTTCAGCCAGCCGTCCTTCACGGGGCGGGTGCGGTGGGCGTAACCGAACCAGTGGCCCTGATCTCCGAACTCGGCCAGCAGTCCACCGAGCAGGGTGGAGTTCATGTTGTTGGTGGCGATGATGGTGCCGCCAGCCTCGAGAACCGCGCGATAGACGACCAGCTTTTGGGCGAGCAGTTTGGCGGGGTCTTTGCCGATGAACTCGGTCTTGGCCTGGCCGAAGCCTGGCAGTTCTGGGTGGTCGTCCTGGGTGGCGTATTGGTTCGCGGTGTCTTCACCGAACAGGTCGGCGTAGTTGCTGTCTTCCAGCAGGGTGACACGCTTGCCAGCCGTGGCACGGTCGAGCACGGCACGGAAGGTTTCGGCATCGCTCCACGCCATGAGTTTGACGTTTGGCTTCTGGAGTAGGGCGATCAGGTTCGGCAGTTGCTCGAAGGCTTCCTGCGAGGCAGCGGTGTGTGATCGCTTGTCGGCCTTGCCCCAGAGTTTTTCGACGAATGCTTCACCTTCCTCGGTGGTGGGTTCGTACTTGAGGTCTTTGAGGATATGGCGCAGGTCGTTGATGACGCGCTGATCATTGTTGGCGAGGGCGCGGTAGATGGCGTGGCGTTCCGGCTCGTAGTCCATGCTGACCGCGATCATCACGGTCTTGGTCGTGCGCTGGAGGAAGCTGAGGTTCTGGAGGTAAACCAGACCGCCACCGTAGGGTTCGAGGTAGATGTCCGTCTCGTCGTCGAGGTTCGGCGCGACTTTCTTGATCGTGTCGTTGATGAAGCCGGTCCAGTTTGATTTGTCGCCAGCCAGGGGCAGGAAGCGGACGCCTGGTGCATGGCCGGAGCCGACGCTGGTCAGGGCGACCTGCTTGGTGGCGACGTGAGGCACGCCAGCGAGGTCCACCATGAGGGCGCGACCGCGCATGATATGGGGCACCACGCTGCCTGAGCTGGTGGTGGTGTTGCGCAGACTGACGCTAGGTGCGAGGGGTCCATAGACCTCGTTGATGGCCTGCTGGCGCTGCTCGAGCGTGGCACCACGGGCTTGGATGAGGTCCTCAACGGCTTGTTCCAGGCGCTGCTCGAGCTTGGCGATGCGTTCGCGGTTCTTCGGCACGCCTGGGCGCGCCTTGAGGATATCAATGATCTCTTTGAGCTTAGCGATGTTTTCCCTTTTCTTTTTGTCCTTGGTGTTGGCTTCGACCTCGAAGCCGAGTTCGGCGACCTTCGGGGCATCGGGGTCTGCGAGGGCGGCGTCGATCTCGGCCTGCTGTTCATCGGCCACGGGTGCGGGAGGAGCTTCGGTGGCTTCGTCACGGGGCACCACACGGCGTCCTGGGGGCACCTCGTAGGGGTTGGGGGTAGCGTTGTCGCTCAGGCCCATTTCCCACTCGAGATCGGCTTTTTCGGCGGGGCTGACAGTTGGCAGGGTTGGACGTGGAGTCGGACTCTGGGGGCGTTGTTGAGAAATCCCCCCCGGTGCTGGGGATTTCTGATTGGCGAGGCGGAAGTAGTCAGCCTCGGCGCTGGCGCGGGTGATCTCGGGAAGGCCGTATTGGTTGGCGATGGTGGTCCATGCGCCGTGCATGTAGGGCTTGAAGGACTCGAACACCTTGGGCTTGTTCACGAGTGCCAGCATGCGGGTCAGATAACCGAAGTACTTGCGGACGCCGGCGGCGTAGGCGGCATCGGCTTCATCGCCGGCAATGTCGCGCAGGCGGTTGGCAGAGAACAGCGCTTGGCCGGCGCTGACGGATTCGCGCATCTGCGGGGTGCTGCTGGGGGCCAGTTTGACGACTTCGGCAGGTTGGCCGGGTTCTTCTGGCTCAAAGAGGATGGCACCGTCGTAGCCACGCTCACGCATCCAGGTGTCGAATTTGGCGGAGAGTTCCGGCTCGAAGCCCGTGAGCATGCGACCATACAGCTTCGTCTGCAGTTTGGTGAGCGTGGGGTAGGTGGCGATGAGGGGCCGTTTCAGGGTCACGGCGTCCGTGATGACCTTGCCGGTGCTGCCCGCATACATCTTGGCCACGTGTTCTTTCAGCGTGTAGTAAGGGCCTTTGCCTGCCACTCCGGCGTCGTTTGGACTTGAGCCGATGCCACGCAGGAGCCGTGGGAAATGGTAGGAACCATCGGGCTGGCGGTATTTGTCCGCGAGTTGGCGGTCGGAAGCGAAGAGGGCGTTGGAGAGGCGCGGGATGGCGGCTTCATGGAGGGTGACGGTGACTTGTGATCCTTCAGAGGGTTTGCCAAGCCAGTTGGTTCCTGCTTGTGGGCGGGAGATGCTTTTGATGGTGAACTGACTGCCTTGTGGGTAGAGTACTTCATCGCCAGGGCGTTTGTCTTCGAAGATGGACGCCAAGTCGCGGACAGCCTTTGGGGATTCGATGACAAACTCGATCTGGTGATCTCCCCCGAAACTCTCGGCGAGTTCCTTGCCCATGGTCGGCCAGTTGGTGAAGGCGTTGACGGGTCGGGCGATGGTGATCACTTCGCCTTTCTGGTAGTTCTGGAGGTAGGCGTCGCGGTCTTCGGGGGTGGGGTAGCCTTGGTAGCGGTAGATGGTCTGCCCTGGTAGCGCTGTGGTCGGGATGCGCTGGACGGCGTCGATGAAGGCGCGCGTGATCTCTGGGTAGTCGCCGTTGGCAATCTCGGTGAAGCCGTGGGAGTTCCAGTAGTGGATGACCTTGTGGCTGGCGCGGGGGTCACTTTTAGCAAGGCCTTCGATCAGTTCGGCTTCGGTCAAGTAGGCCTCGTGGATAGCTTCACGTTCGGCTTTGCTGATGCGCTGGAGGGGTTGGCGGCGGTCGGAGGATGCCAGCAGTCCGGCTTTGCGCAGTTCGGCCTCGATCTCGTCGGCGAGGGCGGGGTTGGTGGAGACGCCGATGGCTTCGTTGCTGTCGGTATCTTCGTCGGGGCTGACGACGCCTGTTCCGTCACCGTTGTCGGGGTTCTCGTCAGTGGTTTCCGTGGTTTCCACGGGGGTTTCAGTGTCTTCGTCGGTCACGAAGTCGCCTGTTCCGTCACCGAGATCGACGCCGAGGCCGGTGTTGCCGGTGTCGTGGACTCGGAGGATGGCGTCGCCCAGGATCTGCTGCTGGCCGTAGTAAGTGCCGTTTTTGACGGTGATGACCATGCGCTCGGGTCCGTCCTGCGTCTCACGCCAAGCGGGGTGGCCGTCGAGGAAGTCGTCGGCTTCGGTGCTGTCGGGATCGACGGGACGCCAGTCGTAGCTGATGACTTCCACGGGCACGAGGTCGCCTTCTCGAGTTTTCAGCGTGATCTCGGTCGGGCCTTCATTAGAGAGCGGGGCGAGTTCGTGGACAGCCACGGCGGCAGGTCCATTGCGGGTGTCGCGCTCGAAGCGCAGGGTCTGCATCTCGGCGGCGCGTGCTGGGTCGTTCTGGCGGTTGTTGCGGGCAGCTTCGCGTCCGGAGATGGCTTCGAGCACGGCGTTGCCGAGTCCACTGGTGATGTCGTAGTTGGCGGCTTCAGCGTGGGATTCAGCTTCGTCGATGTTGGACTTGCCACCCAGGGTGAGATTGCGCGGTTCGCCGTCTTTGGTCGGGATGTGCGGAGTGATGACGCCTTTGAGAATGAGGTATTCAACGATGGATGCCGGCGTGGATAGATCGCCTTCGCGCGCCATCTTCTTGGCCTTGTTGGTGGTGCCAAGTTTGCTGCTGTGGCCGACGCTGACCGTCTTGATGTCGATGACATTGCCTTCGGCGTCGCGGGTGATGTTTTGGCGTTTGCGGCGGGTCTTGGTGCTGTCGGTGTCGTAGTATTCTTTGATGAGTTCAAGGAACCAGTCCCATTCGCCACTGGCCTTTTCTCCAGGCCAAGTGAGGCTGATTTCACCGCCTGGGCCGAGGTAGCTGATGATGTCACCCTGGCTACCGATGGGCAGCCTGCCAGTGGCTGGATCGGCTTCGGGGTCGATGAGCGGTTCAGTGGTGGTGCTATCTTCGCTGGCAGCGTCTTCGCGTTCGAGCTGGCGCAGGCGCAGGCGGGCTTTGTAGTCGTCCTCTTCCTTCTGCTGCTCGGCACGGGCTTGGGCCACGGCGTCTGCCGTGATGGGCTGTGGGGCACCCGTGAGACCGACGCGGGCACGCTGCTGGTCCTCGCTGAGGCGGAACTGCTGGCGGGTGATCGGCAGGGTCTGGGATAGGTCGTCGAGAGCGCTCTGCTTGATGATGATCGTGCCGCCTTCGATGTACACAGGGGCGTTCGCGGCAGCATAGGCGGTGCCATCGCTGCCGATGCGGATACCGAGGGCTTTGAGGTCGTTTTCGCGGGTGACTCCCATCATGCGGACGGGGGCGCCGGACTCGGTGGCGGTGCTGATCTCGCGCTGGTCGTAGGGGTTGGCAAGACGGAGATCGCCGTTGGACACCTTCTGCATGGCGTCGATCTGGCGGATCTGCTCGGGTGTGAGTTCGCGCTGGTTCAGGTAGTAACGGCGCTCGGCATTGGCTGCGGTGGACAGGATGGCTGCGGCCCACATTTCCTGCATGAGACGACGGGCGATGGCATCGCGCGCAGCGGGGCTGCTGTTCTGCTGGGCGGCGTTGTCGCGGTCGGTGAGGGCTTCCTCGATGGCCTGGGCGCTGCGCTGGGCGGGCTGGTAAGGCAGGGCCAGAGTTGAGGCTGCGCGTTGCCGATTGTTGACGGTGGTTGACGGTGGTTGGCCAGAGGCGACCGCTTCCATGCGGGCTTTGAGGGCTTCCCAGGTCTGGCCTGCCATCTGACGGGCAATGGCGCGCTGTTGGAGGGCATCGCCGACGCCTGGCATCATCTGGTCGGCGACCTGCACGGCTTGGTCGAGGAAGGCCTTTTGCTGGGCTTCCTGCATCCAGGCTTTGAGCATGGCGCGGGCGCTTTCTTGGGCGGGCGACGGTGGTCCGGTGAGTTCGTCATCATCGCCAGCCTGGGGTTCAGCAATGCCGAGGGTGGGGAGTTTTTGGACAGCGGCAGCAGCTTCAAACTGGGCGCGGGCGTTGACCAGCAGGGCCTGCATCTGCTGGAGCACTTGGGCGGTGGGCAGGTCGAGACTGGCGAGGGTCTGGGCGAAGTCGGGGCGATTGCTGCGGAAGTAGTCGCTCATGCTTTTTAGGGCACGGCGCACCATGCTGGTGCTGGCGGTGTTGGCGCTGGAGGCGGTGAGGTTGGACTGGGCGAGGGCTTCGGCAGCGCGTGGATCGAGCAGGAAGGTCAGGAGGTCGCGGGTGAGAGAGGCTTTGTCGCTGCGCTTCTTGGACAGCCAGGGTGCGGATGTCTTCTTCAGTCGCTCGACCTGGGCGCGCATCTCCGGCGTGAGCAGGTTCCAGACTCGGGCGAGGCCTTGGGGTGTGAACAGGGCGTCCTGGGTGGCGAGGTGGTCGAACACGGTGCCGTTCTTGAGTGCCTGCATGGCGACTGCAGACGGGTCGCGCAGGAACTGCTTCGTGCGCAGGGCTTCGGCGCTGGACGGTTTGCCGAGCTGCTCGAGCGCGGTTTTGAGTTCAGTGACCTGCTGGTCGAGGGTGACAGCCTGGGACACGGGTAAGCCTTTGATCAGGCTGCGCAGGGTGTCGTAAAGATCGGCCAAGAGGTCTTTGATCCGCTGAATGAGGGTTGGATCGGCATCGATGGTTTCGGTGATGCTTTTGGGGTCGATGCTGCCTTGCACGAGCATGCGCAGGAACTCCGACTGCATGTGATAAGCTGCTGAAGCGCTCCATTTGGAGGGCATGGTCCGTCCGAGGCTTTGCAGGAGTTCTTCCATCGCTTTTTTAGCAGATGGATCACCGTCAAGTGCCGTTGGCATTGTTCCGCCATTCGAGGCAACGACGTTCCGGTAGGCCTCCCAGATGGTCTTTTTTAGAGCCTCTGGGTAGTCGAGCCATTGCTGGGCGAGACTGGCTTTGTTCCACTTTTCTGGACGGGACTGTTCCAGTCGCTTTTGGGCAGCATGGATGTCTTCTTCCATGATGGTTCCAATGGCGGCTGCGCGTGGATCTCCGAGGTAGGAGAAGTCGGCCAGCATGCGGTCGAGATTGATGGCGAGCACGACTTTGTCTCCCACTTCAACCACTCCGATCTTATTTTTCCCGAGGTATTGTTGAGCCATGCCGCCAACCATGAAGGCGTCATACATGCCGCCGCGCTGGCTGATGGTGTTCTCGAGGTGATTTAAGAAGCGGTAAGCCCAGCGGCGGCGTGCCGGTGGCGTGCGGGCCAGCATGGACAGCTTCGAGCGCGCCCATTCGGGGTTCTCGGCGAGGGCACCTTGGGTGGCAGGGACGAATTCCTTGGACGCGGTGTAGCCTTTCGTGGCTGGCGTGGACTGGCGGTCGGAGGCTTTCTTGCCTGCCGCGAGGCTGATGGTGTCGTTCTTGTCGCCGGTGAGTTCACCTTTGGCGCGCAGGGTTTCCACGGCAGCAGCGGCGCTGACCTTCTTCATGCCGAGGTGATCGGTCAGGATGTCTTGGAGATCTCCGGTGTCGTGCTTGCCACTGAGTCGCATGACCTCGCGGACGACGTCGATGGTGCTGATTTCCTTGGCGGCGAGTTTGGCGCGGAGGGCGGGGTAGGCAGGGTTGTTCGGGGCGACGGGGTCCGGCTTTTTGGCAGGTTTAGCCACGGGCTGGCTAGCCGGAGTTTGGCTGGCCTTGGGCTGCCCAGCTATCCTCTCGGCGAGCACCTGGCTGTGTGATTTACCATCTTGATCAATGCCTGTGTCGGTGAAGTTTAACTCTGAGGCAAAGAAGGATTTGCCCACCTTCAATGCCAGTTCAGCGTCCGCTTTGGATGCGCCATGCATGACGATTTGGTCAGAGATGGCAGACTGCGATGCCAAGTCTTGAACGGACTTGATGTCGCCGTTGTAGCCCGCTTTTTGCAGTGCCACCATGAATGCCTTCATGCGTGCTGGCGTCAATGACTTGTAAATATCGCTAAAGCCAAGGTATGCCTTGTGTGTCGCGCCTTGGTGGGCGTTGCCGGCACCTTTATTGATCATCCAAAAAAGCCACGAATTTGATGTCCGCGTGCCGCTTCTAACGAAGACTCCAGGGCTAACTTCGCCCGTTTGGGTGCCTGCGTTCTTTTCTTCAGCCAAGGCTATTTGCTCTTGGGCGAAGATGCTAAAATCTTGATCTGCCTGGACTTGCTCATCGGTGGTCGGTTTATTTGTTGCTCTCAGCGCCTGATATTCTGCCATGGAGGTGGCATTGCGAAGGTGCGTTGCCATTCTAAGCTGGCTGTCATCAATTCGCAGGCCTTCTTGGATGGCGTAGTCCGCATATTGTTCGCGGGTGAAACTGGACAGGTCTACGCCTTGCTGCTTTGCCCGTTGCGCTAGTTCCCATTGGGCATCCCAGCCGGTTTTCGTGCTGACTTGGTTAGGTTTGGTTTGGCTGGCCGGTTTTGAGCTAGCCGTGGGCTGGCTAACTTTCGGCGGCTTTGGGGCGCGGGTGAGGGCGAGCGGGGCGCTGCCTTCGCGGGTGGTGCGGTCGCCGGTCATACCGAGGTCGTTCAGCATGTCGTTGAAGGGCACGCTGGTGACCTGGTCGTTGACCGATTTGCCATTCACGCCACGGGCGCGGATCTCGCTGGTGGCGATGAGGTTGGCGCTGGCACGGTCGAGGCCTGCCATTTCGAGGTGGTTGGCGATCTCCCAAGCGCGCTGCACTCGTGGGTCGGCGGGGTCTTTGATGTCGGGGAAGCCAGAGAGCAGGGCTTCTTTGCTGTCTGGCTTGACGGTGGGGGCGGCAGCAGCGCCAGATACCGCTGGCGCTGCTACCTGGGGTTTCCCTGCTGTGGCCTGGGCCGTCACTGCAGCCGCACCTTGGGCGGTTGATCCACGGGTCTGCGGGGTGCCTGCGGGGGCGCGCGGCCCTACCTCCCCCGAGGAGGGCTTGGCGCTAGATGCAGGTGAGGCAGAGGATGGGGAAAGGGGGGCGGGAACGGGAGCCGTTTCGATCTGACCGGGTTTGTGCCAGGCGGTCTGCTTACTGCCGACGAGGCCGGCGACGGTGGGCATGGCGGTGCCGAGCTTCTGGACGTAGGTCTTGTCGAGCTTGACCTGGCCACTGCTATCCACGTCGAGGACATTGGGTCCGCTGTAGTCTTTGAGCTTGGTCAGAGTGCCATCAGCACGGGTGATGCCGCTGGCATCTTTGCGGGTCCAGCCTGCGCTGTTGAGGATGACTTCTTCAATGCCGTCGAGTCCGACACCACGGGCGATGGCCTGGGCCAAGGCAGCGCGGTTGCGGCGGTGATCGTTCTCGGCGCTGTCCACGGTGCCGTCGGTGTAGTTGCGGATTTCCGCGTCGGCAGCGGCGAGGTCTTCGGCGAGGAGGGCGGCGTTGTTGGACTTCCGATTGGCGAGATCACCGACGGTGCCAGCGCCAGCGCCCATGGCAGTGACGGCCAGCATGAGTTCGGGCTGCATTTTGATCCAGCCTTCGATGGCGCGACCAACATTGGCCGAGCGACCGTTGGTGCTGATTTCCTCACTGATCTGCGAGAACAGTTCGTCGGGCGATTCTTCGGCGTATTCACCGAGTCCATGACCGGTGATGGTCTTCATGGTAGCCCAGACGTTCTTGTAGCTGTCGCGCAGGGCTTTGCGGGCGGCGTTGCGGCCGGCTTGGGTCATGAGTCCGGTGAGGGCGGCTTCACCACCGGTCTTGCCACCGAGGGCGGTCAGGAAACCCGTGACGATACCGGAGGCAATGGCACCAGGGGCGGCTTGTGCCCAAGCCTCGATGTGGGTGTAGGGCAGGCCGGTGGCGGGGTTGAGCTTGGCACGGAGGTTCTGATAGACACTGGCCTGCTGGAGTCCGCCTGTCTGCATACCGCCCATGATGGCAGCGGCAAGCATAGGGGCGACTTTACCCGTGGCGTTGAGCAGTCCACCGCCGACCATCATCGGTAAAAGCTGAGGCAGGAGTTCGCCGAGCAGGCCGGTGCTGCGCATCGTTACGGTATCGGCACCGCCTTTATTGGCGACCTGCCCGGACATCATATCGGCGAGTTTGAGCGAATCCCCAGCGGCTTGAGCAAACCATTCGCCGGCGATGGGCACGGGGCCAGTGACCAGAGCGGTGATGCCATTGACCATGCCAGCGACCTGCGCGAGGCCACCTGCGACCTTGCGGGTGATGAGGTCGGCATACTGAGCGACGTCGCCACGAGTTCGCATCTCGGCGAGGAATTCCGTGGCTTGGGTGCCGAGGGTCTTGCGAGCGAACTCGGGACTGTTTTGCAGCTTGGCGGCACGCCAGTTGTTGAAGTCAGGCAGGCCGGGAATGGCGGCTTCGTTTTCAAGGTCGTTGACGGCTTGAATGCCGGCGATCTCGTGGAGCTTGGCAAACTGCTGCTGCGCGAGTTTCTTGGCCTCTGGGCTGGCTGTTGAGGCATTGACGGCCTGCTGGTAGGCTTTCGGGTCCAGATGCAGCACTGGGTTGATGCGCAGGGTGCCATCCGTGAGTTGGCGGCTGGGTTCATCGACCGTTTCGCCAGTGATGAATTGGTCGAAGGCGTGGGCGATGGACGCTCCCACGTCGCGGCCAGTGTTGTCACCTTTGCTGAGTGGTCCGACCAGGGGGCGGTCCCAGTCGTTCATGCGGCTGTCGTTGAGGAACTTGCGGGCTTCTGACTCGGTGAGTCCGCGGTCCTTGGCTTCCTGCTGGAGTCGTGGGGTGAAGTCTTGGTCCTTCTGCCAGTCGGTGACGTTGAGGTCCTTGGCCCAGTCGGTGTAAAGCGTGCTGATGTTTTCCGCTTTGGCCTGCATGCGCTCCTGCATGGCACTGGCTCTGTCTTGGGCGGCTTGCTGGAGCGCACGGGTGGCGCTGTCCTTTTGCAGGGTGCGCAGGTAGGTGCGTTCCTCGGTGCCTGTGGGCGACTCCGGCACGGTGGCCTCTGTGGCGTCGGCGCTCGGTGGCGGTGCATACTTGCGCTCGATGTCCTTGGCGCGTTGCTTGAACTCGGCGTCTTGCTGCTCGAGCTCGTCGGCGAACTCAGCCATGCCGGGGATCTGGCGCATTTTCTCAAGCTGCGTGCTGCGTTCACCGTCCTTTTCACGCTGCTGCTCTCTGCCGAGGTAGCGGAGTTGGTTGGCGTGCTTGTCGAGGTTCTTGGCTTCGATTTGAAGCTGCTGCTGGTTGAGGTTCAGCAGGTCGATCTTTTCCTGATTGGCCTGGGTCCAGGTCTGGTAGCCCTGGATGGCGCTGGTGTAGTCACCGACGGCGGCTTTGTGCCAGCGGGTTTCTTCGCCGGTTGTGTCGTTGCGGAAGGTGGCGACATCGGCGTCGCTGTGGGGCTGGTCGAGCAGGGCCTGGTTGCGGGCCTGTGCGCGGTCGATGCGGTCGTAGTAGGTCTGGCGCTGGGCATTGAGCACGGCATGGCTCTGCTCGGTGGCCTGCCACTGCTGGGTGATGTCGGCCTGGCCTGCCTGGACGGTCTGGGCGAGGACTTCAGGGCTGGCGGTCTGGCGGAAGGCTTTTTGCTCGGCTTCCCACTTGGCGGGATTGGTGAGGCGCTTTTCCAACGCATCGGCACGCACGAAATCGCCCTTTTCACGCAGGGCGGTGATCTGGGTGCGCAGCACGGCGGCAGCACGA
>Ga0114978_10000143_pt1 | contig 58445 bp, 91 predicted proteins | sample S_140212_EF_Meta_FD_87027 | JGI IMG/M metagenome (GOLD analysis project Ga0114978, IMG submission 87027) | Freshwater microbial communities from Lake Simoncouche, Canada to study carbon cycling - S_140212_EF_MetaG | ecosystem: Environmental > Aquatic > Freshwater > Lake | place: Lake...
CAGTATCTTGCGGCTTTTTCTCGCCTCTAGCAGTAAGGTTGCTACGTTTCAGTTCTGGTTCGAGATCTCGAGTACTGGCTTTGACACTGGCAGTGTCATCAACACTTGCTGGCGTAACTTCAACATCAGTATCGGTGTTGCCGCCACCATTATAAGCAAATGTCACACGACCATTTGTGCCAGTTGCGGCGTAAACCTTACTGGCGTCTAATCCCACGGTACCTTTAAAATCTGGAGGATACTTACTGGTAAATCCCGTGACAGCTAAGTTACCACCTTTGTCTGAACTGTTCAGGTGCAATTGGATGATAGGTGCAATGTTCAAAAACTTCAATGCCGCTTCGCCAAACTTGGGATCCTTGTTGATGTTGGTAACAACATGTCGTGCCAGGATAGCCAGTGTATGATACCCGGCATTGTATCGCGGATTGGGTTTGGGCTTGTACTCACTCATTAACTTACTAATGGTGCCCATGGTAGTTGCATCCATTGGAACATCATTGATTGTTTGTGCATTGGAATCAATCATTTTGCGAATTGTGTCAGCAGTAGCTTGGTCAATTAATCCTTGGCGAATACCCAACACAAGAGGAAAGTCTTTGGATGCAAGCTTCCCGACTTCTTCAATAACTTTGATTTGATCTGCATACTGATCAAGAAGTTTGTCCATGCCTTTTTCGCGAGCTCGGTTAACACCGTCTGCAATATTTTTAATACTAGCAGTAGCACCATCCTCGCCCTTGCTGGAAATACCAATCTCAATGCCACTGGGGTGGTACAAGTAACTATCTACTAATCCGTTAATTTTGCTAGCCGGGAAGTTGATAGCACTACCAGCATACTTGCCTGTTGGGCCAAGTATATCTTTACGTGCGGCTTCGGCACCTGCACCCATGTTCATACCTTGAACCAACGCAATAGGGCCAATTGTTTCGCCCAAGTCATCACGAACAGCACTGGCCATGTCGCCTACATTTTCAAACACAGGGAATTGTCCAGCTAATAGTTGCTCCATGCCTGGCATGATTTTGGGCACTGCTGTATTCTGTTTTGGATTTTTTGCTAATTCAGCAACACAGGCTTCGGGTGTGCTAAATGTCGAGTCTGGTGGAAAGATATCGCTGGGTTTGAGTTTATAATAACTGCCCTTGAGACTGGCAGTTTTGTTCAGTTGCCAGCCACCTGGAAGTTCACTGTTCTTCCAGAAGCCAGTCATGTCCTGTTTGATCTCGTTAAAGAACTTGCCAAAATAAGTTTTTTGTCCTTTAGCTGGGCCATCAAAGGTCAAAATAGCAAATGCCTTGCTGGCATTAGTGGGTTTGTTGAACCAGGAAATTTGTGGATACTTTTTAAACAGCTCTTGCCCCACAGCGGCCATTTCGTTGTAGTCGGCATAAGCACCGGGCATGCTGGGATAATATTCAGCAGTGTCAAATGCTATCTCCGCAGTGGGGTTGTCTTTGGGACCTTGAAAAAAGTTGTCACCGGCACTGCGGTACAATAGCCCGCGGCTTTTTTCCAGCAAGATTTGGTCTAATTTGTTAAGTATGTCACGAATCATAGTTGATTTTGTTCTAAATATATGTTATACTTATCTGTAACACTTATATTACTCAGGAGAATACATGCCCAATTTAGTCCCCATCGTACTTGAACAAACCTCCAAAGGTGAACGCAGTTACGACATTTACAGTCGCTTGCTCAAGGATCGTATCATCATGCTTGATACTGAGGTTAGTGAGCATTCAGCCAGTTTGATTGTGGCGCAGATGTTGTTCCTGGAAAGCGATGAGCCCAACAAAGACATCAGCTTTTACATCAACTCACCGGGTGGTAGCGTAACAGCTGGCATGAGCATATATGATACCATGCAGTTTATCAAGTGCGATGTGCATACCATTGTGATGGGGCAGGCCTGTAGCATGGGGTCATTGTTGGCCACTGCTGGTGCACCGGGCAAGCGTTATATTTTGCCCTATGCACGACACATGATTCACCAGCCCTCAGGTGGTGCACGTGGACAAGCTACGGATATTCAAATCCAGGCCAGGGAAATTCAAAAGATGAAACAGTATCTAACTGAAATCTATGTGAAACATAATTCTGCTGGCAAAACCTACGAAGACTTTGCCGCAGACATGGAACGTGACTTCTTTATGAGTGCACAAGAAGCAGTGGACTACGGCTTAGCAGATAAAATAATCACCAAGCGTGATTAAAACCAACCTGTAAACTCGCTGTCAAGGTCAATGGGATGAACGTCCCAACCTTGTGTTTTCCAACGTAGTAGCGTCCATAAAATATCTAGGTATGTCATTTATCGAACTCCTGAAACATGTACACAAGAATTATTGTGCCAAACACAATAATCTGAATTGCTACTAATTCTATAGCCATGATTACTTCCAATAGTGGTATTTGCTTGCAGAGCTTTGGCGATAATTGTGAATCATTTCAGCCCAGTCAATTAAGCCTTGGTAAATTGTGTTGATGATATTTTTCATAGATAAGTTTCCTTTTGAGAATTAAATTGCTTGATGTAATTTTCAAGCTGTGCGGCATCGGTAATGCCTTTGTTGCTTAGATATGCATCCAAGCGGCTTTGATAGCTGGACCCTGGGAACATTTCTGCCAAACGTTCCAGGATCTCTAGCATGAAATTTGATAAAGTTTTCATTGTGTGGATTCCTTTTGTGGTAGCAACTCGTGGTTTCTACTAAGGTATTTATGTTGCGATGCAATATCACTCATGGTTTCTACTGATATTAATGCCGCCAAAGAAAACCGGGCTCAGGGCCCGGTATGTAGAAGTGTGTTATTTTATATTGGTAACCACAGCCAAATTGCTTGAGTCATTAGCAAGATGGCAAAACTGCCAACTCCTATGCTGGCTCTTAACAGCACATCTTTAACTGCTAGAATACTTGCAGTCAGCAACACAATGGCAATCTGCAACAACGAGCCAGCATAAGTGTACCAAGGACTACGTTGTTTGGCCACAGTGCGTTCTTCTTCTAGACCACGAGCTTTGGCCATGAGTTCTTTTTTGCCCTCGCCTGTGGCAGGATCACTTTCGTAGCGATCAATCTTGGCCTGCAATGCTTGTTGCTTGGGTTGGTCCTTGGCACGAACAGCATCATCTAGTGCCATTTCAGCCAGGGTTTGCTTGATTGATTTGGCTTGATAAAAAGCCCAGGTATTATTGGCATCAATGGTGTTGTTTAGTACTTTGCCCGAGTTGCCACCAGCTAGATAGGTGTTGATTGCCAGCAACGCCGCAAACACAACAATAACCCATCCAGCTTTGTCTTTGATCAAGGCTTCACGTTCAGAGCGTGATAGCGGTTTCTTTTCTTCTGCCATGTGATTGTTCCTTACAATTTTAATACAATGTATTTAACAGCTCAAATACGTTTGCTGCCATTGAAATATACTATTATAAATAGATATACATTAAAAACTATTTATGGGACAAATTATGAAAAAACTACTTGCTTTATTACTGGTGATGTTTGCATCAGTTGTGTATGCACAACTGCCAACATCCACAGTCCCACTACCCGCAGATATTGCCGCAATCAAGAAAGCCAACGTTCTTGTTGTAGCAATGACCAAAAAGGATAGTCCTCCTTTCTTCTCCGGAGAAGGTGATGACATTCACGGTCTTGACGTCGAAATCGCGCGACGAATTGGTGTCCTACTAGGAGTGCCAGTACAATTTAGACGCGATGCTGAAAGTTTTGCTGAAGTTGTAGAACAGGTTAGAGACGGCAAGGCAGACGTAGCAGTTAGTAAATTATCCGTAACTGGCCCACGACTACAAGTTGTTAGATTTAGTGATCCTTATATTAAACTAAGACAGAGTTTGGTTATTAATCGACTATGGCTAAGTCAAAACTCACAAGGTCGCGAAGTGTATCAAGTGATCAGAGAATTCAATGGCAAAATAAGTTTCATCCGTAACTCAAGCTATGACACCTTGACTCGTGTTAACTTTCCTAAGGCAATATTTGTTCTTGAATACAAATGGGATGTGATTATTGACCGTGTCACACATGGGGACATTGCTGCCGCTTATCGTGATGAATTTGAAATCAAGAAGATTAGCTTTGAAAAACCTGACGCCGCGATTAGCACCAAGACAATTACAATCTCCGACAGTGTGGACAACATTGCTGTAGCAGTGAATCCCAAGTCGATTCAACTGTTGAGCATTATTAATTACGTTATTAAAAACGAATACAACAACATTGACACCAAAAAGTTAATGGACCGATACAAAGCCGAAAAGAAATAAGGACTCACCATGACAACAGCACATTTAAAAACATTTTTAACAAGCCCGTGGACCATACTTGGTTCAATTGTTGTGGGTATCCTAGCCGGGGTGTACGCACCAGAGTTCAGTGTGAACTTTGAAAGTCTTGGCAGCATTTATATCAGCTTGCTCAAGGTAGTTGTGTTACCATTCTTGTTGGCCACTATCCTTGTGGGTATTATTGGCCTGCTACAAAAAGAAGGTAGTCAAACACTAATCCGTAAAATCATTATTGGTTTTGTATCTAGTATGTTCTTGGCCGCTGTAATAGGTGTAGGCACAGTTGTTGTTACTGGATCAGAAATGACCCCTGAAAAGAAAACGCAACTAGGCGTTCTGGTTAACGATAAAGATAGTGGTACAGATCTAAACATTACACTTAAAGAACCAATGCCAACAGCACCGGCTGTTAACGCAGGCAAGATGGCAGAGAAGTTTATTCCAGAAAACATTTTCAACACACTAAACAATGGTGAGAGCTTGAAGATTGTTATCTTTTGTTTGATCTTTGGTGTTGCTCTTGGGCATCTAAAAACTGAAGGACAAAAAATGTTGGTTGAAGTACTGAAAAGTATTCAACAAGCCAGTATCAGCATTTTCAAGTTCCTAAACTATTTCTTGCCAATCGCATTGTTGGCCATGATTTCAGCACAAGTGGGTAAAGTTGGAGTGGGCATTTTTATGACCATGTTTGACTTTGTGATGCAACAGTTTATTGGCGGCGTACTAGTTGTTGTGGCAGGCACAGCAATGATCTGGTGGAGATCAGGATTAAGTCTTGCTACTGTAATTCGTGAAACCAAAGAAACGCTAATTGTTGCTGTTAGTTCACGTAGTTCATTAGCTTGTATTCCATACGCACAAGAAGCATTACACAAACTACACTTTGACAAGGGCGGTGTTGAACTAACAGTTCCACTAAGCTTCACTGTTAACAGAATTGGTAGTATTGTTTACTACGCTATTGCCACAGTATTCATTGCCAACATCTATGATGCACCATTGGGCTTTACTGGGTTGTTGGTTGTGTTGTTAGGTAGTATTCTTGCTGGTTTAGCATCAGCAGGTACAACAGGTATTCTTACAGTTGCCACAGTAGCAGTTGTCTGTGACTTGTTGAAACTGCCAAGCGAAGCTGTGTTGGTGCTGTTGATTGCGGTTGATCCGCTCATGGACATGATTCGCACAGCAAGTCATGTACACGGCAACGTGGCAGTCACAGCATTTGTGTGTGACAAAGAGGTAGCTACCGGTGGATCAGCTTAAGGCCACACTCATAAGCTTGTTGGACTGGATTGGATCCAGTCCTTTTCGCTTGTTTGCAGTTGTGCTACTTTGTGTCTTGGGCTTTGGCGGCTGGATCATTTACACAGAAAAAGATGCATTTTTGGCAACTTATCGTGCTCAACAGGCTTTGCCCAAGATGAATGGTCGGTACGAAGAAGCTTATAATTTCTTGCTGAAAAATACCGACGTAGAACTTGTTTCTATCATGGAAGTCAACACCTTGGTAAACACAAGAAAAATTGCGTTTTTGGCCACACGCAATGGTGGAAGAAATAAACAATATGATGGGCTAGATGTTGGCTTGTTTAGCAAGAACTACGACAACAACAATGATGTGATTGGTTTGATGTCTGGTAAGATACCATGCGGCCCCTATCTCAAACCACAAAGCCTTATTGGATTTGCTTACAGGGAAAACGGTGTTAGTTATATGTGCCGTATTAGCGTGCCAGCTGAGCCCGGTGTGTTTATTGGGCAGATCAGTATAGGTTGGAAAGAGCAACCCACTGACGTAGAAGCCGCACAAACAGCCTTGATCATTGCGTCAATGTTGCTGTTCAAAAAATAAATAACAGTAATAAGGAAAATATCATGTCATTACCACTTGCAGTAACAATAGGATCAGGATGGGAAATAGGTCCTGGGTGGGCATTAGGCGTTGGCCCGTATTACGGACAAACAACAAACCCAAGTGTTCAAAACGTTGCAGGAACCAATGATGCCATTGGGTTCTTTTTTGTTGGATCTTGGTCAAGTTTAACCGGTGTGCCAAATCTAAACAATGTTGCCGCAGGCTGGACCGTGGATCAGATTCCTGGAGCCACAGTGGTCAGTACTGACGCTCCTTCTCAAACAATTACTATAACAGGCGGTGTGTTTGTGAGCGGTGCCTTTTACACATTTACAGGAATATAATATTATGACAGTATCAATAGGATCAGGATGGAGCATAGGACCCGGATGGGAACTAGGTACAGGGACAGTATCAGCTGTAAACGGTAGTATATTGCTTGACGGCACAAATTATCTCACCGTGCCCAATAACACAGCGTTTGATCAAAACAGTGGCGCTTGGACTGTGGAATCTTTTGTGTACCCAACTGCTAACATCGAAGAGTACATCTACATGCAAAACAGTGTGGGATTCTTGGGCATAGCCTACTACTATGGTAACTTTCGTGTGGACCAAAGAGGTACTTACCGAATAAGCTCTCCATCTACTTACGCATTGAATAATTGGTATCATGTGGCCATGACTTACGATGGAGCAGGCACTGTGACTTTATGGGTTAACGGAGTATCAGTGGGTACCTGGGCCAGCAGTGGGTTGGTTGCTTCGACTCTCACAACTCAAATAGGGTGTGCTGTAACGGGCTTTAACCCTTTTATCGGTAACATATCAAATATGCGTGTGGTCAAAGGTGTGGCTGTGTATACCGGCGCATTCACACCGCCCACAGCACCACTTGCAACTACACAAGGTTCGGGAACTAATATTTCAGCCATTACAGGTACACAAACACAATTGTTGTTGAATACGTATCAGGGTGCGGGATTCTTAACAGATGCATCAACCAATAACTTTACAGTTACAAACAACGGTAGTGCCACCAGTGCCGCATTGAATCCATTCTAAAAATGACACGTCTAGGAATCCTCGGTGGCATGGGACCAGCGGCCAGCGCCGAGTTTATCACAAGACTAATCAAACAAACCCCTGCCACTTGCGATCAAGAACACATGCCTTTTGTGTTGTGGAATGAACCACGCATCCCTGATCGCAGTATCTCCATGCAATCAGGCAACGATGATCCTTTACCTTGGCTAGAGGACGGCATTCGTGGATTAAAAAACGCAGGGTGTGATCGCATTGTGATACCTTGCAACTCGGCACACTTCTGGTACGACGAACTGTGCAAGCTGGGTGTACCCATCATACACATTGTGGACAGCATAGCTACAGAATTGCGTGACCTAGGTCTTGAAAAAGAAACTATTGGTGTCATGGGTACCCAGGGTACAATAGAACATGGGATATATCAGTACAGACTAGAACGACAAGGCTGGAATTGTATTGTACCAGATCGTGCAGAAATGGATTTCTTTGTACAGCCCGCAATTGATTTGATCAAGGCCGGCAAGATTACAGAATCTCGGGTGTTGCTCATGAAAGTAATTCACAGCCTAATAGATCGTGGAGCAAAGGCAATAGTACTGGGTTGTACTGAATTGCCTTTGAGTATTGGAATTGCCACGGTAGAACACGTGCCTGTTGTCAACAGCATAGACAGCCTGGTGCAGGCTGTGCTCAAAAAGTAATCACTTGTTGGCCAAGGGATTGTCAATGGCTTTTTGTATCTTGCTATCAACTTCTTTCTTTAATTGAACAACTTCTCGTTCAATCTCTCTACGTGCATCGGCCATTTCTCTACGAATAGTGTTGGCTTCGTTACGTGCTTTTTCTAAATCTTCACGTACTGCCTTGCGCATGTCACGCATCTCTGCTTCAGTTTCACGTTGTGCAGTTTTGACACTGCGTTCTACTTGTTCAGTAACTGATTCGTTGCGACGCAAATCATTCTTTAGGTCAGTTTTAATGTCCCGAGTGTAGTCTGAAGTCTTAGCCGAGTTCTCCTCAATCACAGCTAGACGTTTGTCAAAGCCACTCAGGTCCGGCGCTGTATACTCAGCAATCTTTTTCTTCATACCCATGTAGTCTTTGTACACTTCAAATGTGCCATACAGCCCACCCAGCGTAGAGCTCACAATGGTAAATGCCACCATGAGTTTGGCTGGTGTAAATTCGTAACCACCAATGGAGATTACCGTGTCTTTACTAGCATACTTCTTTGCGGCTGCTTCTAGTTCATCAACCTTGGCGTTGACGTCTTTGATTTCTTCTGTCATTTTTTTCTCCTAATTTTTCTTCCCAACCAGCTGGCCATTTTGAATTGTTTGCTTTTTGGTCAGCTAACATTTTAGCCCATTCTTTTCGTACAGCAAGATCATGCTTCATACGTTCTAACACAGCTTGTGAATTATCGCTGTAAAAGATGTAATAAAACGCCATCCCAATACCAAGTCCTAACATAAAATAAGAAATGTAGTTCATGTTATTCTCCTAACTTGTATTGCTGATTGACCATTTCCTGATGCAATCTATCACTGCCCAGGCCACGTAACAATCTTACATTGTCTACATTTATCTGATTGCGATAAATTTCTTTGGGTGCATAAAATGCAACGTCTGGCATCATCATTGAATATGCTTGGTATCCCACCGGTTGACGAGCAATGCTGGCAATGTCAACTCCCACAGCCAAATCATTAATCTGCACATCTCGTTTGACTGTGCCGGTTTGTTGAGATTGTGCAACAGATTGCATCATTGTGGGTTGCTGTTCTAACACATCAGTTAATGTAGAACGGGTACCCACTTTGATACCTTCACTTGGTGGTAGTTCAATTTCATACATGCTTGCAGTTCTTCCTGTTGGCAACTGGAACCCAAAATTCACCACAGGAGCCTCAACAGCCGACACTATGTAGGATGTTTGTGACACAAACGAATTAAATTGTGTTTGTGCATTTACTAGCACCAATCCTGTACCTGTGTTTTGTGAGGTGTCAGTTGCAGTTGCCTGAGCCGGTGGTCGAACAGCTTCCATACTTGCGGCAGCGGCTTGTGCACCTGTGGGCAATGAAAACGTACTGATTTGTGTTTGTGCGGATGACTTACTGGTTGTACCTTGTGAATCGTTTGCAAGCGACATACTGCCTGCAACACTTTGAGCTGTTAATGTACTGGCCACAGCCTCTGCTTGTTGTTGTGCTTGTTGTGCATCCTTGGCAGCGGCAGATTCTGCGGCTTGTACAACAGACTTTGCTTCGTTGCCAATTCTAGCTTGGTTGCTACTGATCATGCTCATGACAGAGCTTAGGCCAGGCCCTGCTTTGCTAGTGTTATCACTGGCTGTTTTAACTTCGCCTGGCTTGGGCTGACCGCTACTACCTTGTGCAGGGGCCTGGTTTGCTGGAGATCCATTAGGGTTACCTGAGCCTGGTTGTGGTGCGCCCGGTGGAGGTGCAACACCCGGAGGTGGTTCAGAACCAGGTGGTGGCGGTGGGCTACCTGGTGGTGCAGGCTGAGTAGGATCTGTGTTTACAGGATCCTGCATTTGTGCACCATTTGCGACAACTACTGATGTGCTATTTGATGCCATTGCTTGCTTGGCCATAGCAAACGCATAACCTTTACAATCAGGACTGTATAGCGGATTAGAAACGCAAGGGTCAGCGGTATAAATCAATGTGGCCCACATGCCTTCAATTCTAGAACCTGTACCAGATGTACTACCTGATATTCTTCCTGAACCTAATACGGCTTGATTTAAACTAGAAGGCAAAAGGTATTTGTCGCTGATAGAGCCACTGACGCCATCACCTGTTAAACTATAATTCTTTGAAAATATTGATTGATTGCTACTATTAGTTAATGATACTGTAGCATTTACACGACCTGGTATATCCATGTACCAACTACATGATCCATCTTGGTTAGTAGCAGTACATCCTGACCAACTTTCGCCTACTCTATAGTTGAATCCATAGTTGAATCCGTGAACCATTGCACCTATACCTGCATTTGATAGAGCAGTATTAATAGCAAATGTCTGAGTTAAACTTGTTCCACCGCGGGTTGAATCTAATAAATTGCTTGAGTTAATTACGTTGTTGAACCCGGCGCAGGTTGAACTATATGCAACATTAGTAGCACACGGGTCAATTTTGTATTTTAAACGAAAGTCAACATTGAATACTTCTGGGCCATATGTGCCCGCCCAAAAATTGCTGTCACGACCAATTAAGCCCACTTGCGCTGAACTCAATGCAGCCGCAGTGTATGGTGTAGCAAATGTCTCTGTAAAACTAAAGTTACTCCAGTTATATTTTCTATTAGTTGATGCAGTGTAGTCGTAGGCGGCAATTTGGTTGCCAGCAGACCCATATAATTTAACATAAGCGGATAGGTAATCTTGTTGACCATTATCCCACCCATTACCGTTTTTGGCGGTGAAGCTGTAGACAAATCCAGCAAGTTGAACCCCAGTGCCGGCCGATTCTAATGCTTTGTTTATGTTGATAACTTGATTGAGATCAGAGGTGCCATAACTGAAGTTGATGTAGCCACCGGGTCTAACACTGGGATTAGGACCACAATTACCAGGGTCTCCCATTTGCCAGCAAGTTAATTGATTAACATACACACCATTGTTCCAGGTGCTAGTTGTGTCCGTGGGTGTAGTACCGTAATTTATTAAATTGCCGGTAGTAGATACAGTTTGACTATTAGAATAACTTGTTAACAATAACGCCAAGCAAAGCGCCAGCGCCGATCTTCTTATAAGTGTCATCTAGTTTGTCCTCTTCCTCTTTGGGGATACGGTCAGGATTTGCTGTCCATGCTGCCTTGGCCTGTTCACCAATTTTGCCTTCGTATGGGCAAGGTGTACCTGCGGCTATCATAGCATCAAACACACGGCGGTCTTGACACATTGTAGCAACCGCGGCCACTTTCATACCCATATCATATAGAGTTTTAGATAACTTTAGTCGTTCACAGTTCATGTCACGAACTGTGCCACCACCTGATACGCCAAATACTTGTGTCTGTACACTACCTGAACTACCAGTTGAACATAAGTCAGCATTGCCACCTGAAAGCATAGCAGGTGCTACAGCAGTTGGTGGAGGTTGAATAACTCGTTGAGTAATTTCAGTTTGATTAATATTCTTGTTAGTTAACTCACCTTGTTGAATATTTGTATTAACTGAGTTATTTTGATTTATGTTATTGTTAGTAGCAGTGCTAGTACTGGCCGATGTATTGATATTACGATTGGTCATGTCGCCAGTATTGACATTGTTGTTGGTAGCGGTGCTAACATTGTTGTTGTTGTTGGTAGCGGTACTGGTACTTGCGTTGTTGTTATTGTAGGTCATTGTACCAGAATTTACATTGTTGTTGTTGTTTGTATTCACACTGGTACTAGTACTGTTGTTGATATTTCTATAAGTCATATCACCAGTGTTGATATTGTTGTTGGTGTTTGTATTCACACTGGTGCTGGTGCTCACATTGTTGTTGTTATATGTCATTGTACCAGAGTTGACGTTGTTGTTATTGTTATTGTACGTCATTGTGCCTGTGTTTTCATTCTTGTTGATATTGGTCACAGTACCACTTTGAATGTTGTAGTTGGTGTTGGTATTGGTGCTGTTGCTATTGTTAGTATTGTTACTGGTACTGTTAACAGCGGCTGTACTGGTGCTGTTGCTGTTACTGGTAGTATTGCTGTTTGACGTAACTGTGCTGGTACTATTACTTGTACTATTGGTGTCCACCAGACTCTTGGAGTCGTAACTGCCTTGATTGATCAAGGTACTTGTGCCTGTGGTTGTGCCACCTGCTGAGCTTGAGGTAGTGGTGGTTTGGCCTCGGGCCGTGCCGACACACAGTACCGCCACAATTATAGATAATAATATTTTTTTCATTTTTATTCTAGCTCCTAGACTAGTTTAGGATAATATTTACGGTAAAAACTCCCCGAAATAACCACGCACACAACGGTCAATCTAAATTTACGGTAGTTGTTGCAAAAATACAACAACAAAAGTGGTTGACCAGAAATTGCTCATTTGCTACAATAGAAGCATAGTAAGAAACAAGGAGACATCATGCTTACAATTCAAGAAGTCAACTCTGCTATTATTGCGGGAACATTCACAAACGATCAGCTGTCAAGCATGATTGATGCCATCAAGTATGCTCGTGCTCAAATCACTAAGCAAAAAACTCGAGCATTCAGCATTGGTGACTCTGTTAAGTTTACCAGCAACCGCAACGGCCTGACCTATGTTGGCACTGTGCGCAAAGTCAAGATCAAGTTTGTGTTAGTTAACACTCCAGGTGGCCTGTTCAATGTTCCGGCCAACATGTTGGAGTCTGCATGAAGACGCTTCTTGAAACTACGGAGTGGAGTGATGGTGCCAACATCAACCATGTGTACTTCATGGATGATTCCAAAAGCAAAATGTTTGCCTATGTCAAGTTTGGTGAGGGTAAACCTATCCGTTTTAAGAATCCCATACGCATCGATATCCGTGGCCGCAAGTTCAAGGACGTGCCCAATACTTGGAAGTTTGATATCAAAGAAGAACCCGAAGGTCGTGTATGGACGGTAAAAGGTAGCAAGGGAGATGAGTACCGGGTTACCGAAGTCAATGGCAATTACTCGTGCACATGTTCAGGATTCCGATTCCGTGGAGACTGTCGGCATGTGAAAGAACTTGGTACTTAATGACCAAATGTACTAAGAATCGGGTCTAAACAGCCCGATTCTTCTTGAGACCTTTAAATATTTTTGCAGATTATCTAATCTGCTTTTTTAAAGGAGTCTATTATATGGACAAAGCGTTTGAAAAGGCCTCGGGCCTACTAAGTCAAATTACACACCTGGGTGTAAAATTGTTTTTTGCAGTTGTTATTTTGCAAATACTATTTGGAGCAGTGATGGCTAACTCAATAGCAGTTTCTGTGGCATCATTTGCAGGGGCACTTGGCAACAACGGCCTTGAGTGCTTGATTGTATTGACTGTTACCTACCTTGGGTTTAGATTCTTAAAACTGAAAAAGTAATAGACTCTAGTGATAAAAAAGCCACCCTAGGGTGGCTTTGTCTTTTAACTGTTTAGCACTTTTGCTACTGAATTCATCACACTGGCAATTCTGCCAATGTCACGAAGTTGTTCAACTGTGTAGCCTTCTTTCTTCAATGTATCATAATGTGCCTTAACACAGAAATGACACTTGCCCACAATACTTGCGGCAAGACTGAATGCTTCAAAGTTGGCCTTGGTGGTTCCACCATGTGACGCAATAGCGTTCATGCGTAACTGTGCTGGTAAACCTTTTAGACTTTCATCATCTGCCATTTCAACGTAGGGATACCATACGTTGTTTTGAGCCATGATACTTGCGGCTGTCATTGCTGACTCTGCATGTACAGGAGCATCTGCTAACAAGATACTTAATACCTTACCGTTGCCAGTTGCAGCCAGTGAGGCCACAGCACAACCCATAGCAACATCTGGATCTAATGTACTACGCAAAAGAACAGCATCAAGATTTAACTTGGTGTCTTTTGCGTAGTCTGGCAACGCACCTTTGATAGTGTCGTTGAATGCCATGTTAGAGAGTCTCTCCGCCTACTGTACGGTTACATGCACATAGCTCACCAGTTTGTAGCGCATCCAATACACGAAGTGTTTCTTCTGGGCTACGACCAACGTTCAAGTTGTTGACAGTAACGTGTTGGATTTCATTGTTTGGATCAACAATGAATGTGGCACGAAGTGCGGCACCGGCTGGAGCATAGAACACGCCTAGTTGTTCAATCAAGCTCAACTCTCCACGCTGTGTGTCAGCAAACTGGGTGTGAGTAATCTTCTGTAAATCTCTGTGTGCTTTTTGCCATGCCACTTTACAAAACTCATTGTCTGTTGAACCTGTGAGCAATACAGCATCGCGATCAGCAAAGTCACTTGCTAACTTATCATAAGCTACAATCTCTGTTGGGCATACGAATGTAAAGTCTTTTGGATAGTAAACAATTACTTTCCATTTGCCTTCGAAACTACCTTCTGTGATAGTATAGAAAGCATCTTCAGGTTGTCCTGGCTTAACGCCTGTGATTGCGAATGGGGCTAATTTGTCGCCGACTGTTTTCATTTTGATTTCCTTTAAGTTAAAAATTGATTCTCAGTGTTTGTACTGAGTGCGTATTGTACTAGTAGTTATCTATGGAATCAAGCAACTGTACGGAATTTTCCAACAATTATTTCTATGACGGCAATTAATTTTTCCAATGAAAAACCCGCCGAAGCGGGTTTGGTTTACATCAAGTTAAATTAGAAACCAAAGCTTAGGCCAACACCATAAGCTGTTTCTTTGATGTCTTGATAGCTCTTGCTTGCATTCACATTGAGTGAAATCTTCTTGGCAACAGGAATACTGTAGGTTGCAAATGCCACAGTTTGTTTTGTCTCATGTGCGGCACTAGTACCTAGACGAGTCTTAACACCACCAAATGCATAACCTGGTCCAACTTTGGCACCAGTTGTAGCACCAATCAAGCCATATGTGTATGAACCAGCAGGTGCGCCGTTGAAGCCATTGTCATAGCCAATACCAACAAATGGTTGTACAGGGCCAAGCTTGCCGGCTGCGCCAGTAACTTCTAGGCTGTTGAACATGCCACCTTTGTTGCCCACACCAGTACGACTTTGGAGACCATAGTCGATGCCATTGATGGTTTTGCCAGCACGAACATACTGTGCAGAGCTTTCCTGGCCGGATGCAGTTTTGACATGGTCAACATCAATGCTGACGAAATCAGCGGCTGATGCCACCATTGCGGCCGAAGCCAATAGAGTTGCAAATGCAATTTTCTTCATTTTAAAGTCCTTTATAATTCAGTGACACAGTGCCACTTGAACTATTATATAGTACCTCACACCGCAAACTCCAATATAATACGGGGTAAAAGCACCAAAACAGTCTGAATTGGCAGAATCTCTTCAGAATATCGTAGACTTACCAACAGTAACATGTTATTATTGTATCACGTTGTGAGGACAACGAACTACTTAGATGAAAGGTATCATTGTGAAATTTATTAATCCTGAAACCAAGACCTTCAAGGTCTTTACAGCACTCAAGTCTGGTGAGACTTTGACAGCGTCAGAAGCCAAAAAACGTTTTGGTGTTGGCAATTTGGCCGCTGAAGCCAGCCGTTTGCGTCAACATGGCTTTGCTGTGTATGCCAACTCTCGCACTGCTGGCAATGGTGTGCGTGTGACTGAATACGTCATGGGCAAACCAAGCCGTAAGGTGGTGGCCGCTGGTTACAAAGCTATTGCTTTGGGCTTGGTCTAAACCAACTTGCCCAACTTGGGCATGCCGGAAACAACCCGCTATCTTGGCGGGTTTTTTCTTGACCGGAAATTCCAATCTAGTGTATAATAACACAAGGTGTTAAATATTGATGAGGTGACTATGGAATTTCTTATTAGTTTTGTTCTGGGTTTAGCAGTGGGTGTGTTTATTGTGCTGATGTTTATACGAAGCGCAGTTCGTGAAGCCTTGGAGTCAGCTGACGACAGCTTGAACAGACTCAAAAACTTAGTTGAGCAAGAAATAGAACGCACAGTTCAGACTCGTGTGGAAGAACACGATGGTATATACTACATATACAACGTCAAGGATGGTGCTTTTTTGGTTCAGGGATCGACTCTTAAAGAAGTCAAAGATTCTATTGAAAAACAATTTCCCGACACCAATGTCAATATCACTCAAGGTGATATTGATGTTATCAACAAGCTCAAAGCTGAACTAAGCACCAATTGATATTGCATTATGTTAATCACTGTGCTATAATATCATGGTGATAACAATTTATAATACCACGTTAACCAAAGTATATAAATGGCTGGAACAAGAGCTTGATCTAAAAATAGGTCAGGACTGGTTTTGGACCTGGGATCACTCATCTGATCGTCCAGCTGTGGAATTTGTTGACCCCCGAGCAGAATTATTGGTACAACTAAAGGCAAAGAATTTATGAAGATTTATATCAGCAAATATCGATATCATTGGTTCAGTCCATACACTTGGTTTGACTATATGTTTTTCTGGACTGACTGGAGCAAGTGTGCTCGGTGGAAACTTCAGCAAACACTGGAGGATCAAGGTCGAGAAAAAACACAATGGGTTGATCGCCCGGACTGGTGTGAGCGTTGGTCAGACCGACTTGAACCCATCAGCCAGGGCATCATGTGGGTGCTGGATCGAATCCATCCCAAGATTGACTATGTGAAGATTGACAAATGGGACACCTGGAGCATGGATCATACCTTGGCTCTTATTGTGTTGCCCATGCTCAAACAACTGCAGGCAACCAAGCATGGTAGCCCGTTGGTGGAAGATGAGGATGTGCCCGAACACCTGCGTAGCACGGCCGCGCCAGCTAAAGAAAACGAGTGGGATACAGATGACAATTTACATCTTCGCTGGGAATGGGTCATGAATGAAATGATCTTTGCGTTCTCTTGCAAAGTGGATGACTCTTGGGAAGATGCTTTCCGTTCAGGCGAACACGATACTGTGTGGGTGCCTGTGGACAAGGATAAAAACGAAGTACCCAAAGGCGAACACAAATACTGGCAAATGAAAGACGGGCCTAAAAACACCTACAAGTGTGATTATGAAGGTATGCGGGTAGTAGAAGCACGTATCCAAAACGGTTTCCGCTTGTTTGGCAAGTACTACCAAGGCTTGTGGGATTGATTAAATCTGCATGATAAATTTTATCACACCAAACACAACAATAGAGCATATGATGTCATCGTTGTTGCAAGCAAACCCGTTCAAGGCCGGGCGCCAAATTGCTCTGGAGCAGTTTACAGAGTGGAAAGATCACTATAGCTTTGATGGCCTGCGTGGCATGAGATACGGTCAGAGTTTCTGCAATCACTTTGATATTTCTGATAATATACTATACTACACAATATTTGATGTTGGCCAGTGTGATGACTACATCATGAAAAGATACATTGAGTCTAGACTTGAAACTTAACGAACACGATAGAATAGCAGAAAGTTTTCAGTATCATCGAGAGATTGCCAAACCTTTTGGCAAACTAGATGAAGTCCTATCTTGGTGCAAAACTGAGTGTCAAGGTGATTGGCGCTGGAGATTGATTGAAGTCAGCACAGATCAACGTCCCGGAATCTACCTGTTTTATTTTGACAGTGAACGTGATTGTTGTGCGTTTACGCTAAAATGGGAGTGACCTTAGTTATCTCGATTGGTTGACACAATAAACTTAGTTTATTATAATACAATCGAGCCATACATAAACTTACGTCTCCAAAAAGACCACAGCGGCTTTTGTATATTTTCGGGCCGTTGGTGCATAGGAAACTGTGCATTTAACCTTAAAGGAACCAACATGAAAAAATATATGCAACACGCATTGCATCTTGCAATGTTTGCGCTTATAGCCTTCATAGGCATCACAGTGGTGACATACGCCACACAAACCAAGTTTGATAGATTGCGAGCAGATTTATCTGGCAATGTTTCGAGCATTGGTGATTTCAAGGCTGCACTACGAGACAAAGAACGCAGGATGCAGTGCATGACACAAAACGTATATTGGGAAGCCGCAAGTGAACCAGCAGAAGGCAAAATTGCTGTGGCCCAGATTGTAATGAATCGTGTGGAAAGTGGCAAGTATCCAGCAGATCCGTGCCAGGTGGTACATCAGAAGAACATGGTGTACGAACGAGTACTATGCCAGTTTTCCTGGTACTGCGAAAATACCAGCAAGACTCGACCAATACACAAAAAGCTCTGGGCCGAAAGCGAAGAAGCAGTAAAGATGGTCATGATTGACGGCTTTAGATTGCCCGAACTCAAAGACGCATTGTACTATCACGCAGACTATGTAAACCCACAGTGGAACAAAAAACGTGTGACAAAGATTGGCCGACATATTTTTTACAAGGATATCTAAATGAAAAACTTTGACATTGAGAAAACAGTGACCTGGTTGCAAGAGTGGGTGGCTCCTATTTCAGCAAAGACTCTGGGATGGCTAGCCGTGTTATTGTTACATGCTGCCACCTTGCCTACATTGTTGGCAATCCTAACTGGTCTTAGTGATCGCATGCCCAGTGTGGACATGGTATTGCTGACCTGGGCAGGTTTGGTTGCCATGTTTGCCCAAGCTTGCGTACAACGCAACTTCTTGAACATTGTGACCATTGCCCTGGGCTTTATTGTCCAGGCTAGCCTAATGGTCTTGATCTTCTTCAAATAATCTGTTAAACTTACTGCATGATAAAATTACACAGGCTTCTAGATCGATTGGAAGAGTGGTGGCGTTACCCACAGCCAACACAGGCACAAAAACAATTGTTGGGTCTATACACTGATGTCATTGACACAGAGTTTACAGCAGTAAGACTAGCCAGTGAGGAGTCTGCGCAGTATGTGTTAACACACATGCGAGCCATTCCAAACTTTGACACTGATTATGATTTGCATGAGTGGGTGGCTACCACACAACTTGATCCCATACTATTGAGTACAGGTACTGTGCTGGAATTTGGTGTTGCAACCGGGCGTACCCTAAACCAATTTGGGTATTGGCTACCAGAAAAAACCATACATGGATTTGATGGGTTTGAAGGCTTGCCCGAGGACTGGACCAGTCGTATGCGCAAGGGATTTTTTGCACGTAGTAATCTACCCCGTGTGCGAACCAACTGCCAGCTATGGGTAGGTTGGTTTGATAACACCTTGCCCGGTTTTAAACAACAAGTACAACTGACCAGACCAATTGCATTGTTGCATGTGGACTGTGATTTGTACTCTAGCACAAAGACTGTACTCAATCAGTTGAAAGATAACATTGTGCCGGGTACTGTAATTGTGTTTGATGAGTACATCAACTACCCCGGATGGCAACTAGATGAATTCAAGGCCTGGCAAGAGCATTGCAAGATGTACGGCATCAAATACGAGTACATTGGTAGGGTAAGCAAGCACCAAAAAGTAGCAGTAAGAGTGTTGTAAAAATACAACACCAAAAACTCCAAATCCCGGTTGACAACAATCGGGATTTTCGCATATAATACACATACGGTAGGAGATTCTACCGGCTAACCTAAAAATAGCAACATTGACATGGTGTCAACAAGCTATGTGGTTACGAACAAAAGGAACCAAAATGGCAACTGCCACACCAAACTATGCGGCTACACGAAATGCCCGCTACACAAACTCAGCGTCAAATCTTGTTGACCTGGTTCAGCGTTATAATGACACAGTAGCGGCAATGCCACTACAAGCTCAACGCAACTGGCAAGCAAAACTAACCAAGGCTTTGCAGGCATTCAAACGCAATCACCCCGGGGTCAAAAGCATCAATGACAGCTCTAAGTTTCGTTTGTGCAAGAGTCTCATGGGCAAGCTCAAAGACATTGTGATTGATACCACTATGCAACGTGAACCCAACTTGCAGTGGATTCTCACCATCATTACCAACTTCCGTGCATACCAAGCACAGCCCATTCAGGTATATGCCACACCGGATGGGACATGGGGTGGGTGGGATGGACAGCACACCAGCCTGGCCTTGTACTTGATTGCTACACAAGGGCTTGGCGAAAAGTTTGAAGACATTGAAGTACCCATCAATGTGTACGACATTCTCAGCCGTGGCGAACTTCGCAGTAACTTTATTAACAACAACACCACAGTTGGCAAAAATGCTGGTAAGAAACCACTAGACATCATTGACATTTTTATGCAAATGATCTACGGGGTCGAAGTGGACAATGTCAACGAACCTGAGTGGATAGACGCCCATGCCAAGTGGACACACATTAAAAACGCAGACATGTTTTTGACTGCTGAAAAGTTTAACGACACAGATCAGGTAGGTGCCATTAGTCGTCTTAACGAACTCAACGATGCTTCAGTAGAAGTGGTACGTCAGTTTGCAGTTTATGGCCGGTACGTGGTTGGTATTCAGCAACGTCCCATTAACACTAAGGAAATTCCCATCATTATCGAGTTTTTGAACCTGTGCGAACAGCAAGACATTCGATACACAGATGCGCAGATTGAAGACCTGGCACAACATTGTATCGACTTGTTTGACGCAAACTTTGATGCTAAAGGGCCGTATTGGGAACAATGCCACCAAGCCAACGTCAATGCTTGGAACAAGCACAACAAACATCGTCCCAAGACAGACTGGACTGATCCTCCACGTAACAGCAAGAACACACCACAAGGTATTGCGTTCTTCTGGCACCAACTCAACACCACTTGGGTACCACAACAACCAGCGGGCTTCAAGTTTCCCAAGATGCCGTTTAGTGTGTACACACCTGATGTAAAGGACATGTTCTAACATGAAAACACTTGTAGAACGTGTTGGTGGGTTTGCACAAAAGAAACCCACGCCAGTAAAACGTGGCGGTGCCAGTTACAATGCCACCCAGGAGTTTTGTAAAAAAGAGATTGAGCGTTATGTAGAAATGTATCGTCAGCTAAAAGTAGAAGATCAAACTGCACGTCTTATCCGAGACATGATTGATGTGTTGTTGCGTCGATACCATGGCTACAGTATCAAAGAAAACATCGGCGCTCACTACTATGAGACAGGGTTGCCACATGGTACCAAGACTGAGTTTGAGCATGTGATTCCTGCTTCAGTGGCTCGTGACTTGTTGTTGTTTGATCGACTCACAGTTGATGAAGCACTGAACATTCCAACATGTCGCTTGAGTGCCACAAAACACAAAAAATTAAACTCAACCAAATTGGGTAGTACCACACCCGACATTTATTGGTTTTGGAAACGATATCAAGAGTTAGGCATTACACTAACAACTCATGATGGTGTTGCAGTTGACACTGCAACTTGGAATTTAGGCAGTCACTACACTTACTTTAAGGTATAAAAATGAGCCAACTTCAATTGCACGGACGTCCTTGGGTTGTATTTGATCCAGCCAATCGCTTACATAGAAAATTCTACTATGAATTTGTACAATCAGGTACTTGGGGCAGATGCCCTTACAGATTTGTTGTGGCAGATGACAACGGGGATTTGATCACCATGATACAGCGTAGTCTAATCAAGTACTATGTACAGCGTGAATTTTCTGTTGCAAATACGCAACAGTCTCTGTTGCAAAAAAACAACAAAAAATCCCCACCAAAAATTGTTAAAAAAACTGGTAGACCAGAAATTGCTCATTTCGTATAATAGAAGTATAGTAACAGAACAGGGGCAAACATGCACACATACAAAAAACAGTCAGAATTGAACTGGATCGATGCTAACGACATCGGTGAGCACATTGACGACTTTAATGATCCCAAGCTCAATGAGGCGTTTGGCAAGTTTTGCGTCATGGACGACCAAGGTGCTTTGTATAAAGTTCTAGTGGACGAAGTGGGCTACGACTACGACGAAATCGAATCTGGTCATGTGGACATTGTGCACAAGACAGTGGAAGAGACCCTCAAACAAGTTAACCTTGTGTTCCGTAGTCTCGGACTTGATCTAGAGTTCAAGCAAGCCGACATGGTAGAGTATGTGGGTTACATGCTCACAGGCAAAGGTGATACACCCAAGGACATAGCACACCGTATCCGCAGACTGGTTGACCAGAAACCTGTTTGATCTTATAATATATGAACAAACGAATTCAAGAACTAGCAGAACAATGCGGATTTAGGCCACAGCCCAGTATCTACGATAGAAATCAATCGTTTGATATTGAAAAGTTTGCTGTGTTGATTGTTAGGGAATGTGCAATAGTTTGTGAAACAGTAGGTGATGTAGCAGACGCAATTGGGTCAGGCGAGCCTGCTAGGTATGGTAAAGAAACAGCACACGGGTGTGCTGGCATGATTAAAGAAATGTTTGGAGTAGACGAATGAGCAAGCCAAATTACAAAGAACATCAATTCCTGGTTATGTGGGACTGCAATGGTCTTGAGTATGTGGCCGACATCACTGCCGATCAGCAACGAGCGACCTGGGCCCGGCTACAAGGCAAGGAAAGTCCTAGACATGCCTATGCCAATCCCATGCACCTAAAGTTGAGAGCACAGGCCAATCCTCAACGTCACTATGAGATCTACACATTTGACGCTGTGGACGGTATCAGTGAGCAGGACATCCGTGACATGTTTGACAACAACCCGCAAATGGCCGCAGACACCATTCGTGGTATTGGGCATTGCATGCACAGTGATCGTGCTCAGCAAGCGGTTGCAATCGTTTAAATGAAGTTCAAACGTCAACAAACAAAGGAAAAGTTAGATATGGGACTTGACATGTATGCATACGTAACCGCCAAAGCAGGCCAGCAACGGGAATATTATGAAGGTGCTGAGTTCAAAGATGGCGATTATACAAACCCTAATGTGTCTCAGCCACGTGAGATTGCCTACTGGCGCAAGCATCCAAACCTGCATGGTTGGATGGAACAGCTCTGGAACAAGCGCAATGGTGGCAACCAGGATGGTAGCAACTTTAATGGCATTGAGCTAGAACTAACCTACGAGGATTTAGAGATTTTAGAACTGGACATCATTGCTGGCACCCTACCAGGCACATCAGGTTTCTTTTTTGGCAACGATGCCGATGACCATTATCGCAAACAGGACTTGGAGTTCATTACAAAGGCTCGAGCAGAGTTGTTCATGGGACTCAAAGTGTTTTATAATAGTTCATGGTAAGGAGAACGCAATGACTAAGATTTTAATTGGATTCATTTTTGGTATCATAGTAGCAACTGTGGGTTTTAGCGGTATCGCTCGCATGTTGGATCGCGGAGTAGATACTGTTAAAACTCAATCACAGGAGATGGCCAAATGATAGACGACAAAACACTGACTGACACCAACTTTGATCTTGAGCAAGGTATTCTCAAGTGCTGGAACATTGTTGATGACCTTAAAGAAATTCTACAAGACATAGACAACGGCCATATGACCCAGGCCGAAGCCATCGAAACCATACGAGGCCATTCTATTGTTTACCAAAATAGGTTTGATCGTACTTGGATCAAGTACGAAACGGTATGTCGCGGGTTACACCAATTACGACATGCACTACAAGACGCTGATTCCGCTAAAAACACAGACAAAAAATCTGGTAAAAAAAGTGGAAAAAACGTACAAAAAATGGTTGACCAGTAACTCATTTTTTGTTATACTAAGACATGCTGAGAGATTCAGCATACAAACTTTAACTTAATAGGCAACTTTGAAAGGCATTTATGGCTAAGCAAGACAACAAAACTTTTACCGTAGCTGGCACCGCTACTAACCCCGATGGTACAACCAAGGCTCGTTTTGCTAACGACTTGGTGGCACGTATCAAGATCCTTAACAAGGCAAACTGCACCAACATCAACTTGATGGAACTGCCAAGCCCAATGACCAAGCTTGAGGCTCTGGAGTACTTGCAAGGTACTGGTAGCTTTACAGGTGATGCAAGTTATGCCATCGCCAATCGTACCGCAGACAAAATGAAGTCTGCTCGCAAGTCTGAAGTCAGCATGACTCTCAAGACTGGTAGCAAGCCTGCAAAGGCCAAAAAAGATGTAACTGCCCAAGAAGTGTTGGCGGCAGCCAAAGTGCAAGCCTAAAGCTAGCACGCTCAGAAACAAGCGGCTTTTGGGCCGCTTTTTCTTTGATATTTTATTCTGGCATAATTAAATATATGTCAGACACTGATCAACTAGAACAAACAGTACGCGATCTCATTATTGATATCTGTGAGGTGCTATACAACAACGGATATCGAGAAGTGCCTATTGGTGCCATGATGAGGTTAGTTGGTGTAAATACAGAGAGCGCCAGCAAGCACGACAACGAGTACTTTGCACTGGACGACGAGTTTGTCTTTGCCATAGAATCAAAAAAACAACCAACCACCCCACACCCTCCCAACGGTGTCACTTTACACTAGAATGACCATTTCCAGTTTTAGGTCTAGCGATGCCTTGTATATTGTAATTGTACGAGACAAAAACGCAGAACAATTATTACGCCAATGGGCAAAATCTTCTAATGCTCAAGTCACTATTGAATCTAATCGTATGAAAATTTATGAACAAAACAGTCTGTACATGTTTCGATTACACTGGCCCCACAACTGGGACTCAGTTACAATATGGGACTGTTGGAATAGGCAACACATAGATGGAGAATAACACAGTTCCTATTGTGGTGGCTTACCCACCCGGGTCAGGTGGCATACGACTGGTACGAAAATTTTGCAACAGTCAGTTCTGGGATCAACATCGTGGACAACATGCTCATTATGGATGGGACACACAAGGCTCAGTGGCCTGGAGCAACTATCCCAAGTATCCGTTATTTACCGATGATTTAGAGCCATTGGATATCCCCGAGCCCATGGTAACCTCTCATTGTTTGTACAGCCCGACTATCTCTAAACTTTTCCCCGAACGTAAGATCATTAGAGTACAGGCAAATTTTTATCTGAGCCTAAGGCGTTGGTGGGACGTTTACGGAAGAGACTATTATAAATCAAACCATGAAGATGCCCTGGTTTGGTCACCACATTGGGAAAGAGATGTTGACCATTGCTTGCATGCTGTCCTTACACACGCAACTTATTACACATACCAACATGATCAGTTGTGTGATGAACTATTGAAGATTGTACCCGGGGAGTCAGAATTTTCTGACTTTATGTTGTCTGAGTTTACCAAACATGTCAACAAGGAGTTTGATCAATGTTGGCAACTGGTATTGGATCAAGACCCCAAGCTGGCTGTTGTAATGAAATCTGACCTAATTTAACCAAATAATTTGACTTTGTAAAAATACAATGTATAATTAAACAGTGCCAATGCACATTATACAAAGGAATAAACATGTCAGCCAATCACGAAGCAATCAAAACTGCATACGAAACATACATTGCAGAAAACGAAAAATTCACCACCAAGGGTGTTAAAGCCGCAGCCGCCCGTGCTCGCAAAGCTTTGCAGGAAATGAGCAAAGGTATCAAAGAGCGCCGTAAAGAAATCACAGCAGAAAAAGAAGCATTGACCACTGCCAAGTAACATGACGCAGTCCTGGACTCTTACTGTAGAAGAAGACCCGGAAACCGGTGATGCTATTCTTAAGTTTCCTGAAGATTTATTAGAAGCCGCCGGTTGGCAAGAAGGTGATGTGTTAACTTGGACAGACTCAACGGATGGTACATGGATATTACGCAAACAACTAACACCATGATGGGCCCATACACTATTGATACTATTACTCTTGATTCTGGCAGCTCTCCCACTTATACGGTAACTGGTGCCACTACGGTTTCGTCGGGAGCAGTCCTCACCAGCAACGGATGGACATCTACTCCTGCGCTAACTGTCAATCAAAGTGGCACAATAGATCTTGAAGGCAAAAACGCAGATATTCGAGTCAATGGCGAAAGCTTGATGGAAACATTAAGATCTATCCAGGACCGTCTCAACATGCTTCGGCCCAATACCGAACTAGAAGCTGAATGGGATCAGCTACGTGAACTAGGTGAACAGTACAGAAAACTCGAAGCTGAGTTCAAGGAAAAAAGCAAGATGTGGGATACACTAAAGAAATGAAACCTAAACAAAGAATCAATCACATTGTAAAGTGGCTTCGTGCCTATGCCAAGAGTGCCAAAATTTCCACTTTTGTGGTGGGAATTTCGGGGGGTATTGACTCATCAGTTGTGAGCGCATTGTGTGCCGAAACCGGGATCAAAACCATTGTGGTACAAATGCCAATTCGTCAGGCCAAGACATTGGACAATCGCAGTTCATTGCAAGCTGGCTGGTTGTTGGATCGTTACCGAGAAAACGTCACACACATGAGCATGGATTTGACTCCGGTGTATAGTGCGTTTGAAAAGAAAGTTGGACCATTCTGTTCTACAGAACAAGAGCCCAACGAGTCCGAACAACTGGCCTTTGCCAACTCACGTGCTAGACTGCGCATGATGACCCTGTATCAAATTGCACAAAGCCATGGTGGCATTGTGGTAGGTACAGGCAATCGGGTGGAAGACTTTGGTGTAGGCTTCTTCACCAAGTACGGCGATGGCGGCGTAGATATCAGCCCAATTGGCGACTGCATGAAAACTGCTGTTTGGGACATGGGCAGAGAATTCGGCTTGCCGCAAGAAATTATTGATGCGGCTCCCACTGATGGATTGTGGGATGATGGACGTACAGATGAAGGACAACTGGGTATGACTTACCCAGAACTAGAACAAGCCATGTGGCTGGACCAGTCTGGAGATCAGTCTATGACCAGGACCGAAAAAGACAATCTTAAAAAATATCGAGCAATTCGTACTCGAAATCTACATAAAATGATGCCAATTCCAGTGTGTCAAATGCCCGTTGACCAGTAATTCTACTCGTGCTATAATAACATATATTTCGGAGTTATTATAGCATGAGCATGCATCTACATCATCCATCACTCAGTCTCAACGGCAAGAAGCGTGGCAAGATCAAATTTCGCAATGCCGCAGAAGCACAACGTGCCCGTGAGCTTGATGCAAGCTGGAAAGAACTCTTGAAGGCCCAAGGCATTGAGCAAGAAGAAAAGCGCCGGCGACGTGCACTTGAAGCAGAGCCGCTGACATATAAATTGTCAGCCCCACCGGGTCGTACCACATCAAACAACATCCCTAGTCGTGTTACTGCGGGTGGATCAACTGCACCTGTGCACAAAGTGTATACCGGTACCAAAGTTATTGGTATTGGTACCATGCACAAATCCAACGCCGTGCCTATCTTTAGCGATGAGGAAGCCATTGCAATTAGCACAATGCGTCGATGATAGATCAGAGTTGACACCATATTCAATTTTTGCTATAATTTAACATTGTAATCAAGCACACAGGAATGTAGTCATGGATACCTTAACTTTAGGCAGTTCAAATTCGGCGGGTAGCTTTAAATATTTCCGAGATGGAGTTAATTCATTTGCTGTTCGATATTTGTACAATATTGATATCAACAATGACGGACTTGATGAAGTTATTTTTGGCGGCTTTAGAAGCAAGGGGCCCGGCGCATACCAGAATACTAACGTATCAATATTTGGTTGGACAAACGGAAAATTTGTAAATCAAACCAATCAATGGTTCCCAAATAACATCAATCAAGTAGAAGGCGTCGGTGATGTTGCGGTAGGAGATTTCAACGGTGATGGCAAGAGGGACTTGTTTTTTTCTGCTTACACTGATTCAAACTCGCCTGCTACCACTTACCAAATGATTAACAAAGGTGGCCAATTTGAAAGGGTTAGTCTTGGCACTAATGTGGGATGGCAACACGGAACTGCATGCGGGGACATCAACAAAGACGGATTTGATGATGTGTATGCAACTGGATACCAAAGTGCACCAGCCATGTACATGGGTTCTAAAAACGGCTTGATCAAATACACATTTTTGGGGTCTGCAAATGGATCAGATGTTGCATTCGGGGATTTCTTAGGCGATGGTACTTTGCAAGTAATTGCAGTTGATGTGGGCGGTATTTCTACTAGACCAACATTATCTCGCATGATAGTAAATGATGTGGACCGCACAGTTAGTTTAAGTCAAATTTCTACATTACCAAGTGGTGGACAACCACATGCTGTACGTGTAGTGGCGATGGATTTTAGCAACGATGGATTAAGTGATGTTATTGTGTTAAGTCGAGCCTGGACCACTGGCGGAGGAGTTTGGCCAGAAATTAGTGGTATTCAATTTTTGAAGAATCTAGGTCATGGACAATTTCAAGATGTAACCAGTACCGTGTTGCCTAACTACAATACAAATACTCTTATTTCCTATAATCCTGTTATTGCAGACTTTAATGGGGACGGTAAACTAGATATTATGTCAAGTGAGTCTAGCTGGGGATCAAGTAATATTTCCACCACTATGTTACTTCAACAACCTGATGGAACATTTGTTGATACTTGGAGATCTGTATTGTCTAATGGGCTAGTACAAGGTGACATTTCGACTGTGATTCGTGGACCCGATGGCTATTATTTGGTAACTGACCATCAAGATAGTGGTGTTGCATCGATTAGATATTCTTTGCTAGAATGGAATGGAAAGTCCTCGGCACCTTGGGTAACAACACCAACAACAACTACTACCACACCTACTACTGCGGTTGCACAAACGATAGATAAACCTACCATAGTTAATGAAACGCATTCGCTTTCAATTATTGTAGACAAAGGAGTGTTAGGTACTTTCCCAGTATTGGTTAAAGATCTAGTAGAACACACGACACTTACAAATGGCGTGATTACCAATCACACTATTGTATCGGGTGCCACTACATACAACTTCAATGATATTGACAAACTGATTATGACTGTGACTCGAGATGGAGAATTTACTTCAGAGTTTTGCACAGAGATAATTGATCAGTACCCATTAAAAACTAATATTACCTACCAGGATGCAGTAACGTTGGTAGGGATTGCTAATATTGATAATGTTATTGTTGCGGTAGCAGGTGCCGATGGTGCCTTTGTAAACTAAAGGATGTAATATGAAACTATATGTAACCAGTGACATTCACCTTGAGTTTGGTGATTGTATTATTAAAAACGAAGACAACGTGGATGTGCTAATCCTAAGTGGCGATATCATGATTGCTCAGGACATGCACGATCATCCCGAAAGTGCAAGCACAGTGACCGAAAGTCTAGGCGAACGCCAAGAAAAAGCCAAACGCTTTCGAGACTTTCTAAGTCGGTGTAGTGTTCAATTTCCGCACGTGATCTATGTAGCAGGCAATCATGAGTTTTATCATGGCAAGTGGCCCATTGGCATTGAGTACCTGCGCAAAGAGTGTGCAAAGTTCCCCAATGTTTACTTCATGGAAAACGATTGTCGTACCATTGATGATTTTACGTTTATTGGTAGCACATTGTGGACTGACATGAATCGAGGTGATCCCATCACATTGTATCATGTTGCAGGCATGATGAACGATTACAGAATCATTCGCAACAGCGATCATGCTTTTAGACGACTAACACCCGAAGACACTGCGCTACGTCATCGCACCAGTGTGGGATACATTCAACAAATAGTAGAAGGCAAGTTTGATCAAAAGTTTGTTGTTGTAGGGCACATGAGTCCTAGCAAATTAAGCACCCATCCTAGGTACGCAGATGACACTATCATGAATGGTGCATATAGTTCTAGTTTAGATGACTTTATTATGGATCACCCACAGATCAAATTATGGACACACGGACACACACATGAAGATTTTGATTATATGGTTGGCAGTACTCGTGTGGTATGTAATCCACGTGGGTATATCAACTATGAAGAAAGAGCCGATTCGTGGCAACCAAAACTAGTGGAAATCTAATGTTCCAGTACCCGGTTAAATTGACCTGGGAAAGGCACCCCAAGTGGAATGAAATCTGCGCCTGGGGAGTTGAACATTTTGGACTACCGGGCGACCAGTACACTACTGAAGTCTGCGAAGAATATATGTGCTGGAACTTTGCCAGCGCACAAGACCAACTTTTGTTTATAACAGCATGGGGGAATGACCAATGAACTTTGAAGAAACAGCAATGTGGCAACGTTTGAGCAACGGTGATGCCAACTATTATACCAAAGCCGCAGAACCCGAGCGCACAGCATTCCGGGTTTGGCTCAAGGGCCTGCTACAAGAGTGCCAGATCACTGTGGAATTTGAAAAAGCAGATGGTACTGTTAGAGCTATGGTGTGTACCTTAAACGAAGCCAAAGGTGCTAAGTATGTAGTTAATGAGACCAAGGGAGATGCTGCCACACCCAAGAAGAAACCCAATGATGATGTGTGCGTGGTTTGGGACTGCACACAAAATGCATGGCGCAGTTTCCGTTGGGATAGACTGAAAAGGATTGAATTTTCAATTGGCTAATCCACAAGCACTAATTTTAGGGTGTAGTCATGCCGCTGGGTCGGAAATGCATCTGGAAGTTGGTAGTAATGATGATAGATACGGATATTCTAGAAGTTACCCAGCACTTGTTGCCCAGGGACTTGGGTATCAGGTACAAAATTTTTCTATCCCAGGTGGCAGCAATGATGCTATGTTTAGAATATTTGAATCTAAATATCAAGAACTTGTGCCAGAACGTGACATTGTAATTGCTTGTTGGACAGGCAATCATAGGATTGAAGTTTGGAACGATAAAGAACAAATTTGGTTACAGTTTTGTATTGGTACACAAACATGGTACAAACAAGAATCTAATGATACAGATGAATCTGGACCCGGTATTTACAGAACAATATCTAATCAAGAAGAGTATCAGTTGTATTGCAAATACTGGGGAGTTTATAGTACCGATGTAAAAACCGGCAAATTAAACAAACTAAAGAATATTATTGCATTAAATAGCATAGCAGAACATTATGGAATCAAGGTGTTAAATTTTCATAGCTTTTCCCCAGTAAAAGTTAATCGATATATTTGGCCGGCACAAAGCACTGAATTCTGCGATTGGTGTATAAAACAAAATTTTATTCATACCGAAACCGTACATTTTTATTCGGATGCTCATGATGCATTTGCAAAATATATTTTAAAAGGATTAACTTAATTGGCCAAGGAAGAAGGTTTTAAACTAGATGGGCAGGTGATAGATGTACTACCCAACGCAATGTTCAGGGTCAAACTGCCCAATATAGATGAACCCATTACTGGCGTAATTTCAGGCAAGATGCGTCAACACAACATTAAAATTCTACTAGGCGACACCGTAGAAGTAGAGTTTAGTCCATACGATCTCACACGTGGCCGTATTACTCGACGTCGGTAAATACGTGCATGGAACTACGTGACCACATCAATCTTGTAGAAGCAAGCACCCGTCCGGCAAAACTGGAAACCACCCCTTTACCTTATGGTGTCAAAGACCTTGAACCCATAATGAGTAAAGAAACTATAGACTATCATTTTGAGCATTTGGCCAAAGGTTATGCCAAACGCTACAATGCAGGAGAAGGCAATGCGGATTTTAATCGTGCTGGCAGTTTTTTACACAATAAGTTTTTCCCTCAGCTTCGGGCTCCCAAGGGCGCCAATAAGCCCCGAGGTGCAGTACTCGCGCTCATAGAAGAACACTTTGACACCTGGGAAGATTTCAAAGATGCTTTTAAAGAAGCCGCAATGAAAATCCAAGGATCCGGATGGGTGTATTTGAGCACCGGTGGCGATATCAAGACCATTGCTAACCATGCAGTCCGCACAGACATCTGTGTGTTAGTGGACTGGTGGGAACACGCCTGGGCTCTAGACTATCAATCAGATAAAGAAAAATATCTAGATAATATTTGGAAAATTATTGACTGGGACGTCTGCAACGAAAGACTCTAATGCTCAAAAAGCATTTCCCGTTACATGCCCACACAAGATATGCTAACAAAACAATGTATTGGTACGGGCACGATAACCAAACTTTGTTTGGTCAAAATTTAAAAAATCCCGCAACACGTGCCAAACTAGAACAGCATGGCTGGGTTGATCAACAAGGTAACGCAGTTCCGCTTGAATACAAATTTAATTCACAAGGATTTAGATGTGACAATTTTGACAACCGGCCAGCTGGTATTGCACTAGGTTGCAGCCATACCATGGGCATAGGCAATCATCTTAAAGACACATGGCCACAACAATTATCCAACATGATGAATTTTCCAATTTGGAATTTAGGGGTTGGCGGCTCAAGTCTTGATACTGCATTTAGAATGCTAACTCACTACATTGATACTCTCAATACTAAATTTGTAGTGATGTGGATACCAAATATGCATCGATTTGAATATTTTGATTCAAATGTAAATGTTATAAATGTACTTGCACCACAAGTTGATAAAGAGTTTGAATCTAGATTTTTCAAGACTTGGTTTGGTAACGACCAAAATTCTGACTTCAATCACTTGAAAAATATGTATGCAATTCAATGGCTGTGCAGTGCCAATAATGTACCACTGTATTGTTTGCAAGGGTCGCAACTTTACACCCCAACTGCGAGAGATTTAAGTCACTACGGGCCAGATGGCCTTGAGTTTTTTGCAACAAAAATGTATGAAAATATACAAAATTCAGGAATAAAATTATGAAACTAGATACCAGTGCAGTAACAAAACTACGCGAGCTTCTTGCAGAAGAAAACAACCCAAACATCAAACTACGTGTGTTTGTACAAGGTGGCGGTTGTTCGGGCATGCAATATGGGTTTACCCTTGATGAAGTGCAAAACGAAGACGACTTTGATTTTGATTACACTGACGTCAAAGTGCTAGTAGACAGCATAAGCATGACCTATTTGCAAAATGCAAACATAAGGTGGAATGACGATATCATGGGCGCAAGCTTTGTAATCGACAACCCCAATGCTGAAACCACTTGCGGATGCGGCTCAAGTTTTGCGCCTCGCTAAGTGCTAAAACGCCATAAATACCTTAAAGCGAGGTAAACAATGGCAATACAAGTTATTAATGTAGGAACAGTCCCAAACGACGGGTTAGGGGACCCACTACGTACTGCATATCAAAAATGCAATAACAATTTCGGCGAACTCTACGCAAGATTGCAAACAACCCCTCCCGAAACAAGCGCAGGGCAGCCGGGTGATTTGGCTGGCATGACTGCATATGATGATCAATATTTCTATTACTGTTTTGCTGACTACGACGAAAGCACAGTAATTTGGAAACGCATATCAGGGTCAGTATTTTAATCATGGCACAACCAACTTGGATTACCCCGGCTGGGAGTCTAGGGATCATTCCTGAAAACAAGTATTTTCAGTATGACATGCTGGCCGAAACTCCGATTGTGGCTACTCCCACGGTCACATCATCTTCTACTACTAGATTTACTTGTTCTAGTTTGGCAGGAGTATACCCCGGCCTCAACGTGATGTTTACTGGCACAGTGTTTGGTGGAGTAAGCACTACCATACGGTATTTTGTATTTGCTGTGTATGGCAACAATCAATTTTCAATTTCTCAAACTGAATTTTCCACAACGCCAATAACCCTGACTCCAGGGTCTGGATCAATGACTGCAGAATTTACTCAGCATGTTTACTTTAGCTTGATTGCTGGATCAGTTCCCCCGGGGATTCAAGTAGCAGACAATGGATCCATTATTGGTGTGCCCAAAGCAGTGGCTAGTGTTCAAGGCGTACCTCAAGAAGTTGCCAAGGATGTGCTTTCAAAATTTGCAGTGCGAGCTTATACTAAAAAAATTGTAGGGTCAACCCTGGTTCTCGATGGCCTAGCCGATCGTACCTTTACTCTTACAGTTACTGGGCAAAACATACCCGAATTCATTACCCCGTCGGGCAACGTCGGAACTTATTATGATGGTACCGAAGTGGCCATTCAGTTGTTGTTTACTGATTCAGATCCTGGTGATAATGTTGTTGTTAGACTTGCATCTGGATCATTCCCACCGGGTGTGGCAGTTACCAATCGCGGGTTAATAACTGGAATAATACAACCGCTAGTAGGACCTCCTGGATCAGCCCCGCCTGGATATGATTCAACACCCAAGGATCAATATCCCAATGATTTTACCACACGCAGTGCCAGCAGGAATTTTCAATTCACACTGGAAATCACTGATGGCAAAGACAGCAATCTAAGAACATTTGAAATTTTTGTATACAGTAAAGACAGCATGAGTGCCGACACCACTGACTTTACTGCTGACAACACATGGATCACAGCAGATGTAGTACCCACTCGTACTCCAGTGTTGTTAACACCATCGGGTAGTCTAGGCAGGGTCCGCTCAGACAATTATTATTATTTCCAATTCCAGGCCATAGACTTTGATGGTGATGCTGTGGCATACGAAATATCCTCGGGATTGTCATCGTCGCCACCTCGTGATCTAGTGTTTGATTCAGACACGGGCTGGTTGTATGGGCATTTGGTATCACAAGGCCCATCTGAAATAGCATATGAGTTTACTGTTGTTGTTTACAAGCGAGATTATCCCACAATCCGTTCAGAACCATCTACATTTACCATGACAGTGATTGGTAACATTGAAACTGAGGTGATATGGTTAACTGACTCCGACTTAGGCTCAATTGACAACGGTGGCATTAGTGTGCTGGAAGTAGCGGCGGTCAACACTGGCGGCAGGGCACTACAATATCGTCTTGTTGGTGGCAGCAACAGCAAGCTACCACAAGGATTAACACTACAACCAACTGGGCATATCACAGGGCGTGTGAGTTTTAACACGTTTGCACTAGACGGCGGTACCACAACATTTGATACTTTGAGACGCACCAGATTAGACCCCAATCCCACTACATTTGACATGACTTTTGAGTTTGATGTAAATGCATTTGCGCCACAGGCCGCGCAGTTGGGATACAAAGTTAGTCAGTTGGTGATTATCAATGGTGGTTCAAGTTACGATCCACTTGATCCACCCACAGTGGTTATTGCACCACCACCTTCAAGTGCCGTATCTGTTCAAGCCACAGCAGGGATACCCACCATTGTTGATGGTGCAATAACTTCCATAACTGTTGTTGAGCCTGGCAGCGGTTATTCATCAACACCTGTAGTTACAATCATTGGTGGGTCCGGTGGCGGCGCTGTTGTGAATTCGTTAATAGAAATATCAACGCAAATCAACAGCGTTGATGTAGTACGTAGATTTAGTATCACTGTGAATCGAGTGTTTAATACACCATACGAGAGTTTGTACATCAAGTGCATGCCTCCAAACAATGATCGTGCATTGATTAGTCAATTGCTCCAGGATCCCAACATCTTCCCTAACGATTTGCTATATCGAGCTGATGACAGCAACTTTGGGCTTGCATCCAATGTTGTGTATGTACATGCTTTGGGATTAAATCCCGCAACTCTAGATACCTACGTAGAGAGCTTGGCAATCAATCACTACTGGCGTAACATCACACTGGGCGAGATTCGAACAGCCCAGGCTCTAGATAGTTCAGGCAACGTACTTTATGAAGTTGTGTACAGCGCCATCATTGATGATCTGTTGAACAACAGCGGAGTCAGTGTTGGTAAATCAGTTGAATTACCTTATCCTGTGGTCCTTGATAATGGTACTGTAACTGTTGTTTACCCCAACAGCTTACCTAACATGCGCAATCAAGTAATTGATACTGTGGGACAAATTAGTCCAGCATTGCCCCTGTGGATGAACTCCAAACAAGCCAACGGAAATTATCTAGGATTTACCCCAGCCTGGGTCATAGCCTACGTCAATCCAGGTGAAAGCGGGCGTATTGCCTACAACATCAGTCAACAGTATGGTAATCAACTCAACAAAATTGATTTCAAAGTAGATAGATACGAACTTGATCGTAGTCAAACTCACAATTGGGATCCTGCTACTGACAGTTGGATACCAAGTCCTGCTCAAGACGTCACGTTTGACGTTTTTGCTGACTACTTGTATGATACCCCTAGCTTGGATACTACAGGACGAATTAGCAATACCACAACCTATACCGGTGACGGAAACACTGTGTATTTTGCTGTGTCTTTGTTGCCAACTACAGGAAAACTAGTGGTCAAAGTAGGTAGTGTAATACAAGAGTACAGTACAGACTATACAGTAAATTTCGGGTATTATCCAAAATTTGTAAAATTTGAAACAGCCCCAACTAATGGGTCTACTGTTACAATCTATCAAATTTCGGACATATTTGTTACCAATCGAGATGGTGCGTTGGGAACACAAACAGTGTTCGACGGCGGAAGTATGACGTTTAGTAGCCCGGCAGATCGTTGGACCGAGACCGACGACTTCGATAAATATCTCGTGTTCCCCAAACAAACAATTTTAGGATAAAAGATGACTAGCCAGATTAACCCCAACAATATCGACGGTACTTACCCAGTTGCCGGTCAAGACAATGACTCGCAAGGTTTCCGTGATAATTTTACCAATACCAAAACCAACTTTGGATATGCGTCTGCTGAGATAACAGATTTGCAAAGCAAAGTAGTGCTCAAAGCCCCGTTAACTGGTACCACATTAAGCAACAACATGAACAACAGCGTCATAAGCAATGTTCAGCTGTTGTCAGCAAGTGCCCCTAGAGTTGCATTAGGCGAAGTAGTCAGCGCCACCATGAACTTTTCAGCCGGGCCGTACTATACCTTGTCTACAGGGGGGTCTGTGTCGTTGGCATTCAGCAACTGGCCAGCGGCCGGACAAGTGGCCACAATGCGTTTGCAAATCACTGTGACTGATATCACGTATAATTTAATATTACCCGTGGCAGTAAGTGTAGGACTTGGCAACTTGCAAGGTTATGATTCAGCTACTAACTCTATTGTGTTCAATCAAGAAGGCACATATGAGTATGAATTTGAAACCAGCGACAACGGATCGACAATTAGCATTTTTGATCTAAATCAAAATCATGACCCCATTTACCTGCCCAGCGCAGAAGATCTCGCAACCACTGACGCTGCCAGCTTGGATGTTACTACTAGTTATTTTTCAACTGCGGCAGCCGAAACTGCAACATTAGCGGCTGGTGTTGCTGGTCAAGTCAAGGTGTTTGCTATGTACGCCGACAGTGGTGACATGGTTATTACAGTAACCAATGCAGGATGGAAGTCAAGTGGTACAGGTACTATTACATTTAATGATCGTGGAGATGCTTGCACATTAATGTATATCAATTCAAAATGGTTCTGCACCGGCAACAATGGTTGCGTATTTGCCTAACCAAACTGTGTTGACAATCACAGCCCTTGTTGCTATAATAGTCACAAGGGCTTTTTATTCATGGAACATCCACTAGTCGAAGTTGATCCCAATTTGTCACTAGATGACTTGCAAACTCGCATCAACGACCTAACCAAAAAAATGATGTGGGCACAACGCCACAACGCACATCTTGCCAGCCAAATACGCATGGCCCTGGAGGCTTTTCAATCTCGCTATCGACTCAAGCAACAAGAAGCATATGATGCTGCCACACGCAACGGCAAAGACTTTTCGGACAAGATAGACATATCATGAAAACAAGTCAATATGGAGAGATAATTTACAACGATCACGACCTTGTGCATATACTAATGCAAGGACGAGATATCTTGAAGTTGAAAAATCTCACAGTAGATCATTCAGTAGATATTGAAAACTTGGCTGGTTTTTTAGAAGATCCCGAAAGTTTGTTAACCTGGACCTTTCCTGAAGGTAGCAATGTGTCGGTATCTGAGTTTGATGCTGTACAACAGCAACATTGGCACATGCCACAAGAGTACAAACAGTTAGATATTGCAGAGTATTTGTTGGCCTTGTGTAACACACAAGAAGAATTGCAAAGAGTGGGTGAGGAATTGCTGTTGTTTCAAGAGCGTGACTTGTTTGATCTGTTGCGCTATTTGAAATACCTTGTGGATGTCATGCAAGAAAACCATGTTATTTGGGGAGTAGGTCGAGGGTCTAGTGTGGCCAGCTATGTGCTTTACAAACTGGGTGTACATCGAATAGACAGCATGTTCTGGGATTTAGACCCCAGGGAATTTTTACGTTAAATATATCTGTAGTCACACAAGGAGAATTACAATGACCCAAAAAACTTATAGAACTGCACAAGGACGCATCATCGACCTTGGAGTATTACAACTTCAAAATGAACATGTACGAGCAGTAGGCAACATGAACGTCAACGCCCGTGGAGACCTTGTGGATGCTGTCAATCGCCCTATTGCCACACGCAATACACAGATCAACAAGCAGTACAATCGACAAATTGGCACCAATGTATCCAAGTCCCAAGTTAACACACCGCCAGTGCCCAATCGTGCTCGTCCAATCGAAACCATGGAGCACATTGTGCCTCCAGAAGATTTTGACGACAATTTTGACAAATCATCACTCAACAAAAAAGTTTAATTACATAGGATTTAATTAATGACAAAAGCCGCATTTGCACCTCACCGAGTAAGTAACCTACGCCCACTAGACAACACTGTGATAGTTGAGGACATGACGTTTTCTGAACGACAACTAAGTTCGGGAATTGTGCTGTTAAACGACAATGGTACCACTGCTGGTATTCGCCCACGGTGGGGACGAGTGTATGCCACAGGTCCCAACCAACGTGATGTTACTGTGGGACAATGGATCTGTGTGGCACACGGACGCTGGACACGTGGTGTAGAAATTGAAGATGACGCGGGGCCAAGAACAATTCGCAAAGTTGACCCTAAAGACATCCTGTTAGTATCAAATGAACAACCTGATGATGACACTATGAGCGATGCCATCCAGGCACAAGCTAAAAATAGATTCTAAATGGGATTTCAAAAACGTTGGGACTTGCCCGATTTGTACGCACAGGTTCGGGCATTGTCAATTGAAATTAACAGTCCTTACAATGACGGTTTTACCGCTTTCGCTTGCAAACAAGAACTTTATCAGCTAAAATGCTTTATAGAAGATCAATACAACAATCTTCCTACATTTAGCGGAGAAGAAGAGTGGGAACAACAGAGAATAATACAAAAGCTCAAGAAATAGTTTGCAACATTTGCAGACAACCATATCATCCCGATTGTAATTACAAACAAGGGCGTTGCCCGAACCATCCACCTATGATAGAAATTCAACCAAAAGATACAAGCCGGGGACATTTTTATGTCAGCCTTGTCAAGAGTGCATTGCGAGTCGTTGCCGGCGGCAATTTAGTAATCGGTAATTTGTTTTGGGCAGGAACATTTTTAATTCTTGCTGAAGTGTTAGGTGTTGTTGAGGAACTGGTATGAAACAACTTTGGACTGAGAAATATCGCCCCGCAACCCTAACAGACTATGTGTTTAGGGACAATGCACAACGTCAACAAGTACAAGGCTGGGTAGACTCAGGTGCCATCCCGCATTTGTTATTCTCAGGTGCTCCGGGTGTGGGCAAGACCACCTTGGCCAAGATCCTGATCAATGAACTGGGAATTGATGATTACGATGTGCTCGAAATCAATGCGTCACGTGAAAACTCTGTAGACACAATCCGCGACAAGATCACAGGCTTTGTTGCCACAATGCCATTTGGTGCGTTCAAGATTGTACTGTTAGACGAAGCTGACTATATCACGCCCAACGGACAGGCTGCATTGCGTGGTGTTATGGAAACGTATCATGCCAGTGCTCGCTTTATTCTCACTTGTAACTATCCCAATCGGGTGATTCCTGCGCTACATTCTAGATGTCAAGGTTTCCACATTGAACGTGTGGATATTACAGAGTTCACTGCCAGAATGGCCACTGTGCTAGTTACTGAAGGTGTGGAGTTTGATCTTGACACACTTGACAGCTATGTGAGAGCCACATACCCTGACTTGCGCAAGTGTCTGAATGTGTGCCAAATGAATAGCACAGAAGGACGACTGTCGGCACCACATGGTGACGAGGGCGGCGGTGTTAAAGAGTGGAAGGTGGATGTTGTGAACTTGTTCAAGGCCGGACGCACACTAGACGCTCGAAAGCTAATGTGCCAAAGCGCAAGACCCGAAGAGATGGAAGAAGTGTTTCGTTGGATGTACGACAACTTGGACTTGTGGTCAAGCGAGCCGGAAAAACAAGACCAAGCCATTGTTATTATTCGGCAAGGGCTTGTGAATCATAGTTTTGTAGCAGATGCTGAAATCAATCTCAGTGCTACGCTAGTGGAACTTTGCCAACTCTGATGAAAATAGCCATTGTAGGTGACAGTTTTGCAACAGACGAAGTTGCCGACAGCTGGGTAGCTCTGCTTCGAGCACAGCACCATGTGACTAATCTCAGTCAACGAGGCATCAGTCAATACAGATTACTGACCATTGTTGAAGAGAACTTGCCCAGCATACTTGAGCATGACTGTGCAATTGTGTGGCACACCAATCCAGATCGAGTGTATGTAAACAATGATGTGTCTTTCCCCACTAGAACACTTGCATCCCACCCACATGCAGATCTAGTGGCAGCTGATAGTTTAAGCAGTAGTAACACACACTGGCGTCGAACTGCTGAAACTTATTATCGGGTGTTTCACAGTATCCCACAGCAAGAGTTGTATCATAAACTTGTTGTACAACATATTCAAAAATTAATGCAACCCATTCAATCTGTACATTGTAGTGGGTTTGCTTTGCCCGGCACAATCTACAGCTTTGCAGATCTGGTACAAGAACATCCTGGAAATGTTAATCATTTTGATATTGCAGGCAACCAACAAGTATTTGAATATCTAACAAGGAACATGTCATGAGATACCTAATCATTACCTATATCAAACGTCCCAATGGCCAAATGGACGAAAGTACACAAGTGACCATGAGAGTCAAGCCCAAAGACCTGCAGATGGCCTCCGTAATACTTGACTTCAAGACCCTTTCTGTAGTAAAATGTAGTTTAAATGGTGCTACTGTTCCAAGAGATTGGGATCGAATTGTCAACTATTATTATCAACACTACAAGGCAGTCATTGAAAGACTGTTTAACGAAAATGGTTATGAAATCAAAAACAAAGAACCCCAGCCAGAAACTGATACTAACTGACATTGATGGCGTTTGCCTAGACTGGGAGTACGCATTCAATGTGTATCTACAGCAACACGGTTTCAACCGAGTAGAAGGCGGCCAATTCAAGTACGATATTGGCAAGCGTTACGGCATTGATTATGAACAAGGGCGCAAGCTGATCAAGATCTTTAATGAGTCAGCCGCAATTGGGTTCTTGCCTCCCTTGCGTGACGCCATGTACTACATCAAACGACTGCACGAAGAGCATGGCTATGTGTTCCATGCCATTACCAGCTTGAGTCTAGACCCCAATGCACAAGAACTGCGCAGAATGAATCTCAACAAACTGTTTGGTAAAACAGCATTTGAAGAGATCATTTGCTTGGACACAGGTGCTGACAAAGATGCGGCACTAGAGCCCTACAAAGACTCTGGCTACTACTGGATTGAAGACAAGATCGTCAACTGCCAAGTGGGCACTGCGCTAGGTCTACGGAGCCTGTTGATGGAGCATGGTCACAACATGGACTATGAAGATGTTGATATCCCCCGAGTAAAGAATTGGCGGGAAATCTACAACATCATTGTAGGCCCCGCCAATTAACCCTGCTATCCGTACATCTTTAACACGGATGAGATAATGGGGTGACGTTGAACATCACGTGAGCCCAGTTCACTGAGTTGTAGGCCTGGATAGTTGCCAGTTCGTAATCTAGAGCAAAGATCCATCAAGCCGTTGTTGCTGTTGTTTTTGTCAGTTTGCTCAACATCACCCGTAACCACAATCTTGCTGTTTTCTCCTATGCGTGTGAGTAGCATTTTAAGTTGGTTTGGGGTGGCATTTTGCATTTCATCTGCCACAATCCAAGCGTTCTTAAAGGTTCGCCCTCGCATGAATGCCAAGGGCGATATTTCTATTGTTTCATCTTCTATCATGGAAACAACTTCTCGAGGCGAATAAAACTCCTTCATGATATCTAACAATGGGCGTGTCCAAGGCTCCATTTTTTTCACTAGGTCTCCTGGCAAGAACCCATGTTGCTCATCTTCTACACCCACTGCAGGGCGAGTTAGTACTACTCGGCGGCAGCGTCCTTGACGCAGTGCCTGTAGTGCAGCCAGCATGGCCAGATAACTCTTGCCTGTGCCTGCAGGACCAACAGCAACTGAAATGTTTACTGCGGGATCCAGCAAGTTGAGAATTAGCTGTTCCTGTGCTCGGCTCTTGGGCCTAAGTTCTATGGGGCGGGGTTGGGATTTTTTTGCAAGTCGAAAGTCTATAGTGTTTTCAGGTTGTTCATAGTACTGTTGCGATTGTTGCATACGGCGTTGGGCTTTGGTTCCACGTGCTCTACTCAAGTCGATTTCTCCTTTTGACATGATTGCTACCTTTGCGTGGTATTTACGACCCTGTGCCAGTAGGTATTAACTGCATGTATTTCACGCCAAAACCTCCATAAGTACTGACCTGGCAACAACTTTTCATAATAATGTCATTCATGTGACCCGCATAAATAACAACATGGACAAAGACATCTTTAAAGATCACACCGATTACTGGCTGGTAGCCGACAATATCAAAGACATCTACATGAGTGAAGGTAGCCTGTTGAGCCTTTTGGACTTTGAACGGGTACTAGACGAAATGGATCTCTATGCATTCAAGAACTGGCAACTGGGCGAACTGGTAGCCGGACCCGAAATAGGCCGCTACAAGGTTTCCTGCACATTCATGTGGCCCGAAAAACTTATGCCTGATCCACGTGGCGGCCGTAGATTGTTGCCATTTGATTGTGAAGTAAAATACAAAAAAACACGTATCAAAATCCCGGTAAAAATTGAAGATCCTGAAGATTATCAACCTGGTACACACAAAGCTCGACTGATCGAAAAACCTGTATGGCTGGTAGAAATCACCATGCCCAAGAGTCTAATGACCGACATACGTACTGGATCAATTGAACTTGAAGATGAAAGTGTAGACCTTGAAGATCTTGACGATGCTTACGAGCAGGACATGGATCAAGACGAATACAAAGATGATGACAATGAACAACAGCAACAACAGCAACAACCAGTCCCAGTTAGCCCAAGCCCCGCTGTTTGAAGCACTCAGCTACAAGGACATGGAGGGCATGCTCAAGCCCACTATTCACGTGGATGAATTTGCGTCAAAAATGGGCGATGATGACGACATCATTGTGATCAGTTTCTTTGTGCGCAGTAAACAAGCCGCAAATGATCTAACCACATGGTTTGAAAAAGGATACGATTGGGTGCTTGATGCTGATGTCAGCCCGGGACAAATCAGTCCTGGACGTTATCTAGTTTACATTGAAATTCGCAGACGTAGCAGTGCCGGCCGTTGGCTTGAACAGTTGTTGGATGATTTAAACACCTTGACTGAATTTGAAGACAGTTCAGCATGGACCATGCACTATGACGGCAAAGAAACACCGTTTTCTATAGAAACATTTGATCGTTTGATCCCATTAAGTCCCAAAGAATATCGTCGCCGTAAAGAACAAGACCTCAACGAAATGCGCATCGCCGCTGGAGTTGATCCCAAGCAAATTTACGAACGCGAACAAGATATTCGCCAGTTGCAAGCCGCAGCCGGTATATAAATCAATGCAAATCAAAAGTTTTGGCTGTAGCTTTATCTACGGCACCGACCTACCTGACGACAAAAAAGCCAGCCGCCCCAGACCCAGTGCCATGACATGGCCAGCACTGCTGGCACAGCGTCTAAAGCTAGATTATGCTTGTTATGCCCAGGGCGGGCAGGGCAACACGTTTATCCTGGATCAAATACTATGCGAAGCAGCCAAGCCCACCAGAGACTTGTTTGTAATTGGTTGGAGCTGGATAGATCGATTTGACTATGTGAACAAACAAGAACTAGACTGGGTGGACTGGAAAGCAATTCGCCCCACAACAGATGATGCTGTGTCCGCCACCTACTACAGACACTTGCACAGCCAATATCGAGACAAATTGTCCAGCTTGGTATGTATGCAAAGCGCAATTGATACATTGCAACGCAAAAACATTCCGTTTATCATGACTTCTATTGATGACATACTATTTGAACGTCAATGGAACGTGGCCCTGAGCATAGGTGATCTACAGGATTATGTAGAGCCGTATGTGACCAGGTTTGATGGCACTAACTTTCTTGACTGGAGTCGACAGCAGGGGTTTCCCATTAGTGATACCTGGCACCCGTTAGCGCAAGCACACCAAGCAGCCGCTGATGTCATGTTGCCCCGGGCTCAGAGCTTGGTGTAAACAAAATACAATCGTTCATTTGCATCCTTTTTAAAGGTGTCTAAATGCAGATTGTACTTTTCAGCAAATTCATTTACTACTTCAAAAGTCCAATTAAAGATTTCCACATACGGCCCTGTCTTGTGTGTGATTCCGGGATTGGCACGTAAGAAGAACTTACCACCCGGCTTTAATAAACTAACACAGTGACTAAAACGTGCTTCAATTTCTTCACGATCATTAAAGTTAATTGATCCCAGGGCCATGATAACATCATGTGATTCGGGCTTGACTTTGTAGTCTAGGATGTCTACTTCATAATCGGCTTGATTGTTGTAGGGATCGATACCTATTAGGTTCTGTATGCGTCCTTTAAAAGGATGATATCCGCAACCCACATCTAGCACTTTTTCTGGGTTGAGTGCGTTGACTTCTTCAACCAGTTGCCAGCCTGTGTGCTCATAGTCGTTTGTGCGTGGCTTCCAGATCTCACTAAAGAAACGCAGGATATAACGCTCGCTTAGGTCGTCCACAATACCACGTAGTGTGCCCACATAGTCACTTGGCAATTGCAGTTCAGCTTCTACAGCATCTTTAAACTTGCGGTAACGTGCTGGAGTCCAAGGCAAAGAGTCCACAAGTGTATGCGGCCCAATGGTGCTACGAATTTGCTCGTATTTGGGTAAATTAAAAGCACGAAGCAAATTTTCGTGCACTAGGTTAAAAATTTTGGTGTTCATAAAAAAATTTCTTTGAGGTAAATAAAATTTACAAGAGTACTAGAAAATTTCCTGGTACGCTTGTTTTCTGTTAAGTATATTTAAGGAGATAACATGCTTACATCAAAAGATTTCGTCGCCAAATTGGTTGCTGATAATCAAGCCCTTTTCAAAGCCAGCCAACACAATGTTCGTGCTTATTTTGAATCAAAACCAGCTCAAGCAGAGCTAGTGGAACACTTTATCGGCCGCATGGTCAACGAGCGTATGAATATGGTTGAAATCAGCCGTGCCATTGCTGACATGCCTGCTGATGCAGATCCAGTTGAGTTGCAGTTGTTAACACAACAAGCACACGACGAAGCTGTGCATTTCCGCTTGGTCAAGGAAGTTATTGAACACATTCAAGGTAGCCCAGTTGATGTTGCTGCCGCAATTGCTCGCGAAGCGGCCAAGCCCACTGCCAAAGGTGCTGGTTTATTGGCCAAGTACAGTGCTGAAACTGATCCTGCTGCCTTGGCTGCTTATCAGTTGGTTGCTGAAGGCCGTGCAGAAGCTGTGTGGGACGAAATGGCTGATTGCATTGAAGACACGTTTATCTCTGGCGCATATCGCAAGATTGCCAAGGACGAAGGCTTTCACGCCAAAATTGGTGCTCGTGCACTAGAGAAGTTTGTGGGCACTGAAGAAGAGCAAGAGCGTATTGAAAGCCTGGTACAAGCCATGCGTCGTGACTTGTATGACATTTCATGCCGAAACACAGTTGCTGCCGAGTCAGGCCGTGAACTGGTAGCTGACGCATACGGTTGGTAATTTGCTAATAGGATTAAGTCAAAGAATCCTATGGCATCGCACACGAGCGTATGATGCACTTGAACATGGATGGTATTCATATTTGAGACAACACACGCTCGTGCCCATAGCGAACGATCCCGAGCAGGATTTCAAAGCAATTGCTCAAGCACTAGATGCGTTTGTTATCACCGGAGGTGATGACAGTATCATACGCAGAACAACAGAAATTAAACTTGCAAAACTCATGATGTTGCTAGACAAGCCGGTTTTGGGCGTTTGTCATGGCGCATTTATGTTAACGGATTTACTGGGAGGTAGTGTGGTGGCCGCTGTTGGTGATCACTCAGAAACACTGCATCCTGTAATGTACTTTGGGGAAGAGGTTGTGGTCAATAGCTTTCATAACTTGGCTATTCAACGATTGCACTCCTCAGGTACTGTGCTGTGTACTGACTCTGACGGACATGTTGAGTCCTGGATTGATGGTACACTAGCGGGGGTGGTCTGGCACCCCGAACGCATGGATAGTCCATGGATTCCAGATGAAATAGAAAATTTACTTTTTAAGGAAACAAAATGAAACGTTTATTAGCACTATTGCTTGTTACCGCAAGCACACTAGTCCACGCATGGGAGCCTACAAAGCCCGTTACTGTGTTTGTGGGTAATACTCCCGGTGCAGGAAATGAAATTGCTTTTAGAAAACTAGCAGATATTGTACAGAAACAAAATCCAAAGTTTGTGTATGTTGTACAAAACATTCCCGGAGCTGATTCAACGATTGCAAACAATAGATTCTTAACTGAGCCCAACGATGGTTATACCATTAACTTGCCCAGTCACATGAGTTCTTATGTGACAAATGATATCTGGGAAAAGAAAATTAAAAAGTACAATTACGACACATTTGTTGATGTATTGACCATGGGCAAAAGCCCACTTGTACTAGTGGCTGGTGCAAAAAGTCAAGTTGAAACTCCAGTTGATTTTATTAGATATATTCACACATCCACAAAGCCGATTAATATCGCCGTGGGCGGCGGCGCACACCGTACAGCTTATGAATATCTAATAGAATCAGCACACGGTGATCGTAATCTTATTAAGCCTATTAGATTTAACGGGCCTGCTCCAGCAGTACAAAGTGTTGCCAGCTTTGATCCCAAGCTAGGCGGAACAGAATTTGGTATCATGCCCATTGCTGTTGCCCGTCCACTAGTAGAAGCAGGTAAAGTACGGGCAATTGGATTTACAGGCACACGCACAATGCCACAATTCCCCAACGTTCCACTATTAAATTCAGTGGCACCGGGTATTAACGTATATGCCGCTTGGAGCATTCAGTTGCCGCCAGGCACAGATAAAGAAATTGTAGCATGGTACCAAAAGAATTTCTCGGCTGCAGTCAAGAGCAAAGAATACGCACAGTGGCGAGATATCAATGTGGTATTCTACGTAGAGGATGAGTTAACTCCAGCTGGACTTAAGAAACAAATGGACAATTTACGTGCTACCTTTTTGCCGGTACTGAGTAAAATTGATTTAAGTAAAGAATGAAATATATCTTTGTAGCCGGTGCTCCAGGCTCAAAATGGAGCAGTGTAGTTAAAAACATCTACTATAGTCCCAGCGTTGATCGTTCGGACTATAGAGATGAATGGACTTATTATCATGACGCATCGGGCAAAATGGAACTCATGCACCTGGGTGCGTACTTTGACCCAGGTATGGCGTCGCCCTTGCCCGAGGATTTGACCACGTTGAATCGGCAGCAACTAGAAGAAATATTTGCTGAGCCATTTCAATTTAAAGAATCTCCGGGTGTACGCATTATCAAAAGCCATGTGTTCTCAAATCACATTGACTATTTGCGAGAATTATTCCCCGAAACACCCATTGTGATTGTGCATCGCAATGATGATGCATGCCTGGGTTGGTGGGTCAAATGCGGTCATTTTGATATAACATATCCTGATTATCATGAGTATTTTCGAGACTTAAAGAACATGGCACAGATCATTCGGAGTCAGAATAAAGACATATTGGCCGCATGGTGGAAATACAATGATAAGCCTGTAATGGACAACAATCTACGACTGGCTGCGGCCCTGGGCATAGATGCACCTCCCGCAGAATACACACAAGAATACGCAGTAAACGACATAAGGGTAAAAGTAATATGATAACAGACGAATTTAAAAGCAGTTGGGATTTCACCAAAAGCACCAGCACATACCATTTTGATAGTAAAAGACTGGATCGGTTTGAAGATGTTGTTGCACATCTAGGACACATTGAACCCACATGGCTGGCAGATGTAGACAACATTGTTGCTGACAGCAAGCCTGCAACCTGGGAAACACGTGGCTATAAAGGCGAAGGAGTGTTGCCCCCACGTGAGGATCTAGTAGCAGAAGAATATGATCTTGAGCGTGTGGGTGCAGATCCCAAAATGATTATTACTCATTTGAATTGGAACATGCCCGAGTCGCTTAAAAAGATTTCCAAGCAGTTTGCGCTAGATGACTGCATGGAACGTATTCATGTGCAACAGCCCGGGGAAGTGTGGAATCTACACATGGACAAACTACAGAAATGGAATCCCGAAGATCCCAGTCGTATAATGCGTATCTTTATACAATTGACTGATTGGCAACCGGGGCAGTTCTGGGAATATGGTAATCATCACTGGAATCAATGGCGTGCTGGGGATGTGTCAACATTTGACTGGGCCAACATGCCGCACTCAACAGCCAATGCTGGACATCATGCCCGAGTAACACTACAGCTCACAGGTGTAATCTCTGATCGCACACAAGAATTCCTAGCTAACTTGCCAAGATGAAAACACTGTTAATCATTACAGGGCCGCAAGGTTCGGGTAATCATTTATGGAGCAAGATCTTTGCACAGCATCCTGATGTGTATGGCTGGCATGCCTTATTGCATGAATACTGGATAGGGCATGATCAAGAACCCTTTGCAGCCTGCTGGGAGAACCCCGATCTGCTAAAGGATTTTAACTGGGGCGAGTGCAAATACTTTGTAACCGGTGTCAGCACACCTTACATGCTCAACGGTGAGCGTACTGTGCCCAACATTGTGCGTTTTGCTGCCACAGCCATGGGCCTGGGCATACAGGTAAAGATTGCCATTATCGGGCGTGATCGTAACGTATTAAACTATCAAGAGACTCGTGTGCGTGGTGATGCCACATATGATATTGCGTTAAAAGAATATGAGAAGTTACGCACATGGAGCCCGGTATTTTTAAGTTACGAATTACTGCATCTTTATGGCAATCTTTATCTACAACAAATTGCCAATCAATTGGAATTTCCCATTGATTATTCCGGTCCCCAACTGGCAAATATTTTAACAGATGATACCAACAGTAAATATTTCAAACCCGTGCACCATCATCCCACAGATGATCTAGCACGACACACTTCAAGGAAATGGCGATGACAGCACAACGTATATTAATCATGGGCTTGCCTGGCGCAGGCAAAACTTATCTAGCACAGCACATACTAGAACATTTACAAGCAGAGCGCAAACGTGTGCGTTGGCTCAATGCTGACGATGTGCGTAAAGAATACAATGACTGGGACTTCTCAGAAGCCGGACGTATTCGGCAGAGCATGCGTATGCGTACACTAGCAGATTCATTTAGTGACGTGGATTATGTGATCTGCGACTTTGTTGCACCGCTAGTGGAAATGCGCAACAACTTCAAAGCAGATTGGACCGTGTGGGTTGACACAATTGACCGGGGTCGATTTGAAGATACCAACCGGGCGTTTGTTGCCCCTGAAGTATATGACTTCCGCATCACTGAACAAAACGGTGAGAAATGGGGCGAGTTCATTGCCGCACACATACTAGATAACAGACGTAGACCAACTTTTGATTGGCAACAAGAAACTGTGCAAATGTTGGGTCGCTGGCAGCCTTGGCATGCCGGTCACCGTGCGTTATTTGAACGAGCCATAGCCAAAACTGGGCAAGTTTGTATAATGATCCGGGATTGTCAAGGCTGGCAGGGATCCAACCCTTTTGCTATAGAACAAGTTAAATCATTTATTCGTCGAGACCTAGACATGTTGTATCAAGGACAGTATGAAATACAAGTTGTGCCCAATATTGTCAACATCACATATGGTCGAGATGTTGGTTACCAAATCGAACAAGAATCATTTGATTCTGCAATAACAGACATTTCAGCTACTAAAATTCGAAAAGACATGGGCTTGAAATAAATGCCGCATATCCCGTATCATATTCGAGTTTGGGGGCGCGGCATTGGTCAAGCAACAGAGTCTGGCATGGATGCATATGATCGATGCGGCCCCGAAGCCACAGAACATTTTCGAAATTACCCTTGGCCCATTGAGTACAATTTCAACTCTAGAGGATTTCGAGACACTGAATGGCCACGAGATTTTAACGAATTAAAATCAGCAATATGGTGCGTGGGCGACAGTTTTACACTGGGCATTGGCTCGCCTAGACAGCACACTTGGCCGTATCAACTGGGAGAATTAACTGGTAGTAGAGTAATGAATTGCAGTATGGACGGTGCTAGTAATGAATGGATCAGTGATTTAGCCGTTAATATACTAGATGCATTTGATCCTCCCAACATGGTAATAATGTGGAGTTACACCCATCGTCGAGCAGGAATTGGCCAAAAAACCCCAAACAAAATAGTATACGACCGTGTACCACAGTGGAAAATCACATATGATGACATGCGCGAAATATTCTGGCCTAGGTGCAATACTCTAGCACAGTTCAATGCTTTGCCAATAGAGATCAAACAGCGAGTATTGGATAAAATTGGTGAAGACCAATTTCAAAATGATCTCACTGCACGAATGCACTATGTTAGATCAACCGATCAAGATGATCTAGAAAACCTTAAACAATGCATTGAATGTGTGCAAAAATATCAGCGACAACATATTGTGCATGCCGCAATACCACAATTTGCCCCCGAGCACATGATGTTAGCAAGTCATGCTATTATTGAGCAACAACCACAGTGGATTCCACAATTTCAAAATTTAGATCTTGCCCGCGACAGTCATCACTTTGATATCAAGACGTCAAAGTGGGTAGCTGAGCAGGTGCAACCGCTGTTGTTGTAAGCGCCAGTTCAGGATCCCAAGCGCGATATTCTTGTTGTGCTCGGCTTTGTAAATCATCCATGCTCAAGGGCTGGGCAATGTCAGAGTTGCCTTGCGCCCAGTTATTGTAAGCATCAAGACATTCTTGAATATTTCGAATCATAAACATTTTTTCAGCTAGAGTTTGTTTTTTGATTGGTATTGTTGTGGGCAAAATCCCCAGCTCTTGCATGCGGTCAATGCTTTCCCGTGCTTGCACATACTTTTCTTGGTGCTGTTGCAGGTATTCTTGATGCACCCGTGGCAGGTAATCTCTAACAGTGGCAGGTGCCAATGCAGTTGTGCTGGTCAGCTGTTGCTGTGTTAGTTGCAACATCTGCTGGGGCGTTTGCATAGCCAATGCTCCAATGTCACTGTTTAAATAATGACAGCGATTCCAGTCTGCAAACTCTTGGCCAAATGTTTGATTCCAGGTTATTCGTTCAGGCTGGCCAGCAAATACTGGAAGATCTAGTATAAAACGTTCAATATTGGGCAAGTCTTGTTCATAATGAAAATATGTTCCTATAGAGAAATGATCTTCGCTCCACTTGATATAGTCTCGATATCTTTGCAAATGACTCAACAATTGCTCTGGGGGTATCTTGGTCTTGGAACTGTAAAGACTAAAAAAGGTATTGATTTTTTCTTGTGCGCTGTAAACATTCAATCGTTTGGTAATACCATTGATACTCCAGCTCAAGGCATGCTCAAAAAGATTTTGTCTGCGGCAACTGATTACATAAAAATTATCATCGAGATATCGATAAAATGGCACTTGATCCGCAATGGAGTCCTGGCGCTGGCGCATGTGATAGTGTGCGACCCTGGCAGTTTTATAGTGATCCACTGTGGCCAATAATTCAGTGACCTCGGGCAGACTTTGATAATAGCTGTCACTGGATTTGGCATTGACCCATTGTTTTCTCAACAGTTCACGATTGAATTCAGGATTGAAGTACTTGCCAATACCATTTGTGAGTTCATGTAGGTTAATCACCGGACGATCAAATTGGTGCAACTGCATGTACACTGTTAAAATGCGTTGTAGCAAGGTGCTACCCACTGCGTCTGGTGTTAGAATTAAAACGTTCATATGGGTATTTACTAAATATTTTTAACTTGGTATATTATTAAATCACATGAACAAAATAATTAACAGCCACACCAACTGGGGGCGACTGCAGGAAGTATGGCTAGGCGATGTTTATCCTGCTTCTTGGTACGATCATTTACAGTCAGATGTGCGTGATTGTTTCCATGAACTGACTGAAAACACTCAACAAGATCTTGCTATAATTCAGCGCCGTCTTGAAGAGTTTGGTGTGCGTGTGCGTAGACCCGAATATACCCGGATTGAAGATTACATGCGTGGCGATTTTCTAATCAAACCACACATAACTCCCCGGGATGATTTTGTTGTTGTGGGCAATACTCTTTATGGCCTGCAAAAGACCACATCGCCTTGGCAGCACATTCTAGATGAATATCAAGCTGCTGGGGAGGATGTACAGTATCGCATGATCAACGGTCCTCTCAATATAAATGGTTCCAATGTGGTGCGTGTGGGGCGGGACATATATATTGATCTCATGTGGGAAGCTCGTGCCCTGGGGTCAGAAGACATTTTGACCAATAGATTCCACAATGTGTTTGCAAATCAATTCAGAGATTATCGAGTTCATTTGGTGTTTAATGGGGGACATATTGACGGATGTTTTGCTGTGCTCAAACCCGATGTGCTGATAGCCAGCAAATACTTTGAAAACTACGATGAAACTTTTCCAGGTTGGACAAAAATCAACACCAGCCTGCCAGAATTTCACAATCACACTCCCAATTTGACTGATGTGCCCAACTTTCTCAAATGGCATGTGCCCGGTGCCAATAATCGTGCATTTAATCAGCACGTGATAGATCATGCCATGACATGGGTGGGCAACTATACCGAAACATATTTTGAAATAAATTGTCTAGTAATTGACGAAAAGAATGTCATGGTCATGGGCGAACATCCAGCCGTGTTTCGTGAGCTTGAACAACATGGAATTACTGCACACTCAGTACCGTTTAGAACCCGTACATTCTGGGATGGCGGTGTGCATTGCTTGACCTTGGACATACGCAGAGATGACACCCCTGTAGACCTATTCCCCGCTCGCGGCGACCCCGGAATCACTATACTCCGATAATTGGGTTAAATAACAACATGTGGATCTTGCACTTTTTACCGGACGCTTTTATAACCTGGTTTGCCAACCTGGTACTACTGGCAGGCGTGGCATTGACTGTGATGGGCTTGTTTGTTCATAGGCTGCCCATTCCTGTTTTGTACCAGTACCAGTTGATGTTTAAACTACTGGGCATTGTGGTGCTATGTGCCGGCGTGTATCTTCGTGGTGGCGTGGCAGTAGAACAGGCCTGGCGTGATCGAGTGGCCGAAGTAGAAGCAAGATTAAAACAAGCAGAAGAAATTTCACAGCGTGAAAACACACGTATAGAAGCCCAAGTGGTCACACGAACTCGTACTGTACGAGAGCGAGCTCAGGAGATTGTGAAGTACGTGGATCGAGAAATCGTCAAGTACGACACAAAGTTTGCGCCCGGCGGCATTTGTGAAATACCACAGGAATTTATAACAGCACACAATCGTGCGGCAGAGGTACCAGCAAAATGAGAGCAAATGAAATCTTCACTGAAGCATGGAGTCAAAAATACAAAAACAGTATCAACTGCAGCCATCCCAAAGGGTTTAGCCAGCGAGCACACTGTGCAGGCAAAAACAAACACAACGAATCAATTGAAATGGAAATGGTGTGTGAAGACTGTGGCATGTGCCAAACACACGGAAATCTCAGCGAGATCAAGAAGGGTGCAAAAGATGCAAATGGTTACACACGTTGCTGGCCAGGCAAGCATGCCGAAGGCACTAAAACGGGCAAAAACGGCGGACAAGTCCGTAACTGTGTGCCAAACGAAAGCGCAGAATTAACACAAGAGTTTGATCTAATAGAAAATATCATTGAAGGTATTGCGGCACAGAATGGTGTAGATGCTGAAGCAGTATGGGCGGATTTAGAGTCGCTGACAGAAGATGAGCTGTATGCGTTTGCCGTAACTTCGCAACTGAACGAAGACTGGCAAAAGGCCAACAAGCGCGACAAAACAGATAGCATGAGTCAAAAGGCTGTGAACTCTTATCGCAGAGAGCATCCGGGATCAAAACTAAAGACTGCCGTGACCACTAAGCCTAGCAAATTAAAAAAGGGCTCTAAAGCCTCCAAGCGACGCAAAAGCTATTGCTCACGCTCACGTGGCCAAATGAAAATGCACAGTATCTCATGTGCTAAAACTCCCGACAAGGCCATTTGCAAAGCCCGTAGACGTTGGAACTGCTGATGAAATACCTGCTGACAATCGTTTTGCTATTATCGGGATGTTCCACTGTGGTGCCTGTTACTGCTAAATTTCCCGACCCACCGGGCAAGGGCGCACTAGTACGTTGCCCCAACTTGCAACAGCTACAAAACGATGCAAAATTAAGTGACATAGCCCGCACAATCACAGTCAACTACAGCACCTACTATGAGTGCGCAATCCGAGCAGATGCCTGGCAGGAATGGTATCAAGTACAAAAACACATATTCGATCAAGCTTCAAAATAATTAACTAGGACTTTAACGCATGACCTCACCCTTAATCAACAGCTATACCAACTGGAGTCCGCTTCAAGAGGTATGGCTAGGAGATGTTTACCCTGCTTCATGGTACGATCATTTACAACGTGAAGTGCGTGATTGTTTTTACGAGCTGACTGAAAATACCAAACATGATCTAAACATCATACAACAAAAACTTCAAGAGTTTGGCGTAGAAGTTGTTAGACCACAATATGACAAAATTGAAAACTATATTGATGGATATGGTAATCTAGTCAAGCCACAAATTACTCCACGAGACAATTTCTTGGTTTATGGCAACAAATTCATACTACAACAAGGCGTGGCCTGGCGGTACGATGACAATGTAACTGATATCACTCACTCCTGGGAACATGCCTTGACAAGGTATCGCAATGATCCTGGCAGTGAAGTTGTATCAGCATCATTGCCCTTGGCCATGGGAATCATATCCGGTGCCAACACAGTCCGAGTGGGTCGAGACATTTACCTTGACGTGTGGATAAACAACTGGGCTGAGGCCAGAAAAGAAAACTATCAAAAACATATTGCTCCGTTATTTCCTAACAGTCGAGTGCATTTGCTCAGTAATGGTGGTCATATCGATGGGTGTTTTGCTGTTATCAAACCTGGTGTGTTGTTAACTGACAGATATTTTTCTGATTATGAAAACACGTTCCCGGGGTGGGCAAGAATTGAAATACAAAGTCCGGAATTTGAAAATCATGTAGCACCAGACAGTTTAGATAGTATGCGCCAGCCCAGGGCCAATCCTAGAAAATTCTTTTTAACCGGCCCCCCACAAGAATCAGTACGCAACCCACGTGCAGTTAATGTGCCAGAAATAGATAAATCATCATTGTCACATGCATTTAATGAATATGTGATTGCCCATGCGCTGGACTGGGTAGGGGATTACACTGAAACATTCTTTGAAGTAAACTGCCTGGTCATAGATGAAAAGAATGTGCTTATTCTAGGCGAGAATGAAAACGTAGTACGTGCGCTTGAACAACATGGGGTTACCGCACACTCGGTTCCGTTTAGAACACGCAGTTTTTGGGACGGTGGACTACACTGTCTCACACTGGACATACGCAGAGATGATACCCTTGTAGACCTATTTCCCGAGCGAGATCAACAACTGTACCAATACTACTAAATATGTGTGTACACAAAGGACCACAACAATGAGCAGTATTCTCACGTTGGACCAGCTAACACAAATGGTCAAAAACCCCTATATCGATCACTGGCACAGTGCTCTAGATCAATTGCTAGATGATTATGAAATTGACACTCCGCTCCGAGTGGCTCATTTTGTTGCACAATGTGCCCACGAGTCGGGTAACTTTGTGTTTATCAAAGAAAATCTTAATTATAAAGCTGCCAGTCTAATGGCTGTGTTTAAAAAGTATTTCCCCACACAGGCGCTGGCACAACAGTATGCCAATCATCCTGAACAGATTGCCAATCGAGTGTATGCTAACCGTATGGGCAACGGCGATGAAGCGTCAGGTGATGGATATCGCTACTGTGGCCGTGGGCTTATACAGTTAACAGGTCGGGACAACTACACATTTTTTGCAGGCAGCCTAGGCATTGCAGTGGAAGAAGCCGCTGAGTACTTGGCCACATTTGAAGGCGCCGCACAATCAGCCTGCTGGTTTTGGGAACAAAACAAGTTAAATAGATTTGCTGATGCAAATGACTGCAAAGGTCTCACAAGAGCCATCAATGGTGGCTACATTGGACTAGAAGACCGACAAAAGCATACTGAACACGCATTACATATACTAGGAGCATGAACATGTTAGAAACACTATTTTGGTTGGCATTGGGCGCATTTGTTGGATGGAATTTTCCACAACCCGACTTTGCAAAACGCATACAGGCCCGCGTCATGGCCGCATTTCGAAAGGATTAACAAAATGACAAAGACGAATTTTTTAGCAACAATTATTTTGGCCATGGCACCCTTGGTGTCCATGAGTCAAAGTCAAACACCAATTAATATCACAGCAGTTACACCACAAGGTAGCCCTGCTCAATTTACCAATTACAGTGGATTGAACGCTACATTTACTTTTCAAACACAAAATACATTAAATAGTCCATTCTGTAACACTGGTGCAGGCGATGTTTGCACCTTGCCAACTGCCACAGCCGGTGTGAACGCATACCCTATTGCTAACACACGCTGGGGCACATACAAACTCAACAATCCCAATGCAGGCTCATGTGCTCCGACATTGTCATTTGGCGGTGCTCAATACTGCTTGTTGGAGTTCCACTTTCATGGACCAGCAGAACACTGGGTCAACAACTCAGTGACTGATCTAGAAGTACACTTTGTTTATTTTAAACTGGCTGATTTGACTGGTCCTTATGGATTGTGCAATGCAGATAGTCTCCTGGTATTGGGTCAACGCATGGTTGGCAATGGCAACACACCAAATGCAGCCTGGGCTAGTGTGTTTAACGCAATACCGGCTGCCAATGCTAGTGGAGCAAATTCAGGTAGTACTGTTAGCTTTAATATTGCAAGCATGATGGGCATGGCCAACTTCAATACAGCACCAAGCTATAGATACAGTGGCGGATTAACAGCACCAATTTCCATTGGTACACTGGGTGCCAACAGTACCTGTGTGGCAACTACTAACCCTGCCAACAGTCGTCCATGGTGGGGCAATCCACAGCGTCAACTAACTCAACAAGCATATCCACAAATTGTGTCTTGGGTACTTTTTAGACAACCAATACAATTGTCTGTAGCACAAGTACAACAATTTAAAACTGTATTTCCTGATGGCAATGCCCGTGCTGTGCAGCCACAGGGTGCTACAGTTTATATTGCCAATCCAAATTGATATAACAAGGATTTAATATGTCTGGAAAAATAAGCGCAAGCGAGCAAAAGAAAGAAGATTGGATGAATTCCAAATGGCGTCCTGCCATGGGTTGGTTGTACATGTTTGTGTGTTTCTTTGACTTTGTACTTGCCCCTATTCTCTGGAGTCTTGTACAGGCCTTGTACAAAGGCGGTGTTAATGTACAATGGCAACCACTCACACTGCAAGGTGCTGGACTATTCCACATCTCCATGGGTGCTGTACTGGGTCTTGCCGCATATGGTAGAACACAAGAAAAACTAAATGGAGCAAACAATGGCGGAATCAACTTACCACCAAATGTCGGTACAACATATACGCCTCCGGCACCAACAGGACAGTCCATGCCCGGTGCGTTTGGTACACCAACAGCAACAACAGTCACTCAGTCCTGGGGATCAGCACCCCTGGGTGGCGGATTCGGAAGCTCGGCAGCCGGATTCGGGGCAGTACCACCAGCACCAGCCGGGTTCGGCAATGACTTTGGCGCACCAGCTGGGGTCACAACAGGCTTTGGCGGCAAGCCAGCACCTGTAATCCCACCATTCCCAGAAAGATAAACATGAAAAAACTATTGGCAATTATATCATTTGTACTACTGTCAACACCAGTGTTGGCCCAACCATCCACAGCTGGCATTACAACTTGCTCAGGTGAATACGCACTATGCGCCGCAAGCACTTGCAAGCCCACAGGCAAAATGATCACAGGCAACAACGGTGTAGCGTATCCTGAAGTAGAATGCAAGTGTCCTATTTTAAATGGTCATGCCATTGCCGATACTAGTGCAGGTAACATGCAAGGATCATGTGCCGCAACAGACAGCAATCACGTTTGGAGTTTGTTTGCACCCAAATTGTTTTACCCGCAAGAAGCCAACAACTTTAGCCCACTACCCTGGAAACAAAAAGCCACAGTGCAAAAATGTGATGCTAGTTTAAATCTCGGCGCACAATCAAGCAATTGCTTTAGTTGGAATTGCACTAAAGGTCCAGATGGCATAGCCGTATGTTCATGCCCTACTGGTCAAGTACCACCTGCAACATCATTCTTGACCGAAGCAGGTCAGGGAAACC
>Ga0114978_10000144_pt1 | contig 58035 bp, 46 predicted proteins | sample S_140212_EF_Meta_FD_87027 | JGI IMG/M metagenome (GOLD analysis project Ga0114978, IMG submission 87027) | Freshwater microbial communities from Lake Simoncouche, Canada to study carbon cycling - S_140212_EF_MetaG | ecosystem: Environmental > Aquatic > Freshwater > Lake | place: Lake...
AAATAATGCAAATAATGCAAATAATGAAAATCCAGCATTACAATGTATTCCTAGACCAACTTTAATTGGTAATAGTATGCAAATGATTTGTAGTTGATAACTACAAATATACCTACTTTCACACCAACCTACAATTTTATCAATCTACTAATACCCAGCGTTACCTTTATAACCTAACATTCTTTCATGATTTTTACTATAACTTGTAGATATAACTGTATCTCTTTGTCTTATGAGGTCTTGTCTTTTTTCTTCTTCTTCTATTTCACGTCTTTTTTTCAATTCATAATCTCGCATTTGTTCTGGCGTCATATCATATCTAACATTACTACGGTCCCTTTTTAATTCATCTACGTTTTTATATTGTTTAAATTCTACTTTATTTGGGTCAATAAATGCTCCTTTACTTGTGTATGCTGTTTTCAAATCAGTGTAGGCTAAATCATTTTTTGAGTTACCTGTTGGTAATGCCTTGCTAAAATCATTAATCTTGCGTGCAAAGATATCTATATCTGTAAAACCAGTAGAACAAGAGACTAATTCTTGAGGTTCATTATATTGTTGTATTGCTCCATTTTCACCAGTTAATTTATCTTTATAATCTTCAAATGTAGTATTAAATACATTTAAATTAAATTTATTACCAAATACTTCTGCTGGGGCTTCTCCATCTTCACTTTTAAACCAATCACCATATCCGTCATCACCAGATTCCCATAATTTATTTTGTTCATATATTTTATTAAATATTTTAACATCAAATCTCTCTTTTTCTACTGTTGGTAAATTAGTATTATTATTATTATTAGTATTATTATTATTTTTTTTATTCTGTGTTGCTTTATTAAAATGAATATTAGTTTGATTAGACTGAGTTTGGTCTTCAATATAATTTTTACTACCTACTCTTAAATCATTAAAGTTCTTATCTGTTTCACGATTTTTATATTTTTCAAGAAGTGACATATAACATTTAGTTACCAATTGAAATTTCTCAACATTACCACCTTCTTTATCTGGATGGGTTTTCATAGCCAACTTTTTATAAGCAGATTTTAAATCATCAAGTGTATAATTCTTATCCAAATGAAATAATTTTAAAGAATCTATATTTTCCTTTTCTAAATCACTCAGACTTGATTGATAATGCATACGTCTTTGTCTTTGTTTTTCAGCATATTCCTTCCTCCTTCTATCTTCTTCTAATTTAAATCTTGCATCCTCTTCTTCTGCCTCTGTTCTATAATGTTTCGTTAAAGCATCTATTGTATTTAATTGTTCCATTTTTTGTATTTCACGACTCTGTCTATCTTGTGCAGTAGTGCCTTGATTAAATCCTATTTGATTTGTAATTGTATGAGAAACATTTGGATTTGCATAGGTATTTTTATTTGTATTGGGTTGTGAATTTGAAGTCATAGATTGATTTGTATAATTATCTAAAGGTGGTAATGTTGATAATATTTGATTTATACGTGTCACTTGACTTAATGTCATTGTATGTCTATGTTCATTTAATATTTTTTCTAATAATTTACGTTTCTGTTGTGGATTTTTATCTATTTCTTTCATAAGGTCTTTATTACCAAGAATAGATAATAAATTTACTGTTCCAGAATTACTTATTGGTCCTTGTTGCCCTTGTTGCCCTTGTTGCCCTTGTTGCCCTTGTTGTGAATAGTGTGGTGGTCTATTATTTCTTATATTATTACTTAATTCTGCTGGTGATATAACTGGTAACTGTCTATTATAAATATCATCATTCATATTTTGTGGTGTATAATTATTAGCTTGGTGGTTCTGTTGTTGATATTGATTGTGATGTTGTTTGTGATGTTGATTCTGTTGTTGATACTGTTGTTGATATTGATATTGATTCTGATTCTGATTCTGATTCTGATTCTGATTCTGATTCTGATTCTGATTCTGATTCTGATGTTGAGTTTTTTGTTGATTTAATAATTGTTGTTGTAATTGCATAATAAGTTGTTGATTTTCTATTGTAGATTTGCTATTATCATTTCCCATTTTTTTTATAATTACTATTTTAACTTTTAATAATTATTATAACTATATTAAATTTATATTAAATATGTATCCAGAATAGTATATAACTTATTTGTAATTTATAGTTACAGTTATAGTTATAGTTACAGTTATAGTTATAGTTATAATAAAATATGAAAAAAAAATAATAGATATGACGAAATAAAACATAATAAGTAACTAATAGTAACTAATAAGTAACTAATAGTAACTAATAATAACTAATTATAAATGATACAATAGCACATAATAAACCACCCCAAAGTGTATCCATTATGCTAACATAAATACTCCAGCCTTCATACATAAAATGAGTTGTAAAATCAAATATTGCATAAGATACCATACCAAATAATCCACCATATAAAAGAGAATCATTTAGACGTACCATTGTGGTTTTTGTAGTATCAATCTTTGGTAATACAAATACCATTATACCTAAAGCAATAGCAATATATACTAATACCGCAGAATACAAACGATTTTTAGGATAATCTTTACCACTTATTTCCATTGTTTTTTTCTTAAATAAATCGGCATTTATATATAAATAGGGAAGGTCAACAACGAATGATAGTATCATACATAATATAAATTTAATGATTTGCATTTTATTTTATATCTTATTATATTATATTGTATAGATATATTATTTATAGTTAAATTAATAGTTATAGTAAAAATTATATTAAAAGTAAAAATAAAAATGAATACAAGTAAAATACAAATTACGTTTCAAGAAAATAATAAAATAGAAAACATTATATCAAACATAAATGGTTCTGGAACATCATCTTCAAATATAAATGATAAAATAAAAATATATTTAAATACAAAAGCAAGTCAAATTATAAAATTTCATAATCCTTATGTAGATTTTAATAGTAATAGTCATACTCATAATATAAATACAAAAAATACTATAGTTAGCATACCCTATTTACCTGGATATATATTTATGATAGCATATACTATAAGTCATACAAATCATCCCTATCTTATCTATTTTAATAGGGATGATAAATTTATAAATGTTTTGATACCTATTGGAAAAGAATATCAACAAGCAGATACACAAGACTATATAAATGCCATAAATGCTATTCATTTAACAAATACTAAAAGTAAAAATAAAACAAATAATACTAATATAGTTTTAATGACGGCAATTTATTTACTAATTGAAAATACAATCAATACACGTAAATATGGTATTCAATATTCACAATTTAGTATATTAACTTGTGAAAATATGACATTATGTTATAATAAAATTTATGATATAACACAAATGAAAATAAATGAATCTGAAAAACAAAAATTATATAAACAAACTCAGGAATATTATATTAAAATAGGTCTTGAATTATTAAATAAATATTTTACATTATTAGAACAAAAAAATTATAGTGAAGCCTATGATTTTTTAAAAGGTGGTAAATCAAAGTTTAATAAATATTATGGTAAAACAAGATTAGATACTTTTTTTAAAAATAATAAAACTATTATGGGTCATTTAGAAGTTTTTATTTCATTATATGAACTTTTACATATGACCAGAATGAAATTACTAAATTACTAATTATCTTTCACTATTGAGTATTATCCATTACTCTAATAAATATGATAATAACACACATATTATTTACTATTTTGAAAAATGATTTTATATGATGTTCTTCCATATCCCATAATGTTATAGTTTTATAATGATTTAACATTAAACTTAATTGAGTCATAATAATATTTAATCCATAAACTAATTCTTTTAAATAGATATTGGATAGTGATACAAATGATGTTTCATTTAATGTTTCATTATTAATGACTTGTTTATAAATATTAACTATATTTTCAACCCAATATAATAAAGTATCTGGTAAATGTTTAATACGTTCAATAGGTTTTAAATGTTTTAAATCTTTATAATAATATTCTATAAATTTATAAATATATAATATTTTACCATAAGTTATATCTGGATCATCACTTTTACATTCATAATCTATTATCATATTATTTCCAATACAATAATTTTCTAAATACTCATTTATTGAGTCATTTATTTTAATTTTTTTTTTAATCTCAATCGGTATTAAATATCTACTAAAAATGAAGTCTTCATCATCAAAATGAACGGAACAATAAATATTAGGAATACCAAAACATACATATACATATGGACTATTATCAAATGTATCTATATCGTCAATATGTAATTCTGGCATTATATTATGCGGAACTGATTTATTTACTTCTATTCTCTCATAATCATAATATGTTTCATAGTTATCTGTAAAATTATTATTTTCAGTATTTATATTATTTTCGTTATTTTCGTTATTTTCATTTTCCTTCAATGATAATAAATTTAAATGTGATATAAATGTTGTATCTATTTGAGGTTCATTTAACTGTAAATGTGTCATATTAGTTATAATATTGTAATCTATATCCATTTATAATTTAAAAAATAATTTATATTATAGTTATAATAAAATTCAATTTTTATTTATAATCTTATACTCTTTCAGAATTAGAAATGACAGGTAATTGATTATATACTACATTTTGTAAATTTCCATTAATATCTTTAGAATTCCATTGTTTAGGTTTTGCTTGTTGATTTGCTTGTTGATTTGCTTGTTGATTTGCTTGTTGATTTGCTTGTTGATTTGCTTGTTGTTGTTGATTTGTTTGATATTGTATTGTTTTTGCTAATGGAGAATAATTATTGATACGATTATTTAATGTTTCTTTACTATTTATTTTATTGTGTTCTTCATTTATTAGTTTTTTAGCTGTTTCAGAATCTAGATTATTCATATTTGAATTCCCATTCATAGTAGAATAAAAATCATTTACTGACATATTTGCCATATGGATAGGAATATTTGCAGCACGTGATAAAGGACTATATTGGGACATACGGTCATTTGAAGATTGTCTATAATAATCTTTATTACTATCTTGTATAACCATACGGGTATCTTTTTGATAATAATTACTATTACCATTACCAGAACCTTGTTGCAAAATAGGATTCATTGGTAAAGCACTTGGATTATCAAAAATCATACCATCAATCTTACTATTTATATTTTGACGATAATCTGTTTTTTTTTCTTCTTTCCTATGATAACCTGTGTCATTTATTTTATTACCCATTGATTCTTGATTTAAATTATTATTATTAGAAGCATTCATAGAATACATATTATGAACATTTAACATACTCAACCCACCACTATGGGTATTTTGAGGTTGATTTTGAATTTGGTGTGATTGTCTATTTTGTGAGTTTTGTGACTGTTCTAATGGTGATACCATATCTAAAGAACTATATTGTGTTTGAGATATATTTTGTTTTTGATGTGATTGTAATGTATCAAAATTATTATTATAGTAATTTGCAAAATTATTAGTTTGATTAGTAGGTTCTATTTGAGGTGATCTTGATTGTGATGATTGTAATGCATTTGTAGAATTCATAGCATTCATACTATTTACATAATTATTATTATTATGATTACGAGATGATTGAAAATTAGTGGTGGCTTGTTTATTTATCATATCTGGAGAATTAGGGTTATTGTTTTCTGGTATAAAATGCATAGAATTTAACATATTCATTTTTTCATTGATATCATTACGCTGTTCTCCAGATTTAGTCGGTCGTTTGATTTGAGTGGTATCAATACTTTGTTTTACAGGTTGAAAATTAATATCTTGATATTTAGGATTTTGCGAGTATTGTTCTTGTGATTGTTGGTATTGTTTATCTGGTTTATATTGTTGGAAATCATTTTGTAAAGCAAACATTTCTTTATTTAACTCACTTAAATCCATTGTAGTTTATATTATAATTGTTTAATTTAGAGTAATAATCTGACTTTACTTTATATAATTATAAATAAAATAAAATATAAACTAAATTATTTTTTGGTAATTTTAAATTTATATATAAAAATTGATTTTTATTATATTTATAAAATTATATTGTTTATCTTAGATTAACATCGAACAATTTTATTGTTCACCTATTCCATTCCAATAAAAAATGGCGAAGAGAATTATACTATACTATATTATAATTCTCTTCGCCTATTGATTTGATTTATTTCATATTACTCAAAAAATTAAAAAATAAAATAAAAAAGAAATAAACACAAATCAACATTTAGTTTAGGTATAAATAATACTTATACCTAAAGTAATAAAATATAAATATTTATAATATTTAGAGGTCCACCTCAAATATATAAATAACTTTTGTATTTTTTTATATTTTATGACATTTTATGATATTTTACTTTGATATTTTTATTACTTAATTTTTATTGATAATAAAAACTTTATCTATCTATACTTTAATAACTAAAAATTAAAAATTAAAAATGAATGAAGTATCAACAGTCATTGTATTCTTAGTAATCATTATTTTTTTTACTATAATCATATCCATTATTCTGGAACATAGTGAATTATTTTTAGAATATAGAGTTGCAAAAAATAATAATAAAACTTATGGTATACAAGAAACATTTAATGAAAGTAGTAAAGCATTAGAATTATTAGCAAGATTACACCAAGATATGGATACATTGGTTGCTAATTTAAAAAAGAAATATCCTAATGATGAACGCATACTAAGATTAGTTAAAGGTGTTGAAAAAATAAAAATAGAAGAAGCTCCTAATGATGATGGTAGTTCATATACAATTAATAAAGGTGAATTAATGGCTTTATGTTTAAGACATAAAAAAGGAGACCATCCTTTTCATGATTATAATACATTGCAATTTGTTATGATACATGAACTTGCACATATAGCAAGTGTTAGTGAAGGTCATAATCAAGAATTTATTAATAATTTTAGATTCTTATTAAGAGAGGCAAAATCATTTGGTGATTATGAACCAGTTAATTATTCACACGAACCTATTCATTATTGCGGTATTAAAGTGACAAATAATCCATATTTTTAGATATCATTAACTATTATTTATCAGTGGTGCTTTCAAATCTAAATAATTCAAAGATTTTTCAAAAGCCTTCTTTTCTTCAACAGTTTGATAATTATTACCACATATTTGTAGCCCTCCAGGTGCACCAATATCACCTTTTCTACCTTTATTACCCATTGGTCCAGTGGGACCCATTTGAAATTTAATTTTACTAAATGACATAATAAGAAAAATAAGTATTATAATATTAATCATAATACTAATCGCAAATAATCTAATGGTTGTTAAATTTGAGCTTCCAGCAAATAATCTATCTAATACTTGTAAAACTACTAATCCAGCTATACATATTGATAATGCAATAATTATAAATATTGGCGTAAATAATGTTTGATATGTTGACATTTTTATTATTTTTATTATAATTTATTATATAGTTTTATATTTATTATTATTTTTTATCAAATATTATTTTTATCTAATATATATAATGAAAAAAATATAGAAAAATATCTTATAAGATATAAATATCTTATAATTATATCTTATAAGATATTTTTCTAATTGTGTTTTGGCACGGCTTTTCCTAAAAGCTGTTTTAGTTAAGTTTTGGTAAAACTTAGACTTAGACTTTACTCATCACATCTTGTAAATAATTATTCATATCATTATATAATGATATTAAACCTTTAATACGTGTTGTTGTAAATTCTTCCAAATTGTTACTATTTATTTTACTATTATAATTACTAATATGACCACATAATTGTCCCATTTTATTATCCATTAATATTTGATATTGTTGAATATTAGGCATGATAGCTTGATATTTATCATAATCCTCCGATAATTTTTCCGTCAGTTTATACATCATATTTTTTGCTTCTGTCATTATTTTAATAACTTCTTCTCTTTCTCTATCCAGAGCAAAAGTTCCTAAACATTCATCTTTTATTGTATATGCTGGTGTAGTTGGAGGCATTAATATTTTACATAATCTCAATATCATTTCCTGTATAGAATTGAGAAATACACCACCTTGTGCTACTCCATCACTATCTACAGCTATTCTTGTTTCTATACCATTTTCAAATACTAAATTAACTATATCTAAAAGTGTATTTGTATTTTCAATTTGAACTGGTATAGTTAATAATTTAGTAGTTGTTGTATCATATACTTTCAATATCATATTTGGTAAATGCTTCTCTTTTTTTTCATCATAGGGAACTACTTTCCCTTTGATCTTAGCATTTGCATTTCTCATCAATTTTTCATTATAAGCTTCATAATTTTTTTTTGTTCTATTAATTAATCCCATTAAATCATAAATTTCTGCTGTTGATATATCTATTGATTTAAACTCTGGAATAGTACTACTATACCGATTAACATAATATTTGAGATCTTGTATTAATTCTAAATCATAATATTTACATAATATTAAAGATGTTAAAAATTTAGGTATTTGTATCTGTTCTAATAAAAATCCTATTTGTTTTTTAATATTAGAACTAATATTACCATATTTATTTAATGAACTATTTAAATTATTAACTATATTAAAAATGAATGTATTATTAACAATAGAGTTTTGTGAATTACAATTAGTAAGAAAAGTATTCATAGGAGTTCTCCATACACTAAATATTTCAATATCATTTAATGGTGTATTTTCTATTAGATAGGATTCTGTTTGTGAATAATCAATATCTTTTTCATTTTTAATTTGTATAGCACCTACATAAACATATACAAGTATTAAATTCGATGCATCTATTTCTTCTAAACATTTTTCACTTACAGTAGGACATTCATTTATTTTTGGTTGTGTTGTTCCAAATCTACATATATCACCTAAAGCACTATATTGAACTTGTTCTTTTTCTCCCTTAAATCCTGTTTCTGTTATAGTTTGACCATTGGCTCTCCAAATAGTATAGGTATCTACATCACGAGTTTTGGCATTATATGATTTAAATGATACTAATTGAATAAAATTACTTGGAAATAAAATATTACCATCTATCATAAATGAATTTAACTCCATGTTATCTTCTAATCCACCATAAACAGAATCGCCAAGAGCTATGTATCCTACTCTACCATTTGGATTTCTAAAAGTGCCATAAGTTTTTTTAGAAGCTTTTGTAATTTCATTAATTGCTTTAACTAATAATACAGCAATATACTTTGGATTCATTAATAAAGTAAATTTATCTACCGCTGCAAGTGATGTTGATGATGCTGATGATGACGATGATGTTATTTGATTTAATAGTATATTATTTACAAATGAATCATAATCAATATTATTACCTTGATTTATTATATCATTAAAATAATTTTCATTATCAAATATATTTTTAAAGTCTTTATTAAATGTATCTAATCTACATATCACATCGGATTTTCTTACTTTTTGAAGATATATATTATTTTTACAAAAATTACAACTAACATAGGTTCCTTTTTTACCACGTTTACCTTTTTTACCGCCTTTCCCTTCTGGACCTTTATATTTACCTTGTTTTGAATTATAATATAAAAATATAGCAAGCAATGTTGATAAATTAAGAACTGCTATAAATATAAACCAAGAAAAACCACCACTCATTTGGCTAATATCAAACATATCACGTAGAAAATATGCACCCACACATAACGCTATTATAATTACTATAATTATACCTATTTGTAATTCTATAGGTATAGGAACATTAAAAGCAGAGATATCATTCGTAAAATCAGTTATGGCTTCAAACATTTGTATTTGTTTATGTTATTATGTGAGGTTTAATAATAATAAACTTATTTTATAGTTATATTAAATTTAGATTTTATTGACATTAGTAAAAACTTATTAATATTATAAATAAAAAATATAAAATAATAAAATGAAATGAAAAATATTATGTTTAATTTTTAGTTAAGTTTTTTCTAAAAACTTAGTTTAATTGCTTTAGGTTTAGCTTCAGCTTTAGGTTTAGCTTCAGATTTAGGTTCTTTCTTTACTTTTTCTTTAGGCTCGGCTTTAGGTTTAGCTTCGGCTTTAGGTTTAGGTTCTTTCTTTACTTTTGCTTTAGGCGCTGCTTTTGCTTTTTGCTTAGGTCCACTTTGTCCTCTACCTCTTGTTGATTTAGGTTTAGTTTTATCTTTTTCGATGACTTCTAAAGCTTGTTCTAAAGTTAAACTATCAATATTATCTTTATATTTTTTAGGTAATTTTATATTACTTTCTCCTTTATATTTTATATAGGGTCCATAGGGTCCAATCTTAATAGTAATATCATCATTTAATTTTTTATCCTTTTTATCATTTTCTAATTTATCAGCTTTTGCTTTTTCATAATATTCCAGAATAGTTTTTGCCTCTGAGAGACTAATGTGTTCTGGATCGATGTTTGATTTGGGGTTAGCTTTTAAATAATTTTCTATACTGTAATTAATACTATTATGAATCATATAAATATTACTTGCTTTTTTAATACATATATCATGTTCTTTATATTTTCCTAAATTCTTAGGATAAATAAGTAATGTTAATGCTGTATCCAGAGTCATATCTTCAAACGAAGTTGAGAAATTGGCAAATCTGCTTTGCTTCTTATCAGAATTTTCTTCCACAATTAGAAACCCTTTCTTAGATTTGATAGCAAATATGGGTATATTAGTTTGCGGGTTTAAACCAAGGGAGCGGCGGGTGGATGAATCGGCTTTTGGGTCAGAGGCTTTGAGAAGTTTTCTGGCTTTAATATCTAGGGAGAGGGTGGTGATGATAGGTGTTAAATTAGTATATAATAAATGTATGACATCATATAATTTTAATTTTTTTTCAGCAATATTATCTAACATAGACTCTATTTTTGCTGTATATTTATAATCCATGAGTTCTACAAAGTTTTTACAAAGAAATTCATTAACCATAATACCCAAAGAAGTAGGTACCAATTTGTTTTTATCACCTGGTAAATTTGTTTTTTTAGTTTCTATTTTAATTTTATCTGGAAATTCATATTTCAATGATATAATATTTACCTGTTTGTTTGGTAAATTTTTCTTTTCTACATATTGTTTTTCTTGAATTTTTGTAAGAGTAGCTGAAAATGTAGACGGACGACCCAGGTTTATAGATTCCATCATTTTAATTAAAGAAGCTTCTGTATATCTTGCAATTGGTTTTGTATATTTCTGTATTGTATTCATACTTTGAGCAAAAACTTCTTGATTTTCTTTTAAAGAATTAAATATTTTTTCTAAATAATCTGAATTAGGTATATTTTCTTGACTATCTTCATTATCTTGTTCTTCTTCTGATTGTTGTAATTCATCTTCTGGTATAACTTCTAAATCACCTAATACATTTTTAATAACTTTTTTTTTATGCATATTCATACATTCTAAAAAACCTAAAAATGTATTTTTCTCGTGTTTTCCTACAAAAGTAAGAATATTATTATCAACTTGTTCTTTTTTATTATCTTTTTTAGTATCTTTTTTTAATATTTTTTTAGATTTAGTAATTTCAGTAGTATTGACATCGTTAGAATTTTCTTCATTTATAATTTTTACAGTTAATAAATCAAATTCTGATGGTGACATTTGACTAGATATAGTTTTTCTAAATATCATCTGGTATAACCTATTATGTTGGGCATTTAATCCATCTACTCCTAGAACTGATTCTTTATTTACGTCACAAACTCTGCAACTTTCATGAGCCCCCTGTATATTTGTAGATTTTGCCTTATATTCCATATATCTATAATATTTATCTCCCCATTTATTTTTAATATATTTTTCTATACTTTTCATTGCATCAGGAGCAATAGCAATACTATCTGTTCTCATATATGTAATACAACCTGCTTCATACAGTTTTTGTGCAAGTGCCATGGTTACATGTGGACTGTATCCTAACTTACATGAACTATCTTGTTGTAATGTGCTTGTTGTATAAGCAGGAGAAGGGTTTCGTTTTCCATTACTTTTACTAATACTTTTAATAATAAATTTAGCAGTTCCATCAGCACATTTTTTATAAAGATTTTCTATTATAGTTTGGTCTTGTATATTATTTTCACAGGTTGTTAAAATATAATTAGTGTTTGAATTAGTATGTGTTTTAGATGATTTAGTAAGTTCTTTTTTATCTAGAATAAAATTAGCATCTATATGAAAATATGGTGTAGAATTGAATTTTTCAATTTCATTTTCTCTTTCTATAACTAATTTAATAACTGGGCTCATTACACGACCTGCTGACAAAGTATATGAATTGAATTGTGCCCATACTGTCGGCGAGACCGTGTAACCTATAAGGCGGTCTGCAATGACACGAGCTAAATAACTATCTTTTTCATTTTCATCAATTAGAACAGGTTTTTTAATAGCTTCTTTAATTGCTTTTTCTGTAATTTCATTAAATAAAATCCTTTTACGATTTTCTGGTTTTACACCTAAAATATTAAATATATGCATAGCAATTCCACACCCTTCCCTATCATTGTCACTGGACATTAGTATTCCATTACAAGATTTATATAATTTTTTTATATTAGCAATTACATCTTTTTTTGAAGGTGATTCTATAAATTCTGCTGTATATGTTTGTAAATCAATTCCTAATGTTTTTTTAGGAATTTCAGTAACATGACCACAAGAACTTGTAACTATATAATTATCTCCAACGTATTTTTGCACAGATTTCACTTTTGATGGGCTCTCCACTATTACAAGCGTTTTTTTTGACATTTTAGTTGTTTTTAATTTATTATATATAATAATATTTTTTATTTTTAAATTTTAAATTCAATTTTAAAATATAAAAAATAATTATAAAAGTTAAAAATTTATTATAAATATATTATTTAAAATATTCCTTATATCTAGAATCATTGATGAACTCAGTCCATAAATTATAAATAGTTTCATCATTCATTTTGTCTTTTTGTTTAGCATAATTTTTTTGTGAATTTTCTATCCACTGACCCATACTTTTAATAATTTTATCTTTACTACTTTTTGCTGGTCTTTTTTTATTTGTATCAATATAAATTTTTACTTTATTTAAATCAAATACAAAACTATCATATTGTGATAAGAAATATTCCTTATATCTAGAATTATTGACGAAATCAGTCCATAAATTATAAATAGTTTCATCTTGCATATTATAATTTTTTTTAGTATAATTTTTTTGTAAATCACCTATCCACTGACCCATACTTTTAATAATTTTATCATTACTATGTTGTGTTGGTCTTTTTTTATTTGTATCAATATAAGTTTTTACTTTATTTAAATCAAATACAAAACTATCATATTGTGATAAGAAATATACCTTATATCTAGAATCATTTATGAAATCAGTCCATAAATTATAAATAGTTTCATCTTGCATATTGTATAATTTTTTAGCATAATTTTTTTGTGAAGTTCCTATCCACTGACCCATACTTTTAATAACTTTATCTTTACTAGTGCTAGATGGTCTTTTTTTATTTGTATCAATATAAGTTTTTACTTTATTTAAATCAAATACAAAACTATCATATTGTGATAAGAAATATACCTTATATCTAGAATCATTGATGAACTCAGTCCATAAATTATAAATAGTTTCATATTGCATATTTTTAATTTTTTTAGAATAATTTTTTTGTGAATTTCCTATCCATATACACATACTTTTAATAATTTTATCTTTACTATTTTTTGTTGGTCTTTTTTTATTTGTATCAATATATTTCTTAACATCTTCTAACTTTTTCACCCATAATTCTTTACCATTCATAATTTTTCCCATACTATCAAAAATCATATTAAATCTTAACTCAATATCATTACTATTATTATTTTCTTCTTCATCATCCTCGACTTCATCATCTTCATCATCATCCTCAAGTTTATCATCAACAGTATCAATAGATATATAACCTCCCAAACTTTTACTTTCATAAGATTTTTTAATTTTAGAATCATTTTTTGCAATTACTTTCAAAAAATTATTTATACTATCTTCATCACCTTTTGCTGAAAAAGGTAAAATAATATTAGCAATTGTTTTTTCTTTATGTAATCTTAAACAACGACCAATAATTTGAATTAATGTTCTAGAATTAGAAGGCAAATGCATAAATACAACACCTTTTGTAATTGGTGAATCAAAACCCTCAACTAATATACGAACATTAACTAAAAATGGTATTTTTCCCTCTTTATACTCTTTAAGTATTTTATTACGTGTAATTTTACCAGTATTACAATCAATATACTCACAACATCCTTTTAGTATAGTATTAATTAATTTATTAATTTCATTACCTTCTTTTTGTGAATTACAATATATAATAACATTTCTATAATTTTTAATTAAATAATCACAAACAGATTTATTAGTTGGATCATCATTAAATATAGGTATATGAATAGTATAATCACATAGATACTTTTTTTCAATCATTTCTCGTAAATCTTTCTTATAATAAGTAATACCTTCTTGAATATCAATAGTGGCAGATAAATATACAACATTATTATATCTAGATAATGATGATATTTCTGTAATAAAAGTTTGCGAGGGCTTCAGCCCCTCGAGCTCCCTTGTTTCATCAACAGAATTATTATTGTCTTCTAAATCTTCTTCTTCATCTTCAGAATTAATGTCTTCTTCATCTCCAGAATCTTGCTCTTCAGAATTAATGTCTTCTTCATCTCCAGAATCTTGCTCTTCAGAATAATCATCCTCGACCCTGTAAATTTCAGGCTCCTTAATATGATGTGCTTCATCTATAAATATTTTTTCAAAACTTTCAGCATACTCTTTCACTATATTAATGCTATTATATACACAAATATAAATATATTTCTTATCATCATAAACATTTTCACCATCACCAATACATTGAACGCTACGAGCCAATTTTGGAAAATGCAGTTTTAAATCATCTCTAATCTGTTCCATAAGAATGATTCTAGGAACTAATATTAAATATTTAGTTTTTTCTTTTAGTGAATGTAAAATTATTAAATTTTTACCTGTTCCAGTTGGAAGACAAATAACTATATTAGCTTTATTTTCCAATATTAGATTTTTACATTCAATTTGATAATCTCGTAAGGTTAATTTATTTTGTATAACTTCTGTATCAATTTCTACTGGCGGTTTTGTAAGTAATTCACTACAATAAGTAAGCATTTCATTTCTATCATATGTTTTATCTTTGAATGATTTTTTACGACAATCAAAATGTTTAGATAGATTACAATCACTATTACGTGTAATAATCATCTTTTTCCATCTAATTGATAAAATATCTTCATCATTAGTATATACATTGCTACCAAAAAATGTAGCACATTCTTTCCAATTAAGATTAGTATTTGATTGTCTTAATTTACATTGGACTATAGTATCTGTTAAATTACAAGCATCAATACCAGTATCTGTTCTAGACATTTGATGTAATTCTTTGAAATCTGGATTAATATCATCATATTCATAAAACTTTTCTTTATATTCATTCATTAACATAATACAGGAATAATATTCAAATATCTTAGCCAAATCATTATTAGTAAGTAATTCATTTGTTTTACCAGAATCAATTAAACTTTTATATCTATCATAAATATGTTTATTATATATTAAAATAACTTTTTCAATAGGATAATTTTCCATTTTAAGTTTTTGTAAAAACTTAACTAAAACTAAGTTTTTGTAAAACTTAACTAAAATATAGTATTAAATAATATATTATTATATATGTATTTTCAATTTTATGTTTATATTTAAGTTTTTAGAAAAAACTTAACTAAAAAATATAAAAAATAAATAATATTTATACCTAGGTATAAATTTAATTGTATTCATTACCAATACATTCTCTTACTAACATATCAATATTTACTAACCCAAGAAAGCAATTTGCTTTTGTTGCACTTTCTATCATTTTATCTGTAATTTTTTTATCATTAATTTTGTAATAGTCTTTATTTTTTTTAGAAAGTTTGTTATTATATTTTTCAAAATGTTTTATATATGAATCAATATGTATATCATTATAATTAATCTGAAAGCGTCGAGATAATTCTCCTAGTCTTTGCAAAATAGCAGCATTTATTTTTGATGTTGAAATAGAAGGTCTATTAACATGTGATTGATTTTTAATAAAAGTAAAATTAATGCAACTAAATTTAATATTTAATATTTTAATGATTTCAATTGTAATATCACTTTTATCAAAATCAACAATAAATGGTTTAACCTTATTATATTTTCTAAATAATATATTAGTTTCAATACTATCTGGTAAATCACTTTGTATAACACAAATTCTAATTTTTATAATAAATTTAGGATTAACTTTATAAATTTCTTTTAATGCTTTGTATCTATGATGACCATCAAATAATACACATAATGATTTTTTATCTTTTGTTTTTAATTTTGTAAATTCAACAATTGTAAATTCACTATAGATTATAGGATTTTCTTCACCTTTTAAACTTTCAGCAATTTCTTGCCAATGGGAATCAATTATTTCTAAATTGTATGAATATTCTGGAATATTGTCAATAAATGTTTTGGTTTTATCTGTAAGAGTAAATGTGCGGAAATCTTCATCATTATCATTATTAGTTTCTTTACCTAATATTTTTTTAAAATATTTTTTATATTCTGGTGATTCTATAGTATAAATTGTATCTGTTTCATCATCACTCTCATCACTCTCATAATCCTTAGTTTCTGCTTCACTTTCATTTTCACTTTCATCTTCTTCATCGATATTATTTTCTTCATCAACATTATTTTCTTCTTCATCAACATTATTTTCTTCATCAACATTATTTTCTTCATCAATATTATTATCGTTTATATCAAAAAATTCTTCATCACTATCCATTTTATTTTTCTATAACTTTTATAATTATATTTATTAAAAAAAAATAAAATTCAATTTTATGTTTATATTATAAAATAATTAATTAAAATTATATTTCTATATAAAATGTATATAACTAATATATATCTAGAAACATTCAAATGTCACAATTACATCCTTATATAAAAGCATATTTAAAAACAAATGGAAAATTTAAAAAAATATTGAAACATTATAAAATTAATAGCTATATAAAAAATATACAAAATGGTGGTAATATAACAGAAATTGATAATTTTATTTTTGAAGAAGATTATGATGAAGAAGATGAAAGAATATCAATATTTATTGGTAAAAAATATGAATGTGTAATAGCTTTTATTGATAAACAATCACCAAATTTAGTCTGGTTAGAATTTTTTAGTTATCATAAAAATTGTAATGTTAATAAAGATTTAATACACGGCGAAGGCACATTTAATATGATGACAACATTTATTAAATATATTAAACAAAAACACCAAGAAATACAAGTTATTAAATTATCAGATAAAGCTGAATTTATATGTTCAGATACTAAAATAAGTCTTTATAAATTATATATGTTAAAGTATGGTAAATCATTTTATGAAAAAAAATTTGGTTTTATTTTAGATAATACTAATCATCAAGAAATAATAATTATGCATAAGAAAAATATTATAAATTCAGCAAGTATTAGAATAGATAAAGAATTTATTATAAAAGAATTACAAAAAATATTAGAATTAAAAAAAACATTATTTAAGTATTATTTAACACAAGAATTAATTACTGATTTTACTAATAATATTGAAAATAATGAATTAGTAAGAGATTTTTTATTAAGATTCAAAATACCTGATACACATTGTGCTATTTTTGAAGATTTTCTTGATATTATTTTTGGTAATTATAATCTGGATACATCAATTATTTCACAAGGTGCTGTATATATTAAACATAAGTTTTTAGAAAAAACTTAACTAAAACTAAGTTTTAAGTTTTTTCAAAAACTTAAAAACTTATTTTTACAAAGTAAAAAATAATATATCCTCATAGTAAGTAATAAGTAATACAATGTCTCAACCAAATAATTATTTATATCCATTACAAAATCAACCCTCATATACCCCTCCCATACGTTACTCCCAACCTCGTAACCAAACTACAAATAATCCACCACCACCAGAACCTCACCACCCACCACAAGAATCACACCACACTGAAATACAACCCGCAAGACAAATATCTATACAACCCGCACGACAAATATCTATACCACACTCTATTCTGGAACAACCAATGATTCACGAAACAGTTAGTATAGAAGATATTGAAGATGAAATAAATGGTTATATTGAAAAAATAAATAATGATATAGGTTATTATTGGTGGAAACGTTATATATATAGTGCCTTCTGGAGTAATATTTCCACCCCTCTTAATCTTGCTATCGTTGTATTAACAACATTAACCACGGGGCAAAGTGCAACAGAATCTCTAATTACCAAAGAAATAGCAACTATATTAGGTTCAGTAACACTTTTTATATCTATATTTAATTCATATTTCAAACCTTATGAACAATTAACACAAAATCAATGTATCTTATTAGATTGGACAAAATTAGGTGAAGAATTTGATGAAATTTATTATGATCGCGTGTATACACCAGTAGAAAAACTTGGAAGATTAAAAAATTTGGAAAAATTATTCAAAAAAGTATCTGCTTTGAAAAGGTCTAATGATAATAATTATTGTATTGATTTATTATATGTATTTATACGTTTAATATGTATTCGTAAGCAAATAAACTGGGTTGTCATAAAAGATATAGGAGAAATACCTAGACAAAGAAGAAGAACAATCGAAATGCCATCTGGATCTAATACTAATAATAATAATAGTAATAGTAATATTATAAATAGAGAACCATCACATGAAGATTCTATAGTCTAATAAGTTTTTAAGTTTTACCAAAACTTAACTAAACGCTAGAGAGGCTAAAGCCTCTCAGAATTTAAATATTTTTTAATATTTTATGAATATAAAAATATACATAAATAATATTATAATATATTTATAGATTATAAATTAGTCTTAAATAAATGAGTGCATATAATGATGATGTGTTTGGTGATTGTTGTTTTGATGATTACCAAGATGGATATGAAGGTTCCTTTATAAAAGATAATTCTATCAATAATATAAAAATAAAAGGTAAAGGTAAAACAAATATAAAAAAAGATGCAGAAATACATAGCACAAAAGAATTACCAGAATCTACTAAAGTAAAACTTACTAAAGATGAAATATTAGCTGCACAAATTATTGAAAAGAAAAAAAAGAAAGAGAGAGCAATCGAACTAAGTAAAATAGATGTTGCATATAGAGAAAAAATAGCAATGGAATTAAAACTTAAAGAAGAGACTGAAGCTTCACACAAAAAACAAATAGAATGTGATAAAGGTGATGAATCTGATGATGATTGGGAAACTAAGTTTTTATAATCCCTTATAATATATTTTGTTTTTTGACCCCATATATCCTATTGGAATTTCTATACCATATTTATTAGATAATTTAATATATTTATTAACTGTAGTGTATCCTGCACTATTTTCTCCTATAAGATTTATTTTAATATACCGTGAAAGCGATAATAAACATATGATTGATTGTTCTCCAGAACTTGCTGTATAATTATTATAAAATAAATTTAGGTCCACGACATTAACTTTTTTTCGTGTCCCAATACTTTCATCATTATTATTACTAATACATATAATCTTATTATTGTATCTTTTTACATCATAATGTGATTTATTATCCTTATCATAATAATAAGCTAATATAGATATATCAAAATTATTAAATATAGGTAATAATCCAGCAATCATGACTTGTGGTTTTCCACCACCATTATTACAAAAATTTAAATTTAATGTACTACTTTTACTATTTAAAATTAAATCATTAAGAGTTTTTATATATAATCTATGAAATTTTTTAGAATTAGAACCAGTATCCGTAATTATAATTTGATCATCTTTATAATATGGTAATATTTCTGGTGGATTATATGTTTCATCTAGATTATCTATTCTTAATAACCCTCCGTGTTCTTTTTTCCAAAGTTTTTGGAAAATATCAAATGTTTCCTCATCGGTTTTACAAGAAAGTAATTCACTAAATTTCTTTTCATTAAAATTTAAATAATATTTTTTTAATAAATTAAATATTTGTTTTTCCATTTATTATAGTATAATATTTTTATTTATATTTTATGCATCACTTGAATTATTAGTATTACTCATATTACTCATATTACTCATATTACTACTTTTATTTTTATCATTATCAATTTCTATTAACTCTCCTTCATCTACATAATTATTTTCTTTAATTAGTTTAATATTATTAAATAATTTAGACAAAATTGAATTATTAGTTTTTTCATATATATTTATAAGTGTAGCAAATACATTTAATCCTACTCCAATCCATACTAATTCTGTATTATTAGTTCCTGCTGCGATAGATGTAGTTAATATACCTGCTGATTGCACTAAATGAAATAAATAAACAAAATATGTATTTGTAGTATTTAAACATTGTCGTTTACTTAAAAATCTATTTAAATCATTTATTTTATTATTATCAAAAATAGTTTGTATTTCTAGAGCAATATCTCTTTTTGTATTAGTATTATTATCCATATTTGTATTTGTATTTGTATTAGTATCCATATATATATATAATTATTTAATGTTTTGTAATATTTAATGTTTTGTAATAATTAATTTTAGTATTTATATTATTTTATTTTATTATCTTTATAAAATATAATAAAAATAATAAAAACAATAAAATATAATAAAAATACTAAGAATTTATGATAATAACCAGACAATGACAGTTATAAATAACATTGAAATTGATAATATTGAGTATAAATCAAATTTAATTAAAGAAGCAATTTTAAATAATGAGCCAATTGAAGATAAATTACACGTCATCATAGTTGTTTCTAATCCTTGTTTATATGCTCGACGTTATATATTAGCCAGAGAATTTATGAAACGTATGGATTGTGATGAAACTAATATTATTCTTTATGTAGTAGAATTTGCATATGGTAATCAAAAGTTTATAATTACTGATAAAAATAATAAAAGACATCTACAATTGCGTGTTGAAACCCACATTTGGCATAAAGAGAATATGATTAATTGTGGTGTTAAAGCACTATTGCCACCAAAATGGAAAGCTTTTGCTTGGATTGATGCTGATATTGAGTTTGAAAGCACAACTTGGGCTCTGGATACATTAAAAGTTTTAAATGGTTCAAAAGATATAGTTCAGCTCTTTAGTCATGCTCTTGATATGGATAAACATAAAAAAACAATGACCATTTTTAGTAGTTTTGGCTATCAATATTCTCATAATAAAACATATGGCGGTAAAGGTCCTGAATATTGGCATCCAGGATTTGCTTGGGCTTGCACTCGTAAATCTTATGAAAAAATGGGTGGGATTTATGAATATGGTATTTTAGGTTCTGCTGATAATATAATGGCATTATCACTTATTGGCAATGGTCTTAAAGCTTTAGACTCTAAATCTACGGATGGTTATAAACAAACCGTCATTGATTTTCAAAATAATGTTAAAAATTTACGATTAGGTTATATACCAGGAGTGATTAAACATCATTTTCACGGTGCAAAGAAAAATCGCAAATATACAGAACGATGGCAAATATTAGTAAAACATTTATATGACCCATTAGAACATTTAAATATTGATAAAACTAATGATATGAGTAATAATGTAAATAAATGTCATGTATTATTACCAAGTTCTAAATGTCCTAAAGAATTAATTAGTGATATCTATCATTATTTTGAAGAAAGAAATGAAGATGAAGGTTATTTATAAGTTTTTAAGTTTTACCAAAACTTAACTAAAACAGCTTTTAGAAAAAGCCGTGCCAAAACAGAATTTATATATTTTTTAATAAATTAAAATAATATTTTTTAATTTAGAATAAATATAAGTATTAAATATATATAATAAAAACTTTAAAATGCAATCTGCTAATAATATCTCAACCATTTTGAAACATACCAATGCATATGATGAAGTTTTACCATATTTATATCTGGGTAGTCTTAAAGCATTTGAAAAGAATAAATTTCAAAACATAGATAATAATGATAATGGTATAAGTAATGAAAATAAATCATTTAATATGATTGTTAATTTAATAAAACAAACGGCTTTATCAGATAATACTATTCCACCTTGTGAACTATTTATTAGATTACCCGTTCATGATTCTCCTGATGAATGTGAAACACTCCTATCATTAGTTTATGAAACTCGTGTATTAGAACAAATGCATGATTTTATTATGAAAGAGAGAACTATATTAGTCCATTGTTTTGCTGGTATGCAAAGGTCGTGTGCTTTAGTAGCCTGTTATCTAATTAAATATCATCATATGAATCCAGATGACGCAATAGAATACATTAAATCAAAAAGACCCATTGCTTTTTTCGGTCAAATTAATTTTATGAGAATGATTACAATGTTTTATGAGAATATGAAACAATATGAAACAATATGAAAAAATATAAAATAAATAATAATTTAGGTTCTAAACAATAGAATTAGAAAGGTTAAAAGGAAATATAAATAAATATATAATGCACGTTGAATTATTTGTATTGTGTGTATTGTTTATTATTTATGCATCTAATTAGTATGGTGATTGTGTGTATTGTGGTTTAGATAATTGTTGATACGTTGGTATTGTCTCCATTTGAGGTGGCATTGGTGGTGGCATTTGCGATGGCATTTGCGATGGCATTTGCGATGGCATTTGCGCCATTTCTTGTTGTAGTTGTTGTTGCATTTGCGGTGGCATTTGCGCCATTTCTTGTTGTAGTTGTTGTTGCATTTGCGGTGTCATTTGTGATGTCATTTGTGTTGGCATTTGTTGTTGCATTTGTTGTGCCATTTGTTGTGCCATTTGTTGTTGCATTTCCGGTGACATCTGTTGTGGCATTTGTTGTGACATCTGTTGTGGCATTTGCGGTGGCATTTGTGGTGGCATTTGTGGTGACATCTGTTGTTGCATTTGTGGTGGCATTTGTGGTGGCATTTGAGGTGGCATTTGAGGTGGCATTTGTGGTGGCATTTGTGGTGGCATTTGTGGTTCTGTTATAAATCCTTCTGTTGCACGCCATACAAGTTTATATGTGAAATGCAAAATAGTTGCAAATACTAATGCATGAAATAGGGCGACTATATATTTACTAGACTTAGGAGGTAAAGATAACAGAATTCCAGGTGTTAATACAAAGAATAACAATGTTGCAAATAGAAACATACATACGTTAAACATTTTTATATTTTTAATTTAATGAATATATAATTTGAAATGTAAAAATAAAATTAATTATTACTTATAATATTTAAATATTTTTATTTGATAATTATTTTTATAAATATAATTTTATTATTTTATTAATTCAAAACAAAATTTCTCTTTTATTAATGTATTTATTTCATCATTAAATATCATATTATTTAATTGTTTGTAAAGTTTATATTGTTCTTCTATTGAAAGCTGAATACCAAAACAAAAAGGACATATAGAAATATTATGACAAATTGGAATACCTATACTATGAGTTTCATATTTTTCTATTAACTTTGTTGGAATATAATAAAACATAAATTTAGGATAGCATATTTCTACTTTACCCATTAAATTATTATGATGTTTTTTAGTGTCAATAATTATATTTTTATAGGGTAATGTAGTAATACCATTTTTTTCCATAACTGGAATATTACCAAACTTATTAGCAATATTTATTTTCAATACATATTCTAAATATAATGGTAACATTATTTACACTATTTGTTTCTTATAATTATTATAATTATAATTATAAGAAAAAATAAACATAAAAATAAAATCTAAATATATATCTAAAACGTTCAAAGATATTTTTTGCTTATCTTTTTTCTAAAAAGATAAAAGATATTTTTTGCTTATCTTTTTTCTAAAAAGATATTTTTGCTTATCTTTTTTTCTAAAAAGATAATTTTTGCCTATCTTTTTTCTAAAAAGATAAAATATATTTTTGCTTATCTTTTTTCTAAAAAGATAATTTTTGCCTATCTTTTTTCTAAAAAGATAAAAGATATTTTTTGCTTATCTTTTTTCTAAAAAGATAAAAAGATAATGCCAGAAGCAGTTGAGGTTCGCAAGTTTGCGGATATATTATCTAAAAATATATTAGGTAAAACGATTACTCATATAAATATTCTTAAAGGTCGTTATACTAAAAAGCCATTTGAAGGTTATAATGACTTAATAAAAGCATTACCACTGAGTATAGAAACAATTCAAACTAAAGGTAAATTTACATATATGACATTAGTTAGTAAAACTAAAGAAAAATCAAATAAAGTATTTTACTTATTTAATACATTAGGATTATCTGGAGGTTGGACTTTAAAAAGTGATAATAAGTCAAATTTTACTAAATGTAAAAATTGTAATTATATAGTTAAAGAACAAACTGATAAAGATAAATCTAAAGATAAAGATAATGACATTTTTACCTATCCAAGTATTCTGGAATATATAACACAAGATAGTCAAAATCAATGGTTTCAAAGAGCATTAAATCATCTTAATGTAGAATTTATAACAGATTATAAAAACATATCTTTTTATTTTTACGACCAATTAAGTTTTGGAACATTAAAAGTAGTAGGTGGTGATGATGCTGGTAAACTTATTTTAGACAAAAAATTAAAAGAATTAGGTCCAGATTTAATGGATGATACAACATCATTTGAAGTCTTTGATACACAACTTAGAAAGAAAAATAATGAAACTAAACCTATTGGAAATGTGATTGTGAATCAAAAAGTAATCTCTGGTGTAGGTAATTATTTACGTGCTGATGCTTTATGGATGGCTAAAATATCACCTTTTCGTAAAGTTAAAGATGTAAAAGAGGATGAATTAGAACTATTATATAAATCATTACGTGCTTTAATTTGGGGTGATTATGATTATGATACTGGTGTTAAGAAAGGATATATTAAATCTATAAAAATTCCTAATGATTATAAAAGAGATTTTTTTATATATAGACAAGAAAAAGATATTTATGACAATATAATTAAAAAAGAAGAATTATTTGAGGGTTCTCAAAAAAGATTTATTTATTGGGTTGAAAAAATACAAAAATAAATAATAAGTATTAAGTATTAAGTAGTATTTTATCATTTTATCATTTTATCATTTTATCTTTTTATCTTTTTATCATTTTTAGGAAAAAATAGTTTTTAATTAAAAAAATTGATTTTTTATGATTAAATATGTTTAAATATATTTATATTATTAAATTTGATAATTGTTAGATTATCTTTTGAGAATGTCTGAGATTCAAACTCCTGTTTCTATGTTCCTCCAAGAACACGATGGAAAAGAAAATCCAACTCTTGTTGTGAAGGTTCCTGGTCCTGATGGAATTCCTTGCAATGTCATCTGCTATTTGTTTAATGGTAAATTGCACATCAAAATCCCATCAGACACGGAATTCTCATTGAGAGTTTATAATTCTTTCATCAAGGGACTTTATGAACGAAAAATTGTGGTTGCTCACTTTGCAGAAACATTGTCCGTCAATGGCAAACAAACAGTCACAGTGACTTTGCCTTTATTGGTGGCTGAAGCTTTGAAATTGTCGGCTAAAATCCACTACAAACTTGGGTTTATCCTCAATTTGGAAAAAGTTTCCAGTGTTGTTTTGGAGCAAAATAATACGATTGTGCTTCCGAGTCAGTCGTATGAGTTTGCCCTCACCCTCTTTGGTGATGTATTTCCTAAATTGAAGAATATTTCATATAAAAGTCTTCTTTCAAAGATGAATGCCCGCAATGAAATGAAAGAACAGTTTCCTGTGCTTAGTGCCCCTGTACCTGTCTTGGCTTCTGTCTCGGCTCCTGTCGTAGCTCCTGTCTCGGCTCCTGTCTCGGCTCCTGTCGTAGCTCCGGTAACCATTGCAATTGCTCAAGCTTCAGTGATCACAAAAGCTAAAGCTTCTTCTATGGAAATAATTGGTAAAATCGTTGATCAGAATCCGGGAACTAACACACCTGAAGAAGTTTTAACTGCGGACTTGTCTGTGCCTGCCGCTGCTTCCCCTGTGCCTGCCGCCTCTGTCCCTGTGCCTGCCGCTGCGCCTGCCTCTGTCCCTGTGCCTGTCTCTGTGCCTATGAATGCTGAAAAGTCTACGTACAATACTCTTGCGAATCAGGGTTATCCTTGCATTGTTGATGAAAAAGCTGGACTTATGTTCAATGGACCTCAAGCGTGCGTTGTCATCATTGATGGTATTGCGTATCCGGTATCATATGTTCCATATGCTCTGATCAATGGCGTTGAGTACCCTGTGTGTTTGCCGGTGCAGAAAATGTAAGAAACTTACCAAAATATCTCCGTATGGTATTTATACCCTATGTAACTATTTGTAACTATTTGTAACTATTTGTAACTCTACGTAAAACTATGTAACTCTATGTATTTTGTATTTTTTTCTTTTTTCTTTTTTATAAATAATCAAAATGATTTAATTAAAAAATTGATTTTATATATATATTTAATTTAATTTAATTTAATTTAAAACTATATTTATAGATTCTTATTAAGAGTTAAGGTTACATAAGTTTACATATATTTACATATATTTACATATTTAAAATGGATTTTACACTTGTTGAATCAAAAAAGAAATATAATTTAAAATTAAAATATGAAAAACCTATTCCAGAACCTTCCAGTTCTAAACCACAATTTAACTATAAAACAAATACATTATCTAATACATTATCTAATACATTATCTAATACACAGGAAGCTACACAAGAAACAAAACAGGATAAAAAAATATTAACTCAAGAAGAAATGATGGAAGTTCTTATTTCTAAAATTAAATTATTAGATAATATTGATATTAAAACTAAAGAAATTAATAAAGAAAAAGGACAATTCTTTGCTATTAATGTTCGTGTTGATTTATCTAAAATTGGTAATGGTGTATTCCATTCTGCTAAACTTAATACAGTTTCGCATATTAATCGAGTTGTAAATATGAAACTTGTCTTTTCAGATAATGAAAATCTTCATCATGATATGAGAATTAATATCGATGCTATTATTCAATGTTTTCGTGAAGTTGCACCAGATACAATTACCAGTATTCATATTGAAACTTTTAAAGACCAAATTGAAAACGAACATTTAAGTCTTATTATTTCTACAATTAAAGGTTCCTCACTTACCTATGTTTATAAACGAATGATGGAATTTGTTTCTGTTATTAATGAAAAATATGGTGTTCTCCCCTCACCAACTTATAAACAAGTTAGTATTAATGAGATTGCTGACGAAATGATGACAGAAGATGCAAATACTAATCCTGAAACTATTACTAAACCTATAACTAAACCAATTATTGAAACAACTATTGAAACAACTATTATTCCTGAACCAATTATTATACAAGAAGTTAAACCAGAAGTTAAACAAGAAGTTAAACAAGAAGTTAAACAAGAAGTTAAACAAGAAGTTAAACCAGAAGTTAAACAAGAAGTTAAAGATAATAAATTAATGATTAATAAGTCTATTTTAAATGTAATTGAAAATTTAGAAAAAGAAGAAAAACGTTTATTATTAGAACTTGAAAATGTTCGCAAACTTATTAAATCACAAAATAGTATTTTAGATATTTCAATCTCGAGCTCACAAGAGACACTTATTGAACCTAAACAAGTTAAAACAAATACAAATATGCAATCTGAAATTATTAATAAAACTAGTTTTGCTTATAAAGTGATACATGGATAAGTTTTTAAGTTTTTAAGTTTTACCAAAACTTAACTAAAAGGTAGGTGGGCTAAAGCCCACCACAATTTAAATATTTTCAATATATTTTATATTTTTTTAAGTTTTACCTAAAAAATTAGTCTTATATTTTGTTGTGTTATATCATAATTATATTCTTTTTTCAAATCATATTTTAAGTTTTACCAAAACTTAACTAAAAGGTAGGTGGGCTAAAGCCCACCACAATTTAACTATTTTCAATATATTTTATATTTTTTTAAGTTTTACCTAAAAAATTAGTCTTATATTTTGTTGTGTTATATCATAATTATATTCTTTTTTCAAATCATATTGTATTTTTCTTGGACTTAACCCGCTTTGTTTTAAACTTATAATTAAATTATTCATTTGCGAGGGCTTCAGCCCCTCGAGCTCCCTTGGTTCTAAATCCTGCTCATTACCATTTACAATAGATTTTTGCGCGGCTTTTGGCGCAGCTTTTGGCGCAGCTTTTGGCGCGGCTTTTTCTAAAAGCTGCTTTTCTAAAAGCTGCTTTTTTAAATCCTGCATTGTGTATTGAAGTTCTATCCCATTACTGGTATTGATATAACCTTCCACATTAATTCTTTGTGGAACACTATGAATACTTTGATGACATTCTTTACATAATGATACCAAATTCCATAATTTATTTTTATTAAATATACCATTTTCATTATCATTAATAATATTATTTTCATTAGCATCGCATTGTTGATTAATATGATGGACATCACAAGCACTTGCAATTTTACATATTTCGCACAATGATATGATTTTATTAATATTATATTTTGAGGTGTGATTTTGTTGATTTAGGTTAGTATGTGAGTGAGTATTATTATATTTTATTACATTCATACTTTCTCTTATTTCTTTTGCTTTAAGAATAAAATCATTATCTAAATCCATCGTTTCGCATACTAAAATACCATATGATTTAGGTCCATTGCCAGGATGTAATGTTCGACTATAAATTAATTTGCTCGGGTCTTTCTCATCTCGCTCTACCAATAAATGAAATAACTTAACATTATCTAATTCTTTAATGTAGGACATATCCGCTAAAAAATGTAAGTGTGTAGCAAAGATAAAACTACTCTTTCTTCGTGCTAAATTACCCACCCCGGCGGCTACTAATGCGGTGGCATCTTGGGTTTCAGTACCACTACAAAGTTCATCTCCCAAAATAATAGAGTCTTCATTTGCATATTTCAATATGACTTTAAACTCTTTCATTTCCACCTCAAATGAACTCAATCCTGCATATATATTATCATTATTGCGAATTCTGGTAAATAAATATTTATAAGGTTTATAAATGAAACTACTGGCTGCAACATACATTCCCGCTTGTGCCATAATTATATTTATACCTATTGATTTCATTAAACTACTTTTACCAACAGCATTAACACCAAATAATAACATACCATCTATACCATCTTTACCCATAACAATATCATTAGGAACATATTTTGTATGTTTTGATATATGTTCTATAATAGGATGCCGAATTTTCTCTGCTTTTAGAAAACTATGTGAATTGTTCATATCTATAGTTGGGGATACATAACCATTTTCTACAGCATTAAGAACATTTGACTGAAGTACATCAATTTCAGCAATAAATTTGGCAAATGTTATTAATGTATTGAGTTTTTTATGTTGGACTCCATTCGAATTCTGATTATCAATATGATTACCAATATGATTAATAATATTATCTTGTAACCATTTTATCATTTCACTTTTCACTAATCGCCCTATTTTATCAATATTTACTTTTAGTGTTCCGTTACTGCTCTTTAAACAAATAATATCGATTTCCCATTTATTTTCTTTCATTTGTGTAAATTTAATATCTTTATGTGTAATATTATATTTCCCAATCTTAATTGTTTTTTGTTTTTTTGTAAAATAATCTTCTAAACTATCTTTCTTAGTTTTAGTCGTATGAATATAGATACCTTTTGAAGCATTATCACCTACACATATGATTGCTTTAGAGGTTTCTTTATTATATTTAGGATCAAGAATAGTAGATAATTCAACTATTAAATCATCAAGTAGATTTCGGTCACTCTCTATATCGAGTTGTAATTCATCTAATAATTTTGATATTCCTTTCTGAAATGGATTATTTTCAATACCATTCCAAAGGTTACTATTTAAGTTTTCTAATATGATACTGTCTGTAAAAAGTCTATGTATTTCAGTCATAGTTTTAAATGTATCTGTATCCGGAATCAATTCAGGTAAATATTTTAGAATTTCATTATTTTTCGTATTTTCCCGACTCACAAGTCCGTGTAAAAATTCATACACGTTAATACATTTATTGAGTGAGTCCATATAAGTGCCAATATCATTTGGATTAATATTTTGTGTTATTATTTTTCTTAAATAGTTATCGATATTCTTAATACCACTCAAATGTTGACGTAGTTGATGTAAAGGTGAACCATATTTATCATTCATACTAGATACCATATTTTTCTTCATATAATTATTATGTATTGTTTCCAATTCCCCAATCGTTTTATAACGTGCTTCTAAATCTTCATTATTGGTGATTGGTGTAGAAATACGATTTCTAAATAGATTTTTTCCTAATGGTGTTTTTGTATTATCTAATAATTCCAGAAGACTTATTCTTTTATGATTTACATTATTATCGCTTTTTAAATTATCAATAATATCTAATTGTTCAAGTGAATTATTTGCTAACATTAAATATTTATCACTATTTAAAATAATTTCAGGCTTATTTAACTTTTCAATAATAGTTTTATCATGACTTAAAACAAATTCCAAAAGAAGGGATAATGCGATACGAGTATAATTATGTTCTCCTCCTTCAATATCTAATTGTTGGGTAATATCTAATAGTCCACGATATTTATTATACACATTATTAAATAACATATTTTGGTAATTTAGATTAGTATATTTATCATTGATGGGTTGACGGATAATTTTAAATTGATAATTAAACAAATGAAGTGCATTTATCATATCATCATCAGTCATAGTGGTAGTGGTATTTGTCTGGTCCTGTTCCTGTTCGTAATTCTGGATATAAATAGTTAATTCTCGTGGATTTTTAATAGTAAGTAGTTTTAATAATTCATCAAAGGGGATTGAAATGTCAGCAGTGGTAGAATTATTAATGGCTAACACACCATTTTCACCAGTTATACAATCTACGAAACTCACACCTACATTAACTTGATTAGGATTCATTATTTTATTTTGATGTGAGATAGATTTTTGTGAGTTATAATTATAATTATAATTATAATTATAATATTGTTTAATTTGTTCAATATAGATAACCATGGATATGTTTGAATAGGAATCTGAGTTTATATTAATACCAGGACTAATTATTTTAGTTTCTTTACGTTCATATTTATTAGAATTGCCGATGCGGACTTGCTCGAAGAGAACAATAGTCCAACCAAATTTATCAACCCCTTTTTGAATATAGGGATTGGCATATTGAACTTGGACTCCTGCCATAACAACTTTTATGGATGGATTTTTATAAACCTCTTGTTTTTTATTAGCAATGTTTAAATTTACATTTTCACAAAATTCCCAGATGTCTCCAACCTTGGAACCATCAGGATAAATTAAACCATAGACTTCAAAGAAATCCCCAACTTGCATAAATACAATTAATTTTTCTTTATTTAATTTTTTTTTATATTCTTTTAAAGTATCTATATAAATTTCAACAACTTTTTGAGAGGTTGAATTTGTTTCTTGTTCTTCAGTTTCTTTTGATGTAGTTTGTTTTTTAGACATTTTGTTTTTTATGTATGTCTGTATTTTATATAATTTTAATAGTTATTATTTTTTTAAATTAATAATTAAAATAACAAAATAATTAATATATTTGTAAATATTAATAAATATCTTAAAAATTAAATAATTAAAATATAATATTATAATACTTAATAAATTTATTGAACATTTTTTAAAAAATGACAATTATTAAAACCAAAAAAATCAAGAAGACTAAAAAACAAAGTCATAAAAAAGTGAAAACTAGTAAAAGGAAAACAATTTTAAGGGGTGGTAGTGGTAACAGTAAGGTTAAATATAGTACCCCTTCCTTCAAGCAACAACAATATGATGAAGGTAGAAAGCATGAAAAAGGAAGACTTCCTATGCCATTACCAGAAAAGCCTAAAAGTACTAATACAAGTCAAATAAGACCGAGTAGCGTGTATATGCTACCACTGACCCCAAATCCAGGTAAAAAAACTGTAAGACCTATAAGTTCTGCTAAGTTTACACTACAATCTATGAAAAATATAGCAAAATTTGAAGCAGGTGTCGCAGCTGCACAAAATCTTGTATCAACTAATCGTGCTCGTGCAGCTGCGGTTATAAATAAAGAACAAGGATATATTCAACTAGGGAATAACCCAGGTGTCACATCAATTAAAAGAGAACCTGTGTATATATCAGCTAATCAAAAAAACGTAAATCCAAATGTGTATGCAACATTAACTTCATCTGGCACCCCATCTAGCACCACATCTACCAGTTCAACCAGTTCATTACCAACACCTACAACACCTACAACACCTACAACACCCTCCACCCCACCTCCATCATATAAAAAAATACAACTACTACAATCGCCGACAGATATAGAAAAATCAAATTACATTAAACTACTTGAAACTATGAAATCTATCGAAAACGCTAATAGAGAACATAAAAAAAATATGAAAGCTTTGAAATTCAAAGGTTCAACTGGTAACATTACTAGAGCAGGAGAAATGCTTATGGCATCTTTAGGTCAAGGCGCTCTGTCTAAAATAGTGGGAGCTGCAGACACAGCGGGAAATGCTGCAACAACAATTAGTCAAGCAATTAAGGGACGTTTTTCAAATCTAAAACAAAGAAGGGCTAATGCTGCAGAAATTCCTGTAGAAATATATAGAGACCCAAGCGTAGGGAATATAGTTACAGGAAGGGAAGATAAGTTGAAGAGACAAGCACTACAAATAATAGCTAATAATAAAAGTTATAACCGTACAGGAATAAATACGGGCGTAGCACAATATAAAGATAAACTAGAACAAGAATATCAAGCTGCTTCAAATGCTTTAGAAGCAAAAGAGAGAGAAAAAGAAGAAAAACAGAGAGAAAAACAAGAAAAACAAAAACTAAAGAGAGCACGGGGCAAGGTTTCACCTGTATCCACCGAAGCATTTAGACAGCTATCCGAATCAACTGCGTAAATAACTCTATCACCAAATCTAATAAATTACAATAACTATATTATAAAAATGAAACAATTACATATATTATTCTGGAATTATAAAAAAAAAATAAAAAATTATTTATATATTAAACATACAAATATAAAAGTAATTTTAATTAAAAACTAATAAAAATAATATATAAAAATTATGCTATTTTAAATCTTCAGGTGTGTAAAGAAACAAATCACAAAAAACAAAATAAAAATATAAAATCAAAACAAAATAAAAAAATAATAAATAATAAATAATAAAATAATTTATATTAATTTATAAAAATAATATCTAATTAATAAATTAATATCTAATAAATATATAATATAATTTATCAACTAAACTAAAAACTATCAAGTAAATTATCAATAATTTTAAAATGGGCTTTTATGAACTTGGAAATGGATGCGACTCTTGTGATACTATTAGTTCCGCACTCCCTACAAATGTAAATATGCAAATGGATCCCAATTCTGCTATGATAGCAAGTATGGGTATGAATTATGGCGCCCAAGCTAATACTGTTCAACAATATAATAATTCAATTTCCTCTTCTGGTTATCCTCAAGGTAATAATATGGGTGGAATGGGTAATGGTTCCAACGGTAGCACTATGGGTGTCCGCCAACAGCAACCTACACAACAAGTCGTTGTTACAACGATGCCAGTAACTTCAACCCAACCTAAAGTTGTTAAACAAGTCGTCACTACTACTACCACCACTCCCTCTGCTGCTCCCACAGCTACTCAAAAAGTAGAAGGTTTTACTGATGGTTCAAGTGATAGTTTAATGAGTAATGATAAAAAATGGATTGTTCTTGGATTAGTTATCTTTAGCGCTCTCTCCTTAAATGAATGTTGTAAATATTTTCTTAACAAAAGCCTACAGCTTAACGATGGCAGCCCTATGTATTATGTAGCCTATGCAGGTGTTGCTATTTTACTTACTATGGCAGCAAATAAATATTCTTCCTCATAAAAGCCAAAATATATACACACTTCCCACCACCACACCACCACACCACCACACCACCAACTCTAATAAGTATAGGTAAATAGTTTATCTCTAATAATAATAAACATTCTACAAGACTCTTCAAAATTAAGTTCTAAATCATTTTCCCCTTTTTTCCCTTTTTCTTTTTGTTGTATAACATACATATTATCACTACTAATACCAATAACCTTAAATAATTCATAAGTGTAATATATAAATTGTAAATAATATCCTTTTTTATTTAATATAGATTGTAATGTGGTCATTAAATTTATAAAATTAAGTTGATGAATAGAATATAATAATTGTTTTGCTAAATGTTTAGTGAGATTAGAAAAATTAGAATAGATTGATGCAATATTTCCAATTTTTTCCAATTTTATATTATAATATTGTATGATGTTATCATTCATTAAATGAAGTGATTGGGTTAATTGAGTTAAATTCCTTTCATCATTACTATCATCATTACTATCATCATTACTTTCATCATTTTTATAAACAGTAGTATATGTTATATTATAAAGATCAATATACGTTAATAATTTAATTTCAAATACTTTTATTTTATTTTTTAAATTTATATTTTTATCAGTTAAATTATTAAAATTTGAATGCATATTTATATTCATATAATGATATGAATACATATAAATATATTAAATCATATATTTTATTAATCATATATTTTATTAATCATATATTTTATTAAACATATATTTTATTAAACATATATTTATATATATATATATTATAGTTATTAAAAATAAATAAAATAAATATATAAAAAAAATAATATAGACTAAACTAGACTAAACTAAACTAAAATGAAAGATGATTATGTTATAAAAGAAGAAGCAAATCTTAATAAATATCCAAAAATATCTGGTAAATATAAAACAATGTTTGGTATACCAAATAATGTATTAAAAATATTACATAAAGATTTATATAATTTATATTCTCACTCACATCTTAGAAATCTTGTAAAACCTAAATCACTCCATACAATAATAACAAATTTGTTTATTAATGAATATTATCCTATTATTTCTAAACAATATTATACTGATGAAAAAACAAAAGCTATACTTATGGGAACGATTGGTTTTAATATGAATATACCAACTAAACTTAATAAAATCTTATATACTGACACAGATGATATAGATTTAAAAATATACACTACTAAATTACAATATGATAAAAGTAAAAATACACCAGCAAATGTTAAAAGTGTTCTGTCTTTATTTAGATATATAGTAATTACATTATTTATGTTTATGAAACAAGTTATAGCAGAACTTATAGATTTTAGTAAAAATATGTTTTTAGCAACAAAACCTAATTATAAAAAATCAAAATCTTTAAAATTAAATAAAAATAGTGATGATGATTATAATATATCACAAACACAAACACAAACACAAACACAAAAACAAAAACAATCACAATCATCTACCTCTCAAGATGGTGGTGATATTAAACAATTAATAAAACATACTCAAAAAAGCTATGGTGTAATGAATTCAGGTAGTATATATATACAAATTAAAAAAAGCTCAAGTAAAGACATGAACGAACAAATTAATGAAAAAATAGATATTACTAAGTTATCCTATGATGAAACATATAAACTTATCTTTGAAAAAATAGATGATGTAGATTTATTAATTACAAGTAAAATTAAATATTGGATTAATTATTCAAAATTACTTAATATACCTAAATTTATGAATGCACTTACATTTAGTGATACAAAAATATATTATCCTAATTTACTTGAAAATACAACATTTTATGCTTATTATTTATTAAATGATAAAAATAATAAAAATACTAATACTCAAACTAATTTAACATTGGATAAATTGTATAATAATAATATAAATATTACTGATATTATTAAAGTTAAAAATTGTGGTAAAAATAATAATTATAATTGTAATTATATAGCACCAAATTCATTAAAATTAGATTTAATACTTATGTTACAATATGCTGAATTTATAAATGATGAAGATTATGAAAATAATAATATTATTGTTCCAATAAGTAGTTTATTTAAATATATAAAATATTTTACAAAATACTTAAAATTGTATCTTATTATTAAATTTTATAATAAAACCTTAAATAAAGACTATATGAATACGACTATGAAATTAATTAAAACTATTAATAAATTATATACTAAAACCATTATAGAACCAGAAAATGCACCACTTAATATATCTTATAAAAAACTAATTAACAAATTACATCAAGATTTTTTTATAAAACAAACTATGTTTCCAGAATATGAAATCATAAGAGAAGTTGTTGATGATTATAATACTATTACAAAATATATTAATAAAAGCAGATTTTTATTTAAAGATTTGTATGAAACATATAAGAAAGAACATAAAATATGTAATACTAATACTATTAGTTTATTAAATATATTAAATATAGTATTTGGTGCAAATACAGATACAAATACAAATACAAACTCACAGAATGGTGGTAAACATAAATGTAATAAGCAACATAATTTTATATTATATGATAATATAAATGATGATATCTCTAATGAATTATGTGAATTAGAAACAAATATAAACACATTATCATTAAAACATACTAAAAAATTAAGTAGTAGAGAAAAATCACAATTAATCATTAAAAATATAAATAATACATTGAAAAATGATATAAAACATATAAAAGAAATTAGTAATAGTCTTTAAGTCTTTAATTCTTTAATTATACATTCATTATATAATGGTAAATAATATTTATGCATTCCAACTTGATGGTAAACCATAATTACAAGCATTAAAATTGGTTTGTAAAGATAAAATATATAATTTTACGACTGTATCAATAAGCCCAGACCAATCAAATAAGAAATCAAGTTTATTACTAGGATACCACCCTCCAAATCTTTCTAGTACATATCGACTAACGATTGTTTTTTTTGTAACATCAGCTATACCAAAATAAATATATAATTGTAGCATAATTAGAAAATCTACAACTGTACTTACATATGCCAAAATAACTCTATATTGTTGTGGTAACATATAGACTGGCGGTGGATTAAAAGTACCATCATCTGAAATTTGAGGTGAATCAAATGTTACTTGTGTAATAATTGCTAAATATAATATAAATAAATAAACATACCAATAATTTGGTAATTTATCTGTAAAAGGTATCTGTATCCAAAGTCCAATACACGTTAAAACTGTAGTAACTGCACTAAACACTCCTATCATATATAAATGCCATTTAAATGATAATCCACTAAATGCTATTTTATAACTAAATCTCTGAGGTTCATTAAAATATTGTAATATAGTTAATACAGTTGTTAATAATAATGTAATCCATCTAAATATTGGTGTTGTTATAAATTCTGCTAAACCATAAATAATACCTGCCATTTATTATTTTATATATATTATTTTATATATATTTTAATTATTTATATTTTATTACTTTTATTTATTACTTATTACTTATTACTTATTACTTATTACTTTGTATTAAGTTATATAATGTTATGGTTCCAGAATACTTTATTATTATTCAAGAATAATTTCTTATGTTTACTAATATTTACTAATACAATAATTACATATAATAAATAATTCATAATAAAAATAAGTGTATATTTCAGAATATAATAAAAAATAAATAAAAAATAAATAAAAAATGATAAGTAATAATTCTATAAAAAAAACGCCACAAAGTATGTCAATGATTGAATGGATAATGCAATATGAGTCGCTTGTAGTATTTGGTGGTTTTGGATGTGCTGTAGTCTTAGTTATTATTTTGACAGGGATATTTCAAGCAGGTCCTGTTGTTAGAAATAATGTATTATATAATTCTATAGGTGCTATTTGTATGGCATTTGGATTTATTTATGTTATATTTAATTTTATGGGTAGACAAGTTATTATGTTTGGAGCACAAATAGATATTGGAATGATATTATATGTTGCTATTGTATTATTTGTTATGTTTGTATTGGGTAATTAGCATATATTTATATAGGTGGTAGTAGTGCATCCCCCCGTTTTATTTCATCTGTCTTTATTTTGTCAGCGTCAGTTAGGTCTGGTAAAGGTGTACCATTTCTATCTGATTGTTGATCTGGTGTATTATTATTTTCTATATTTGTGTTCATTTGTTCGCTACCTAAATTATATATTTTATCTAATTGTGTATTAGATAAACCGGTACGTATACTATTAATTGTGTTTTGTATTTTATCTTGTTCTTCAACAAGAGAAGCTATATTTTTAATAATTGTTTTAGGTAATTTAATTCTATCACTTGAGTCTGCACATCCACTATCAATCATTTCTTGAGTTGTTAATTTTGGTTTATTGACTAAATTTTTCAATAGATATAACATAACTTGTGTAACATACTTATATTTTTCATATAAAGTTAAAGTAAATGCTCCTGTTGACATAAAATTTTCAAATAATTTTAAGTGTAATATTTCAAGAGCTTGACAATTATTTAAACGAAATTTAAGCTTATTTACATCATCTTGACTAGACATATTTATCTCTTGATCACTTAGTGTAGCCTGATAATTTTTAGTATTATCATCTAAATATTTAGGTATATATGAAGGGTCCTTAAGTTTTTCGTATGGATTATTTGTATCAGATAGGTCACCCATTTCTACATGTTTATTAATAATATTACTTGTATATTTTCCGTTAGTATCTTTAGTACTAATTAATTGGTTTGTACCATAATCATCATTAGAAATATTACCAGTACCAGTAGATATTTTAGTATCAATACCAGTAAAAACTTGACTAATTGCTTTTACAACTTCATTAACCTCTGTATTATTACTTCCAAATCTTGCTTTTAATCTCAATACAATATCATTAATTCCTTTGTCAAAAATTTCTAATAAATCTTGATTTTCTTGTTTTAATGTATCTGAATTAGTATTAATTCCATAATTTAATTTTTTATTATCAGCATCAATGATGTCTTCCTTTTTACTATCTTTCTCTTTTATTTCTTTTTTATTAAGTGTATAATTTCCTGTTGTAGTATCAATTACATATTTATTTGTGATTTTAGGTTGTTGATTTTGTTGTAAGCCTGGAGGGTCTGTAATTGTAATTGTAGTAATATTACCATTAACTACTTTGTCAGTATCGCTAAATGGTATTGGGTCTTTTTCAGTATCATCTTTATTAAATAATTTTAATATGTTACCATCCACATATGCTCTTTTACCAGTTTGTCTAGTTCGTGGTGGTTGAGCTGTAGCATCCATTTACTATGTTTTACAAAATATAAATTAAATATAACTATTTATAACATATAAAATAAATAAAATTATAAAACATAAATAAAATTATAAAACATAAATAAAATTATAAACAATATTATAAACAATAAACAATAAAAACTAAATAAAAATAAATTAGAAAAAGAGAAAAAATTTATGTTTTACATGCGGTACCAGAACATTTTTTAGTCATATCATATTTACTTTTACAACATAATGTTGAATCACTACAATCTCTATATTTTGTTAAAACTTTATTAATACTTTGTTTTAATTTAGGTTGCATTGGTGTTTGTGTATCAACGATATAGTCAATTTGTTTTTTCATAGTATCATTAAATGTTTGTATATTTTCAGGATGACTTGTGACAGGATGAATTGGTATTTTTTCTGTATTTGAAATAATATTTTGATCGATAAGTTTATCTTGCATTTTATCTATCATATTCATTACAAAACCTTGGTCTGCTACTAATTTATTCATATTATTTCTGCTAATACTACTATGAGTAGGTAATTTTTTATATTGTTCTATTTCATCTTTATAATTTAATACTTTATTAAATAATTTTTGATATGCTTTATAAACAATCATAAGTTCATTATGTTTTTGTAAATAAGCATTATCTAATTCATTAATTGCAATTTTTTCATTAGACTGTGATAACATTGGTAATTGTTGATATTCTGAATTGGGTGGTCTTTTAAAAATAGCTAATAAATGTCCACATAATTTATTTTTAATTACCGGTTCAACCTTAGGTTCTTCTTTTATTTTTTTTAATATCATTAATCTACCTTTATATAAATCACTATTATTATCTTTCATTTCTGAATGTATAGATTTAACTATTTCTATATGATTATGATTTACACTAGACTGATTTACACTAGACTGATTTACACTAGACTGATTTATATTATCTAAATTACTTTTTTTATAACTATCAACATAACTATGATATAATTTTTTCAATTCATTATGTTTAAGAAGATATGTTTTATCTATTTCTAAATAATCTTGTATATTATTTATTAATTGTTTAATATATTCTGGAGAACCATTTGTCATATTTTCTGGTTGAAGATTTAATTGAATAGCCATATTTTTAATTTCATCATATTTACTAAGTAATTCATTTTCATTTTCATTTTCATGTTCATTAGTAAGTTTATTATTTTTATGACTACGTATCACGTGATTTCTATTTTTTTTTGTTTTTTTTATATATTTATTTTTATATTTTTTGTCTTCTATATGTGTTGGTAATATATTACCAACGTCATTACCAACGTCATTACCAATGTCATTATCATGTAAATTCATATTTACTATGATTATACTATTTAATTATACTATTTTATTATACTATACTATATTTATATATTTTTTATATATTTTTTTATATATTATTATACTTTATAAATCAAAAATAATAGTATCATCATATACAAGTAATTTATACATAAATTCAATTACATTTTCTTTTATTTTTTTAATTTTTTTAAAATAATATATACTCTGAAGTATCTTTATTTTTTCTTCTAAAGATTTTTTATCATTATTATATTTTTTAATACACTTATTATTAAATATTGGCTCTATTGTTAATACTATTGTTAAATTATTATCAAAAGTATCTCTATTATATAATTCTTCTTGTGTTCCCCAAACAACATTAAGATTATATTTCTTTATATCTTTTTTATAATAATATTTATAGGGTTCATTACTATTAGAATTAGTATTTGGTTTTATATGTGTTTTGTTAGATGATTTTGATAAATTTAAGTTAGTAGGTAATTCTTGTATTACATTACTTACTTCTTTAACTTCTTTAACTTCTTTTTCTAAACTTGTTATCTCTAATGGTTTAAGTTCATTTTGAAGTTGTAAATTTTTCATATTAGGTTCAATTATAGTTTCAATTATAGGTATACTTGTAATAATTGGCTCTTGTATAGGTATACTTGTAATAATTGGCTCTTTTATAGGTTTAATTTTAGTAATAATAGATGGTTGTTTAATAACATCAATTACATCTTTCATATCTTTCATCAATGACATATTTTTCTTTGTCTTTTTTTCATCAACATTATAAATATTATGTGCTGCTTTATTTTTTAAAGTTGTTGATGTATTAATATTTATAATTTTATGTTGGTTTTGTGGTTGTGTTTCTATTTGTATATTTGTATCTATTTGTTTATGTTCTTGTGATAGTAGTTCTGGATTGTCAAAAAGTTTATTTAATTCCTCTTGTTTAGTTTGTATTAATCTTAATTTTTGTTTTTCTTTATCAATACTTTTTATTAATTCAATTTCTTTTTTACGATTATGTATTTTCATAATTTGCTCTTTCTTAAATTTTAATTTTTCAAGTTCTTTTCTTTGTTGATCTTGTAAATATTGTCTTTGTAATTCTAATTTAGATAATGTTGTATTATCATTATATATTTGATTATTAGTTTCTGGAGGTGGATTAGAATTATATGTAGAATGATTATTGGGATTAGTATTATTATGTCTTTTTACAATTCTATATCTGGTTTTTGGTATTGATTGTGAAGAAGGTATAGTTTGTTCTGGAATGAGTGATTTTGATTGTTTTGGTTGTGTAATAATAGTTTTAATTTGTGGTTTAGGTGGTTGTTGTGGTATTGGTATTTGTCTTTGTGGCATTGGCATTTGTATTTGTCTTTGTGGCATTTGTATTTGTCTTTGTGGCATTGGCATTGGCATTGGCATTGGCATTTGTTGATTTTGTTGTGAATTTATATATCCTTTATAATTCTGTGAAGCATCTTCATTTAAATTTGGATTTATACTAATTTGTTTTACTCCTCCAGATTGTTTGTGTTGATAATTAGTATTAGTTATATTATTATTATTATTAATATTATTAATAGTAGTTTGTGGTTGTTTTGCTATAGGTAAATGACTATATTGTTTTTGTGGATTAATTTTTGGTATAATATTATATATATTCTCATTTGTTAAAAAATCTTTTGCATGATTTTTACTAACAATTGCTTGTGGAATAATATTTTTATTATTATTAATTTCTATTTTATCTTTTGTAAGTAAATTATTAATTGAAATAGGTTTTTGAGGTGGAGGTATTGATATAGGTTTTGGTGAGTTTGGTCTTTGTATAGGTTGTTGTATAGATTGTTGTATAGGTTGTTGTGGTGATTTAGGTCTTTCAATAGTTTTGGGTGAGTTTGGTCTTTGTATAGGTTGTTGTATAGGTTTTGGTGAGTTTGGTCTTTCTATAGATTGTGTAAGTTTAGGTGTATTATGTGTATTCGATGTATTCGGTGGTAATGTAGACTTATTTTTAACAACAGTAATGATTTGTTCATTTAGTTTTTGGTTTGGTTTTATTTGATAATCTTGCTTTTTATCAAGGATTTGTGTTTTCTTAGGTGCTTTTAAATTATATTTCTCAAGAATAGAGTTTATATGTGCTTTATTCGTTGGCTCTTTTTTTTTTGTATTTTTATCCATTTTTGTATTATAGACAATATTAAGAAAGTATTCTTCAAATTCATACTTATAAAAATAAATACAAAAACAAAAAATATACAAAAAATAAAAAATGTAAAAAAGTAAAAAAGTTAATTATTTTCTAATTCAATAAAATGTCTTAAATCATTCATATTTGCTATATCATTTTCTATTTTTTTTTGTTTTCTATTAGTGATAACATAATCACTAGCAACTTCTACTTTGTCTAAATCATTATTAAATGTAATATCTTTATGTATATATTCCATTTTATTCATTTTATTTTCTATTTTATTTAGTCTATTATCTAATTCGATGATGTCACCAAGGGTTTTAGTAGTTAATGACATTACAATTTTAGTTTCATCTTTTTTTCTTTTATCCCAATATTTTTTATATTTTGTATCTTCAAATTTTTTCATACAAAAATCATTATGAGTTACTGTATTAGTTAATTCTGGTGATAGAATAGGGTCACCTAATTTTTTATTGATTTGCATTAATGATAAATATGGTGTAAATTCTTGTCTTGTATTTTCTGCTATATTCATGACGTCTTCGATATTGTTTATAGCATCTTGTTTTATCATAGGATTTAGTGATAAACTATTTATATATTTATCAAGATTTTTTTTAGTTGTTTTACTATTGTAAATTAATTGGGTATTAATTATATTTTTTAAGCCATTATCATAAATTTCTTCTTTAATTTTTTCAGATATACTTTTATTGTTAGAATTTATAAATAATATTTCGTCGGTAGTTAAAAGATCTTTACATATAACTAACATATCATTAGGCAAAGATATACAATTTCTATATAAAGTTGCTTTCATTTCATTTTCTTGGCAGATACCTAATTTATACTTATCATTTAGATATGAAATATTATTATTTTTCATATTTATTTTATAAAAATTCTTATTTTCTTCTTGTTCGTATACTAATTTAATAATTTCAACTACTCCTTTATCTCCAGAAAGTAATAATTTTTTCATTTCTTCTTTACTTATATTTGGTAATTTTTCAAACCCAAAAGGATAGATATGTTGTATAATATTATTTATTGTTAAATTATTATTTGTTAAATTGTTTGTTATATTTATATTGTTATTATTATTATTTGTTGTATTATTATTTATCAAATTATTTATATTAGCAGTAGTTAATGGTAAAGTGGTGGGTTGCTGGGGAGTGGTGGGTGGTTGTGAGTTAGATGATGTATTAGGTTGGTTTGTATTTGCACATTTTGATATAGTTTGATGCTTTTTTAATGTATATTTATTTATGTATGTATTATTACATTTTAAACATTTATAAATTATATTATTATTTGTAGCTATATTTGTATCTGTATTTGTAATATTACTAAAAAATAAATCTATTTCCTCATTTGTTTTTTTACAATGTGTTGCAATTTGTAAATGATTTTTAAGTCTACTTGGAAAAGCAAATTTATAATTACACGTAGAACAAGTTCTATCTGTCATTTTTATTTATTAAATATTATATTTTATATATTTATAATATTTTTAAATTATATTTTATATATTTATAATTTCATGTATTTTTATTTTCATGTATTTTATTATTTATATTATATTTCATCTCCCCCCCCCTTTTCATTAGTGTGGTTAATTAGACTGTCTTTAAACCCATTTATCTTACATTACCACTCATAATATTTTTTCCATTATGAATTATATTAACCATTAAATCTAAAATACATATAAAACTATGTAATTATACACTAACTACAATGGTTATATATGTGGTGATATACTAATTATAATAATATATATAATATATAATATATAATATATAATAATATAATAATAGAATAATAGAATAATAGAATAAATAATAATATAATAGTAGTAGTAATAGTAATATAGTAGTAATAGTAATATAATAGTAGTAGTAATATAATAATAGTAGTAATAGTAATAGAATAATAAATAAAATATATAATAAACCTTATAAAATAAATAATATTAAATATATAAAATTATAAATAGTATTAGTTGACTACATATAAATAAAGTGTCGTTGGTGTATATTAAGAAAGTTTATACGGTATAATATTTTAATGGTTAATTTAACATATCGTTTAACCACTGTTGTGACTGTAATAAGATATGATTTGGGTTTAAAGACAGTCTAATTAACCACGCCTATGAAAAGGGGGGGGGAGATGAAATATAATATAAATAATAAAATACATGAAAATAAAAATACATGAAAATAAAAATATATAAAATAATAAATAGTATTAATTGACTACAGTGTCGTTGGTGTATATTAAGTAGAATTATACGTCATTCTTGTTTATTGATTAATATAAAAGATCGATTAACCAATTGTTATGAGTGGCAATCTAAGATAACTGGGTTTAACGACAGTATAATTAACCACTTCTATGAAAAGGGGGGGGAGATGAAATATAATATAAAGAATAAAATACATGAAAATAAAAATACATGAAAATAAAAATAACAAAAATAAAAATACATAAAATAAAAAATAATTTAATTAGTAATTTATTATTCTTAAATTACCAAATGATACCACATCCAGAAGTATCTTTATGTCTTTGTAATATATATTTATTCACATATGTATGATTACAATATATACATTTATAAATTATTTTATTAGGATTAATTTTACTTTTATTAATTTTATCAAAAAAATCATGAACATAATCAATAGGTTTTTTACAACGACTTGAATTTATTAAATGTTTTTTTAATTCACTTGGAAAATTAAATATACTACTACAATCCGGACAAGTTCTATCTTTATTATCGTTTATAACTACTTCTCCACTAACTATTACAACATTCTCAGGAACTACCACAACATTCTCAGGAACTACCACAACAGTCTCAGGAACTACCACAACATTCTTAGGAACTATCCTACCAACATTAACAGTATTACTAACTACAATACTATTATTATTATTATTGTCATTTTCATTTACTATATTATCAAATATTTCATTTGAGATTATATTTACAGAAGATAAATTATTTTTTATTTTGTTTATTTTATTTATTAAATTTTTATATAAAAATTCAAGCATAGTTTTTATCATAACATCTACAGAACCTTCAAAATATTCACTTCCATAATATTTTGCTTGTATAAATTTAGTCTTAAAAAGTGCAATTAATAATTGTTCACATAAAATAGAATTTTCACAAGCAAACATAAACATAACTTGAGAATCTCTAGGATATTGGATCATACGATTATTCATATCATGACTTCTACCAATCTTATAAATTTCTTTTTTTAGAATAAATAATTCACGTGTATGTATTAAATATACACCTTCCATTTTTATAATAACTGTATATTTTTCTTATTTCTATGTATTTAATTAAAAAAATATGTTTAAATTAAAAAATAAAAAAACATAAAATATAAATATAAAAAACAAAAAATACACCAACTATATTTTATTACAAGCTAATAAATCACAAACAAAATTGCCACACCAGATATAAAATTTCGTTCTATCTGTTCTATCCATAGGTTGATGACTATTCACGTGTATTAGTTTAACTTTTATTTTATTAGAAACATTAACTTTACTATTAATTAATTTAATCCTTTGCATACTTGCATCAATACTTTCAATGATGTCTCTGTTTTTAACATCTTCTCCCTTTGCTGTTTTCCAATTATTCTTTTTCCAAGCAGCTAACCAAACTGAAATACATTTAATAGAATATTCACTATCACTAACAATTTTAATAACTTTATTCCTATCAATTAATTCTCTATAATATCTTACTATAAGTTTAAAACTATAGTCTAATGCCATTAATTCACATTGATTATTCGTTTTATTATCCGTATATTGTTCTTTAATATTAGTGCATCCCATACCTAAAAACACACCAACACCGCTATTAAATTCATTATTTTCTTTAGCTTTACGACTTGATCCATCAGTAAATATATAGATTTCGTCATCAATCATAGACCATCCATTAACATTATAATTTAAATCATTACAATAATTTGAACTTTTAATATTATTAAGTGAGTATTTAAATTTTGATATTTCATCATCATGTATAATATGTTCTCCTAACATACTATTTCCTTTACTATTTGCATTATTATTATCATTATTATTATTTGTTCTATTTGTTTCTAGAACAGCATTTATTTTACTACTACTACTACTACTACTACTACTACTACTACTACTACTACTACTACTACTACTACTACTACTACTACTACTACTACTACTACTATTAGTATTAATACTTTCTTTACTTGTATCTTTACTTGTATTTATAACTTTAATATTTGATGTATTTGTATTTGTATCTTTCACATCTGTATTTTTTTTACTTGTAGAAGTTTTACTTTTAAAGAATTCATTTGCCTCTTGATAAGTGCTAAATTTTCTATAGGTAGGATTTTTATATCCCTCTACTGATTTTTTACATTCACCCCAAGTTTTAAATATACCTATATTATAACCTTTTTTAACAACATAATATGTATCCATTATATCTTTCTGCTTTCTTATTCTACAAACTTTAATCTTTACATTAAGAATTTATATATCTTTTATAGTTTAACCTAATTTATAATTTTATTCTTCAATTTTTTTATTATAGTAAATACGTTAAAATAAAAATTGAAATTTAAAGAATAACTATAATAAATAATATAATATAATTTATAATACCAAATATATACCAAATACCAAAATAAAATGTCAAATTTAGAATTTGTGTCATCTATTTCAACCACTTTTGTTGACGAAATTAACAAGTTTATAACTACATTTACAAATACGATTAAACAACAATTTGAAGATGTAGAGAATAAAGTAATGACTCAAACAAACGAACTTAATAAACTTAAAGAAGACTTAAAAACTAAAAAATTTGATGAAAATAATTATACTAGTGTTTCTGTTATTAAAAATCAAGATAAACAAATATATGAACTTACAAATACAATTAAAACATTAGAAAATCGTATCAAATTCTTAGAAATGAAAGGTAAAGAAAGTATAAATAATTGTATGAATCCAGTAGAGTCTACTCAACCTAACCCTGTAGTTCATTTAATTAATAAAGATGTAGAAATTAGTAGTAATTTGATAGAAAATCTACATCCGGTAATTGAAAAAGAAGTAGAGAGCATACCATCACCTACTCCTACACCTACACCTACACCTACTCCTACACCTACACCTACGCCTATTGTTGCTAAAAAACCTATTAAAAAAACATCTAAAAAAGCAAAAGAAGAAGTTGAAACAGTAGAGAATAGTGAACCTGTAGAGATAGTTGAACCAGTAGAAATTAGTGTAGAAAAACCAAAGCGTAAAATTGCTCTTAAAAAATCTACTAAAACAGACTTAAAAGTTAAGGAAGAAATTAAAGAAGAAGTTGAGGAAGAAGTTAAAGAAGAGGTTAAAGAAGAAGTTAAGGTAGACATTAAAGAAGAAATTGTAATTGATACTATAACTGAAACTCTTGAAGAAGAAACAACAGATAATGCTGAATTAGAATTAGAATTAGAAAATGAACGTCTTGAAAAGGAACGTCTTGAAAAGGAACTTCTTGAAAAGGAACGTCTTGAAAAAGAACTTCTTGAAAAGGAAAAAAAGAATACAAAAATAGAAACTAAAAAAGAACCAAAACAAACTACTAAAAAAGAACCAAAGGATACAAAAAAAGAGAAAGAAGTTAAAATAGAAGCTAAAAACGAACCTAAAGTCGAAACTACCAAAGTTATTGAAGTTAAATATCCAGATACTATTCCAGATTTAGAGAATGTTATTATTTTAGAATTTGATAATATTGATTATTATTTAGATGAAACATTAAATAATATATTTCAAATAACTGAGGATGAAGAAATTGGTATATTTATTGGTGTATATGATAAAGATAATAAAAAAATTCTAAAAATGAATGTATAAACTAAGTTTTTAGAAAAAACTAAGTTTTTTAGAAAAAACTTAACTAAAACTAAGTTTTTAGAAAAAACTTAACTAAAACTAAGTTAAAATATTAAAACTAAGTTTAATTTTTTTTACTAATTCTGATAGTTTTCTAATTCTGGTAGGCTTTAGCCTACCTAGCTTTTAGTTAAGTTTTGGCAAAACTTAGTGAATTAAATATGACTAATAAGAATACTAATATAATTATTGTTACAAATCCAAGTGCAACATTTTCTATATTTTTATTATCATTTTTTATTTTATTTAAAAAATTTTCTTCATTCATATTTTTAAATGTTTCAGGTTTAGGTTTATTAGGGTAAATATCATTTGCATTTGTTCTATTCATAAAACTCTTGTCATAACTAATATTTTTTTGTGTAATTAAAGGGTCATATGATGCTAATCTGTTTTTAAATTTAGTTTCTAAATTATTAGTTTGAGATAAATATATATAATTGGGATTATCAGTATTATCATTAACAACTTCTTTAATATATTTAGGTACTTCTGGTAATTTTAGTGTAGGAGGTGTATTTGTAGGTAAAGTTGATACGCTTGATGTAGTTGCTGTAGCATCATTACTTGATGAACTTGTAAAATAAGAACCAATAGTATCAAAAAAATTACTGGGTTGTGCTGTAACACTAGGGTCTGATGTTAAAATAGCTGGTGCATTCGTAGTAGCTGGATGTAATACATCAATTAATCCTTGTATTTCATTTTGTTTTACTTTATTACCTGTTAAAATTGTTTTTAAGTCAGATAATGATACTGGTGTTTGTGCACTATTTAATGGCATTTCACTTAAACTCCCACTTGAAGCATCAAAATAATATAAAGTATTATCATTTTTACCTAACATAAAATCAGGTTGATTATCAATATACTGTGCTTTAAGTTCTGTTGTATTAATATTAGTAGGTGTTGTATCAATCATATCTTGTGCCAGATTAGCATATTCTATACTATTACTATTGATATAACCTTTTGATTCTTCATATGTTTTCAATTCAGCTAAATATTTTTTATTTAATGTATTATAATCACCACTATCTAATTCCATACTCACATCTCCTGAGGTATTTAAAGAAGGATCTACAGAAGCAAATTTTTCTAATAATTTATTATCAATATTAATAGATTGTGATATTTTTTGAAATATTTCTAATTTTTGTCTCCCATTAACACGTTCTTTTAAATCTTTAGGTAATTTAGACATAATTTGTGCCATAATTCTATACATTATATCTAAATCATAATTATCATGATTTTCATTTATTAATTTTTTTATTAAAGATTTACTATCAATAGTAAAATCATTTATAGTAATAGTATTCAATCCAACCATTAATAATATTTCAATTTCAATAATTTTCATACTAACAATACGTAATTCTTTACTAATAACTTCACGAAAGAGTTGGTCTTGATTAACAGTTTTTGTTTCTGGAACATTAGTAGTTAACCATTGTACATATTTAAGTGCTTGTGTTCTATCTGGTAATTGTTCAAAAAAAATAGTTGTTGGTAATTTACCAATGAGTGTTTGAATTACTGTAGTATTTGTATTATTCATTCTGGATACTCTTTAATTATTTAATTATATATTAGATATATATTATTTATAAATATTAGTTCTAATATAATATTATATATTTTTTATAGATATTATTATTATTAAATATTTTATATAAAATTAAAAAACAAATAAATAAACTATATAAAATAAATATAATAATAAATAATTATTAAATAAAACTAAATAGTATATATAATAAATAATTAAATAATTAAAGAGTATCCAGAATGAATGATACAAAAAGAAATAAAAATATAACTAAAACAAATACAACTACAATGAAACATAATATGTTATTAACATGTGTTATTTATTATTCATTATTTCATAAAAAATGTTTTGATAATGATAAAAGTCTAATACAATCTTTACCAAAAAATGCATTTGGTATATTTACTACTATTCGCAGAGCTCATAAATTAAAGGTTTATCCTGTAGATATTCATGGTTGTATTGGTTATTGGAATAATGAGTTTAATAAATTATCACAAGAAGAATTATATACTAATTTATTAAGAGTATCCTATGATGCACTTTGGACAGATAATAGACAACAATATTTTGAACCCATTGAAACTGACCCTCATTCTTATTTAGAAATGGATTTTATGTTAAAACCAATTTATAAAATAGATAACTATAGTGGTATTATTATTGACTTAAATCAACAATTTACAAATAATAGTTTTGGTATTATTATTCAACATAAAGATGGTTCAAAAAAAGCAACCTATTTACCAAATGTATTTCCTAAAATGTCTTGGATAAAAATAGTTAATTCTATTAAACATAAAGCTAATATAATTGATGATAATTATGATGTATTTGCCTATAAAATAACACAAATAAAGGCAAAATTAATAACACTGTTATCTGATGAGCTCTTTGGTAATATAAGTTTATCACAATTTGCAAGGTTATTAATAGATAATATGAACCCTAATTTAAATTATCCTTTTGTATATTCTTGTAAAAATGATACTTTATCTTGGAATGCTAATGATGAAGTTCGTAATATTGCAACATTAGGTGATATATTAAAGTATATTACTTTATATCATAAGATCGCTAATAAAAAAGAATTAGAGTTGATTAAATATGCTATTTTTAATATATTAGAGAATAAACATAAATATAGTTCACAAGCATTATCATTTTTGGGTCATATTTATGATAATGATAATAGTGATAATAATGATGATAAAACCCAATTTTGTAAAAAATTATTACAAGATTTACCTTCTGCTGAAAATGATTTTGAAAAACCAGAAATTATTATTGGATTAAGACAAGCTGGATGTATGATAAATATAAAAGACATTATTCATTTACTAACTTATAATTTAGAGGATTCAATCTTTAGAATGAACTGGATTATTCAAACTATCATTAGTTTCAATAAGAAACCATCATTACAATTAGTATATATTTTAGAAGAAAAAATAAATGAAATTCTAAGTAAAAAAACTATTACTGAAACAAATTATATTGCTGTTGCTTTTGAAGCATTGTGTTTTGTGTATAGTTCTAATGGTAAAATAAGTTTATTAAATAAATTATTTGAATTATTATTTGAATTAGAAAAAAGAAAAAATTGTTACAATAATATACTATATACATTTTTAGATAAAACAGCACGTATTGATATCACAGGGCATATCAATAATGGATTATGTGAATTAGGACGAAGTAGAAAACTATTAGCAATAAAAATAAATAACTAAAGTAAACTTAATTTAATTATAATTCATTCTACATAAAGGACAACATGAATTAGAAGAAAACCATTTTTCACAACATTCTATACAAAATGAATGATTACAATTCATACTATAAAAGCTGGTTTCTTCTGGATAAGAACATAGACAAATAGGACAGTCAGTTCTTTCACTACATTGTATAATTTTACTATATTGTAATAATTTATATTTATCTATTCCAGAATTTATATTTATATTTAGTAGAGAATTTGTTAAAATATCAGTATCATTATAATTACCAATACCATTATGAAACCCTCTATTCTGCATAGGATTGTATAAATAATTATTTTCTACTGGTGAATGAGTAATAGTATTAGTATTACCTAAATAATTACCATAATCACGCATTCCATTATAAGTATAAGTATGAGTATGAGTATAAGTATGAGTATTAGTATTATCATTAGTATTTTCTACAGTATTTTCATCATTATTCATCATATAATTCTCTATTTCATTAGATTCATATCTACAAATATTAGTATTAGTATGTGATATAAAATCATAATAGTTAAAATCAATATTACATTCTGGACAAGTCATTAACATGTCTATTTCTATTTCCATTGCAATTTCTATTTCCATTTCCTAACTATAATTTTATAATAAAAACAGTTTAATGAATACTATTAAGCCACGCTGTTAAAATATAATAATCTTTTTGATTTATATATTTATCTTTATCTTTATATTTACATACGTCTATAATATTATTTAATGTATTTATAGATCCACTTGTAAATAAAAAAAAACCATAAATTTTAGGATTAAGCAAATGTGTATAATATTTATTAGTTTGAATCTGAATTTTACTTACTTTCAAACTATTTATAATGATTGATCTTAATTTTATAAAATTAGCCATTATTAAATTATTTATATATGTTTCTTTTTATATTCAAAAAAACAATATTGTAATACCTAATATCATAAATAATAGTTAAAAAATTGAATTTAAAAACTTACAAACATATTATATATATTAATACATATTGTTCATATATCATATATATTTCATATATATTACATATATTTTTTCTATAAAATGACAAATTTCCAATGTGTAAGGGAGTTCAATCGTGCTTTTGATATGGTTTCAAAAGAACCAAAAGAATATCTTGGTTATGAAGAAGATAAAAATGGTTTAATTAAAATAAATCCTATTAAATTTTGTCGTTCTAAAATATTTGACTCTCATTCTTTAATTCGTCTTCGTCTTAATTTAATTAAAGAAGAAATTGAAGAATTAACGGATGCTATTAAAGTAAATGATATAAAAGAAACACGTGATGCAATTGGTGATATTTTATATGTTGTTTATGGTATGGCTGACATTTTAGGAATTGATATTGATTATATTTTCAGAAATACATTACAAAATGAGGTATTTAAATATTATTTAGATATTAAATCAAATGATAATCTTTATTTACATATTGATAAAATTATAATTGCATCTGAAAATGGTGCTAAAACAATAACAAATTTTAATTCTGTTAAAATATTTTTCACAGAATTATTAGGTAATGATGAAAACGATAATGATAATTATAATAAATTCTATGGTGATGAGAAAGAGAAAGAGAAAGGTAAAGGTAAAGGTAAAGGTAAATGTAAAGGTAAAGATACATACACATACACAAATATATTAGATAAACTTACACAATTATATTTACAATTAGAAAAAGAATGTGAACGTGAAACTATTATATATGATAATTATTCATATACTATGAATAATACTATTAATAGTAGTAGTAGTAATAGTCATAGTAATACTAATAAATTTTTAATAGTATCACAGATTATTTATAATTTACTTAAGTGGACTTATATAATGGCTCATAAATATGAATTTAATGCTGATAGTGATTTTGCTATTATTCATGAAAGTAATATGAGTAAATTATGTGAAACTGAAGAGGATGCAAAAGCAACTGTGATTGATTATGAAATTAAATATAAAGCTGGTAAAAGTCCGTATGATAGTCCATATTATTATGAATTGCCAGAATTAGGTAAATGGATTGTTAAAAATAAATCAAGTGGTAAAGCATTGAAAAATATTAAATATAAAGAAGTTTCATTCGAATAAAGTAAATAATAATTATTATTAAATTTCTTAACTTTTTTTTAACTTGTCTTAACTTGTCTTAACTATTTCTTAACTATTTCTAAAATATGGATGGTGAATACATTCTACTACATTATATCTTTTATCTGGGTCAATGACAATCATTTTTAATAGTAAATCATATAATAGTTGATGTTCACGAACATCAACATTACTATGATTTTTTAATTGTAGACTATCAAATATAGTAATACCTAATGCATATACATCTGCTTTTTGTAAATAACCATTATATAAATGTGTTGTGTTAATGCCAAAATATTTATCAAGTAATTTATTATTATCAATTAAATGATGTATTTTTATAGTTAAAGAATTGATATTTTCCTGTAGATTAGATAACATATTTTTTTCTTCTATACGTGTTAAAGCTTCTTTTACATATTTTATTTTATCATATATTTGTTGTTGTTTATAGTGCATATTTTTATCTATATATTTATATAAAATAAAAGATATAAATATGTCTGGGGATAAATATCGATATGTTCCATTTAAACTTATATTATTTATATCATTATTTAAGGATGATTTTATATATGTAGATAATCCAAAATCTATATATCTAACATTCATTATTTTTAGTATATCATTTTGTTTTTCTTTTAAATCTATAGTTTTTAATTTAGTTAAAAAACTTGGTTCTAAATATAATATAATATTTTTTTGTTTAATATCACGATTAACGATTTTATTACGATGCATTTTTTCCAATCCTACTAATAAATGTTTAAAATATGCTTTTATATTTGTGACAAATAATTGATGCATAATTGATTTCATATTATTAGTATCTTTTCTATTTATTTTTATAATTTTAGATAAACTAATACCACCAAATGGTAATATTAAATTAATAGGTTTATTATTTAAATCATTTAAATTCATATGACAAAATTTATTATCTAAATTTTTCTTTAATATTTTATTAAATTTTGTCTGTTTTTCATTTGTATATTCCACATTTACAACATCTGTTCTGTCTTCTGGCAATTCAGTAATATAACAATACTCTTTTATTGCTATAAAATAATTATTTTCAGGGTCAATTTGTGATAATATTTTTGATATAAATATTTCTTCAGTAATATCTTCATCTGGATTATTTATGATTTTACTTACATAATTATTAAAATTTATTTTTTTAGATATTTTTTTAGATACAGTTTTACATTGTAATGCTGGTTTTACTACACACCCAAAACTACCTTTGTCAAGAAACTTACCTCCTCGTAGTGTTTTAGTTTTATGTTTAGTTTTAGTTTTATTTTTTATTTTATGTTTAGTTTTTAGTCTAGATAACATTTTATTTATATATATATTTATAAATATATATAAATATATATATATATTTAATTCTAATACTAATATATTAAAATATTTTTTTTAGTTTAATATTATGTCATAAAAATTAAAAATTCTAATAAAAATAGTAAAAATAGTAAAAATAATATTTTGAACAAAAAATGAATATTATTATGTATATACAAACCATAATAATTATTCTCAATAGTGTCTTTATAATGGAATCAGAAATGTCAGCATTTTTTACAACTCCACTACCAGGAACACCACCACATGAAATCTTACCACAACGTGAAAGACGAACACGTCCAGTGCGACGTCACAGAGATGGTATAGATGGCAGAGATGGTATAGAAACGTATAATCCTGATATAGAAAATACTATTATCGAAGCGAACCGTTTGACACAATTTCAGTTAACCACAGAAGTTATTAGAGAGCCTTCACCACAACCTCAAGAACCGCAACCACAACCTCAGGAACCGCAAAGTTTAGAGGAAATTGCGGTTAAATGTTGGAAAGAAAAATGGGACAAATTCTTAAGAGAGCCTAATGATACAATTCAAGCTTTACGAGAATATACCTCATATTTACCATTCGTAAAGTATAACTATATAGATAGGGTTCTAGAACATTATCGTAAAGGTTATTCAATAAGTGAATGTACAAATCCTTTCTAATCTAAGTTTACTTAAAATAAGGGTGATTTAGACATTGTAAAATATTGAAACGTTTATTAGGATCAGGATGTATCATTTTTTTTAATAAATGATGTAATTTAATATTATGTGTTACATCTATAATTTTATAGTCTATAGTTAAAAATTCATACATTGTGCAACCTAAAGCATATACATCTGATTTCTGTAGATATCCATTTAATGTTCCAGTAGTATGTAATCCAAAATAAGCATCTAAAATTGTTTTATTATTAAAATGATTTATAATTTCATTATATAATGTGTCTATAATAGGTAAATTTTCTATAATAGGTAAAGTTTCTACAATAGGTAAAGTTTCTACAATAGGTAAATTTTTATAAGTTGTTTTTTCATATGTATTATATAAATAATTAATATACTCATATTCTTTTAATGATTTAAACATTTCTTTAACATTTTTATTAATATTAGATTTTATTTCATTTGCAATAGTTTTTATATTTATTGTAGTTATATGTGGTGGTAACTTACGTATAGTTTTATATATTATTTCTGTAATTATTATTTCCGGAGATAATAATTGTAAAGTTCCAAATTGTTTTATATTACTATAATGTTTACAATATTTTGGTGTAAGATGTTCTGAAAACCCAAAATCTATATATCGTATATCTACTTTTTTTGTTTTAGGATTATAAAGCCCCATTATATTTTCTTGTTTTATATCACAATTAACAATCCTTGATTTATGTAATTTATATAAACCTTTTACTAAATGTTTAAAATATAGTTTAAAATCATTTATTAGTATATTATAAGTATTTATAAATTCAATACTCGCTCGACTATGAGATAGTTTATATTCTTTATTCATATTATAAATATTATATTTTAAGTGAAATAAATTATATCCACCATATTGCATAATTATATTAATAGGGTTTATTTTTATATCTATTAAACACGTATCTATTTTTGAATTATTATGATTATTATGATTATTATATCCAGAATCTGTTACGGTTCCTTTATTATTTATAATATCATATTTTGTAAGAGAATGATTTTTATATTTTATACGTTTTGTATTTTTTCTATTATTTGGAATATTTTTTATTTGACAAGATGATTCATATGTAATAAAATATTTTTGTAGAGGATCTATGTGTTTTATTTTTTTAGATATAATTAATTCATTTTTAGTATCTTCATCTTCATATTTAATAATTTTACTTACATATTTTTGTGTATGATTAATATGTTTATTTTTATTTTGAAAAGTTTTTTTTGATAAATGACTAGATTTACAAGGTAAAGGAGGTGTTATAACACATCCATATGCACCAGAACCTAAATATTTACCACCTTTTAATACATTATTATGATTGATATTATTTTTAATATTATTATTGATATTATTTTTAATATTATTATAGTTATTATAATTAGTTTTTTTTAAAGTATACTTATACATTTAAATTATTTACTATTATTCATTAATATTATTATATATTATTAATTATATAATAATTTTAATCGTAAAAAATAATAATAAATAATAATAAATAATAATAAATAATAATAAATAATAATAAATAATAATAAATAATAA